>ENA-ORBV01008852-ORBV01008852.1-microbial-mat-metagenome-genome-assembly--contig:-NODE-8852-length-16766-cov-21.529451_pt1 | contig 16766 bp, 15 predicted proteins | sample MGYA00237777_ERZ505514 | MGnify/ENA primary metagenome ERZ505514 (study PRJEB26160, sample SAMN06269048) | microbial mat metagenome | isolation source: Oligotrophic lake microbial mat | place... | reverse complement strand
TCTTCCAATCAATCGCGGCCCTTGCTACACCAGGAGTGGGACCTACCATCCATTCCACCACCGCCGCCTTCATTGTAGCCTTCATTGTACCCAACGACCTGCCTACCTTGGTGACCAACCTGCCTACCTTGGTGACCAACTTGTCGGCTCCCTTTTTCGAAAGAGTTGTTGTTTTCGTCATGATGAATAATTTATGAGGGCCAAATCTCACTTTGGCGCATACAATGGGTACCTCGTCCACGCTACTATTTATTCTCAAACGCCACGATTAGCCACAATCGTGGCTCACCTGACGGATAATTAATTTTGGTATACACGATCGTGGATCACCAAACCGTTAGCATATCACCACGATTTTGGCCGCGATATAGTAGACACGATAGCTCCTGGGGTTGACTGAACCAACCGTTACGATGTTGGTATCATTCACACGATTTTGGCATCACGATGAGCACACACAACACCGCCAACGGTTCGTTCGCCCCATGACACCAAGACCAAACATTGGAGTAGACAGGGATTGAGTAGACACGATAGCTACTGGCAACACCGCCAACGGTTCGTTCGCCCCAAGAACCGACTGACACCAAGACCCAACATTGGAGTAGACAGGGATTGAGTAGACACGATAGCTACTGGCAACTCCCCCAACGGTTCGTTCGCCTATGGCCCCTCTAATTATGCTGTTTGCTAATACATAACGAAAAAATCATTCCCACGCGAACGAAGTGCCATACATAACGAAAAAATCATTCCCACGCGAACGAAGTGCCACGGGAATGTAGTGCGGCGAGAACGATGTTTGGCGTGCATGGGGGTACCTTTGGATCAAAATTGCCGATGGTGGTAGTCCTCACAATTTTCGTATCAAAACAAAAAAGTATAACAAATAATTGATTCAATTGCTCTAACAAAACCTGCAAGGACAATGTCGACGGAAAATTTGGTTACCCAGCCACTCACCGAGCTTCAAGATAAGATGACGAGCATGGCATCGGAAATGACGGAATTGCTCACGCAAGGCGCCCGAGTTATTGGCAAGTTCACGAAGATACAAAGTAACCTCGTGGACCGCAACAGAGATGCCAAGAATAAGCTCTCGGCAACCAATATCCAGCTCGCTGCAACGAACACTCAGCTTGCGGCAACGAATACGCAGCTCGCTGAAACCAAAGGCCAGCTTGCGGCAACGAATGCTCAGCTCGCTGAAACCAAAGGCCAAGTAGGAACAGCCAAAAAGACTATCGCGGAGCTCCAAATTCGTGTTCAGACCCTCGCGGAAGAAAAGGATGCCGACAAAAAACAAATCGCCCAGTTGACCCAGCTGACAAAGAAACGTTCAGCTCAGGTGGTGGAGCTATCGGCCGTCCACTCTGACCGATGTGATGACATCCAGCAAGAACAACAACGCCGCAAACTTGAGAAGAGCGAGTACACGAAGGTCTTCGGCCAGCTAAAGAAGAGTGAGTATAAAAAGTTCTTCAACCAGTTGGAGAAGTGTGTGGAGGTCCTACAGAACATGGAAAAGGAAGAACTGCCCTCCATCTACAAGGATCGTCAGACTATTCAAGCTCCCATGGCCGGTGATCATATTCAGTTCTCTCGATTTGATGCTCCTATCGAAGCCCTTAGTCGTGTAGAACCCTGCACAAAGAAGTTTGATTTGTCCGGCTCTCTTGGTGAATACCATGACGAAGACCTCTTGGACGGACAAGTAAAAGACAAAATCAATGAAGCCCGGGCTGATCTGAAGGAATTTCACGTTATTACCAACCGAGGACTCACCTGGCATGAGTCTATGCCCGGATATGATCAGTTCATGGCCATGATCATTGTCTCTTGGACGTTTTTCTTTGACGCTTATTGTGTGGGACTTGTGGTGACAAACATCGAGGGTCTTGGATTGTTGCGTGTTGAATTGTTGTTCAATCAATTTGTCTTCCACTGTGTTGAACCTAGCTACACCATTGCGACCGCTGATGCCAAACTCATACGAGCCAGAGAGGTGATCCCTTCATTCGATGCCGAACAGATGAATGCCTACAACATAATGAAGGATGAGTATTTGAAACGATTTGATCAGAACCACATTGATAACGGATTGAGCGATGACCTCAAGGCTCCAGTATACAATCCAGATTTGGCCCACGTTTGGGTGAATGATAATGAAGGATGAGTATTTGAAACGATTTGATCAGAACCATATTGATAACGGATTGAGCGATGACCTTATACAATCCAGATTTGGCCCAGGTTTGGGTGAATGAGTAAGCTTGGATATAGCTATCAACTATGCATGTTGATGGACCTTCAATCATGAGGTTATGTGCACTGATCTAGCCTGGTATAAAGCCATTATTAAGCTTATTCAATCATGAGGTTATGTGCACTGATCTAGCCTGGTATAAAGTCATTATTAAGCTTATTAAAAAAATGGTACTTGAGATCCTACGTCTCTCATCTCTCTGCAGAGAACAGTTTCACCTACTAACTAGCCCTATCCCAAACATCAAACTCCGGCCCGGCTAATTTTGGCCCTAAACCACGTAGCCCTAACCCAAACATCACACTCCAGCCCCACTAACTATTATGGCGGTATCCTTGACCATGGCCAATGCTGCCACATTGCCGGCCCGCTTGGTTGTGTTTTGCCAGACGGTAAAAGGAAGATGTATGAGCATGCAACAATTGATAGGGCTCAGCTTACTGCTCATAATAGTCTGTCAGCCACAGCATGTCAGAACCAACATTAGCCCAAGAAATCAGCAAGGCCATTTTTGCTCTGGCTGGATCAATCGGGCTGTTAGCTCAGCAGATCGTTGACGTCCAGGCCCACTTGATAACAGATGTGTTCCACCAAGTTTTTATTCTTGCAGGCAAACTAGACATTGACTTAGTAGTGGCCGTGCAACAGAAAATTGAAATCAACAAGTTGAAATACCCAAAGGAGCTTTGCCGCAAGGAGGTTGCTATTAAGAAGTACACTACATACACCCAAGTGACTGGCATAAAAAACGACTCTGAGGTTAGACTGGAGAACAAGGCCTGGAGCCGAACTAGTGTTCCCATGGACATTGTCTGCCATCACTTCCACCAGCATTTGCCGGTTCTCCTTGCATCCGCTACCAAATGCAGCATGGAAAGAGGCTGGCTGGGAAGTTATAGCACCCAGTCCCTTGTCTGCTCCCTTTTTTGCGAAATGGCAGAACTAATGGAGCTAATCCAGTGGAAAGATAGATCTGATATAGAGACATATGAGGAGGCTCGTGATGGTTTAACTCGGGAATTGGCCGACATAACCATTTACTGTATTCATTTTGGGAGAGAGCTAGGTATTTTTACACTATAGGATCCCCATAACGAATCATAAGGAATCAGTTAATGAACATTTCTTCTAATTATCAGATTAATGTAAATTCTCGTAGTCAATAACCAACAGGAAGATCGAGAGCTTCCTGGTATGATTCATAAGCTGATTTCACGCTGGGGGCCATGACCCCATGGTACAACACATCTACCTGTTTCACCTGCCTCATCCATTCCATCATAGCTTCCCGAGGCAACTCTGTTGAATGGAACAAACGACTAACAACATGTGCCTTGTCCTTCAAATCCCTCATTGCAGCGATCCAGGCGTTAAAGGCAGCTTGATGAGGAAAGGTGTCGTACATTTCCATGACCATAGGACCGTCAAGATACACGCAATTATAAACCATACTCAGATAGCCAAGAAAATAAAGTAAATATGAATGCAAGAGACGACAGTATGTATGAATGCGATGAGACGACGACACCAAAAGAAGACTGCAAGAAACCAGCAAACCAATGCTGGTTGTCATCGGCACGGTTGTATGTCGTTGAGAGCGGGGGCGCTTCTATTATGCGGTGTTCTGTGGTCTGCTCGGTGGTTTCGATTCGAACCAATCGGACGCACATAGACACCCACACAGCCGTTGGTGATAATTGTAACCCATCAATCACCAGCTCCCCTCATAATAAGCTAGGTACTTACCTTTGATTATGCCTATTGCTTATTAACAACATGACTACTACAGCAGCTGAAACGAGGACGAGATTCGAGGTGCTTGAGCGCAGAAGCAATGTTCTAGATAGATGCAAGACACAAACCGATCGAAAAATGCACGAAATGAAGGAGAATGTTGTCACTCTTCGGCGGGAATTGGATGTGTTGGATGGAAAAATGACCACGTTGGTTTCCAGGGCAACAGGGTCGTCGCCCTTGTCTGTGCAGGAGCGGGTGAAGCGTCTTGAAGACTCGGTGAAAGCAGTGGAAGTAGGCCGTCTAGAGATAGGCACCCATGCCCTATCTGGCTCCAACGATTGGCTGATGGACAGAATCTACGCCCTCGAGAGAACAGTAGACGACTTGCAGGTAGACTTGCGAGACAACTTACCAGATGGGCTAAATACACAATTCTGCAAAGATCTATGTTCCAGCACCATCCAAGATTTGTGCAGATTGGAGCATAAGTTTGACAGTGTAGTTTTGGACGCAGACATGGAAACGAGAATTCACTTGTTGGAGTCCAGGAGCAATGTAAACTTCGCCGAAGCTCCACTTATTTCTGTTAGCAGACTGCGTGCTAAAGCAAACAACCTAGAGGAGGAGATTCGTGTTCTCCGTGGGGACATGGATATTGCTCTTGTGGGTGCCTCGGACGGCGCCCAAGCCAGGAGAATGATAGGAGAGTTGGAGGGTTGGAGGCGGGATAAAGCGGAAATGATAGAGTCCATCATTGCTTTGCGGGCAGAGGCTAGAGAGCGCGACGAAAAAATTAGAGCACTACACGCACGGTTGGAAAACTTAGCTGATACAAAGGAGGAGACTAGAAAGCGCAAGCTAATAGCCAACAAAAAATAAAATAGGAATGGGCGGTAAAACAAATGCATTACAGCTTTAATTGGTAGTCACCCTTCGGCTATTAAATGGCAGTTTTGGCATGCTGTATGTAGCGATGCCGTTTTTCACAGCATCTGGGCTTACAAGGCCCATCACCTGACCAGGAGGCGTGGGTCGCTTTCCGTTGAGAGCCAGTGTTCTGTTTGGGCCTAGAGGTAATGTCTCTAGAACTATGAAACGAATGCTCCCAAAGTCCTCTAGTCGACGTGCATACCAAAGCACACACTCTTTGGTTATTGCCTGGTACAGAAAGCCATTGATTGTCTCCATGTCAAATGAACACTCTGTTTCCTCTTGTTGGCGGTGCTTGCCCAGAACTTCCTGGCAAATCTGGGAATCTAATGTCTGTGTTCCTTTCCAAAGGGCTACTTCTGACAGATCCTCCTTGCGCAAAAAATGCACGTTGTAAAAGCGAAGTAGCTTCGTTTGGGCTACCAGAACCTGAGTGAAGCAATGCAGGGTGAAGGGCAGGTACACCTTTCCGGACAATAGTCCCCTTTCTGCAAGTCCCACTAAAGTTCCTGAAAAAAATTGTGGCTGCCAGTGTGCAATTTGCCAGGAACCATCTGGTATCCAAAAATAATCAAGTATTACTTGTGAGAAACGCATATTATCCTGCTCCGCCTCCTTTGTTGTTGGTCTTAAATCAACTTTCGCCTTCTGCATTGCTTGTTCCAGTGAACGCAAAAAGGATGTGGTGCGGTTGAAATTAGCATCCAAATGCTTGTAGGGGTGGTGTGATTGGGCACCAGATTCCATCGAAACACCAAAAACAACAGCGTTTGTCTCTTGTTCTGTGAGGTAACCACGAACAAAATCCCTGGCCGCGATAACGGGTAATCCCTCCACTCCAAAATAAACGCATTCAAGGGCGTCCTTGTATGGATCCTCTGTGTTCAAAATACAATTTAGTTGTTGGATGGTTGCCTCGTCTGTTGAATATTTCAAAACTTCTAGTCGCTTCTTGCGCAGGTTGCTGGCGGGTATGAGAGGAACCCCCAGGCCTAGACAAAGGACAAGTGGTTTCTGTACCTCCCCTTGTTGCTCATGCATTTCAATGACTCGTTGATCGTTCGGCTCTGGTGCAGATGGGGTTGGTAACAAGAAATTTTCTTTTCCGCTTGGCGTTGTAGAAAAAATCTCTCGGCATTCAGAAGATGGTGTGTTGCTGCATGGGGAGGGGAACCAGAAATTACCCTGTTCGGAATCTATCTTGGAAGAAGGTGAAAATGGAGAGCTCTGGCTAGAATTTGGTGCTACCGCGATATAGTTTGATGACGACGTGATGGAGTTTACCATATCCAACAATGGTCGTGTGGAAGGGGTAAGAATGTGGTGCAGATCATCTCCGTTCTGATGAGCGGGTTCTGGTGATAGGGCACAGAGCTTAGTCATTTCCTCCGTTTCATCGTCTGCGGTTACGGTTTTATCAACTTGTGGCGGGGCCCTGTAGTCAACGTCAAGAGACAACAGAGCCTCTCGTCCTCCATCTTTTCCACCGTGTTTGTCGAAAAGTTTTAGCTTTCGACTGAAAGTTTCCAGCCTCCTCCTGGAACACGTGAATTGCAAAAGCTGTAGGGTACCCTCCAGAAAAGCTCTTGGTGCCAATGCGCTGTAGTTTGTTCGATAATCATGGCAAAGGGCGGCCCATAGTTTGTTACCCCGTATCTGAGTCCGGTGGGGTCCCAGGCAGTGGTGACATGCGTGTTGACACCTTGACGGTGATAAAAGGCTAGGTGTTTTAGCTACCTGGACTTCCATGTTGGACAGACGGATTGATTGTGTTGTGTTGTTGTTGTTTTCGTTCTATGCTGGAGTAGCACTATGAGGATAGCTGCGAGAAATAGCTGTTTGGGATCTGCTGAGCTGGTTGTGTGCTTAGGAATCAGACCGTTTGTTTTTTAGAGACACGCACCCAACTGCACTCTTGTGTGAGGACCCGCAGTTGCCCTCTGCTCCAACCACTCTTTTATGAAGACGCGCAATCACCCGCTACTAAGTAGCTGAGCGCAGCAATATTTTACACGCTTTTGTATTGACGCACATCGCACCCTAAAATACCCGACTGGACAAGAGTACCAAAAACAGGCAATTGTATATCGGCAATGGGATACACTGGCCTCTTGGATGCAATCTACAATGCGGATCTTGTGATTGTCTAGCAAAAATTGATTTGAACAAAACCCTGACTAGCAAAGGGGGTCAACGTCTATATTGATTAATAATCCCCTGAAAACTTTGAAATTAATGGGTGTAGCCTGTAGCTTGCAACACACGACTAGTCTGACAGTTCCAACACCATCGGTTTGCCATGATTTCCGCAAAATTGAAAGGTGGTGCAGTGGAAACCAAATTCCAAATCATATCTATCCGGTGGAACCGAATCCACATTGAGGCTCCGATCCTTCTGCTCCAAATTGTTATGTGAATCCAAAACAAAGGCATTGCCATCTTCCGTGATTTTGATCACCAAAAAATGATTACCCTGGATGTTTCCTGACCGAGTTTTGGGACTGCCAGCAACCTTTACATGTAGCAGGGTCCTGGTGTGGTGATTATGGTGGAGCCAGTCAACACAATCTTTTAGAGTTTCACAGTGTTGTTGAAACGTTTTTAGCACTTTTCCCTCCTTCGCAGCCACTCTGGCCAGTTTCTTGATTATATCCCCCAGATTTTTCGTGTTCCCCCATTGAACAATGTTATTTTGGGGTCCAAAGTAATTCGTCATTGAATGGTTCAGGCAGGAATTGCCAGATTGCTTTTTGATCGAGTCGTCGGAGTTGTACCACCTACTGCGGTTGTACCACCTACTGATCACCGATTGTAATTGCAAGTCGGTCATCCGAGAGGTTGCATGTGTCGTGCCCTCAGAGTCTTCGTCGTCTAGCCACTGCATTTTTTGAGAAATATGCGCCTTGCTGATTAGCTGATTATCATGATTGCTGCTGACATCTCATTGTGTCGTTCCATCGTACATGCATACAAATAAACAACAACTACACTCTTTTATTGTGACGCACATTACCTCTACAATCAAATGAACCTTTCATAGAGAAGCACAGCAACATCAAAACACTCTTTTATGGTGACGCACATTAACCCAATTATTCACCGTGACCAAACTACTAGCTAGTAGTAGGTACTAGTACGAACACGCTTTCATAGAGACGCACAGCAACATCAAAACACTCTTTTATGTTGACGCACATTAACCCAATTATTCACCGTGACCAAACTACTAGTAGTTACTAGTAGCTAGTGCGTCACATTACTTAGGGAGACCCACAGGCCGCGTTGTCTCAGGGCTACTGGCTATGATTTTCAAATCAGTTACCATACTGGCTTGGGTAATAAGATAACGTCCATATTCAAATATAATTCACGCTTTCAAAAAAAGGGATTTGGTCATAAAAAAAAAACTTGAGTTATCCACCACAATATTTGAAACGATGTCGAATACATTTGACAACAAGAAATTTGGAATGGAGGTTGACGGTGTCAATGGTGTTCTAATGGAGCAAATTGCAGCCAATGTTAAGTATTCTCCACCCAAGAAAAAGGCCAGGCATAGGCAAATGAAACTAAAACACTATCTAAATCGCGAGAAAAAGAACTGGCAGAAATACCCCCTCCGAAACTGCGAGTTTTCGGATCATCTTGGAAAACACGTGTACCAACCCCCAAAATATCAAAAGCACATTGGAGAGCTGGAACTTAGCCATGCGAAATGCTGTGACCAGTGCTTTCTTCGTCCTTGCGTAGTTGAGGTTAGCCGCTTGTCAATGGAGCAAGGTTTGAAAGCGGTTTGGGAGTACCCCCCCTTGGCTATGACCAATGTGATGAAGAGCACGGTTGATTTTATGACTAAAACTTGCGGCGTGACATTCATGAAAAGAATGAACCTAGGAAGAGAACGAGTCCCAAGGTGTGTTCGATCCGCGGTGTTGGGCATGATGGACTTAGCCGTTTTGGAGATGAACGGCAGCCTCCGTAATGTGCGAGAACACTTGGAAGAGGACCACATTCCCGATTACTTGCTAGAGGTCAATGCAGAGTACCACGAACACTCCATGCGGTTGGCCTTGGAGGAAATGAGAGGCAAGCTTAGCTCTGATGAGGTTTCGAACCTAGCAGAAAAGTATGAGCTACTGGCCAAAAACAATCTGGAGGCTTTGATTACCAAAAAACAAATTTACGTGGAGGGTAAAGTGAAAGAGGGTAAAGTAATTGAGTGAAGGAGGGTAAGGCGAATGAGTTAAATGGAGGGAATAATAGGTGCAAGCAATTATTCTGATCGTAAAATGGAACGTAGGTTAACAGCTGCCAGAATTTACAATTTAAATACAGATTAAACCAAGATTAGTTAATTTACTGAATTTTCTAGGAAGATAATTCTAGTGACGCCATTTGCATAATAAATCCTCCTTATCCACCAAAACGGCCGCTGTGACGCTGTGACTGCAAGACATCTTGTGCCACTCCAGGTGGGAATACCCCAGGATAATCGTCTTTTGCGAGACGTATGTTAATCCAATAAGAAAGAAAAGCGTTGACTGTTGCCTGGCCATACTTTCCTGCAAATGTGCCACGGATGTATACAACTGTGTGCTTGGCTGCGGCAATAAGGCTTTGCCCGTTTTGGACAAAGGGCAGGGTGCTGTCGTACCATGGAGGGATTTGTTTTGTGAAATGTCTCGTAGCTGCTTCTAGCAATACCTCCTGTGGTTCGGCCATGGTCGCAGTGGAAACGAAAGCAACGAGAAGTGTTGTATGGTGTGTGGGTAATGAAGGAAAACTGTGGGGGTGCGGTAACGGCATGGTACGACGTAGCACTTAACTAGTGCGGTGTCGGAGGTTTAGTTATTGCGCGCGTGCCACGTTTGACGTTGCCGGCGTTTGTTATTGTCATTGCTGGTACTACTGCGACGTAGCTAGTAGTACAAGTAGTGGTGCGCGGTATATGGTTAACTAAACCATTGGTGTGGTTATGGTAAAGCGTTGTAGTGACGGTGGAATTTTGGCAGCTAGGTGATGTACCGCACCACACCCTTCATAAAAAAAAAAGGCTGTGACTATAGTTATCGACAGCATGGCGGTGATAAGCAAAGACAACGTAGGTGAGATGGCCAAATGTAATCCTGTTAACGTTCCTGATGTTGGGGTAAGGGTTTCCTATTACAGAGGAGGTACTTTTGAAGGAGACAGCGGGAAGTTTCTTTTATCTGTTATGCTGATAGACAGATCGTTTGACTCCCCGTCTTACGGTTCTGTTCATCCCTATGCTGTGATGGATGCCGCTGTTGCGGCTGTGAAGAAGATAAAACCAGAGGATCCCCTGCTGTGTGGGTTGACGACCTATGGCATTTTTGAAGATAGTGATGACGAAAGCATACCGATATGGCGGAAGGCATTGTTTACGGATGGCACTGTGAAGAGATGGTACCTGGATAGCGCATATGTGGTTATGGTGGCTGACCAAGAGAAGGTAAGACAACATGGCATGGAAACTGTTATGAAAAATACAGCCAGAAATTTGGGAGATAAATTCGCAGTAGCAATTAGCTGCTGTGAGTTCCCAGCCGAATATTCGGAGTGCATGGACCACAACCTGGCTATAAAGAGGGAGCTGGCTACCCCAGACCATCCTTTTCACCTAGCCATAAAAAGGATGGATGCCAGATGGGAAGTGCGATTGATCCGCAACCGGAGCGTTGATGACTTTCAATTTGATTGGGAAATGGAGGAAGAAATGTTGCGAAACATTTCAGGACCAATCATCACATTTCGGACCAATCATCACATGGTACGCAAGGAAGACCAGAAGTGAAGTAGAGGCGAGAAGCGAACCTGTTAAGTCAGTTGATTAGAAGCCTAGATTGGAAGCCGCCATGCCTGTGGTCTACGAAAATAAACTACCCAAATAAAAACATTATGTTTCCAGAAATAATTATCAATGTGCTGACTCAAAACTGTCCTGACTACAGGTATATTAGTGGGTCATGCCGTAGTTAGACCTTAGGATTGGGGGTAGTAAGCATGAGGTGTCCACCCACAAAATCGTGTGTGCGCGACCATGACAACCAAGGTGACATTCAACATGTTGCTATCGCCCACGTGTATGGTCTTCGTAGTGCCATTGTACCGCCTGCATAAAAAAGAATCAGCCTTTGGATACTATCAACCCTAGTAGTGCTACGAGAAATATGTCCAGGAGAGAGAGGTGGGGGAAGAAAGATTGGGCCCACGTTATATGGACCTGGAACGTAATGTTAGAAAAGGGAAATGTAAAGCCTGGGCGTGCATTCAAAAATAATTTTCTGTTTAATTACTGTCAGAAACATCGGCCCATGGAGAAGGCGCCCAAGGCCAAATCAATGGAGACCGCAATGAAAGATACAGAAGTGAGACACTGGGAGAGAGCAATAAGAAAGGCGGGGGAAGAAAGGTGGCACCAGTTTAGGTGTCGTGATGATCCTCGTTACAGGTCTGTCCTGATTTACTCCGGCAACATGTGTATCTTGGAGGGAGGGTTGTCGCCACCTGCAGCCTGTGGGGCAGCCTCTTTGGTCGTGACTTCTACAGAGATAGTAGAAGCTAACAGGAATGCAGCGATCCATTTGAATGTTGCAGCTGGGCAAATGAAGGTGATGTTAAAGGAGGCAGGGGTCACAACGCCCGCAACATGGAAAGGACCAACAACAACGCCCGCAACACGGAAAGGACCAACAATAGAAACACACCACAACGTTGGGGACATTGGCGATAACTGGAACAAGGACAGCACGATGGCCGGCAGAAACACAACCTCCATCAAAACCGAAACGAAATCCGATGTGTCTCCTGCAACTAGCCATGAACCAGGACCACAACAAGAAATGAAGTACCCGTGTGTAAAAGAGGGTGATGCACTAGCGAAGACCCAAGGCATGGGTCGGGTAGAGATAGCTGGTGAGATCGCTGTCAGACCAGTAGATGCACAGGCTAATGTTAGACCCCAAAGGCAAAAACGGACCCCAGCAAGGTTTGATCCCAGCTCGTGTAGTGGGTCCAGGAATAATAAGAGGAAGCACAGCCCCACTATTGCATTTGCTAAACCGACAAAGAAAGCAAAAGTAACCGAAAAGAACAAAAGAAAAAGTCGTACAGTATGTGGAGAGTTAAATGGAAAGGTGCAGCATGTGACCAGAGAGGAATTAATGGAGCACTTTCACAAGAGTCAGTTTTATTGGGACCTAATGGGAATAAGGAAGCTGGGGATAAAACTAGTTAATGATAACGGGAAAGAAAACCAAGAGTTGCTCGAGGTTGCCTGGTCAATTCAGAATTCCCTTCGGAGGAAGGAGGCTGCCCTCGTGGGATTGGAGGCAAGCCAGCAAAAAGTTAGAATGGAGAAGAAAATACGCGAAGGGGATAGAGAAGCCCAAGTTACCTGGAGATGTAATTCCTATTATGAACTCAGGGGATTGGAGACAAAGGACTCCCTGGTGCAGCATGTAGGGAAAAAATTACTACCCGCTGAGGTGGATGGGGAATTGAAGAGGCTGAAAGGTTGTCTTGCGCCCCCACCTACCACCAAGCGATGGAAGGCAGATCGGTTACAAGGGTGCATGCGTCGACAGAACCCCCATAACCCGCATGCCTGGTCGTCGGATTGTCCAAAGGCCATTGTGGATTGTGCAATTCCCGGTTTTTTTAATGTTATGGGAAAAGAGAAAGTAATAGCCAAGAAGTTATGGGGTTGTCTCAAGGAAGCCAACACCGAAGTACAGACTGACTCCGTCGATGTCATTTTATCCAACATGATGTACAGCCTAGAATACAAACCGCGGGTGGTGCGCCTAATTCTTTTGGTGGAGTCTCCCGGTCACACTCCGGCGCAGGATGCCATACCTGATCATGAGTTGTGTCCTCGGTTGAGGCACTTCTGGGGGGGTGGTATTTACAAGTACACAAATCAGCTATACAACCCAACGTACGGGCTAAAGGCTGGGATGCAGGGCCCAGATATAAAAGCCAACTCCACTGGGACACCCAGCTTCTGGAAGCTAGTTGCCGCGCTAACCAAAAGCAACCCGAAACTAGTTTTGAAGGGGGATAGGGGAAACAACCATGCCTCTATTGGCAAACTGCTAGGACAGAGAAGGAGGGTACTAGTAATGCTTATGGACATGGGCGTTTGGCTATTAGATGTGTCTCCCGGTGGATTGTATTTTCCAGACGCAAGTAAATTTCAATGGGGGGCAAATGGCCAAGCACAGAGACGAGCGACGGATTCCTGCTCAAGGCTCAAGGAGTGTCTGATAATGAGCTGGGAGCTGTACACAAAGCACCTCGTCAATGCAGCTTACAAGCAGGGGGGGCTAGCGGCCATTGTTCCACTATGCAAGAGAGTCGGGGATAGTTTGACACAACAGCGGATAGAGAGGGCAGTTGGGGAATCTGTGGAGGTATTGTTGCCCGAATGGCACCCCAACGCATGGCTAGACAGTAGCTGTGGAGAGGCCCAGGTTGAGAAAATTGTAGAATTGGTAGATAAATTTTGTTAAAACGTAGTTTGTTTATATGCTATTCCTATTCGTCCTTGGATTTTCGTTTAGGGCCAGATAGGCATGCTTCTAGTAAATTGTGAATAGCAGCGGGTGTCTCGCGTGGCAATGGGTGGCCCGTTTGTGTCAACCATTTACCTGTTGCGTGCACTGTGCCCTGGTTCATGTTAGTTTGAGGACTCAGGCCGCGCTTTATCATAACCGATGGCCATGCCTCATGGACAACTTCGATGATGTGTTTTAAGTGGGCAAGCCACTTCTCAGCTGGTCCTGACAGCATTGGCTTCTCTTTGGGACACATCCCTGCAATGAGGATGTAGGATTTAGCGGTCTCTTTGAAGTGCGAGTAATGGCTTTTGACCCGTTTCTTTTCTTCCTGGCTAATGGATCTCCAGAAATTTGATTTCAAGTCCCGGTCGTAGACAAGATGTAACTGTTTATCGAAGAACTCCAGAAAAATTTCATCCTGATTTTTGGGAAGTCGTTTGTCCAAGTGCAAAGTAACAAAGCTAAGGGGCAATTTTGTTTTGTTCCAAGAAGGATAAGACAGGATCATCATTTTCGCTTGGCGGGAAAGCATGTAGATTGTCGAATGTGATACCCAGACGAGGTCTCTTGGTTGGCCTGGTGGGTGAGGGAGTGACATCCTGTTGGGGCAGGGGCACAACTCCGTCCCGGCGGGGAGAGGCTATGGCTAGATTAGAAGGGGTTGGACGGGAAACAACGTCTAAGATTTTGGCTGTGTTGCGGCAAAGATTTGTCATATCCCGATGACAAGCCAATTGATCCTGCTCGATGTTGACCAATTGCGCGTGAAGGTGGTCTACCTTCTTCTGTAACTTGTCATTAGCGCGTTTGAGATCCGTCAGATTTTCCTTAACATGGGTGTCCATTGCTGACGATGTTATTAGAAAATAGAGGAGATGTAAGTTCTTTTGGTAAAAAAAATTTAGTTGAATGCGCAAAAACATGCCATGTTACCATTTGCCTCCGAAACAAATTGATGTAGGTTGTTGAGTGAGTCTGCGAAGGAACGAAGATCAACGCCATTGCGGGACTGTTGTTGTCCGTCCAACATAGAGAAAGGCAACGCTGCAATGTTCCGGATGCGGTATCCGTCGTTGATCTCTTTCTTCCACTTGGTGAAGGTTTCTTGCGATACATTAGAACAAAGCAACTTTTCGTTTACCAGGTGGACAAGTGGGTGGTCAAAAGAACGACCCTTGGGATTCAAAGCTAGGTCGTCCTTAAAGGCATCGAAATGTCTTATGAGAGTGGCTGTTAAAATACACTTTACGCCATCCGTCCATGATTGGCTATCGTGTACGAAAAGTTGGTTGACAAACTCCGCCAGCTTTTCGTGTTCAGAGGAAATGTCATCCAGATTTGGGGGCTCTCCCCCGATAACTTGGTTGCCAAATTGGGTCGTCCATCCAGCCAATGCCTTCCCTGCCTGGTCCTGCATCACCTGGTCTCCCACGACATACTCTAGGAGGCTGTGGACCCCCCTAACTTGCCAGCCAGACCTAAATATCTGGGCCAAACCACTAACAGAGGAGAGACCTGACATAGTCTGATTGGCCCCCTTCTTTTGACTATGAGAGGTAAGGCCTTCAGAAATGGCTATGTCGGTTGGTAGGACATCCATCATAACCTTCTGCATGGTGGTCCAATGACTTGCTACTTTGCTGACCGTTCGGCCTTTGGTGGTGAAATTTGCCTTTTGGGCATAAGTAGGAAGAATGTACTCCCCTGTCTCCTGAGAAAGAAGGATCTGATAAATAGTGGAAAAGTAGAAGCATTGGTGCCAATGGAGCTTATGAGCAAAAATTGACATGTCTTGTTCCTTGTGTGTCTTGTGACGTTTTAAAAACACGTGGAGGTTATCATATTCTTTGTTGCCTTCAGACACCGGCCGAGTGGTGGTGTCTTTCTTGAGAACCAGGGAGCACTCGCTGCCCCTACCAGCAAAATGGTATGTTGAAGTGTTGAGATGAAAGAACTCTGCTCCCTCCTTAGTACCCAACCAAACACAAGCCAGGGCCATGGCTTTCCTATCCTGTTGGGTAGCTGGTAAATGACCATTGCTAACCCTAGAACCATCGTTCCTACAGCGGACAACTATGTGGCAGAGCATGTTCTGCCTGGAGCTTTTCCAGCGAGCAGGGTCAAGTATGGGTATGTCACCAGAGGTGATGTGAGTGTTCTGTCGGAGGATCCACATTTTTACGTCGCTAAGATAGTTGCTAGCAGCGTTATGGCTGATAAGCGGTCGGTGGCTCTGTTTGAATTTGTGGGCTTTGTGAGCTAGGTAGTGTTGGAAGCCTTCCAACATCTCAGAATACCACTGTGCTTTCCTTGCATTTGGGTTGTAGGTATTAATGTCCTCAGGGTCGGTGCCTGTATTGGTAGTCACTCCGCCACGAATTCGCGGTTCTTTGTTTCTACCTTCGCAAACCAAATCGTCAATGTCCACCATGTGGAGCTGTTCCTTCTTGAATTTAAAGAAGGACGGCATGAAGTGTCTTAAGTGACCAATTGCAGATTTAGTCCGATCCTGTGACCCAGGATTAGGTTTCAGTAGCTCACATTCGTCTTCGTCATCTTCATCTTCCTCTGCGGCGTCTGCGAAAACAGTGGCAATGGCCACTACCCCGTCGGTGTTTTCTGACTCTTGGAATGTTACAAGCGTCTGGGCCTCGCCCAGACTGTCAGGGGAATCAGACGGAAAAGTATTGATGGAGGAAGAATCTTCGATGCCTTCATCCTCGTAATGTAAAACCATCTCCGTCAATTGGGAAACGCCATCGCCATCAACCGCGGAATTTTTGTTAATGGAATTGATGAGACGGTTGACCGGGGGGGGACGGGAGAACCTGCCGGGGGAAGCGTTCGGAATTAGGTTCTGAAGAACCAACTGCGAGGTCATCTTAGCCTTTTGAAAAATTAATGTTTTTATTTATATGTTAACAATACATGTTTTTGTGATCAACACAAACTATAGTTGAGCCTGCGGTTTAGGGGAATCAACATCTTCTATGCGATGCGGAAAAGATGGCGGTTACCATAAGCTGTTGGAAGCGGGCAGGTGGACTTGGTGAGGACAGTGGCGGGATGAGGTTCAACCGGCGTGCCAGCACTACATTAGTGTGAACATTAACTTTGGTCAGAAGGACAATGCACAAATAGCACTGTGACAGATTGGGTTCCGACATTGAGGTGCTAATCTAGTGTCAACAATTAACTTTTGCAAGAAGGATAATGTGCAAATAGGTCTGTGACATGTTGGGTTCTGGTTT
>ENA-ORBV01008851-ORBV01008851.1-microbial-mat-metagenome-genome-assembly--contig:-NODE-8851-length-16767-cov-6.131037_pt1 | contig 16767 bp, 13 predicted proteins | sample MGYA00237777_ERZ505514 | MGnify/ENA primary metagenome ERZ505514 (study PRJEB26160, sample SAMN06269048) | microbial mat metagenome | isolation source: Oligotrophic lake microbial mat | place... | reverse complement strand
GCATGTACGGTGATCGCATGGGATTTCGGGGTTGGGTAGGCGACCGGTTGGTCAACGCCGATGCCGTGTACGGGCTCATCGTGTACTCGGCCCTCATTGCCGCGATCTCTGACAAAGATGCGAACGCGCTCGATGTGCTTGTGGGAGCCGGGCTCACACTCGTCGTGTTCTGGGGTGCCCACGCCTTCGCTGACGCCATCACCCGGCACGGCGCGGAACGCCCGCTCGGGCAAGCGACGAGGGAAGCGATCGGGCACTCATCGGGGATGCTCTACGCCTCGATCATCCCCTCGATTCCGCTCATCGTCGGGGCCCTCGGCTTGGTCAGCACCGATGACGCAGTCAGCTTCTCTCTGCTGATCGCCATGGTGATTCTCGGCATCGTCGGCTACCGCGCGTTCGCCGAACGCAAGCGCCCCATCATCGTGCGCATCCTCGGCGGATTGGGCGCTGCGATGTTCGGGTTCCTCGTCATTTTGCTCAACATCCTGGTTCACTGAGTCACCCTTGCTATCTCAGCCACGTTTTGCGCTTGATCCTTTGCGCGCGTCCCCGGCGAGCGCCGCCGCCGCATGAACCGTCAACTGACCACGATCTTCGCGGGCGCCGAAGCATTGCTCGTGGTTGCGATCGGCATCGCAATCCCACTCGCACCCCTCACTCTGTTGTGGGGCGTGCAATACGGCTTCGCGGCCGATTGGTCGATCTTCTGGCGGGCATCCGTCGACAGCTGGCTCATCGGGCACGGCGTCGATGTTGCGATCAGCCTCGATCCGGTCACCGCCGCCGCGCTCGGCGTCGCCGGTGCAGACGCTCCATTCACCATCACCATCGCCGCACTCGGGTTCGCCATGCTCACGGTGCTGCTCGGAGTTCGGGCCGGGCGCCGGGTCGCCGAGACCGGGTACCTGCTGCTGGGACCGGTGGTCTCGCTCGTGACGTTCGCCGCGGCATCCGCCCTCGTTGCGTACTCTGCGCTGCACCCGTTCGCGCGACCGTCGCTCGTGCAAGGTACGGTGCTGCCGACGCTCGTGTTTGCGCTCGGACTCGGCATCGGACTGCTCGCGGCTAGGCGGGACCTGGAAGGCGCAGTGGGGCCGGGTAGGCGGGTGCCAGCCAACAAGGGGGGGCGGATGCCACGAGCCGAGAGCCCACGGTCGCCGGAGCTGACCGTAACCATCGTCGCCAGCCTGCGTTCCGGAGTGGCGGCGGCGGCGCTCATCATCGCGGCCGCTTCGGCGGTGTCGACCGCCGCACTGTTGCTCAGTTATTCGCGCGTGATCTCCCTCTATGAGGCGCTGCAGACGCAAGTCATCGGCGGAGTCGTCGTGACGCTCGGGCAGTTGGCGTTCGTGCCGAACGTCGTCGTCTGGACGGCGAGCTGGCTCATCGGGCCGGGGTTCGCGATCGGCTCGGGCTCGACGGCGGGTCCCCTCGGCTCGGCGCTGGGTCCGATCCCGGCAATTCCGCTCTTCGGTGCGCTCCCTCAGGGCGAGCTCGCGTTCGGTTTTCTCGGGCTGCTGGTTCCGATCGTGGCGGGGTTTCTTGCCGGGGCGTCCATTGCACCGCGGGTTCGCGGTGTGCTGAGTGGCTGGTATCTCGTCGCCGTCGGACCCGCCACCGGCGTTGTCGGCGGCGTCATTCTGGGATTGCTCGCGTGGGCCTCCGGGGGAGCGGCCGGACCCGGCCGACTTGCGGCCGTCGGGCCGGACCCGGTGGCGGTCGGCGCGGTCGCCGCGCTCGAGATCGGGATCGCGGCATCCATCGGTCTGTTCTCGGCGCTGCGGCTGCGTGCGCGGAGTTAGGCTGATCCGGTGCTGTCACTCGTGGTGCTGATCTCAGGCGGTGGGTCGAATCTGCGGTCGCTGCTTGAGGCGTCGCAAGACGCGGAGTTCCCCGCCAGAGTGGTCGCGATCGGGGCGGACCGTGATGCCGACGGGTTTGCGCACGCCGAGACATTCGGCATCCCGACGTTCTCGGTCGCGATGTCCAACTTCGACGACCGTGAGGCTTGGGGCGACGAGCTGCTGTCCCAGGTGCAGTCCTGGCAGCCAGACCTCGTACTCCTGAGCGGCTTCATGAAGCTGTTGCCGCCGCGCGTTGTGCGGGCGCTCGCACCGAACATGATCAACACACATCCGGCCTACCTGCCAGAATTTCCCGGTGAGCACGCCGTTCGGGATGCGCTCGCCGCTGGCGTGACCGAGACCGGTGCGAGCGTGATCGTCGTCGATGACGGCGTCGACAGTGGGCCGATTATTTCGCAGGAGCGCGTGCCAGTGCACCCGGACGATACCGAGTCGAGCCTGCACGAACGGATCAAGGCGGTCGAGCGTCGCCTGCTTCTGCAAGCGGTGCTCGATGTCGCCAACTCTCGCGTGAATTTGAAGGCTCTGTAGTGGCCGGGCCGCGCCACGACCCGGCTGACTACCGCGAGCGCGATGTCATCCCTATCACTCGAGCGCTCGTGTCTGTCAGTGACAAGACCGGCCTCGTCAAACTCGCGACCGCGCTCGCCGCGGCCGGGGTCGAGGTCGTCTCCACCGGGTCAACCGCGAAGACGATTGCGGATGCTGGACTGCCAGTCACCGACGTCGCCACCGTCACCGGGTTTCCAGAGTCGCTCGACGGCCGCGTGCGCACCCTGCACCCGGCCATTCACGCTGGGCTCCTCGCCGACCTGCGGCTGGAGTCGCACGAGAAGGAACTTGCTGCGCTCGGCATCGGGCGCTTCGAGCTCGTGGTATCGAATTTGTACCCGTTTGTCGAGGCTGCGGCATCCGATGCAACTGACGATGATGTGATCGAGCAGATCGACATCGGCGGGCCTGCGCTCGTGCGAGCAGCCGCGAAGAACCACGCGAACGTCGCCGTTGTCACGTCGCCGGCCAGTTATGACCAAGTGCTCAAGGCGCTCAAGCTTGGTGGCACGCGACTCGTGCAGCGCCGTCGCCTGGCCGCTGAGGCCTTCGCACACACGGCCGCCTATGACGCGGCGGTCGCGGCGTGGTTCGCCCCGATCAAGAATGTGGGCGGTTTGCCCCGGGATCTTCACGTGCACGCGGAGCGCTCGGCGACCCTCCGCTACGGCGAGAACTCGCACCAGGCGGCCGCGTTGTACACGATGCATGGCGCCTCCGGCATCGCGCAGGCAACCCAACTCGGCGGCAAAGAGATGTCGTACAACAACTACGTCGATGCGGACGCCGCAATCCGCGCGGCGTTCGACCACGAGACTCCCACCGTCGCCATCATCAAGCACGCCAACCCGTGCGGCATCGCGACCGCAGGGAGCATCGCCGATGCGCATGCCCTCGCGCACGCCTGTGACCCGGTGTCGGCCTTCGGCGGAGTCATCGCCGCCAACCGCGTGATCACCCGTGAGGCCGCCGAGTCGATCGGCCCGATCTTCACCGAGGTCGTCGTGGCGCCCGGGTTTGAGCCAGCGGCCCTCGAGCTGCTCCAAGCGAAGAAGAACATGCGCCTCTTGCAGTTGCCAGACGGATACGCCGTCGACCGTGCGACGCGCGGCCGCGTCGAACTGCGGCAGGTCTCGGGTGGGCTGCTCGTGCAGGAGCCGGACATTCAATTCGCGCCCGCCTCGACCTGGACTCTCGCGGCCGGGGCGGCGGCCGACGCCTCGACGCTCGCGGACCTCGAGTTTGCGTGGCGGGCCGTTCGCGCGGTCAAGTCGAATGCGATCCTGCTGGCGCGCAACGGCGCATCCGTCGGTGTTGGCATGGGCCAGGTCAACCGGGTCGACTGTTGCCAACTCGCTGTCTCGAGGGCCGGCGATCGGGCAGCCGGATCGGTTGCGGCATCCGACGCCTTCTTCCCGTTCGCCGACGGGCTCGAGGTTCTGCTCGAAGCCGGCGTGCGGGCGATCGTGCAGCCGGGCGGTTCGATTCGCGACAACGAGGTCATTGCAGCGGCGAACAAGGCCGGGGTGACGATGTACTTCACCGGCGAGCGGCACTTCTTCCACTGATCTACCGCCGCCAGTTCAGCCCTTGTCGACTGTAGTCCCGTCAGCTTGCCGAAGCGCACTCGCGCGCCTAGGCTAAAAGGCTGCGCGGGCCGAGGCCATCAGATCACGCACACCTCATTGTTCGCCGATGCGCCGACGAAGCGCCGTTCAGGAAAGACATGCTCGCCCCATCGACCGATAGTGGTCAGCCGCCAACTGGCGACAACGCCAAGACAGACGCCCCAGCCGTGCGCACCTTCGCGGCGATCCGGCGGCTGTATCCGTACGCCAAACCGGCGATGCCGCGCATCGTGCTTGCGATGATCGCAGCACTCGTGGCCGGCGTCGTGGCGCTAGTCATCCCGCAGATTTTGGGCGCACTCGTTGACGGACCTCTGCAGTCCGGTGACACTGCGCAGATCTGGCCGGCCTTCGCGATTGTGCTCGGGCTCGGCATTCTCGAAGCGATTCTGATTGCACTGCGCCGCTGGTTCGTACTCACGCCAGGTACCCACATCGAAGCGCGAATGCGTAACGCGCTCTACATCAAGCTGCAGGCACTCCCGGTGAGTTTCCACGACCGCTGGCCGAGCGGCCAGTTATTGTCGCGCGCCATGAGCGACCTCAACATGATCCGACGCTGGATTTCATTCGGCCTTGTGCTGCTCGTTGTCAACATGCTGACGATCATCATAGGTTTCGGGTTTCTGCTGAGCATCTCGTGGGTGCTTGGCGTGCTCTTCATGGTCTGCTCAATCCCGTTGTGGATCTACGGGTTCGTGTTCGAGAAGAAGTACTCGCTGGTCGCGCGGCGCAGCCAAGACCAGTCCGGCGACCTCGCGACGACCGTCGAAGAGTCTGTTCACGGCATCCGCGTGCTCAAGGCTTTCGGTCGCGGAAAGCATGCGCTTGCCAACTTCGCGAGCCAAGCCGACGAACTGCGGGGCACCGAAATCGAGAAGGCTCGCGCCATCGCGGGCATCTGGTTGTGGCTGCTGCTGGTGCCAGACGTCACATTTGCGCTGAGTCTGCTCGCCGGCGTATGGCTGACCGTGATCGGGCAGATCAGCCAGGGCGATCTTGTCGCCTTCTTTGCGACGGCCGTTGTGCTGCGGTTCCCAGTCGAGTCGATCGGCTTCCTACTGTCGATGACTTTTGACACTCGAACGGCTACCGACCGCTATTTCGACGTGCTTGACTCCGACACGACCATCATCGACCCGGCCTCTCCGGCGACGGTCACAGAACCGCGCGGTCGTTTGGTCTTCAACGACGTGCATTTTCGCTATCCGGATGCCCCGGCGCACCTCCCCGACCTGCTCAACGGTATCGACCTCGCGATCGAGCCCGGCGAGACGATGGCGCTCGTCGGGCTCACCGGCTCCGGCAAGTCAACGCTCACGGCGCTGACAACTCGGCTCTACGACGTGACCGGCGGCTCGATTTTGATCGACGGCGTCGACGTGCGCGAGCTCAGCCTGCTCGAACTTCGCACCCACCTTGCGATGGCCTTCGAGGATGCAACCCTCTTCTCACTCAGCGTGCGCGAAAACGTCCTCCTTGGTCGACCGGATGCGACCGAGGAAGAGCTCGCAGAAGCCATCGAGATCGCCCAAGCCGCATTCGTGCATGAGCTGCCGAACGGACTCTCAACCCAAGTCGGCGAAGAGGGGCTGAGTTTGTCTGGCGGACAGCGCCAGCGCCTCGCCCTCGCTCGCGCCATTGCGGCGAAGCCTGCCGTGCTGGTGCTCGACGATCCGTTGTCGGCGCTTGATGTTGATACCGAGGCGCTCGTCGAGGAGGCGCTGCGGCGCATCCTCGTATCGACAACCGGGCTCATCGTTGCGCATCGCCCTTCAACGGTTCTGCTCGCCGACCGGGTTGCATTGCTCGAGCACGGTCGCATTACCGCTGTCGGCACGCACGCCGAATTGCTCGAGTCGAGCGAGCACTACCGTTTCGTGATCTCGAGCCTGGAGGACGACGATGATCGGCGTTGAGGGCGAGGAGCGTAACGACTACACGAAGGTCGAGAGCAAGCAGATTCGGCGGCGCTCGATCAGGTTGCTCGGTTCGCTCGTGCGTCCAGAGCGAGCCGGTGTCATCCTGACCAGTGCGGTCGTCGTCGTGAGCACGGCGGCGCAAGTTGCCGGACCTGCCTTTATCGCATTCGGGATCGACAACGGGCTGCCAGCGCTGATCCGGGGCGACTGGGTGCCACTTGGCCTTGCGGTCGCGGCCTACCTCATCAGCGGCGTGATCGGCGCGAGCCTGATGGCCTGGTACACCGTGCTCACGGCGCGCGTGAGTCAGGCGATTTTGCTCGATCTGCGCAAACGCGTCTTTCTGCACACGCAGCGCCTGTCGTTGGAGTTTCACGAGAGTTACACCTCAGGGCGCATCATCGCCCGTCAGACCAGTGACTTGGATGCGATTCGCGAGCTTCTCGACTCTGGCATCAGCCAACTGGTCCAAGGCGGGCTCTACATGCTGTTCGTCGCGATCGCCCTGGTCGCGATCGACCCGGTGAGTGGGCTGGTGCTTCTCGGTTCGCTGGTGCCGCTGTTCGCGCTCACCCGCTGGTTCCAAGTGCGCTCTCAGCGTCTGTTCCGCGACACGCGCACTGCGTCTGCGCGACTCATTGTGCAGTTTGTCGAGACGATGACTGGCATCCGAGCGGTCAAGGCGTTCCGCACTGAGAAGCGCAACGAAGAGGAGTTTGGAGCGCTCGTCGAGCGATATCGCGATCGCAACGCGCGCGTCATCCAGTTGTTCGGGATCTTTGACCCCGGGCTCGTGCTCATCGGTAATGTTGCACTCGCGGTGGTGCTGCTGGCCGGCGGACTTCGGGTTGCTGATGGCAGCCTCGCGATTGGGGTGCTGCTTGCGGCGCTCCTCTACACCCGACAGTTCTACGCTCCGGCCGAAGAACTGGCGATGTTCTACAACTCGTACCAGTCGGCAGCGGCCGCGCTCGAGAAGATCTCGGGCGTGCTCGAGGAAGAACTGAGCGTGCCAGATCCGACCCAGCCGATCGACCTCCGGCGAGCGTTCGGCCGGGTTCAGTTCGACGGAGTGACCTTCTCCTACAACGACGGCAAGGTCGTGTTGCCGAGCTTCAGCCTCGATATCCCGGCGGCCCAGACCATCGCCTTGGTCGGCACCACCGGTGCTGGCAAGTCCACACTTGCGAAACTCATCGCACGGTTCTACGACCCAACGCACGGAACGGTCAGCCTCGACAGCGTCGACCTTCGCGCGCTGCATCCAAAGGACCTTCGACGCGCCATTGTCATGGTCACCCAAGAGGCATATCTGTTCTCTGGCACGGTCGCTGAAAATATTGCTCTTGGTAAACCGGATGCCACGCGCGACGAGATTGTGCGTGCCGCCAAGTCGGTCGGCGCTCACGAGTTCATCGAGTCGCTGCCGTACGGCTATGACACCGACGTCAACAAGCGCGGCGGACGCGTCTCGGCCGGGCAACGCCAGCTGCTCTCGTTCGCGCGCGCCTTCATCGCTGACCCGGTGGTGCTGATCCTCGATGAGGCGACCGCTTCGCTCGACATTCCGAGTGAGCGGCTCGTGCAGGAGGGACTCACGACCCTGCTCGCCGACCGCACCGCGGTGATCATCGCGCACCGCCTCTCGACCGTCGCAATCGCTGACCGCGTGCTCGTCATGGAGCACGGCCGGATCATCGAAGACGGAACCCCCGCCGACCTCATCGCCGGAACCGGACGCTTCTCCGCCATGCACGCCGCGTGGCGAGACTCGCTCGCGTAACGGCTGATTTAGAGCTCGAGGGCTCCGAGGTTCTCGCCGTACTGGGTTTGACCAACGACGGTGAATCCGACCGAGAGGAAGAACTTCTCTGGCCCTTCTTCGCCCGGTTCCCAGATTGCAGTGATGCGATGGAAGCCGCGCATCTTCGCCTCTGCGGCGAGGGCGAGTACCGCAAACTTGCCGATGCCGGTTCCCTGCCGGTCGGCCGCGACCGTGACACGCCATACGCAACTGCGAAACTCGTCTTGAACGGCTTCTGGGTCGAAGTTGCCGCGGATGAAGCCGACCACCGAGTCGCCGTCGAGCACGACGCGCGGCCACGAGGTCACTGGGTTCACGAAGCTGTCGGCGATGGCGTAGGTCGGAGGAGTCACGAACTGCTCCTGACCGCGGCGCAGGGTCAGCTGATTCGCCGCAACGATCGTCTTCGCTGACAGCTCTTCCAGTCTCAACTCAGGCATGTGCTCAGGCTAACGGCCTCAGTCGAGCTTGGCGAAAATATCTTGATATCGAGATATTTATCGGGCGAGGATGTAACGTTGAACGGTCCGAAAAACTGAAGGAGCATCCCGTGTCGAAGATCACCGTCGAGGGAACCGTCGTCGAACTCGACGGCGACGAGATGACTCGCATCATCTGGCACAAGATCAGGGACACGCTCATTCATCCCTACCTCGACGTCAACCTCGAGTACTACGACCTCGGTATTGAGAATCGGGATGCGACGGACGACCAGGTCACGATCGACGCGGCCCACGCCATCCAGAAACACGGCGTCGGCGTCAAGTGCGCGACGATCACGCCCGACGAGGCGCGCGTCGAAGAGTTCGGCCTCAAGGAGATGTGGAAGAGCCCGAACGGCACAATCCGCAACATTCTCGGCGGGGTGATTTTCCGCGAGCCGATTGTCATCTCGAACATTCCGCGACTGGTGCCCGGTTGGAACAAGCCAATTATCATCGGCCGTCACGCCTTCGGCGACCAGTACAAGGCCACTGACTTTCGGTTCGCAGGCAAGGGCAAACTTGAAGTGAGCTTCACGCCGGATGACGGCTCGGAGCCGCTCAAGTTCGAGGTGTTCCACTCGCCAGGCGATGGCGTTGCCCAGGTGCAGTACAACCTCGACGATTCGATCCGTGACTTCGCCCGCGCATCGTTGAGCTATGGCCTTTCGCGCGGCTACCCGGTGTACCTCTCGACGAAGAACACGATCCTCAAGGCCTACGACGGCCGCTTCAAGGACATCTTCGAGGAGGTCTTTGAGTCCGAGTTCAAGGCCGGGTTCGATGCCGCCGGCCTGACCTATGAGCACCGTTTGATTGACGACATGGTCGCCTCGTCGATGAAGTGGGAGGGCGGCTATGTCTGGGCCTGCAAGAACTACGACGGCGATGTGCAGTCAGATACGGTCGCGCAGGGCTTCGGCTCCCTCGGCCTGATGACGAGTGTGCTCTTCACGCCAGACGGCTTGACCGTCGAGGCCGAGGCGGCCCACGGCACGGTCACTCGCCACTACCGCCAACATCAGGCGGGCAAGCCAACCTCGACCAACCCGATTGCCTCGATCTACGCGTGGACCCGCGGTCTCGCGCACCGCGCCAAGCTTGACGACAACGCGGCGCTCGCGACCTTTGCGGACACCCTCGAGGATGTCGTCGTCAAGAGCGTCGAGGCCGGTCACATGACCAAGGACCTCGCGATACTGGTCGGGCCAGACCAAAAGTGGGAGACCACTGAGGAGTTCCTCGACACTCTCGACAAGGCGCTCGCAGCGAGGCTAGCCTAGCCCTCGGTGTGAGTCGCGAATTGCGGGTAGACCGTCGTCCATCCGCGGGATGCTCCTCTAACGATCGTGCTTCGCCGCGCGGCGTCGAACGAGAAGGAGCAGGCCCGCGCCAGCGAGGAGTGTGGCTCCGGCGATGCCGATTAAAAGTAGCGGGTCGAAGCCCGTGGGGGGCAGTATCGGCCCTGCCGCAGTGCGGAGCGACCAGATGTTTTCAACCGAGTCGCCGTTGCTGTCGTCGGGGCCGTCGGCGTTGAAGTAGAGAATCCCGCTGTAAACGATCGAATCTTCCATGTCGAACGGCGGCGCGGCGTAGAGGGTGAAGATTGATCCGTCCCACGAGTGGAGTGTGTTGCCGACGTTCCCGTCGCCGTTGAAGTAGAGCACGTCGTTGTAGATAACGAAGTACTCGGGGTCGTCGGGGGTGGGGGCGCTGCCAGTTCCGCCGACGATGAGCGTGAAGTTAGTGCCGTCCCACGAGTACAAGTAGTCGTCGGATCCATCGTAACCAGAGAAGTAGAGCACCCCGTTGTAGGTAACGAAGTCCTCGACATCCGTCGGTGCCGGGTCAACGCCGGTAGCCTCGGTGAAGCCGATACCGTTCCAGCTGAAGAGCACAAACTCGGAACCATTAAAACCAGCGAAAAACAGCAGACCGTCGTGTACATACAAACCGTAGAGGTCGGTGGGGTCGCCCACGTTGTCGCTGATCTTGTCGATCACGGTCCCGTCCCAGCTATACAGGAAGTAATCAGCCCCGTCGTAGCCCGCAAAGTAAAGCTTGTTGTCGTAGACGGCGAGATCATAGACGTCGTCGGGGCCGCCGCCGCTGATGTCGTCGAAGACGGTGCCATTCCAGCTGTACAGCACATCGTTGGCCCCGTTCGAACCACGAAAAAAGAGCGCGCCATCAAAGGAGACAAGGTAGTTGATGAACGTCGGCTGGGCATCGCCGCCCGGGCCGACCTCGTCGAAGACACTCCCGTCCCAGCTGTAGAGCATCGGGTCGCCGACACCGTCGTCTCCAACGAAAAAGACTTTGTTGTCGTGGACTATTAACTCCTCGACGTCCTCAGGGCGCGGGTCGCCTCCGCCAACCACCTGTGTTGACGTGGTGCCGTCAAAGCTATACAGCACTTTGGTTGCCCCGTTGAAGCCGCTGAAGTAGACGAGCCCGTTCCACTCCACAAAGTCGGATGGGGACTCAGGCGACCCCGGCACGATGGCGATGTCGACGGCGGGTGCTGCCGAAGCAGCGGTTGCGCCGAATGCGGTCAGACCGAATGTCAGTAGCAGCGAGGCTGCACCGGCAAGAACACGCCGGGCAAGGTGGGGATTCGGGGACATGAGGCTCCTCGGGACTCAGTGCTGGCACGCCTTGTAAATCACTTGATTGTAGCTGTAGGCACGCTCCTTTTGGGCAAATCCGTACGTAGTCAAAGTAGCGCAAGGTTCGCTAGTACCCCGAGAAGTAGTCGGTGTGAATGCGACGGGCACCCTGCGCGCGTGCCGCACGGCGGAGGTCGGAGACGAGCGCGGGCGGACCGGAGATGAATGTGCGCCGGCCCGCGACATCCGGCACCGTCTGGGCAAGGCCTTCGCCCGACACGCGCTCGGCCCCGCCATAGATCCAGTTCGGCGGCAGCGGCGACGGAGCATCCGGTGCATACAGCACGACGCGGGCACCGCTCTGCTCGAGCATCCGGGCGTACGGCACTTCGCCGGGCGCGCTGGTTGCGTACACGACCGTGACATCGCGTGTCTCGCCGCGCTCGGTCGCGTGGGCGAGCTGGCTAGCAAAGGGCGTGATGCCGATGCCGCCGGCAATGAGCAAGAGTGGCTCTGAGGCATCCTTCGGGAGGGTGAAATCCCCGCCGACGCTCGTTCCGACGACGGTTGCGCCGGGTTCGAGATCCAGCAGCGCGCGCTTGAAGCTCGATGACTTCGTCGGCAGCGAGATGGCGAACGTGATCGGGCGATCGGCCCTCGGTGCCGACGAGATGGTGAAGTAGCGCCGGCTGCCGCGAAAGTCCGCCTTGCGATGAGGGATCGCCAGCTCCATGTACTGCCCAGCAACGAACGAGACCGGGTGGGCGGGCTGGAAGGCCAGCTCCCAAGTCGTCGGGCTCAGCGCTGTCTTGCCGAGATACGTCAGACGGATACCGCGGCGCTGGCCGGCCACGAATGCGAACAGGTTCCCGACCAGAAGCGCGAGCTGCGGTGTGTTGGTCACCGGGCCGACGGCGAACGGGATCGGGATGAGCAGCGCGACAATTGCGGCCTCGGTCAGCTGCTGCCAACGGCGCGGGGGGAGCGTGAGTGGCTCGGTGAGCATGAAACCTGCGAAGAACACCCACGGGCTCGAGAGAATCGTAAGTGCCAAGGCATCAACCATCGTGCCGCCGCGCAGCAGGGTCGCTATCGTTCCAATCGCGATGACGAGCGCGAGAAAGGTGCCACCGAGCACGAGCCGCTGCGTGCGGTACAGCATCAGGAACGCGCCAATGGCGACCGGAATCAGCAGTGCCGAGGTGCCAACCCACCATCCGGGAAAGCTCGTAAACGGCAGGAGTCCGGAGAAGACCAGAACGCCGACAACGAAGGTGCCAGCGGCAGCGGGATTGAGGATGTGTCTGCCGCGCACGGCGATGAGGTACTTGGTGCCGCTGGCGATGAGCCCGGCAAGCGCGATCAGGAGCAACCCCACTGGATCGGCGCTCGGAATCATGATGAAAAAGACGAGGAGACCAGTGATGATGGCCGAGGGCAGGTGCGCCGAGACCCGCAGAATGCGCGCCATGAGCCAACTCGATCCCACCGTCACGCCAAGGCTCACCGCAGCAGAGACGAGGAGATCTGGGGCCGCGTAGCTGAGCATTCCGAGCAGCGAGAGTACGACGGCAATCACCCCGATCGCCGACAGCAGCAGGATCGCGAGCATGTACATCGTCACGACACCCGTGACCCGGTCAAGCAAAGGCCTCATGTGAACAACTCCCCGTCCAAGTCTGGCGAGAACTCTACTCGCCCGGCCGCGTTCATTCGTACCCAGTGAAAGTCGAAGAGTTCGGAGAGCCGTGCGGGGTCTGCGAAAAACAGTGCGGTCGCGAGGCCGTCGGCCGCGAGTGCGGTCGGAGCGATCGCCCAGGTTGCCACTATCGTGCTGGTTGGCAGGCCCGTCATCGCGTCCACAACGTGGTGCAAACCGGGTGCCCATTGCCGTCGGTTCGTCGCAGAGGAGCAGATCGCGGCGTCGCTGACGCGCGCTATGCCGATCGCCCGTGTGACATCGCGCGGGTCCTCGAGTCCGACCCTGAGCACGTCTGCACCCCAGTGTCGGATGTCGCCACTCGCGTCGATGACGAACTGCGAGTGCCCGGCGTCCTGCAGTACCGCCCCGACGAGGTCAACGAGGTGACCCTTGCCTGCCGCACCGATGTCAAGCCGAACCGGTCGCAGGGTCGTCAGGGCTTCGCCGTCCCAGGCGACCGCCTCGTCCCAGGTCGGGGCGGCGACGGGACTTGCGGATGGCCGCAACGAGTATTCGCGGTCGTAGCCGATCGCGTCCAGTGAGCGGCCGACGAGCGGGCTCATCGCTCCGTCGGTTGCAAGGTACAGGTCCCGGTAGAGCTCGAACAGCTCGGCGGCCTCATCGGGGAGGATCCACCGCCCGGCACGCTCACCGATGCGGCTCACGAGCGAGTCAGACCGGAACCGCGACCAGGTGCGATCGTACCGCTCGACGCGGTCCGCGATGGCGGCGCGAAGAGCATCTTCGACGGGGTCGACCGTGTCGATTTGCCAGTGGGTGCCGATGGCCTCGAAATCGAGGCGGTGGCTGCGCTGATCAGCTGGCAGCTTCAGCCTTGATCGCCTCAATTGCGGTGTTGAATCCGGCGCCAGTCAGTGACGACCCACCAACCTTGTCGACCTGAATCTCGTCGATGCCTTTGCTGACGACGACCGCGCCGATTCCGGAGCTGAACCGCTCTTGGTAGCCGCGCGCTTGGGCGTCTTCAGACTCGCCGACGACCGTGACCTCGGTAATGACGCCAGCCGCGAGGGTGACAGTGACGTCGACGGTCTCCGTTCCGCTCGGCGCTTGGTATTCGCCAGCGGCGCTGTAGGTTCCATCTGCGTACGAGCCGGATGCGCCGGCGTCGCCGCCAGCATCGGGTTCAGTTTCGACCGGCGGCGCGGGCGGGGCAGGATCTTCTGCAACGGTTGCGCTGCAACCGGCAAGGCCGCCAACGAGGCTGAGTCCGGCGAGAAGGGTGATGGGAAGCTTGCTCTTGGTGATCGTCATGTCATCCGCTCTCAAAGGGGTGGCTACGGCGTATTGCATAAGCATGGCCGGTGCGAGCGCCTCGAACCTGCGAATCGCCCGGAGTTTTGCAGCGAATTGCGGCCGGTCTTGGCGCGCGCACCGCGTCGACGAGGCGTCACTTGAAGATGATCGTCCTCGCGCTGTCGAGCAACACGCGGTGCTCGCTGAACCACTTCACGGCCTGCGTGAGGGTGCGGCTCTCCTCGTCCTGGCCGATCGCGACGAGTTCGGTCGCCGAGCGCGAGTGGTCAACCCGCACAACGTTTTGCTCCACGATGGGTCCCTCGTCGAGGTCGCTCGTGACAAAGTGCGCCGTCGCGCCGATGAGTTTGACGCCGCGGGCGTGGGCCTGCTTATAAGGGTTCGCGCCTTTGAAGCCGGGCAGAAACGAGTGGTGGATGTTGATGACTCGCCCCGCGAGTGCTGCGCACAATTCTGGCGAGAGAATCTGCATGTACCGAGCGAGGACCACCAGTTCGATGTTGTGTTGCTCGACCACTTCGAGCACGCGGTCCTCGAAGGCGAGCTTTTGGCCGGGGCTTGATACCGGGTGGTGCTCGAAGGCAACCCCGTAGAAGTCGGCGAGGTCGGCGAGCTCGGCGTGATTGCTCAGCACGAGCGGGATATCGACTGAGAGTTGACCCGCCCGCTGACGATAGAGCAGGTCATTGATGCAATGGCCTGCTTTCGACACGAGAACGAGCGTGCGCAACGACCTCCCGACGACGTCGAGCTGCCAGGCCATGCCGTAGCGGGCTGTGACTGGGGCGAGGGCCGCCTCGAACCGCTCGCGCGTGGCATCCGATTCGACCTGAAGGCGCATGAAGAAGGTGCCGGTGTCGTCGCTCGAAAACTGTTGCGACTCCGTGATGTTGCCCGCGGCCTCAACGACCGCGCCGCTGATGGCGTGCACGATGCCAGGCCGGTCGGGGCACACCAGCGTGAGGATCCAGTGCGTTGGGTTCTCGGTCACCGCTCAAGGCTAGTTCTTGACGTGGGTGCCGGTGCGCCAGTAACGTGGCCTCTACGGATTGAACAGGTCTGAACAGGTGCACATCAAGCGGGCACACCGGCAGGCCGCAGATTGAAGGAGACAGTCATGACTACGACGAAAGAAGCGCCGGGCGCAAGCGTGCTGGCCATCGAGACAAACGGCATCAACACGATCCCCGAGTCAGAACGCAAGGGCAAGCCCCGCGACATGTTCTGGCCGTGGGCGGCGGCGAACTTCTCCGTGTTCGGTATCGCATTCGGTTCGTACCTGCTCGGATTCGGAGTTTCGTTCTGGCAGGCGACGATCATCGGCACGATCGGCATCGTCATCTCATTCTTCTTCGTCGGCGTGATCGCGCTGGCAGGAAAGCGCGGCTCGGCACCAACCCTGGTGCTCAGCCGCTCAATCTTCGGTGTCAACGGCGGCCGCTTTCCATCCGTGCTCTCGTGGATGATCACGGTCGGCTGGGAGACCGTGCTGGTCTCGCTCGCAACGCTCGCGACCGCAACGGTGTTCACAGCACTCGGCTGGGATGGCGGAGTCGTGACCAAAGTGGTCGCGCTCCTTGTCGTTGCTGGCTTGGTGATCGCGGCCGGCGTGATCGGCTTCGATCTCATCATCAGGATCCAGACGATCATTACAATCGCAACCGGTGTGCTCACCATCGCGTACATCATCATCGTTGCACCGCAGATCGACTTCGCGGTGGTCGCTGCATTGCCGGATGGTGCGCTGCCGGCGGTCATCGGGGGCTTCGTCTTCATCATGACCGGCTTCGGCCTCGGCTGGGTGAATGCCGCCGCGGACTACTCGCGTTACCTGCCACGCAGCGCGAGCAGCAGCGGCGTGGTGTTCTGGACGACATTTGGCGCAGCCATTGCCCCGGTCGTCCTGCTGATCTTCGGCCTGCTCTTGGCAGGATCCTCGCCGGAGCTGCGCGACGCCCTCGGCGTTGACCCGATCGGCTCACTTGCGACCATCTTGCCGATCTGGTTCCTGATTCCGTTCGCACTGGTTGCCGTGCTCGGACTCGTCGGTGGCGCAGTGCTCGACATCTACTCCTCTGGTCTGTCGCTGCTCGCTGCCGGTGTCAAGGTTCCGCGCTTCGTCGCGGCTGGGATCGACGGCGTGTTGATGATTCTTGGTGCGATCTTCGTGGTCTTCATTGCTCAGGACTTCATCGGTCCGTTCCAAGGCTTCCTGATCACCCTCGGGGTGCCGATCGCGGCTTGGGCCGGAATTTTCCTGGCCGACACGATCATCCGCAAGAAGGGCTACGCCGAGAAGGAACTATACGACGCGAACGGTCGCTACGGGAGCGTCTCATGGCTCCCGATCTCGCTCATCGTCATCGGCACAGCCATCGGTTGGGGCTTCGTACAGGTCTACTACTCCGACGCGTTCTCATTCGGCGGGTACCTGCTCGGTACGGTTGGCGGAGTTGACGGTCCGTGGGCGTTCGCCAACCTCGGCGTGCTCTTCTCCTTGCTGATCGGCTTTGTCGGATACCTGGCCTTCGGTCGCGCTGCGGTCGCCAAGCAGGAGTCGACGCCCCTTGGCAACGACTGACCATGTCGGCCGCTGAGCCCGAGACGGTGGCGATGGCGACGGCGGCATCGCCGTGGCTCGTCGTCATCGACATGCAGGTGATCTTCGGAGAGCCCGGGAGTGACTGGTTCACTCCCGGGTACGTCGAGATCGAGCCAGGGGTTGTTGAGCTGGTGCACGCCTTCGGTGAACGAGTGATCTTTACGCGGTTCGTTGCGCCGCAGCATCCGGTCGGGGCTTGGAAGCCCTACTACGAGCAGTGGCCATTTGCGATGGTGGCGCCGGATGATCGGCTCTACGACCTCATGCCAAACCTGCCGCGCGGTCAGCACCCCGTCGTCACGCGAACAACATTTTCGAAG
>ENA-ORBV01008848-ORBV01008848.1-microbial-mat-metagenome-genome-assembly--contig:-NODE-8848-length-16773-cov-5.658900_pt1 | contig 16773 bp, 12 predicted proteins | sample MGYA00237777_ERZ505514 | MGnify/ENA primary metagenome ERZ505514 (study PRJEB26160, sample SAMN06269048) | microbial mat metagenome | isolation source: Oligotrophic lake microbial mat | place... | reverse complement strand
ATATCACCGGGACTTGCAACCGGCCCCCGCCCCCCCTACCTTTCAAGGCTCGCCGCCCTATGCCCTGCGAAAGGGGCCGGGGTGGCCCGGCGCGTCCCCGTCGGACCGCCTGCGAACCTGCCTCCTGAGAGACTCCTATGCCGCGCGACAAGATCATCCTCGCGTGCAGTGACTGCAAGAACCGCAACTACTTCACCACCAAGAACAAGCGCCTGCACCCCGAGCGCGTCGAGTGGAAGAAGTACTGCCCCCGCTGCAACAAGCACGTCGTCCACAAGGAGACGAAGTAAGTGGCCGGCGATGTTGTGGTCCAGCAGCCGAACCTTCCCAAGCGCGTCGTCAACTTCTATAGCGAAGTGGTCGTCGAGATGAAGAAGGTGACGTGGCCGGAGCGGCCGCAGGTGACGCAGCTCTCGATCGGTGTGATCGGGCTCTCGTTGTTCATCGGCGTGGTCATCTGGCTACTCGACCTGATCCTTCAGGGCGTGCTCGTCCGCGGCATCCCGTCGCTCTTCGGAGCATAAATCGTGACGCATCGCTGGTACGCCGTCCAGACGACGTCTGGGCATGAGAACAAGGTCCGCACCCTGGTCCAGCGCAAGATCGACGGTGATCTGGTGCCGGCCGAAGAGCGGCGCGTCCGGCAGGCGCTGGTCCCGACCGAGCAGGTGGTCGAGATCAAGAACGGCAAGAAGGTCACCGTCGATCGCAAGGTCTACCCGGGCTACGTGCTCGTGGAGATGACGCTGACCGAGGAGACGCTGCACAACATCAACGCGATCCAGGGCGTGATCAAGTTTGTCGGCACCAAGGATCGCGAGCCCCAAGCGCTGCGGGACGATGAGGTCAAGCGCCTGCTCGGCCACGCGGTCGAAGAAGAGGTGGCGTCGCCGAAGGAGGAGATTCCCTTCCTCATCGGTCAGGCGGTGGCGATCACGGATGGTCCGTTCACGGATTTCAACGGAACGGTCGAGGAAGTGATTGTGGAGAAGGGCAAGGTGCGGGTGTCGGTGTCGCTCTTCGGGCGGCCGACCAGTGTCGAGCTCGACTATCTGCAGTTGAAGGGGCACTAGAACACCAGATGAAGGCTGAAGGATGAAAGCAGCGAGGCCGTACGGCCTCGCTTCCGCCGACCTTCTAGCTCCATCGCAGTTTCGGTTGAGGCCTTTGCGCGAGGCAGGTGCGTGAGTCACATCCGCACCGAGAAGCGCACCGACGGATACCACAACGTCGCTAAACACACCGTGGGAGTCAGCGCGCTGCGCCAGCCCGGCCTCTCGGCCGTCGCCCGTGGCCGCTCCACGTTCCAAGTGAGGAAGTAATGGCCAAGAAGGTGACTGGTTTCGTCAAACTGCAGATTCCTGCAGGTAAGGCGAATCCGGCCCCGCCGGTCGGCACCGCGCTCGGTCCGCAGGGAATCAACATCATGGCGTTCTGCAAGGAGTTCAACTCCAAGACGCAGGGTCAAGATGCGATTCTCCCGGTCGAGATCACGATTTTTGCCGACAAGTCCTTCACGTTCATCCTGAAGACGCCGCCTGCGGCGTTCCTCGTCAAGCGCGAGGCCGGGATCGAGAAGGGTTCTGGTCAGCCGAACCGCAACAAGGTCGGCTCGATCAGCAGTGCGCAGGTCCGGAAGATCGCCGAGCTCAAGATGCCTGATCTCAACACCGATTCGCTCGAGTCCGCGATGGCAATGATCGCCGGCGCCGCGCGTTCGATGGGTGTGGAGGTGAAGGGATGAAGACGCACGGAAAGAAGTACCGCGCCGCGATCGCGAAGATCGATACGGCCGTGCAGCACACGCCGAATGCCGCGCTCGGGGCCGTGAAGTCGGCCGCCTTCGCGAAGTTCGATGAGTCGGTCGAGGTCGCCGTTCGCCTTGGCGTCGACCCGCGTCACGCCGATCAGGTCGTGCGTGGCACGGTCGTCCTTCCGGCCGGCACCGGCACCACGGTCCGCGTTCTCGTCATCGCCGTCGGCGATAAGGCGAAGGAAGCGGAGGCCGCGGGCGCCGATTTCGTCGGCACGGAGTTCATTGCCAAGATCAAGGAAGGGTGGACGGACTTTGACGTCATGATCGCCACCCCCGACCAGATGGGTCAGGTGGGTCAGTTGGGCCGCGTGCTCGGCCCCCGTGGTCTCATGCCGAATCCGAAGGCCGGCACCGTCACGTTCGATGTGGCGCGCGCGGTGAAGGAAACGAAGGCCGGCAAGATCGAGTTCCGTGTGGATAAGGCCGGCAATGTGCAGGCCGCTATCGGCAAGGTCTCGTTCGGACTCGACGCACTCGAGTCGAACTTTGCGGCGTTCATGGATCAGATCATCCGCTCCAAGCCCGCCGCTGCCAAGGGCGTGTATGTCCGCACCGTCGCCGTGAGCTCGACCATGGGCCCTGGCGTTCGTATCGATACCAACCCGTACCGGTAACCCACGATGAAGCGATCCGACAAGGAACAGCTCGTCGCCGAGTTGAAGGCCAAGCTCGCGGGCGCCGACGCGGTGTATTACACCGACTTCACGGGTCTGAACGTGAAGCGGATGACGGAACTCCGCCGCCGTTTCCGCAAGGCCGGCGTCGAGTATGTCGTCATCAAGAACACCCTCGCGCTGCGTGCGGTGAACGAGGCCGGCATGATCGGCCAGACGTTGAAGGGTCCGACGGGCGTTGTCGTGGCGAAGGATGCTGTCGCGGCCGCCAAGCTCTTGACCACGTTCGCGAAGGAGAATGATGCGAAGCCCAGCGTGAAGGGCGGCCTCTATGAGGGCGTCGCGATCGATGGGGAGATGGTCAAGAAACTCGCGTCGCTTCCGACGCGTGAAGAGGCGCTGTCGATCCTCGTTGGCACGTTCAACAGCGTGCTCTCGATGTTCGCCCTCGCCATGGAAGCCCGTAAGACGCAGCTCGAAGGTTCGAACTAAATCCCCCAGGCGTCTGCCTGATCACAAACGCCCCAGGTCAACCTGGGGGAACACTTTTGGAGAAGAGAACAATGGCTAACGCGACCCTTTCTAAGGACGAGATCCTCGAGGCGATCGGCAACATGTCGGTCATCGAGCTCGCGGACCTGATCGAAGCGTTCAAGAGCAAGTTCAACGTGACCATCGCGGCCGTCGCCGCTGGTGGTGCAGGTGCTGGCGGCGCCGCGGCGCCGGTCGTTGAGGAGCAGACGGAATTCGACGTCATCCTCAAGGAAGTCGGCGGCAAGAAGATCCAGGTCATCAAGGTGGTGCGCGAGCTCACCGGTCTTGGCCTGAAGGAAGCGAAGGACCTGGTCGACGGCGCGCCGCAGACCGTGAAGTCCGGCGTTTCGAAGGACGAGTCCGCCGCCGTCAAGGCCAAGCTCGAGGCCGAGGGCGCGGTCGTCGAGATCAAGTAAGGGCGAAGGCTCGGGCATCGTCGACGGCATCCCGTCGGCGATTCCCGCGTCCTCTCACCCTTCCCTGGTCCTGACATGCCGTCTTCGCTCCACCCGCTCTACATCTGAAGCTCCTCTCGCCTCGCTCCGGACGGCTCCTCCGTCCGGCGGCGTGGCGGTTTTCGCCTGTCTACGGGCGCAGCCCGGGTCGCTATGATCACTCAGATCTCCTTCGGAAAGCTCGAGCACGGCATGAATATGCCGCACCTCCTCGACATCCAGACGCAGGCCTTCCAGTCGCTCCTCCAGCTCGACGCCGCGGCGCATGACCGCGAAGACGTCGGACTGGAGCGCGTCTTCAAGGATCTTTTCCCCATCACCGACGTCCACGAGAACTTCTCGTTGGACTTCAAGCGCTACACCCTCGGCGAGCCCAAGTACTCGGTCGAAGAGTGCATCGAGCGCGACATGACGCACTCCGCGCCGCTCAAGGCGACGCTGGTGCTGACGGTCTATGAGGAGAACCCGGTCGACGGGAAGAAGCGCCTCAAGAACCAGATCGAGAAGGAGGTCTACCTCGGGGAGCTGCCGCTGCTCACGCGCTTGGGCACCTTCGTCATCAATGGCGCCGAGCGCGTCATCGTCTCGCAGCTGCACCGGTCGCCGGGCGTGGTGTTCGAGGAGAGCACGCACCCGAACGGGCAGCGGCTGATCTCATCGCGCATCATCCCGTTCCGCGGCTCGTGGGTCGAGTTCACCGTGGACATCCACGACGTGATCTTCGTCCACATCGACAAGAAGAAGAAGTTCCCGGCGACGGCGCTCCTCCGCGCCTTCGGCTACGGGAACAACGCGGACATCTATCGCCTCTTCTTCGGCGAGCGCGACCTCGACATCACGAAGCGCAAGGAAGGGCGTGACCGCGAGGTCATCGGCGCGATTATCGCCCAGGACATCGAACTCGCCGGTGAGGCGAGCGATCCGGATGCGCCGAAGCTCAAGACGAAGAAGGCCCGCGCTGAGCGCGAGCGCAACGAAGCGATGCTGCTCGTCAAGCAGGGCGATGAGCTGACAGAAGAGGTGTACAATCGCCTCCGCCGCCAGAAGATCGACAAGGTGAAGGTCTTCGCCTCGTATCAGGCCGTGGATCTCCGCGACGAGCTCGACGCCTTTGAACGTGGCGAGCGCACCTCCGCGCGCACGATCGCGATGGACGTGATCGATCCCGGCACCGGCGAAGTCGTTGCCGAGCAGGGACAGTCGCTCAACGTCACGCTCGTGAAGAAGCTGCGGAAGCTTGAGCTGATGAAGGTCTCGTGCTTCGTGGCCTCTGGCCGCGCCGAGTCCACGCTGATCCGCAACACGCTGGCCAAGGACCCGACCAAGTCCGAGGACGAAGCCCTCAAGCAGATCTACTCGCTGCTCCGCCCGGGCGATGCCCCGAATAAGGAGACGGCGAAGCAGGCGCTCGAGCGGTTGTTCTTCTCGCCGAAGCGCTATGACCTCGGTCGCGTGGGGCGTTACAAGATCAATCAGCGCCTCCACCTCAATAAGCCCGCGAACCAGACCGTCCTCAGCACCGAGGACTTCATTGCGATCATCCGCTATCTCGTGGAACTCCACGAGGGCCGCGGCCATGTGGACGACATCGACCATCTGGGCAACCGTCGTATCCGCTCGGTCGGCGAGTTGATCGCCAACCAGTTCTCCGTCGGCCTCTCGCGCATGGCGCGCTTGGTCAAGGAGCGCATGAGCATCAATCAGGACAGCGAGAAGATCTCGCTCGACGATCTCGTGAATGCCCGGACCGTTTCGGCGGTGATCCAGGCGTTCTTCGGGTCGTCGCAGCTCTCGCAGTTCATGGACCAGACCAATCCGTTGGCCGAACTGACGCACAAGCGTCGTCTCTCGGCCCTCGGCCCTGGCGGCCTGACGCGCGAGCGCGCGGGCTTCGAAGTCCGTGACGTGCACTATTCGCAGTACGGCCGTATGTGCCCGATTGAAACGCCTGAAGGACCGAACATCGGTCTGATCACGTCGCTCGCGTGCTTTGCGCGCGTGAACGACTTGGGCTTCGTCGAGACGCCGTATCGCGTGGTGAAGAACGCCAAGGTGACCAAGGAGATCGCCTGGCTCGATGCGAACCGCGAAGAAGAGGCCGTGATCGCGCAGGCGAATGCGCGCCTCAACGACGATGGCTCGTTCCTCGAGGATCTCGTGCTCTGCCGTCAGCAGGGTGACGTGCCCCTCCTGCCGCCGTCGCGCGTCGATTACATGGACGTGGCGCCGGAACAGCTCGTGTCGATCGGGGCCGCGCTCATTCCGTTCCTCGAGCACGACGATGCGAATCGCGCGCTGATGGGCTCGAACATGCAGCGTCAGGCGGTTCCGCTGCTCAACCCGCAGACGCCGCTCGTGGGCACCGGGCTCGAGGAGAAGGTGGCCGTGGACTCGGGCGCGACCGTGATCGCGGCGCGTGCGGGTGTTGTGACGCGCGTGACGGCTGACGAGATCATCGTCGACGCCGGCGGAGGGAAGGGGGCGACGGATGCCGACGCCCCGCTCCAGCGCCTCAACGCGCAGGACCGCTACAAGCTCCGCAAGTATCGCCGCACGAATCAGGATACGGCGCTGAATCAGCGTCCCTTGGTCCGCGTCGGCCAGAAGGTCAAGCAGGGCGAAGTCCTGGCGGATGGTGCCGCGACGCAGTTCGGCCAGCTCGCGCTGGGTGCGAACGTGACCGTGGCGTTCATGCCTTGGTACGGCCACAACTTCGAAGATGCGATCGTGTTGAGCGAGCGCCTGGTGAAGGACGACGTCTACTCGTCGATCCACATCCAGGAGCACGAGCTGCATGTGCGCGACACGAAGCGCGGCCAGGAAGAGATCACGCGGGAGATCCCGAACGTCTCGGAAGAGTCGCTCGTGGATCTCGACGAACGCGGCATTGTGCGCATCGGTGCGCATGTGCGTGCAGGCGACATCCTCGTCGGCAAGATCACGCCGAAGGGTGAGACGGAACTCTCGCCGGAAGAGAAGCTGCTCACCGCGATCTTCGGGGAGAAGGCGAAGGACGTGAAGGATTCGTCGCTCAAGGTGCCGCCGGGTGTCGAAGGCGTGGTCATCGACGTGAAGATCTTCTCGCGCATCGAGGACCAGGTCGTCGAGAAGGACCGCGGCGAGCGGATCGGTGACGTGCGCCGCCTCGAGGGTGAGGAAAAGGTGCGCGTCAACGACGTGCGTGACGAAGAGATCAAGGCCCTGTTGGTGGGGCAGAAGGTGGCGTTGGCGCTGCAGAGCGGCACGGTGGAGGAGTCGATTCCCGCGGGGACGACGTTCACCGACGAGATCCTCCGCACTCTGCGTCTCGCCACGCTCGACCTCAAGACGTTCCGCGTCGAGAGCAAGGCCGTGAATACGGAAGTGCGTCGTATCATCGACGCCGCCGATGAAGTGAAGGGGAAGATCGAAGAGCGCGCCGAAATGCGCATCGACCAGATCCTCAAGCCGGATGAACTGCCCCCGGGCGTCATCCAGCTGGTGAAGGTCTATCTCGCCGAGAAGCGCAAGATCTCGGTGGGCGACAAGATGGCCGGCCGTCACGGTAATAAGGGAATCGTGGCCCGCATCGTGCCTGAGGAGGACATGCCGTTCCTCCCGAACGGCACGCCAGTGGACATCGTGCTCAACCCGCTGGGCGTTCCGTCGCGCATGAACGTCGGGCAGATCCTCGAAACCCACCTTGGGTGGGCGGCGAAGATCCTCGGCTTCTACGCGAAGACCCCGGTCTTCCAGGGCGCCACCGAAAAGGAGATCGGTCTCTGCCTCCGGATGGCGGGGCTCGAGTGGGTGAAGGGCGCGCTGGCGCTGGAGACGCCGACCGCGGGCGTCACGCCGGAAGAGCTCAAGCTGGCGCTCGATGAGCTGCGTCCGGATGTGGCCCATGCAGACAAGGTCGCATTGATGGCCGACGCGAGCGTGAACGATCTCAATGGTCGGGGCATGAGCGCGAACGCCAAGGCCGTCTACGGCCGCACGTTCGACTTCTTGGTGGCGGCGGCGAAGGAACTGACGGCGCGCGAGCGCGGCGCGACGGTCCATGCGATCGCATACCACGAGGGTGAAGTGGAGACCGACGTGTCGGTCTCGTTGAAGGCCGATTTCAAGAAGTCCCTCAAGGAGCTGAAGAGCCGCGCGGAGCTGGGTGACGCCGCGTTGCTCGAGGCGATGGGGCGTCCGGCGCTCGCCGCGATGCTCGGGAAGAAGAGCGACGCCGACGCGGATGCGGCGGCGAAGGAGCTGTTGATCGCGGGCGGCATGCAGCCGGGCGGCAAGATCCGCCTGCGCGACGGTCGCACGGGCGAGCCCTTCACCAACCCGGTGACGGTCGGCCAGGTCTACATGCTCAAGCTCAGCCACTTGGTGGATGACAAGATTCACGCCCGGAGCATCGGACCGTACAGCCTCGTCACGCAGCAGCCGCTGGCGGGCAAGGCGCAGTTCGGCGGTCAGCGCTTCGGCGAAATGGAAGTGTGGGCGCTCGAGGCGTACGGCGCCGCGCACACGCTCCAAGAGATCCTGACGGTCAAGTCGGACGACGTGAGCGGCCGTAGCCGCGTCTACGAGGCGATCGTGAAGGGTCAGAACCTGCCGGAGCCGGGCACGCCCGAGTCGTTCAACGTGCTCGTGAAGGAACTGCAGGCGCTGGGCATCCACGTCACGATGGATTCGCATGCCGAGGGCGGTCACGCCGGCATCTCGTCCCCCTTCGGTAATGGCAGCGAGGAGTAATACATGATCGATTTCCGTAGTGTCCGAGAGAAGAGCGCGTCCGCGTTCGACTATATCCAGATCCGGATCGCCTCCCCCGAGGAGATCCGTGGCCCCCGTGACCCGAAGGAGCGCGAGCGGCTGGAGATGGCCGGCTTGCGTTCGTGGTGGTCGTGGGGTGAGGTGACGAAGCCCGAAACGATCAACTACCGCTCGTTCAAGCCCGAGAAGGACGGCTTGTTCTGCGAGCGGATTTTCGGCCCCGTGAAGGACTGGGAATGCCATTGCGGCAAGTACAAGCGGATTCGCTATCGCGGCGTGATCTGCGACCGTTGCGGCGTGGAAGTCACGCTCAGCAAGGTGCGGCGCGATCGCATGGGCCATATCGAACTGGCCGTGCCGGTGGCGCACATCTGGTTCTTCAAGACGTTGCCATCCCCGATGGGCAATCTCCTCGACCTCACGCTCCGTGATCTCGAGAAGGTGATCTACTACAGCAATTACGTGGTCATCGATCCGGGCGCGCAGGAGGTCAAGATGAACGACCTCCTCGACGAGGAGCAGTTCCTCCAGCTCCGGATGAAGGCCAAGGAAGAGGGCGACAGCGCCTTCCTCGCCGACATCGGCGCACCGGCCGTGCGCGAACTGCTCCGTCGTCTCGACGTGGACAAGGTCGCCGAGGAGCTGCGCGGCACCGTCGGCAGCGAGCAGTCGCAGCACAAGAAGAAGTCGCAGCTCAAGCGCCTCAAGATCGTTGACGCGTTCCGCAACTCGGGTGACCACTCGGGGATCCGCAACAAGCCGGAGTGGATGATCCTCGACGTCGTGCCGGTGATTCCCCCCGACCTGCGGCCGCTCGTGCCGCTCGACGGCGGGCGCTTCGCCACGTCCGACCTGAACGATCTGTATCGTCGCGTCATCAACCGCAACAACCGCCTCACCAAGCTCATCTCGCATCGTGCGCCGGAAGTGATCCTGCGCAACGAGAAGCGTATGCTGCAGGAGTCGGTGGATGCGCTGTTCGACAATGGGCGTCGCTCCAAGGCCATTCGTGGCCGCGGCAAGCGTCCGCTCAAGTCGCTGTCCGACATGCTGAAGGGCAAGCAGGGCCGGTTCCGTCAGAACCTGCTCGGCAAGCGCGTGGATTATTCTGGACGGTCGGTCATCGTCGTGGGCCCGGAGCTCAAGCTGCACCAGTGCGGTCTGCCGAAGGCGATGGCGCTGGAGCTCTTCAAGCCGTTCATCATTCATAAGCTGGTCGAGAAGGGCATCGCCGAAACGGTGAAGCGCGCCAAGAAGATCGTGGAGCGCGAGTCGTCCGAGGTGTTCGAGATTCTCGAAGAGATCATTCGCGACCATCCGGTGCTCCTCAACCGCGCGCCGACGCTCCACCGCTTGGGCATCCAGGCGTTCGAGCCGGTGCTGGTCGAGGGCAAGGCGATCCGTATTCACCCGCTCGTCTGCGCGGCGTTCAACGCCGACTTCGATGGTGACCAGATGGCCGTGCACGTCCCGCTGTCGTACGAGGCGCAGCTCGAAGCGCGCGTGCTGATGCTGTCGTCGAACAACATCTTGAAGCCGTCCGACGGTCGCCCGGTGGCGGAGCCGTCGCAGGACATCGTGCTGGGTTGCTACTTCGCGACGAAGCAGCCGGCCGGGTTCGACGCGCTCGCGAAGGACGAGAAGGCGCAGCAGAAGCTCCGTTCGTTCGGCTCGTCGGCCGAAGTGGAGATGGCGCTCGGCCTGGATCAGTTGATGGTGCAGACGCCGGTCCGCTACCTCGGGCGTACGCCCGAGGGCGAGACGGCGTGGGTGACCACGACGGCTGGCCGCGTGCTCTTCGACGGGATCGTGCCGCCGGAGCTGCCGTTCCAGAACCGCGACATGAAGAAGAAGGCGCTGGGCGAGCTGGTGTTCGAGTCCTACCGCAAGGCGGGGCTCGCCAGCACGGTCGCGTTCCTTGACCGTTTGAAGGAGTTCGGGTTCCGCAACGCGACGCGCGGTGGGGTGTCGATCGCGATCGAGGACCTCGAGATTCCGGCCGAGAAGGAGACGCTCCTCGAAGAGGCGACCGCGCGTGTGGCCCGCTTCCAGAAGGCGTACCAGACCGGCAACATCACGAACGGCGAGCGCTACAATAAGGTCATCGACACCTGGACGCACGCGAACAATGACATCGCGGACGCGATGATCAAGCGCATGCGCGAATCGCAGGGTGGATTCAACCCGGTGTTCATGATGTTCGATTCCGGCTCGCGTGGTTCGCGCGACCAGATCCGTCAGCTCGCCGGCATGCGCGGCCTGATGGCGAAGCCGCAGAAGAAGCTCACCGGCGGCATCGGCGAGATCATCGAGAATCCGATCAAGTCGAACTTCCGTGAAGGGCTCTCGGTGCTCGAGTACTTCTCGTCCACGCACGGCGCCCGCAAGGGCCTCGCGGACACGGCGCTCAAGACGGCCGACGCGGGGTACCTCACGCGTCGTCTGTGCGACGTCGCACAGGACGTGGTGGTGACCGAGGAGGATTGCGGCACCGTGATGGGGCTCGTGATCGGCGCGCTGAAGGAGGGCGAGGACATCATCGAGCCGTTGGCGGAGCGCATTGTCGGGACGGTGGCCGCGGATGACGTGATGGATCCGCAGCTTCTCGACGACGCGGGTCGTCCGCAGCTGATCGTTGAAGCAGGACAGATGATCAATGAGGAGTCCGCGGCATCGATCGAAGAGGCGGGCATCGAAACGGTGAAGATCCGTTCCGTGCTCACCTGCGAAGCCAAGCGTGGACTCTGCCGGATGTGCTACGGTCGCAACCTGGCCACCATGCAGATGGTGGACATCGGCGAGGCCGTGGGCATCATCTCGGCGCAGTCGATCGGCGAGCCGGGCACGCAGCTGACGCTGCGTACGTTCCATATCGGCGGCACGGCGGCACGTATCGCCGAGCAGACGGCCCGCAAGTCGAAGGTGGCCGGCTTTGTGGAGTTCGGCGAACGCCTGGTGAAGGTCACGAATCCGGATGGCCAAGAGATCGTGACGTCGTACGAAGGCGAGCTTTACATCCGCGCGACGAAGGACAAGACGGCGCCGATCATGGCCCGCCTGCAGGTCCCGCTCGGTGCAAACCTCACGGTCGAGGACGGCGCGCAGGTGTCGAAGGAGCAGATCATCTTCACGTGGGACCCGTACACGAACCCGATCATCGCGGACGTGTCCGGCACCCTGAGGTTTGTCGATCTCTCCGAGGACGAGACGGTCTCCGAGGAGCTCGACGAGCTCACCGGTCTCCGGCAGCGCGTGGTGATCGAGGATCGTGAGAAGAAGTTGCATCCGCACATTGAGATCTGGCAGACGAAGGGCGGGAAGGAGAAGAAGGTCCGCGACTTCGTGATCCCGGTGGGCGCGCAGCTGATCGTTGAGGACGGCTCCGAAGTGGCGGCCGGCCAGACGATCGCGAAGATCTCGCGTGAAGCGTACAAGACCCGCGACATCACGGGCGGTCTCCCGCGCGTGGCGGAGCTGTTCGAAGCGCGGAAGCCGAAGGATCCGGCGACGATCTCCGAGATTGACGGCGTGGTGCGGTTCGGTGAGATCAAGCGCGGCAAGCGCGAGATCTTCGTGCAGCCGCTCGATGCGACGAACTCGATCGATGATTCGCAGCAGCCGCAGTTGTACGAAGTGGGGTCGGGCAAGCATCTCCGCGTGCACGAGGGTGACCGCGTGCGTGCCGGCGACCGTCTGTCCGAAGGCGCGGTGAATCCGCACGACATTCTGCGGATCAAGGGCCCGCGCGCCGTGCAGGAATACCTCCTCAATGAAGTGCAGGAGGTGTACCGTCTGCAGGGCGTGAAGATCAACGACAAGCATATCGGCGTGATCGTGCGCCAGATGCTCCAGAAGGTTCGCATTGTCGAGGCGGGGGACACGGAGTTCCTTGAGGGCGAACATGTGGACAAGCCGGTGTTCCGCGAGGCGAACGACAAGGCCAAGAAGAAGAAGGCCAAGCCGGCGTCGTCGGAGCCCTTGCTTCTGGGCATCACGAAGGCGTCGTTGACCACGCAGTCGTTCATCTCGGCCGCGTCCTTCCAGGAGACGACCCGCGTGCTGACCGATGCCGCAATCCGTGGCGCCAAGGACAACCTCCTCGGCCTCAAGGAGAACATCATCATCGGTCACCTGATCCCCGCCGGCACCGGTATGTACCGGTACTCCGATGTGGCGATGGATATTGAGCCACCGCCGTCCCCGGTCACGGAGTTCGCTGGCTTCGGCGCACTGCCGGAGTCGTTCCTCTCGGCCCCGGCCGAAGCGGATGCGACGTTGTTGGCTCCGATGCTCGAAACCGAGTAAGTCGGCGGTCTGCACCAAGGTGCACGAAGGGCTCCGATGCCGAACTGGCATCGGAGCCCTTTTTGCGCGGCGGGTGGCGGGAGCGGCGCTAGCGGGGGCCCCGGCATGCGCCCAGATTCTGGCCATGCCTACTCCTCCTACAGAAATCCCCAAGCGCGCGGTCGCGAGCTGGATTCTCTATGATATGGCGAACACCATCTTTTCGATGGGTGTTGTCTCGCTCTACTTCTCCCTGTGGGTGCGGGAGCAAGTGGGAGCGGATCGCGCCGACTTCGCGTACGGCATGATCACGGCGGTCTCCATGGGGATCATCTTCGTGATCTCGCCCATGCTCGGCGCGATGACCGATCGGGCGCGGCGTCGCATGCCGTTCCTGATCGTGAGCACGCTGCTCTGCGTAGGGTTCACGGTGCTGATTGCGCGCAGCGGCTATTGGGTGACGATGCTGGCGTTCATTTTTGCGAATGCCGCGTACCAGGCGGGGTTGCAGTTCTACGACGCGCTGTTGCCGGAGGTGACGACCGAGGAGAATCGCGGACGGATCTCGGGGCTTGGCGTGGGCATCGGATACCTCGGCTCGTATTTCGCGGTGGGGATCGGGTTCCTCCCGCAATCCGCAGACAAGCCCTTTCTCTTCACGGCGATCGCCATCGCCTTTCTGGTGCTGAGCATTCCCTGTTTTCTCTTTGTGAAGGAGCGGGGGAATCCCAATCCGCGGCCGGTGTTCAGATTCGAGATGATCAAGGAGTCCACGAAGCAGACACTCGTGACGCTCCGCAATGGAAGCGAGTACCCGGGATTGATCCGATTCCTTGTAGGGCGCGTGTTCTACACGGACGCCATCAATACGGTCATCAGCATCATGACGTTGTACACGGTGAACGTGGCGATCGCGAATGGCCTGACGGACGCGGAGGGCGAGGGGAAGGCGAAACTCATCATGCTCTCCGCCATTTCTTTCGCCGTGATCGGCGGATTCATCTGGGGTTGGATGGTGGACAAGGTCGGCCCGAAGCGGACCTTGGACCGCGTGCTGTGGCTGTGGGTGGCGACCTTTACGCTGGCCGCGGCGGTGGGGCTTTTCCGTCTCCCGTGGCAGTCGCTGTTCGTAGTTGCGTCGATGGCGGGTGTGGCGCTGGGTGGTATTTGGAGCGCCGACCGTCCGCTGATGCTTCGGCTCACGCCCCCCGACCGGATCGGTGAGTTCTACGGACTGTACGGAATGGTCGGGCGCTTCAGCGCCATCATGGGCCCGATGGTCTGGGGCGTGGTGGGTTGGATTTTTATCTCGACGCTCGGCATGGAGCCGGCGGTCGGGCAGGGGATCGGGGTGCTGGTGCTGCTGGCGTTCGTGGTCATCGCCAAGCGCATCCTCGGGCCCGTGACCGACGAGCCTCGGGATTGGTCAGCCATTGGCAAGCCGCGGTGACGCGCGCCTGCTGACTACGGATCCATGATGTCGTAGCCCTGCGCGTGCAGCACCGCGCGGGCGCTGGTCGCCGTGGTCGCGACCGTGACAAAGGGCAGCAGCTGATCGCGCGGGACGTTGCGGCTGATCAGCGCGTGGCCGCAGACGATGATCTGGACGCCAGCCTCGTGCAGCGCGGTGAGCAACGCGATGCTGGCGTTGTCCGCGCCAGTGCGTGCCCTGTAGGTCGCATTGTTGAGCAACGACTGGGTCGCCGTGCCGCTCACGATGATGGCGAGCTTCACATTCGAGCGCGGGACACCGTTCACCTCCATCAGGCGAAAAAAGCTCGCCGGGGCGCCGAATCCCTGCACGCGCTGCTTGGGATCGGTCGGACCCTCGGTGACGGGCCACGCCGCTTTGTAGATCAGGTCATGCGGTGCGGGGAACGACGGATTGGTCTCGCGTGGCGTGCCACCGACTTCTCGGATCAGGGCTTCGCCCGTCTGAGCGGCCACTGGAGTGGCAACAACTGGAGTGGCGAGAACGAGCGCGGGCACGAGCGCGAGCAGGAGAACGCGAAGTCTGGCGAGCATGGTGAAGCTCCGAGGAGGTGGAGGGTGCGAGGCGCCAAGTCGGGGTGCCTCGACCCCTCAAGTATACGCCGCTCCGCCGCACTCGGCCCTCACCGCTCGGGCTTCGACGTGGTACTTTCCGCCATGGACCCTGCGGCCCAACGACGTTCCCACTTTCGGATCACGTATCCGCTCAGCGATCGCCCCGTGTTTCACGCGCCTGGCGTCGTGTGTATGATTGAGGATGTGTCCGAGACCGGACTGACACTCGTCGCGCCGCTGGCCGTGCGCGAGCAACTGCGTCCGGACGAGCGGATTCAAGGGACCGTGCTGTTCAAGCATGCCCCGGAGACCGTGGTCTCGGGGGTGGTGCTCCGGCTGACCACGACGGGAGCTGCGGTGCGGTTCGATGAGCGCCTGATCCCGTGGTCGCACATTCAGGCTGAGGAGCGAGCGTTGCTGACCCGCTATCCGCAGCGGCGCTAAGACGCGGCGCGCGTGATCGCGTGCGTCACGGCACGCGCCGCGGCACTCCGACGTTCCGCCGTCGCACGGGCGAGCATCGCGGCACTGCGCACGAGGATCGCCGGTTCGCAGGGTTTCCCCAGTAGCTCAAGTTCCCCGGCACTTGGCGTGAGGTCGGTGAGGCGGTCCGCGAGTCCGGACATCACGATGCAGCCGATCTCCGGCGCGGTCTCACGAAGACGGCGCACGAGCGCGGGGCCGGCGATGCCGGGCATCTGCAGGTCCGTGATGATGGCGTCAATCTCGTGGCGATGCCGCTCCAGAAGCTCGAGGCCTAGGCTTCCAGACTCGGCCGAGAACACGCGGAATCCGTGGCGCTCGAGAATGCGCTGCGTGACCGTCCGCACGGTCTCTTCATCCTCAATGAACAGCAGGGTCAGTCCTTTCTCGAGATGCGCCGCCCGCGGGAGTGGCAGCGGCTCTCCCGATGGCGGTTCGTCGACGGCGGGGAACTCCAGCACCACCACGGTGCCGACCTGCGGTGTGGAGTCGACGCGGATCGACCCGCCCGCGCTCTGCACGATCTCGCGGACCAGCCAGAGCCCGAGTCCAGTCCCGCGCCGTTCTCCCTTTGTGGTGAAGTAGGGCTGGAAGATTGACGAGAGGACCTGCGGGGGAATGCCGCAACCGGTGTCCTCGACCTCGACGCGCACGCGCGGCTTTGCTCCGTCGTCGTCGATCCTGGTGCGAATGCAGAGCGTTCCTCCCTCCGCCATGGCATCGCGCGCGTTCGCGGCAAGGTTCAACAGGACCTGATCGAGCGAGCCTGGATCGATGTAGATGGTACGGTCGGCAGGCGGAGTCTCGAAGCTGCACTCGATGCGCGCGCCGAGCAGGATGCGGACGGTCGGGGCGATCCGACGCACTTCGTCCGCGACATTGATGAGACGCGCCCTCGTGTTCCCGCGGGGCTTGGCCAGTCCCAGGAGATTGTTCGAGAGCGAGGCGCCGCGCACCACGAGCGTCTCGATTTGCCGGAGATCCGCCACATGCTCGTGTTGGCCCTCGAGGCTATCGATCAACACCGAGGTGAAGCCATTGATGGCCGAGAGCACGTTGTTGTAGTCGTGCGCGACACCGGCCGCGAGGCGCGCGACGATCTCCAAGCGCTTCGAGCGCTGCACTTCGTCGCGAAGGGCGCGCGTGTCGGTGACATCGGAGAGGACGCCGAGGATATGTGCGGAGCGCGCGAAGGTGGTGGGGACCGAGCGGCCGCGATCGTGCACGACGGCCCAGCTGGCATCGGCGCGACGGACGCGGTACTCCACGGACCAGGTCACGCCGCGATCTTCCCGGTGGTCGGCGAAGCGGGATTCGACGATGCCGCGATCCTCGGGATGCACGAGTGAGAGCCACCAGGTGAGTCCACCGGCCTTCGCTTCGGCCGGGTCGTAGCCGAGGAGCGCGCGCATGGACCCGGTGACCCGCGCTTCGTCGCGGGCGAGCTCGCGCTCGTAGACCACGCTGCGAGTGATCTCGGCCACCGTCTCGCAGCGGTCCTCGGGTGCCGTCGCTTCCTGTGGCGTCGCTTCGGGTGGCGTCGCGTCCTGTGCGTAGCGGGCGTCGCTCCCGATGGCGACGAGGCCGCGGTCGGGGTCGCCGCTGGGGTCGAGGGCCCGCACGACCAGCACGGGATCCGTGGGCTCGCTGCCGAGCCGGACGTGCGCGGACGTCTCGCCAGCACGTAGCCGGGAGATCGCCGCGTCCCACGAGGCGCGGACCGGCGGCGGGAGGCAACGCAGCAGCGGAACACCGGCCTTGATGGTCGCGGCCTCGCGCTCCAATTGGA
>ENA-ORBV01008846-ORBV01008846.1-microbial-mat-metagenome-genome-assembly--contig:-NODE-8846-length-16774-cov-2.992813_pt1 | contig 16774 bp, 26 predicted proteins | sample MGYA00237777_ERZ505514 | MGnify/ENA primary metagenome ERZ505514 (study PRJEB26160, sample SAMN06269048) | microbial mat metagenome | isolation source: Oligotrophic lake microbial mat | place... | reverse complement strand
GGCTCCGGAGATGTGTATAAGAGACAGTCACTATACGCACCTCCAGGCACAGTTTGCAAGTAAAGGGCGCTGAAATATGCGGGATGCAATGCAGGCGGGGAAGATCGCATTTGCTGTTGATCTCTCATGGTCCAAGCTTGTTGAATTGCGTAATCGTTTTGTATGTAACAACCGAACCTTTGATTAGATTCGGCGAATGATGCAGCAGCTACAACAAGCCGTGACAGTGTGGACACACTGGCTTGCATCGCTTGAGTAAGCTGTAGCAGGTTGCGTGGTAGCGATGCCCGCACGGCGCAGCTTGAGCGTTATCAGGATTCATAATAGCAAGGCACACTGAGCATTCGGTATCACGACATATTAACCCGATTTCATCGCTGGGATTTACTGTCACAATCTTGAGGAACTCCCAGGCGATCACAGCCGAAGTGCCGTCCTCCTTAAACTCATTGACCGTTTGTAGATGTTACCCGCAGTCTGGGGAGGTGATTGCTTGTGTGCAATCCCTCCATCTGCGGTTGGCATGCGATACACTCCAAAGTAGTAGAACTGACAGTTGTTGAAGGCTGTGGTCACTGGGATCACGCGGAAAGAGCACATGGGACATCTCACGCAATCACCGTCGACGGGAAGAACTCGCCAATCCCCCAGTTACAGACAACCATCTGCTTGAAAGCCTGATAATTCTTGTTTGTGCATGGACCCTCCAAACACAGACCTGGTTCAGCAGCTAGTTCGCCACTTGGGTGCAGCCTTGCCGAACTGGATGTCGTCGCTGTTTTCCATGTTGGACAACGTCAGCGGAGGGATAGGGTCCATACCCCCACCGCGCAACCGAAGAACCATATGTATGGTGCTGTTTTTCTGAATATCGACAGAATCTACACAGTAACAGCACCGCCACTGTCACAGTGTCTGAGTGACCCTGATCAAAGCTGGCCGTCACATTGGGGGCATGCGGGTTTGCATCGCTTGATGAGATCAAAGCAGACGGAATGATAACGATGACCGCAGGCAGCTGTCCGAGACCCTTGATCACTCATGGTGCGCAAACACACGGGGCACTCAGTGTCGCAACATACGAAGCCGATTTCCGCGCTGGGAGCCACTGTCACAATCTTGAGGAACTCCCACGCGACCACGGCCGATGTGCCATCAGTCTTCCACTCGTCGAACCGCTTGTACACGTCACCAACAGTCTGCGGAGCTGACTGCTTGTGCACGATGCCTCCGTCCGTAGTTGGCACGCGATACACTCCAAAAAAATAGAACTGACAGTTGTTGAACGCGGTCGTTACTGCGATCACTTTGTTCCAACAAATTGGACATTTCACGCGATTACCGTCAATGGCAAGGGAGAACTCGCAAAGTCCCATATTGCAAATGACCATCTTCCTGAAGGCGCGGCACTTGTCGTTTTTGCATGGGCCCTCCAAGCACAGACCTGGTTCAGCAGACCGCCACTTTGGTGCAGACTTGTTGAATTTGATGTCGTCCCGATCTTCCAGATTAGAGAGCAGCAGCGGAAGCACCGGTTCGGGGCCGCCTCCGCGCACCCGCAAGATCATGTGAGCTGTGCTTTCGTGACAGATCTTGTAATCCATCAATGTGCGTTCGTTTTGCAGTTGCTTTCCAGCGAAAAACCAACGGTTCTGGTCAACAGGGATCCCTTTGCGCATTCGGATCAACACCTTGACATCTTCAATGGTGAACCACGGATGCACATTCAGACAGATGGCTGGGCCTGACCCTGTCTTGATGAACAATTGCATGGCACCCTTTTCGAAGGCGATTCCCGAAAACAACCAAAACTTGCGATCGATGTGGTAATACGCAGGCTTGGTACTGCAAATCGCTTCCCGGTCTACTGTCAAATCGCCGACCGTACAGCCGTAAGTCTCGCGAATTTTGTCGCTAACATCCGATGTCGATTGGGTAACATCGGTTAAGTAGAATGGCTCAGGAAGCAAGACACCCTCATCCGTCGAGAAGCGTTTAACTTTGACGAAGATAGGGATGATACAACTTTGGAGCCACGACGATTGATGCTGTGAAACTTTGTCTGGCATCACAGCACTGGGACTGTTTTCAGAAATACTGGGCTCAATGTTCGCAGTTTTTCGCGACGCTGCTCGTGTACGAACCCCTACTGTGTTAAAAGGAGCATGCATTTTAGAATGAAGTGATGAAGAAAGTCGTCACTGATAAAATAAGATGCAAACAAAAAATTGAAATTCTGAGGGCTGGTGGCAAACGCTGATCACCACCACTCAAGGACTGTGAGCAGCAATCCGTGTCAGACTATGAGGCTCGGAAATGATCTGGCCGCAATATATAACAGCAAACGAATGCAAACACAAGAACAAGATTCTATGTTCACACCGACACGTAAAATCTCGAAACCGTCATCGATCAACGCCCATCAGAGCTTGCCCTCACACTGAGGACATGCAGGCTTGCATTGCTTGAGGAGATCAAAGCAGACGGAGTGATAACGATGACCGCAGGCAGCTGTCCGAGATTCTTGATCACTCAAAGTGCACAAGCATACAGGGCATTCGGTATCACGACATATGAACCCGATTTTCTCCTTGGGATCCACGGTCACAATCTTGAGGAACTCCCAGGCGACCACGGCCGATGTGCCGTCTGCCCTGAACTCGTTGAAACGCTTGTACACGTTACCCACCAGCTGGGGAGGCGATTGCTTGTGTACAAGGCCTGCATCTGCGGTTGGCATGCGATAGACTCCAAAATAGTAGAACTGACAGTTGTTGAAGGCTGTGGTCACCGGAACCACCTTCTCAGAACACAAAGGACATCTCACGCGATCACCGTCGATGGCAAGGGAGAACTCGCGCATACCCTTGTTGCAAACAACTATCTGTTTGAAAGCATCACAATCTTTGTTGGTGCATGGACCCTCCAGGCACAGACCCGGGGTAGCGCGTCGCCACTTCGGCGCTTCCTTGCTGAAAGAAATATCTCGACTGCTCTCGAGATCTGCAAACATGATCGGGTCGCCCGGGCCTCCTCCTCGCAAGCGCAGGATCATATGCACCGTACTGTCTTTCGGAATATTGTAGTCCGCCAAAGTGCGTCCTGGTTCCAGCTGTCGACCCGCGAAAATTAGGCGCTGCTCGTAGGGACCAAAGCCAGTGATGAAATCAATCACGTGCGACAGTTTATCAATCGTGTCACTCGATTCAACGAAAACGCGGTGAGCTTTGCCGTTTAACTCCCTGATCCAGACACCCAAGCTACCGTTTCCTGACATCCCATTAAAAAGCCAGAACTTGCTGTCGAGATGATAGTAAGCTGGGCAATCTGTCGAGTGGTTGAATTCAGACATTCGCTTGCCGTTGAAAGAAAGGTATCCAGCGGAAAAACCATAGGTTTCTCGCAGCTTCTCGCACACATCAACGAGTGATTGGGTAACGTCCCCAAGCAAGAAGGGCTTGGGAAACAATTTGCCGCTGGTGTCATCCCGTACAAAGATAGGAATGATGGTGGATTGAAAAACTCGAGGCTTGTTTGTGCTCGCCCGAGTATTGGGACGTGATGAGACGCTGGGTAGAGCAGCCATGATGGCGGACGGCACTTGAATGGGAGGGAGGCTACCTACGCTGATCACCCGTTGGTTGATCGCGAGACAAGAAATTCATGATCAGCATTGAGGTGTGCTGCTCAGATCTTTCGTCGATTCAATTTGTCATCATCAAGTAATGGCGCGTCCTCATCTGCTGCTACTTCTCATCAAAACAGTGCTCACCATAGTTGTGTTGATACCACTTGGTCAATGTATCGCGATCTACAAGCATTTTTTCACGTCGCATCGCCGCAAGATGGCGGACTTTGCTGCAACATTTCCGTCCCTGGTGCAAGCTGAGGTCGACAAGCTACGAGAGCAATGCCAGAAGAAAGTGATCAAGGACTCCGTGCAATCGACATTTTTCAAGCTCGCCAACGGTATCACCCTTCATGGCGTGGTCGCCGGACCTCAGGACGGCCCTCTCTGTGTCCTGCTGCACGGGTTCCCGGAAGGGTGGGCTTGTTGGCGCAAAGTGCTGCCGCTGCTCGCAGATGCAGGCTATCGTGTGCTGGCACCGGATCTGCGAGGGTATGGGCTCAGCGACAAGCCAATCGGCACCGCTGCGTACCGTGTTGCGACGCTGGTGCAAGATGTACGAGACTTGATCAAGGCTGCAGGGCGCGATCATTGCGTTCTGATTGCTCATGATTGGGGCGCCGGTTTAGGGTGGGCCTTTGCAGCCGCGCATCCAGAAATGGTGCGCAAGATGGTGATTGTAGATGGCCCCCGTATTGAAGCTCTCAGAAAGACCATGTACACGAGCTTGCGACAGTTGCTGAACTCGTGGTACGTGCTCTACTTTCAAGTGCCCCTCATTCCCGAATTCGGCATGTCCAGCGACCTGCGCGTGATTTTCAAGGGCATCGCTGCTGACGCTGGTCGTGAAGCGTACGAGCCGCGAGATCTTGATTACTACGTCGCGTCTTTCTCGCAACCGTACTCTCTCACGGCCGCCATGAATTACTATCGCGCTGCTGCGCAGTTGGGTACAGGATTGCCTACCGTGCCGATGCAGACGTCCACACTTGTGATTTGGGGTGCAAACGACAAGTATCTGGAGCCGCATATCATCTATGCACTGGAAGATCGGTTGCAGCCCGGACTGGAAAAGGTTGTGATTTTGCCAACTCTATCTCATTGGATCCCGATGCAAGCACCGAATGCCCTTGTTGCACATGCCGTGGACTATTTTAAGGTGATCAAATCGAATCATTGATCGAGCATATCGAGTGCGAATGTAATGCCGTGCGCTAGACGAGCGAAAAGTGTGTGTACGTGTAAGTTATGTAACAGATTTTGTCAGTATGAGCGTTGATCGCATGTGTGTTGACCAAAATCTCGGGTGTTAGGGTCAACGATCTCGCGAGAGCCTTATGAGCACCACACCCGAAAGTTCAGTGTCGATCCATTCGGGTCCAGGATAGACACATGCTTGAGATAAGGGCTTTCAGCGTTGTTCAATGATGACAGAAGGTATATTTATTCTGTCGGCCGCAAACAATTACAAGAGTGAACAACACGACGGTTCAGAAAGTCAATCGCAAACGCGATTCAGACTCAATCTGCAGCGAATGCCGCGGAGATTAGCAGCGACAGCCCACGTTCTTGATGCACATCTCCGTAGCCAGGCAACACTGGTACTTGCCCGGGAGATATTCGCAGAGAGGCTCGCCAGAAGGGCAGTCCGGAGGTGACGTGAACGTAGATGCCTGTTGCGGCATCGGTATAGTTATCAGTAACACGTACCTTGAGTCATCAACTTCGACACGCCTTCACGTACCAGTTCTGCACGACCACAGCTGTTGTTGGGGTTCAGAGGCGCATCCTCATCCTCGTCAACCGCGCCGTCATCGGCACTGCCTTCCTCGCTGCTGCTGTCAGTCGAATCGTCCTCCTGTACGCAAACGTGCGTTGTCAGAGAGAAGTTTAATGGGTGTGGGCGATGACCAGAGCAATATACCTGTTGCGAGAAGCACGTGCAGCCCTCGTTCTTAATGCAGACCTCACCCGGGTAGCAGCACATGGTCTTGCCGGGCAGGTAGTCGCATGCGGTTTGACCCACAGAGCAGTTGGTGCTAGCGGACTCGAACACGAGCGGCTGTGACAGCAGGAGGGGAACAACAAACATCAGAACCCAGTATGCCACACATCACGTGAACTCGCGTCACTATTACCTTCTCATCCTCCTCGCGACAAAGAGACACCGGCTGAAGCAAACACAAAAGGAAACAACGACACGTAAGCTAGACGTCGAATGTTTTGCTGAACCACAGAGGGGCACATACCGTGCTGGAAGCACACGTGCAGCCTTCGTTCTTGATGCACATCTCACCGGGTGCACAGCACTCATACTTGCCGGGCACGTACTCGCACGAGTTGAGACCACTGGGGCACGTGGAGGATGCGGCATCCTGAAATCGCAACGAACGACCCCCTCCTCGTGAGTTATGCAAGCCAAGACCGAATGAGTAGCACCGCCAGAGCAAGCAGTACTGCACTATACCGACCTGTTGGATAACGTTGGACTGGCACACCGGGATCGGGTTCTGCGTAGGCAACATGCAGGCCAATCAACACAACGGTGTGAATTGGAGCCAGTACGAGATCGAACGACGAACAAGTGATCACCTGTCGTGAGAAGCACGTGCAGCCCTCGTTCTTGATGCACAGCTCACCGGGGTAGCAGCACATGTACTTATTGGGCACATACTCGCACGACGTCTCGCCGGAGGGACACGTCGAATTCGACAGCGTTACCATCGCCTCGTCTTCGGCATGGCACAGTGTGACCTGCACCACATGTTCACGACGCACTTAGTCACGTCTGCGTGGCCATCTATTCAGTCAACGTGAAAATTACATACCACAGAGGCTTCTTCTTCTACCGCAGCGGTCGACGGGGCGAGCAGTGGATCAATGAGTGATTGCCAGTCGCTGACGCTCCATTGAGGATCAGCGTCGATGGCCACACCGTTGATGAAGAACGTGGGAGTTCCAGAGACACCTCCTGTACGCGCATACGCAACGTGTGCATGCATGAGCCAAACACATGTGTACGCAGTCGAAGGCGGAGCGGCAGACACGTACGGCTGGCGATGTACTTCCAGCCGGTGATCGCACGCTCAGTGATTGTGGAGTCCGCCATGCCGTTGATGAAGCCAGCGGCGTAAGGCGCTGCACCAGCGGTAACTGCGATGTCGGCAATCTTGGCAATCACATCGGTGGTCGTCATATTCTTCGTGACACCATTCCACAGCGAGTCTACACCGACACGGGAAACAATGAATTCATTGCAGGAAAGCTTGTGCTTTGAAGCCAACACATTGCTTACTTTGGTTGGCAAAGATGGCCTCAATGTACTCGAAGATCGCAGAGGAGGTCTGGTTCTGGACGACGAAGATGCCCTATTCAACAATCGCACCCATAATTCAAGGACAACCACCGAGTGAGCGACCGCGCGCATAAGCCGGGCTGGATGAACGGTACCAGGTTGGTCAAGAACGAGTTGTGCGTATACGGCAATGAGAACGCATGGAACACCAACTTGAGCTGGGCGGGAGTGTAGGCTTGCGCTACTTTCTTCATGGTAGGCCAAGCACCAGCAGTATCTGCCCGCAGCGCAGAACGAGAGCAGTCAGAGCGGGACTAGTGTTTCCACGCACATATGCATGGCGTCGAACCTGGACACATCGTATCACCGAAGATTTCGAACACCACCTGGGCGCCGGCAGAGCCAGCATAGGTGAATCCTGCGAGTCCCAGTGCACAGCAACATCACGCTGTGAAAACATAGACACCACGCAACCAAACGACAAGCGTGACCGACCGTCCGGCGTGGTGGGGATAGGGTTTCCTGCATACGCCCCCACGATCAAGAGGCAAGCCAATAGAGCCGTACACCTCATGTTAGATCTTTCGTTATCGGCCCAAGCGATATTCCAAGACGAGCCAGGATGTTGCACGCCACAAGATGGTTTACAATTTCTGCCGGAGCGTTCGTCGGATTTGTGGAGGTTGTTAGACCCGGCCTAGGGATTCGCCATTCACAAAAGTGGACTTTCAAGCTTGGCGTCCGTTGCCATTTCTTGCGCACTCTTTAGTGCGGCCCGTGTGTGCTGGTGGACCTGTCAGTGACCACACTGCGCTTCTTGACCTGAAGCGCAGTTTGTGCGACAGTTCGCCTGTCGAAGATGGTTTCGTTTTCTTACGCGGTAGCTACCCATGTTCGAAATTTGGTGGGTAGTCTGACCAAAAAGAACACCTCCACAGTGTACAAGGAGCTTTCTGAGGTAGATGCTCGCTGAGCTTGTACCCCACAGCCTGGTTATGACGCTGATGCATCCGTTTTTTCTGCACCTTCCGTTCATTCTTAGTTGTATCGCTCGTTTGGAGAGGATGCGCGAATCTTCTTTCTGCGCTGTCTGTTGGAGGATATGGACTTCCGATCCAATCAACGCGATCACCCCAAATTCAACCTGCTGTCTACCGAGATGCTGGAGCTGTCTGGTCGCTCTGATTTTGGCACCATCCTCTGTCGTGCAGCTGAGGTACGGTCGAGGATGTCAGATGTCTCATCGGTTCCGTTCACTCGCTCACCGGACGCGTGGTCGTTACAGGGTTTGCCCTTAACAGCGGAATTCTTGCCGGCATTCTCGAGTGCGTACCAGCTGTCCTTACCATTGCAAGTCGCACTCGGGTTGGCCTTTTCTCACTCAATCGATGAGCGCACCAGAGCGGAAGGTAACACCGTAACGCTGATTGATTCTGTTGCTTTATCTCATGTCGACATGTTGCGCTTGACACATTCCAGGCACCAATTTTGTTCGAGCAAAGCTGGTGGATGCGCTAGATCCATCCGCACCGCGCCTGCCGGACTTCGTGCTGCAAGATCTGGCGTTCTTCGTGCGTACGGATTCCGGGCTAACTCCGCGGCAACAGGCCAAATACCTGGAGCGGCTACAGAATCTATACCCTGATAACTTTCGGGATGTCTCGATGAGTCCGTTGTTATACACGCTGCATCATGCGAGCTTTCCGCCTCGGTAAGGTGGCTACATTGACCCCCCGTTTGTGTGTTTCTTACTGACGTGGCTGTTTGCGATTCGCCTGGCGACAGCACCGCGCCTCTCAACCCGAACGATGCCATTACAGCAGACTCGATCACTGCTATTCAGTCGTGGAATCATCTGGCAGATCTGATTCAAGATATGGGCTACTTGATCTCTGAAATCCCCAATCGATGGCGGGAGGTGAGTGCCCTCCTTACCATCTCGTAGGCATAAATGTATCTCACACACGCGCGAATTGCCGATCGCAGCTATTATCGCTATTCCCATCGCTGTCGGAGCTGGATGTGGCCCGCATCGTCTCTATGATGGTGCGCACGAGCAGCGGCTTGGCCGATGACCCTTCTGTGCCCGTGCTGGAAGCCGTGCTGCCCTCACTTAAGGCGGGTCCGGTAGAGCGCAAGGTATGCATCATGCGCCTGCACTGCTACCCGTTCTAAAGTGACGAGGGAGTGGTTATTTAAATGATCGATTTTTGTTTCTTGCTGCGATCATGCCAGGATGCTTCTTCTTGGAAGTATGACGTGTTCGTCTCCACCATACTTGAATCGCATCCTCGATTGAACTGGAATGAAGTCTATCAGAACCTCGACCTTCCAGACTTCCACGTGCCTGACGCCCGTGGCTTTGCATTGCTGATTGACGTGTACCGGCTGGCCACCAAGGTAGGCTGGTCATTGTTGTGCCGTGAATGCAGCACTAGGTCTGAGGTAAAGCTTCTTGTACCACAGCGGCCCACTGTTCCTTTGGATATCTTCTTCAAGGAGTGGCGTAATAAGCAGGGACACTTCTCGCTGTTGTTTGCAGCGGTGTACTTTGCTGGTCCAGCCACTGAGTCTCTCTCGTTCCTCACTTCTCCGCGCGTGCAAGCACCTCTGGAAGGGCTGAGCGTACAGTCCACCAAAGGAGGGGACGCGGCCGGTGATTTCGCCACTATCCCTGCGGCTGACCTGATGCGGGTGCACCATCCATGGTTCTCCATTGATCTCCTGGAAACATTGTTGCGGCTGAGCGAATCTGAAGTTGCCTCCGGTGTCAAGCGTATGCTGCTCCATGCTACGGAACGCTGCCCTGAGGTGCTCTTCTGCGGACTGGCGCAGATCAAGGTATGCTTGCGGTTATAGCTGCGTGTGCACACCATATTTGGTCACTCACAGTCGTTGGGTTGATGCAGACCGTCTATTCGCAGCTGCGCGATGAAATGCTCTCTCTGTTGGCACCAAAGTACTTGAACGGCCATCGCAACGCTGGTGTTGTGTTTAGACGACTGTGGCGCACCAACCCCGAGCTCGTACGTGTCATCTCGCTTCGTCGCCTGGCCAGCCTCTGCGCTCAACAAGCTCACACACACTTACCCGTCCTGATATGCTGTGCGTGTTAGGCTGTGGAGTGGATGAGCCGCGTCTACGCCGTGGATCGCACTGTCTCGAACCGAATCTGGGATCTGATCGCCGAGGAGAAGGACACTGCTCTCGCGGCGGCGCTGCAGTCCCCACTGCCCATCTTCGCACTCGAGGTCGCTGTTCTAGCATCGCAGAACAATGTACTCAGCTTGCCCAACTGGTTGCAGAGCCGGCACTCGGACGCCTCGAACGTGCTCGTGCAAGTGGCCATTGAATACCTCAAAGAGATCGCACCGCGGGTCGACGCTCGTGGTGGCAAGCCTGGCGACAGCGGTGCCGCGGAATCGAAGGCCGGTGCTCCGGTCACCGGCGCAAGCGTGCGCGATATCTTGGCGTTCTTGCGAACGGGTATGTTGATCGCGCGTGACCATGCCACTCGTGGTGCGGTCCATTCACGTTCTGTGCGTGTGTGGTTGACGCGATCGTCACAGCTGCTCCGAAGTCAGAGGAGATAGCGCGATTCGAAAAGGACTACGCGACCGCCATATCGTCCGCCTCGGATGCGGCTGCCGGAGCCTCGTTCTCCGACGAGGTGGCCAAACGATCAAATGTGATCTTCCAGGAGATTTACCAAGAGAAGATCTCCGTACCGGATGCGGTGGCCATGCTCCGACGATTTAAGACATCGGAGGACGCTGTGGAGCGCGAGATCTGCGGTTGCATGCTACACTCGTTGTTCGACGAGTATCGGTTCCTGCACAAGTACCCGTTCAAGGAGCTGCAGATCACGGGTGTTCTGTTCGGCATGCTGATTCAGAATCAAGTGGTTCAGAATTTCACGCTGGGTATCGCATTACGCTATGTGCTCGAGGCGCTGCGCAAGCCTCCAGAGAGCAAGTACTTCAAGTTTGGTACGTGACTCGACCCCATCACAGCACGTCGTTTTGATCCTCCACCACATGCTGACCCGTCATCTTGCTCCTGAAATATATAGGCATGTGGGCTCTGCGAGAGTTCAAGAACCGCGTGCATCTCTTCCAGCAGTACTGCGAACTGCTGCTGCAGATCCCCCACCTGAGAGCTGCGGCTCCGGACCTGGTACAGCACATCGAGAGTGTGACCGGACAGAAGGCCTCCGGATCCAACGTGCCGCCGTTGACTCCGTCCGTGGTGGCCGGACTGCAGCAGCAACCGGCCACTGTTGCAGGTAACTCTTTGCACCGCTGCTGCCACCTATCGTTGGGTCGCATAGCACTCAAGGCCTGAACATTGATGACTACAGATGCCCGCACCAATATCGCTGATCAACGCGTGGTCAATGTGACGTTGGAGGCTTCTGCGGCTGGTTCTGCCGCGGGTGCTGGTGACGATGGCAATAAGAAGCCAGCGGCTGCCGCCAAAGTGGATGTGTCTGAAGAGTGGATCGAAGATAAGACGCACTTCCTCTTCAACGGTCTCACCAAGTCCAATGTGAGACAGAAGGCGAAGGTGCGTTGCGCTTATTCCAGTCTCTATGTTGTGTAAGGTCATGTCTAACTTCGAAACTTGTGCAGGAGCTGAAATCGTGGCTCAAGCCCGAATATTACCCGTACTTGGCGGGGTACGTGATCAAGAAGCGTGTCATCGATCAAGGCAACTTCCACGCTCTGTATCTGGCGTTCATTGATGCGCTTAACATCGATCAAGTGTACAAGCTGATGGTGGACATCACGGTCGACGAAGCCAAAGTATGTCAGCGTTGTGCGCCTTGTGTTCGTCCTGCGACTTTTGTGTTGACGCAAAGATGGTGGCTTTTCACGTTTTCGCCTCCTAGAAATATCTTCAATCGAAGGACATTGTGGAGACCAAGGGCTCGAATGACCGCATTCTCGTCAAGAACCTGGGCGCATGGCTGGGTATGATCACACTAGGCAAGAAGAAGCCGCTATTGGCGCGCAAGCTTGACCTCAAGGAGCTGTTGCTGGACGCGTACGGATTGGGCCGACTGCAAGCCGTACTGCCTTTCGTCGCGGCGGTGTTGCAGAGGTAGTGTACTGCGTGCCGAGTGAAGACTGGCGTCTGCTGAAAATGCATTATTTTATGGATCGCTGTAAGCTGCGTTCTAATTTGCGTGCGCGTTTTCATGGACAGTGCTAATCGCAATAAGATCTTCAAACCGCCAAACCCCTGGACCATGTCGCTACTTGCCCTGCTGCGCGAGATCTATGATGCGCCCAACATCAAGCTGAACTGGAAGTTTGAGATCGAGAACGTGTTCAAGGTGTTCGAGCTGAACATGCGCTCCGACACGATCAAAGTCACCAATCTGCTCAAGGATCGCGTGGTCGTCAACAACGTTGCACCGTCGATATCGGCTACGTCGCTGCCTTCTGCCGCAGGCGCGGGCATCGCGGGTGATAAGCCTGACGAGGGTGCTCGTGGTACAGATTACGCCTCGGACGCTCGACATGGCGAGGTGCCTCCGTCAGCTTCACCGCCCCCTACCGGTGGAGGTAACACTTGTGTGACTCCTGCAACTGCTTTCATATCTGCTGTTCGGAAAATGCGCTTCGATCTCCTCTCTGCTGATGACCGTACCGTGTATTCGTGCTTCATCGCAGCGCCCGCGGATGTTGGTGGCTTCCCTCTGGTGCCCGTCATCAATCCGAATATCGTTCTGTTCCAGCAGTTCCCTCGCCTGACTCAGTACGTGGCGATGGCGATTGATCGCGCCACGCGGGAGATCATCAACCCCGTGGTGGACCGCTCTGTGACCATCGCGTCCGTGACGGCTCAGCAGCTGGTGACCAAGGACTACAACTTCGAGCCTGACGAGAACAAGATGCGCAGAGGCGCGCACCAGATGGTACGGGAGCGTGGTGTGCACGATGTGCTGCTGATGTCCTGGTGTTGGTGGTCGTGATTGGAGCCTGACATGTGAGGGTTTGGGTGTTAGGTACAATATCTGGCGTCTAGCTTGGCGCTGGTCACGTGCAAAGAGCCCTTACGCGTGGCGATTCAAAACCACCTGGGTACTTTGCTGGATTCCTCGCTGCCCGGTCAAGGTGACCGCATGACGTTGTTGATTGAGAACGCTGCTACCACGGGTACGTAAGCCTGGATCGCTGCTTCGTTGTCACGATGTTTCGTCAAAATATGTTACTCTTGATATTCTCCAATTGTGTTCGTGTCTCCGCTCTGACATCGCGTTATCGTGGTTATATAGTGAGCGGTGACAACGTCGAGGTGGGCTGCGCCATTATCGAACGAGCAGCTGCGGAGCGCGCTACTCGGGAGATTGATGACGCACTGGCGGCAGAGTATGCATGTCGTCGCAAGTTCCGCGAGCAGCAGCAGCAACAGCCCTATGCACGTGCCGAGGCATTCTCCTCCATTGCCGTACAGCAGCAACTGGCTGCTCAGGCCGGCACCACGGTTGTGAACGCCAGTCTGGTCACCACCGCCAACTTTATGCCTCGCATGCCGATGCAGCTTCGCCCTAAGCCGAGTGGCCTGTCTGCCGACCAGCTCCAGGTGTACGAGGATTTCAGACGCCAGCCCGAGAGCAATCTCACCGCCTCTACGTCAGACACTTTGGCTGGAGCCCCCGTGGCACGCACTGGCTCAACACCGCAGATGCCCAATGCGCCATATGGTGCCCCCAACCAGTCTGCCAGTCCGACCAACATCACCATGTCGCCCAACGAGTCGCCCTTGCATTTCGCGCAAGGTGGACGCATGAACGTGGGTCAATTCTCGCTGACCGCCGCTGGTGGTGGCGGTGGCGCTGCTGACGCTGCAGCGATGGGGCAGCCAGCTCAGTTCGGTATGGACCGAGCCCGCGTGCTCAAGGAGCTCGCGCAGTGGTTCACTGCACTGGACAATTGCATTGGACGCTTTCCTGTGCAAGGTACTGTTTCTCAAAGCACACGTTTTGCATGCGCTTGTGCTGATGGGTGCTTGTGTGCTGTGGTTGGTTGCGTGCAGGCAAGGGCTTGACATGGCATGCGCTATCTGAAGCCATCCTGGCTCACAAGCCCCCAGAGGCATCGCCTGCCTTCGCCACGTACAACGAGATGAAGAGCTTGCTGTCCGCAGTGGGTGGCCTGCTGTCTCAGTAGTTCACCGCCGAACCGTCCGACACTACCCTGCTGATGGAGATCGCGCGCCGTACGTACACGCGGATCCTGGTGGAGGGTCGACCACTAGGGCTGGCGGAGGACACGTTCTTGCACATCTTGCGCATGCTACAGAACTTGGACCGCACGGTGCAGATCATCCCCGATCTAACGCGTACAGTGGGCAATATCGTTACTTACGTCGATAGACTGCCGTTGTACCGCGATCTGATTCTGCGGTACGTGTTGTGTTTGCATGATCTATGCGCATTTTGGCGTTCTAGTCCTGTTGAGGTCTGCGCTTCGACTAATGTCGTCCTCTCGGATACATGTGCTATACAGGCTGGCTAGTGCTCGCTTCATCGACGCGAAGGAGCTGTTGAACAACACACTCAGCAAGCTGATCATGCAGAGCAACAACGCCGTCATTGTGGAGTTCACCATGGTGCTGTTGCGTCAAGTGATGGTCAAGGACGAGCAAGTGCCTGTGTCGCAGCTGGCTGACGTGCTCACTGCCCTGCACCACATCTACACGAGTGGAGATCGTCGCCCTGCCGTGCTGAACTCGCTCATGGCGGAGTTGGTGCAGCTGCTATCAGACGCTGAGGAGCGCTTCAAGCGTCAGAACGGTGTGCCCCAGGCTGGTGCCGAAGCCAAGGCTGTGGAGGAGCCTCCCTTGGAAGTGTACACGTACGCTCTATCGGAGCAGCTGCAGCGTGTGGATCAGGTGCCGTGGGAGGACGCACCCGAGCCGCCTGGCATGGCCGCCACTGTTCTTCAGAGCCTCGATGATTGGGTCGCCGTGTGCACGTCAGAGTACGCTGTGTCGGAGAAGCATTTCAGCGCGTTCGTGGCGTCCTTGTACAGTCGCAATCTGATGTCGGACGACAACATGAAGGCGTACTTCCGACTGCTCAACACGGCTGCGATCGACAAATCGAACGCGTCTTTCAAGCGCAATCCGGAGGACCTGAAGACCGCCTTCCAGGAGATCGATGCCGTCACCCGCTTGATCGGGTACATGGTGCGCTTCGATAACCTCAACGCGCGCACCAACCTTGCCAAGGTGCAGCTGCTCAACGGCTACTTGTTCGCGGCGTGGCAGGTAAGCGCGTTCGTATTGTACTGTATTTAGGGCGGTGCGGTTGTATTGACTCGGTCCTCCTGTTGTGTGAATTTGGTGCCACATTTTCAGGCGCTCTACCGGGATCACAGTCTGCGCCGTGAGAACTTCAATCAGCGTCCTTGGTTGCGTTTGCTCTCAGGTCTGCTGCACGAGCTCAACACGCCAGACCCCAACATCGACTCGAACCACCCGGGTGTGCTGCTCGCGCTGGGCGCGTGCTTCCACGCGCTTCGTCCGGCCCGCGTGCCGGCGTTCGCGTTCGCATGGCTCGAGCTGATCTCGCACCGCATGTTCTTCCCCAAGCTGGTGCTCCGACGGGATGTTGAGTGCGCGCGAGCGTTGCTGGTGCTGCTGACGGATCTCTTCTCGTTCCAAGAGCCGTATCTGCGTAACATGGACTTCACTGATGGCACGCGGACGATGTACCGCGCGTCCCTTCGGTTGCTCGCTGTGTTGGCGCACGACTTCCCCGAGTTTGTGGCGGACAATCATCTGGCTCTGTGTCTGGCCATTCCGCTCAACTGCTTCCACGCGCGTACGATCGTGTTGGCTGCCGTGCCGAAGATGGCCAACTTGATCGAGCTCAACGACTTCAAGAAGATCGACACCTTCGCTGAGATGAGCCAGCCCTGTCGCATCAACGCCGATTTGCTGGCGCCTTTTGATGAAAGCGGCCTCCGCAACTCGCTAGAGAACTTCCTCAACGTAGTGCAGGGGCAGGATCCGAGCGGTCGTTCTGCAGGCGCGACACCGAACCTGGTGAATGCCTTCCTGTTGGAAGCCATGGCTGCGAAGGTACGACTTGTGCTCCTCCTCTCCCGTCCTTCATCAATGTCGTCTGCACTATCGTGATCACTCTCACTAACGGTCATTCGCCACTGGTTTGTTATAGGGTGGTCGTCTTGACCTCCGGTTTCTGCACGCTTTGGTGCTGTTGGTCGCCAACAAAGGCATTCAACTGGCCTCCTCTCCCAACTCCGGCATGGTATCTTTCTCGTCAGTGCCCGACGGCGCGTTCATCGATTTGTTGTACCAGCTGCTGTGTGGACTAGACTCCGAGGGTCGGTACCTGTTCCTGAACGCCGTGGCCGATCAGCTTCGGTTTCCGAACACGCATACGCACTACTTCAGTGTGGCGCTGCTGCACTTCTTCGCCGCTGCCAAGGACGACTTTCTCCGTGAGCAGATCACTCGTATTCTGATCGAGCGCGCTCTGGTGCGCCCTGACCCTTGGGGCATCCACATCACCATGCGCGAGCTCTGCTCCAATCCCAAGTATCGCTTCTGGCAACAGGCATGCGTCTCCGGCACTCCTGATTCTCAAAGGTATGGGGCGGACTGTACCTTGCCGCGGCAGTAAGTTTAACTGTGTTATGCCTGGGCTGTTGTTATACAGGCTGTTTGTCCGCATCGCCGAGGCTCACAACTTCCTACACCCTGGCGCTCGGGCAGCTTCGCAATAACTCGATCATCATCCATACCTATCTATCTACTTCTCCCATACTCCTTTTGCGTGTTGACGCTCTTCCTACGGCCGAAGTGTGTGTCAC
>ENA-ORBV01008844-ORBV01008844.1-microbial-mat-metagenome-genome-assembly--contig:-NODE-8844-length-16775-cov-6.052222_pt1 | contig 16775 bp, 17 predicted proteins | sample MGYA00237777_ERZ505514 | MGnify/ENA primary metagenome ERZ505514 (study PRJEB26160, sample SAMN06269048) | microbial mat metagenome | isolation source: Oligotrophic lake microbial mat | place... | reverse complement strand
ATGATACGGCGACCACCGAGATCTACACCTCTCTATTCGTCGGCAGCGTCAGATGTGTATAAGAGACAGGTGAGGCGCGCCGACCGCTCGACCGTCGGCCGCGGCCGAACTAGCGCGCGGCGATCCGGCCGCGCGTCAGCTTGTTTCGGATGAGAAAATCGTAGCTGTCCTGCAACGCGCCGAAGACATCGGTCGCGGTCTTGTCCATCTCCACGATCATCCACTCCGTGTTGCCGTTCGCGGCGCGGACGACGGCTGGGAAGTCTTGCGTCCCTCGCCCAACCGCCGTCATCGGATCGGGATTGTCGAGTGCGAGATTGTCCCGAAAAACCGCCGGTCCATCCTTGATGTGAAGCATCGGTGCCCGGGCGCCGAGCGCGCGTACGATATCAGCCGGCGCGTGCCCGGCGACCTTCACTTACTTCCACGACCCCGGTCGAAATTCCTATCCCACAACCTTGGTTCGGGCTACGGAGCCATTCTCTCCCGCAGCGCCACCACCGAGCAGTCGAGTCGCCCTCCCCGTGCCGTTAGTCTGGTTCGCTGGCATGACGGCAACCCGAAGGGTATTCTGAGTAACACCAGCGGACGCATCGGCATCCAGGAAGTCCGTGATGTCCATTTTCAACCGCCGAGTGCACATTGATCGCTCGTCGCCACTCGCTTCCCTCGCTCGCAATCTTCGTAGCCGCGTTGCCATTAGCGGCTCAGCAACCGATTGAACAACGCGTGGATTCGTTGTTCAACCGCTACATATCGCAGGACGGTCCCGGTTGCGCGCTCGGCGTCTACAAAGACGGCGAGGTCTTGCTGACCCGGGGATATGGGCTGGCCAGCGTAGAGGACGGCCGCCCGATCAGGCCACGCACGACCTTCAATCTTGGCTCCGTCTCGAAGCCGTTCACGGCGCTCGCGGTGTTGATGCTGGAGCAGAACGGAAAGTTGTCACTCGACGACGACGTGCGCCGCTGGGTCCCCGAGATGCGTGACTACGGAACGCCGATCCGCCTGCGAGACCTTGTGCAGCACACGAGCGGTCTGCGTGATTACGGGATGCTCGACGTGTTGTCCGGGCACTCTGTAACGACGATGGCGGAGTTCCTGGGGCTCATCTCCGCACAGCAGGCGCTCAACTTCGTGCCTGGAACCAAGCATGAGTACAGTCACAGTGACTACCTGCTCCTTGGGCTGATCGTCGAGCGCATGGTCGGCGTGCCCTTTGGCGAGCACCTGGAGCGTGCTGTGCTGGAGCCGATGGGGATGCGAGGAAGTTTCGTCAGTGATGGGCGCGCGCACGTGATGACGGATCGTGCACTCGGACACAGCTTGGCAGGCCGAAGCGCGCGTGTGCAGTTCCCAACGTCCCAGACCATTGGCGGTGATAACCTCTACGCCTCGGTCGAGGACCTCGCGCATTTGGACCGCAACTTCACCTCGCCGACTGTTGGCGGTCCGGCGGTCATCGCGCGCATGCTTGGACGGCCGCAGCTTGCCAACGGCGACACCATTCCGTATGCGTACGGGTTACGCCTCGACACGTATCGCGGTCTCCGCACGATCGAACGCGGCGGACACGCCGATGCGACGCGGACGATAATCCTCCGATTCCGGGATCACGGATTCACCGTCGCGACGCTCTGTAATGCTGATCATCTTGACCCAGTGAAGCTGGCTGAGGGAGTCGCGGATCTGTATCTGGCAGACCGCATGCGTCCTGCGCGTCCACGACCAGAGGCGCCCGTCGCCGTTACGATACCGGCGGCAGAGGTCGCCCGCTACGCCGGTCTCTATCGACCGCTCGACCAACCATGGAACGTGATGCCAATCGTCGTGCGAAACGGCGCGCTCGGCGAGGTCGTGTTCCATGACGCGACGGACGACACGGTGTTCACAATGATGCCCGCCGGTGAGGGACGTTTTTTCGAGATCGGGTCCACGGGGAACGTGGGAGTGTTCACCTTCCGATCGCCGGGCTCCGGCGCGTCGCCTCGCCTGGAAGTTTCATGGAACGGTGAACTGGCCGAGACGCTCGAGCGCGTCGCGGATTCTGTTCTCTGGCGCCCATCTGCCGCCGCACTGCGAGAGTATGCGGGTGCGTGGTTCAGTGAAGATCTCGATGTGGGTTGGCAGCTCGAGCTCCGTGGCCAGAGTCTCGTGATGCGGCGCCGAGGCCAGAACGACCTCACGCTGCGACCGGTCGAGCGTGACCTGTTCGTGCGCGGCTTCGGGTCGTTGGCGAGTCCATGGCACAATTGCAGTTTCATCGCGATGGCGCAGGGAAGCTCACGCATTTCACCGTATCGACGCCGCCCGGGGAAGACTCAGTCCGCGGACTTCGTTTCATTCGGGTGGCCCAGCGTTAGTCGAAACAAACGCTGTCCCTGTTCGGATGCGGCTTTGCGGCATCGGCTGCACCGTGCGTGCAGCTGAGCGCAGACGGGTTGCGCGCGCCTAACGATGCTTGCTGCAGGCCGGCGCACAGATAAGAAGCTCGTTGCTCTCGCGTCTCATTATTAGCGTCCGCTGCAGAAGCCAGCGTTAGGCGGCCAATCTAGAATATGTGACAACGACAAGGAGGGTAAAAACGTGACTCCGCATCTGACGCCTCGCGGGGTGGCCAGCGTCGCCTTAATGATCGCTCTGGCTTGCGCTTCCTCGCTCCCAGCTCAGAAACCGCCTCAGGGATGGGCGTGGAAACCTGTGGCCCCGGTGCTCAATCCTCTCCGCGTTTTGATCATTTATGACATGGAAGGACTAAGCGGGATCGACCGCCAAGCCATGACGTCGTGCAAGGATCTCGCCTCGTACGCGGCAGGCCAAGACCGGCTGGCGGATGATGTCAACGCCGTCGTCGAAGGTCTCGTGGCCGCTGGCGTCGCCAAGATTGAGGTCATCGATCGCCATGGCAGCGGGTGTGATGCCACGCCTGACCTTCCAGCCTCCCGCTTGCACCCCCGCGCGACCTACGTTGACGAAACGAGCGGCGCGCTGTTCACGCGCATCACGCAGCGCCAATGGGATGCCGTCGCCCTGGTTGGTGCCCATGCAAGTCCGGGTCGCAACGGATTTCTGGAGCACTTAGGGTCATTCGGTATTGAGCGGATTATCAATGGTGTTTCGGTCTCAGAAAGCGAGCAACAAGGCCTGGCGGCTGGGAGCGGGGGCATCCCGATCATGTTTGCCTCGGGCGACGATCGGCTGGGTGCGCAACTGAAGGAACGCATGCCATGGGTGACGTTCGTCGAAGTAAAGCGCGCGACAAGTCGGTCATCGGCGACGCGACCGTCCACCTCACCAATGGTGGCAGCCGACAGCGGATCTCTGGTGCGCGCTCTCTATTTCACTCCGCTGCAGCGTAATCGTGGTGTTCGGCGGCGCCTACTATCGCGAGGAGCGGCACTGCTCCCAGAATGCCCGCGGCGAAAGAATGGGCAGCGGTGCCACGTCCGCGAGCACGAGCAGGTCTTGGTCACCGGTGACGAGGACGTCGGCGCCGCCCGCGACGGCAGACGCGAGGACCCAGGCGTCCGCGCTATCGCGGACTTCGGGATGCGCGAGGATACGCGCCGGTTTGGGCACCGTGGGGATGTCGTCGAGCAGCGCCTCGATGGCCGACAGCGTGACGGCGGGCACCTTGAACTTGGTCTTGAGGATCCGGCGCACCTCGACTCGGACCACCTCACCGAGCACCAATTGATGCCCGGTGAGTACCAGCCGGAAAACATCGACGCTCAGGCCACGGGTGGCCAGGGCGCTGACCAGGACGTTGCTGTCGAGGAAGACCCTCACGAGACGTCGCGGAAAACGTCCTCGTCGGTCAGGTAGCCCTGCGCCTCCGCGAAGGGCATGATCCGCAGCCGTACCGCTTCGAACTGGACGAGGGCCAGCTGGCGGCGGAGGGCGTCGCGGACGATCTCGCTGCGGGACCGGCCAGTCTGCTTGGCCAGCCGGGCCAGCTGCCGCTTGAGGGCAGGGTCGAGTCGGACTGTGACGGCGTCGCTCATGTATGACAATGTAGTACATGGATACGGGGACGCGCCACCTAACCCGCGCTTGCAGCAGACGGGCGCACGAAGATCGGTGCGGGGAGTCGCGGCCGCGCCGCAGATTTGAGTCGAGCCGCTGCGTCCCAGACGGGGTCGAGCGCGGGGTCGTCGATCTTGAGCCGCGTGCCGTCGCTCTTGCGCGCCGAGAGGCCGAGCCCCTTGTCGATCTCCCCGATGCCCACGGCGCCGGCGGCCGCGTCAGCCTCGAGTTGGGCTCCCGCCTTTTCGGCCCACCCCGGCCCTACCTCGCGAAAGTCGATGCCAGTGAGAAAGCGCACCCGATCCTTCATGCGCGACGACGACTTCACCAGCGACAGCTGCCGCTTGAGCGTTTCGCCCGAGGTGTTGTGCACCGCGCCGACGCGACCGCCCGCGAGGCCCGTCGTGGACCGGATGTCCCGTCCGCCGCCCGCGCCACCACCCCGCGCGCCACGTGGGGTCTCGCTACATACTCCCACGACCCCGATCGAAATTCCTATCCCAACGGCGCGCTATCGTGATTGGCGGAAGCGCGAGAAGCGCGCTGCACGGGCCGATCGCCCGCCCATTGCGGCGCGGTGGCAGACGGACCTGATGTATCTGCGGATGGCGGACAGTTGGTACTCCCTGGTGACGGTGCTGGATGCGGACATTCGCTACGTGGGGCACTGGGACTTGCTGACGGCGATGGCGGCGAGCGACGTGCGGGTGGTGATGCAGGAGGCGCTGGAGCGGACGGGCGCGACGCCGGACCTCGTGACGGACAATGGGAGCCAGTTCACGGCGGCGGATTTCCAGGAGCTGGTGAGGCGGTTTGCGTTCCGGCACCTTCGGATCTGGATGTACCATCGCGAGTCGAACGGAGCGGTGGAGCGGTTTCACCGGACGACGCGGGAGGCGTTGGCGGAGACGGTGATCCGGAATCTGGGGCAGGCGCGGGCGTTGTTGGCAGAGTGGGTCCGCTCCGATAACGAGGAGCGACGGCACGCGGCGTTAGGCTATCTGCCCCCATCGGAGTATTCTCGTGGTCATCCGGCGGCGCGGGTGACGGCGCGTTCGGAGACACTGGAGCGCGTGCGCGAGCATCGGCAGACGATGAATCAGCAGCGGCAGCAGGCGGCGCAGGCTACGAGTAGTTACGGGTAGTTAGTCCACCGGAGAGGTGTAACTTCGCCAGACGGTCGAAAGGGTCGGAATGCGATGTACGCGAACAGGTCCCGCTGCGCGTCGCCTGCATCCCGAGCTCGGGGTTATGGTGGATGTCACGCCGCCACGCGATCACCTTCTCGTTCACCGCCTGCACGCGCTTGTCGAGGTCGGCGCGTGGCGTGGTGGCCTTGAGCGCGAGGCACGCGGACGCGAGCAGTGGGCGAATGCGCATTGGGCACTCGGTCAGGAGGGGGTTCACGGCGAGCAGACGTTCGACGCATCTTGATCTGCGCTCAACTCAGGCGAAGGGAGACACCGTGCATCCGCAGATCCAGACGATCCTCGACGACCTCGCCGCCGCCCGCGGACGGTTCCAGCAACTCGCCGCCGTGACGCCGGACGAGCGGTGGGCCAAGCGCGCCGACGCCGCGCGGTGGTCCGTCGCCGAGTGCATCGCCCACCTGAACCTCAGCGCGCGTGCGTTGCAGCCGTTGCTGGAGTCGGCGAGCGCCGCCGCTCGCGCGCTCGGCGTGCCCGCGTCGGCTCGCTATCGTCGTTCGGTGCTGGGCGCGGTCCTGAGCGCCGTGATGGGTCCGGTCCGGCGGGTCGGGCGCTTGCGCGTCGGCGCGGTCGCAACGCCGCCCCCGTTCGTGCCCACGGGCGACCATCCGCGCGCCGAGGTCAGCGCGGAGTTCCTCAAGCACCTCGATGCGCACGAGACCGCGCTGCGCGCGGCGGACTGGTTGCCATTGGACCGGATCCAGATCGAGTCGCCGTTCGTGAAGAGGGCTCGCTACGACGCGTATTCAGCGTGGCTCATCCTCGTGCGCCACGCGCACCGGCATCTGGCACAAGCCGAACACGTGTGGGAGGCGAGTTGATGAGGTACTCGGATTCATTCTCCGCCGAAAGCGCAGCGGTCTGAAAATACCCGTTGCTACTTCGGCGCTCCACTTCGGTTCGGCAGTGCGGACAGAAGATCTCTTCGGGCTCTTTGCTTCCGGGCATCTGCCCACCGATCGCTGACACGTAGAAGGGACGCCGACAATCAGCATTGGTGCGGCGAAGAATCTCAGACATGTCGCCTCCGTCAAAGTGGGATGCTTCTTGTGCAGTCTGGTTCAACCGCTGGCGCCGATAAAGCCGCTAGGCTTCTCGCTTTCGAAGCCCACCACCCCTCCCCTCCATCAAGCGCCTTCCAGGCGCGCACAACATGCACGTGACTGCTCACCGGCCTCCAGAAAACCCGATCGTTACCCCGGCCATGATTCGTCCGTCGAGCCCGGAACTCGAGGTGGTTGGCGTCTTCAACCCGGCGGTCATACGGCACGGCCGGGAGGTCGTACTCCTGTTGCGCGTGGCCGAGGCGCTGCGACAGCACTCGTCAGGCGAAGTCGCCGTTCCCGTCTACAATCCGGAATCCGGACGGCTCGACATCAAACGGTGGCCTCGAGACACCCCGGGGTTGGACGTCAGCGATTCGAGGATGGTCCTCGTTGACGGTCGTACGTGGCTCACCTCGATCTCGCACCTCCGCGTCGCCCGCTCTTCGGACGGCATCCAATTCGACGTGGAACCGCTGCCGGCGCTCGCCCCGGCCACACCATACGAAGCCTTCGGCGTCGAGGACCCGCGCATCACGCTCCTCGACGGTACCTACTGGATCAACTACTCGGCCGTGTCGTCGTTCGGGATCACGACCGCGCTTGCATCGACCAGGGATTTCAGAACATTCGAGCGGCACGGCATCGCCTTTCCGCCTAACAACCGCGATGTGACGATCTTTCCCGAGAAGATCGACGGGCGTTATGTCGCGCTCCATCGCCCGATGCCCACCGGACTTGGCGAGCCATCGATCTGGTTGGCGACGTCACCCGATCTCCTGTCGTGGGGGAATCATCAACTCGTGGCCGTCGCGCGCGCCGGGAGTTGGGACGATGCCAAGGTGGGCGGCGGTGCGGTGCCGTTCCGGGTGCGAGTAGGGAAGCAGGATGCCTGGCTCGCGATCTATCACGGCGTAACCATATCGCCGCCGACCTACTCGCTCGGCGCGCTACTGCTGCATGCAGGCGACCCCTCACGCGTGATTGCGCGCTCGCAGGAACCGATCCTGCGGCCCGAGGCGCCTTACGAGCGCGAAGGATTTTACGGCGCGGTGGTGTTCACCTGTGGGCTGCTTGCCGAAGGTGATCTGGTGCGCATCTACTATGGCGCGGCGGATGGCGTGACTGCGGTCGCAGACCTCTCGTTGGCCGAGATTCTTGGGCGGCTGTCGACGCTGTAAACTCGGTCGGTTGCAGTTGTCGTTCATGTCCCGTCTCAATCCTCCCGTTACCCGTCTGGCCTCTGTCGACGCTCTAGCGGACTTCAAGGCGCCGCGTGTCTATTTCGTGGCCGAGTAGGGCGCCGCGACCGTCGCAGCACTGTCACTCAGCCAGAATGGCGCGGGACCATCGCAGCGATGACGTTCGAGCTGGGCATCAACTACTGGCCGCGACGGCGAGCGATGTACATGTGGCGCGATTTCGATCTCGCCGAGGTGCGCGAGGAGATGGCCCAGATCGCCGACATCGGCTTCGATGTGGTGCGACTGTTCGCACTCACGCAAGATTTTCTTCCGCGCCCGCTGACTGTCGCCGCCCACATGGTCGATCGGCTCGTGGGCGTGGCGATGGCAGCAAAAGACGCAGGGCTCAAGGTCGTTCCGACGCTCATAGTCCTCAACATGAGCGGACGCATCTGGTGGCCAGAGTGGATGCTGGACGATCAGGGGAGGCCCGGCGACCTATACTCCAATCCCACCATCCTGCGTTCACAGGCGCTTCTGGTCGAGACGTGTGCGCGCGCCCTCGCCGGCGACGATGCGATACGTGCCTTTGACTTGTCGAACGAGATCGATGATGCACAACGCCCAGTGTCGCGGGATGCAGGCTGGCTCTGGGCCTCGCTGCTGGCCAATACTATCCGGCGCGCCGCAGGCGGGACGCCGATTCAGATCGGAGCGCATCTTCCGTCCCTAACTACGGAACACAACATGCGCATCGATGATCTGGCCGCCATCGCCGACGAGGATGTGATGCATGCGTACCCGCTCTATTCCCGGGCCGCCAGGTCGTTCCTGGATCCGGAACTCGTTCCGTTTTCCTGTGCGCTGACCGCGGGACTCGCTGCGAGCGGCCGTCGCCCTCTGATGCAGGAATTCGGACTATGCACCGCCCCGCCCGGAGCCGCTGGCCAAACCATCACCGATGATTTTCTGGGAACGCCGCGGTCGCAGTATCTGGCGTCGGAAGATGAAGCAGCGGCGTACTACGATGCGGTGCTGGATCGCTTGGTCCGGACCGGTGCGGCGGGGGCGTATGCCTGGAGCTACGCAGACTACGACGCTCGGCTCTTCCACCGACCACCTCTCGATACAGCGATCCGGGAGCGAACCTTCGGGCTCGTCAGGGCCGATGGCCAGGAGAAGCCGGCCGCCGGCGTCTTTCGGGACCTCCGAACGCGCCGCGACGCGGGAGGGATCGTTAGGTCAAACGTGCCGCAGATTCTGGATGTGACGGTCGACGAATACTACCGCGCACCCGAGGCGAACTTCGAGCGCCTCTACGCACAATGGCTGATGCAGCCATCGTCGTGATCGCCCCGCTGCAGCGTCTCGACGCCAACCCGCTCGTATCGCCTTCGCAGATTGCGTACGCGAAAGCGAGCGGCTCGTTCAATCCTGGCGCCGCGGTCGATCGCGCAACCGGGCGTGTGGTTCTCCTCGTGCGCGTCTTTGAGGAAGTGACTGGGCGGTCCTCGCTGGCGCTCGCCCTATCGTCCGACGGCATGCGGATCGACGAGATCTGGGATCGGCCCGCAGTCGCGCGCGAAGCACCATACGAGGAGTGGGGAGTCGAAGATCCTCGCATCACGTATTTGGAAGACGAGGGTCGTTACGCGATCACCTACACCGGCTACTCGGCGCAGGGCCCCCGTGTCTGTCTGATCACGACCGACGATCTCCTCGCGCCGGACCGCTATCGTCGCCACGGGCCCCGAATGCAGGGCGACAACAAGAATTGCGTAGTCCTTCCCGAAAAGATCGACGGGCAATACGTCATCCTCCATCGGCCGATGCCTCGGATCGTCTGCTGCAGGGTGTCGTCGCTCGAAGAGGAGTGGCCGGCGGATGGCGTGCCACTCGTCGGACCGCAGCCGGGGACGTGGCGCAGTTCTCGCGTTGGCGCCGGCGCGCCGCCGATTCGCACTGAGATCGGGTGGCTCCTGCCCATTCACGGTGCAACTGCCATCGAGGATGGCAACGTTTATTCAATGGGATGGTGCGTGCTCAGCCTGCAGAAGCCTGAGTCCGTGCGCTACGTGTCCGATGCGCCTGCACTTTCGCCGGCAGCGCCTTACGAGATTGAGCAGCGCGACATTCCGCAGGTCGACATGGCCAACTTCAGGACCGGGGTGCGCGTCGTTTTTCCGCAGGGATTGGTCGAGCGAGGAGACGATCTGGTGGTCTACTACGGCGCTGCCGACGTATCGGTCGCCGGCGCTCGTGTCAACAAGCGCGCCTTGATAGCATCGCTCGACGAAGCAATCGCGCGCGAAGAGGGAGGCGTGCCTTTGTGAACGCACGTCTGCGACAACCGGCGGGAAATTTCTTAAACCGCAGACGATGCAAAGGACGCGTAGGAGAAGCCAGAAACGACGAACGGCTCTCTCGGAGTCGTTTCCTCTGTGTCCTTTGCGTCCTCTGCGGTTCAATGCTTTTTTTCGCATGCAGTCGCGGCGCCGAGCCCTTGGCCGAGCCAGAACGCTCGCTGCCGTTAGGCATCTCGTTAGGCCATCTGCGTCATCTCGGACTCGACGCAGTAGTCAAGGGACGCCCGGTGCGCGTCGTGTCGCTGTACGCGGAGGCCCCCGACTACCGCCCCACGGCCTCCCCGGCGAGGGACGGCTACGAGGGCATCGCCAGCGTCGATGACGCGGCGCGAGCGGCGGTGGCGTACCTGCGCGCGTACGAGGTCACGGGCGACTCAAGCGCACGCAATGAAGCGATCGGGCTGCTCGCCTTCGTTGCGGCAATGGAAGAGGGAGACGGAGAGTTCGTCAACTTCATCCATGCCGATGGACGACTCAATCGCAGCGCACCGAGCAGTCGCCGGAGCATGTCGTACTGGGCCGCGCGCTCCATTTGGGCACTTGGCGAGGCGGTGCGCGTGTTAGGCGCCGAACACGTGCGGTCGCTGGAGCTCCGGCAGATCCTAGATCGCGCCGTCACCCGCATGGCCCGCGAGGTCGATGCCGGTCGCCTCATCGGCGGATCGGCGACCGCCACGGCCGAAGGCTTGCTCGGCCTCCTCGCACTGCAGCGCGCCGAACCTTCACCCTCGCTGGCCGCACTCGCCGCACGGGCGGCGGAGCTTCTCGTTCCACTCTCGGTCGGGGGTGCCGACGTCGCGCCGTGGGGGGCGCGCATCGATGGTCCGGGCGAGAGCTGGCACGCATGGGGTTCCCGATCGACCGAGGCCCTCGCAACTGCGGCCGTGGTCCTCGATCGACCGGACTTCGCCGTGGCGGCACGAGCGGAAGCAGACGCGCTCTGGTCGAGATTCCTCCTCGTCGGCCAGGTGCCGTCCGCAGTCACGCCTAACGGGACGGTCAGCTGGTTTCCGCAGATCGCCTACGGCGTCGGCACCATCGTCGAGGGCTTTCTGGCGCTGGCGGAGGCGACGAACGAGGAGCGCTACGCGATCTTTGCCGGACTGACGGCGGGTTGGTTTGTCGGCGCCAATCCGGCGGGCATCGCCATGTTCGACGAGCCAACCGGTCGCACGTTCGACGGAATCGACAGTCCATCGGCAGATAGCGTAAATCGCAACGCGGGGGCAGAGTCCACGATCGAGGCGCTGTTGGCGCTGCAGCGCTTGACGAGCTCTCCCGAAGCGGCCCGGTACCTCCGGTATCGCGCGGTGGCAGCTCCATCCATGTCGCTGGCGAACGTGCCGGAGTCGCGCGAGTTCGTCGGCCCAACCGGCGAGCGCGTCGTCCTGCGCCGAGACTCGTTAGGCCTTCAGGTTACCCGACCGGCGGGTGTCAGTGCTCCGATCACGCTAACGTATTGGCCAGCAGCCAATCCGCCCGAAGTGTGGCTCGCCACGCGGCTCGCGGCGCAGTGGAACGCCGAGCACCCCGACGTTCAGGTGCGCGTGCAGCCGCTCCCCGCCGGCCGGTCTACAGAGGAAGTGCTGCTCGCCGCGATCGTCGCCAGGGCGACCCCCGATGTCTCATCCAACGTTTCGTCAGCGCTGCTGGCGCGACTGGTGAGGGCGGGCGGAGTCGTGCGTCTGGATAGTCGCATCGCCACTGCCGCGCGCCTGGCAGAGCGCACCAGTGCGGCGATGCTCGCCTCGCTCCGTCTTCCCGACGGCGGTATCTACGCATTTCCGTGGAAGACGAATCCCGAAATGTTGATGTACAACGTCGATCTCCTGAAGGCGGCGGGAATCGAACCGCCGCGCACGCACAGTGAGCTCCTCAACGCCTTCCGCCGCTTGGCGCGCGACACCGACGGCGACGGGCGCATGGACAGGTGGCCTATGTGGGCGCCGATCAAGACCACCTGGCACGAGCGTTTTTACGATTTCTATCCCCTGTATCTCGCCAGTTCCGGCGGCAGGACGCTCGTCGCGAACGGAACGGTCCTCTTCGAGAACGACGCGGCCGTCGCCGCGCTCGAGGTCCTGCGACGCGGCTTCGCTGAGGGGCTCCTTCCGCGATCGAACTTCGCGTTAGGGCGGGATCCGTTTGCAGACGGCACCGTGGCGATGAAGATCATCGGCCCGTGGTTCGTGCGCGAACTGGACAATATCAAGATCCCAGGCCTACGCTACGACGTCGCGCCCGTGCCCGTTGCCGATGGCGCCAATCCAGCCGAGCGCTACGCCTTCGCCGACCTGCGGAGCATCGCGATTTTCTCCACGACCAGGCACCCCGAAGAAGCCGCGCGCTTCGTGGCGTACCTGACGTCTCCGGCCGCCGACCGGCTGCTCATTGAAGAAGCGAGCCAACTCCCGTACCGTCGCGGCCTCGCGGGCGATGCGCGCTTTGCCGCTGCGCTATCCAAGTGGCCGACGTTGGCGACGTATGCGACGCACGTCGAGCGAACACGCGACATCGATCTCGATCCCGACGTGGTCGAGATCTTCGACGTCATTTCCGAAGCGTACGAAAAAGCCGCGATCTACGGGACCGAGCCCGTGAGAGTGGCGCTGAGCAAGGCGGCGGCGGAAGCGAGGAAGATTCTCGATGCGCGCTGAAGAGCGGTCGGGATGGTTTCTGACGGCGCCGTTTGTGACGTTCCTCCTCGCGTTTGCGGTTTACCCGATTTTGTTCGCGTTGGTGCTGGTCTTTTTGCACTGGGACCTGGTGACCGCACCCTCGCTCGCGGGCTTCGACAACGTGCGGCTCCTCGCCAACGACGCCCGCTTCTGGCGCTCGGTGGCAAACACGTTCGTGTTTCTTGCGATTCATCTTCCGCTCCAGATTGCGACCGCGCTGGCGCTGGCGCTGGCGCTCAACCGGCCACTCGTCTTTCGCGCTTTTTGGCGGGCCGCGTTCTTTCTCCCCGTCGTCATTTCGGGCGCCGTCGTCGCGATTCTCTGGAGCTCTCTCTACGCCACCGACGTCGGGCTCTTCAACCAGCTTCTTACACGGATCGGTCTGTCGCCCGTACCGTGGCTCACCGATCCGCGCACCGCCATGCCGGCAATCGCCGTCATGGTCACCTGGAAGAACGTTGGGTTCTACGTGATCATCTACCTAGCGGGCCTCCAGTACATCCCTCGCAGTTGCCAGGAGGCGATCGAGATCGAAGGAGTGTCGCCGTGGCAGCGGTTCCGCCACCTAACGCTGCCATCGCTCCTTCCACAAACGATCCTGGTTGTCACGCTGTCGACGATTAATGGATTCCAGCTGTTCATCGAGCCGTACGTAATGACCGGTGGTGGTCCGCTGCGACGTACCTACTCGATTGTGCTCTATCTCTACACGAATGCCTTCTCGTATCAAAAAATGGGGTACGCGGCGACGATCGGCGTGGCGCTGGCCCTGATGATCGGCCTCGTGGTCGCCATTCAACGCCGAGTGCTCGGCACGGCAGAGGCGCTATGAAGACCCTGGGTCGCGTGGCGCTTTACACAGCGCTTTCGATTGCCGCGATCACCTTCATCTATCCGTTCCTGTGGATGGCTGCAAGCACATTCAAGCCACCGTTCGAGGCCGGGGCGCTGGGACTGATGCCGGACAATCCGACATTCGAGAACTACAAGGTGATGTGGGCACGTGCGCCGTTCGGACGCGCGCTTGTCAACAGCATATTGGTGGCGACCACGATCACACTCGCGGTGTTGGTGCTCGGCTCGATCACCGCCTACGCGATGGCCCGACTGAACTTCCGTGGCCGACCATTGCTCAACGCCGTGACGACGGCGGTGCTCCTCGTTCCCGGCCAGCTCACGCTCATTCCGCTGTACACGCTGATCGTGCAGCTAGGGTGGATCGACACCTACGCCGCGCTCATCGTTCCCTACCTGTTCAACGCGACCGCCATCCTGATGCTGCGTCAGTTCTTTCTCCAGATTCCACAGTCGCTCATCGACTCGGCGCGAATGGATGGCATGGGCGAGCTCAGGATATTGTTCACGATCTTCTGGCCTCTTGCCAGGCCGGCGCTGGCCATCGTCGCCATTTTCACCTTCATGGGATCGTGGAACGAAGTACTCTGGCCGCTGCTTGTGGTGCGCGAGCAGCAGTTGATGACACTGCCGCAGCTCCTCACCGTCTTCGCGCTCGGCGGGGGCGCCGGATCGTTAGGCGTGTCGCTGGCTGCGGCCATGATCCTCGTCGTTCCGGTGGTGATTGCCTACGTTTTTTTGCAACGATACTTTATCGAGAGCATGGCCGGGTCGGGGGTCAAGGGATGAGGAATCATGGTGGTAGCGGCGTTCAGTTGCTACGCGCGTTCGGTTGGCTGGAGCGCTGATGCCATCCGTCACCTTCGATCACGTGGGAAAACGTTTCGGCGACACGAGCATCGTCGAGGATTTCGATATCCAGGTGGCCGATGGAGAGCTTCTGGTGCTCGTGGGCGGTTCCGGCTCCGGCAAGTCGACCATTCTGCGGATGCTGGCCGGTCTGGAGACGCCAACGACGGGGACGATTTGCATCGGCGATCGCGACGTCACCGCGCTTCCTCCGCGCGAACGCGACGTGGCGATGGTTTTCCAGGACTACGCTCTCTACCCGCACATGAGCGTCCGCGAGAATCTGTCGTTAGGCCTGCGTCTCCGGAAGATGCCGAAGGCGGAGATTGACCGGCGCATCGGCTGGGCGGGGGAGATGCTCGGACTCGCGCCGCTGCTCGATCGCAAGCCCAAGCAGCTCTCGGGAGGGCAGCGGCAACGCGTGGCGATGGGGCGGGCGATGGTGCGTGAGCCGTCGGTCTTCCTCTTCGACGAACCGCTGTCGAATCTCGATGCCGGCCTGCGCGCGCAGATGCGCATCGAGATCGGGACCCTGCAGCGGCGGCTTAGGACGACTACGGTCTACGTGACGCACGACCAGGTTGAGGCGATGACGTTAGGCGATCGGATCGTCGTCCTGGCCGGCAGTCGCATCCAGCAGGTTGGTCGGCCGATCGACATCTACCGCGCTCCGGTCAATCGATTCGTCGCCGGCTTCATTGGCACGCCGCCAATGAACTTTGCGCAGGGACGTTTGGGGAATGACGGGGGCACGCCGGTGTTTGTTGCCGACGGTGTGCGGGTCGCGTTAGGTCGTGATGTGGTCGACGAAGGGACCGCTGACCAGCCGGTGACGCTCGGCATACGTCCCGAGGATCTGCGCGTCGCTGCCGCTCCCCATGGTGCGGCGGGTTCACCGGATCACGCATTGGCCGGGCGGGTGGTTTTGGTCGAACGGCTCGGCGGTACCAGTCACGTTCATTTTGACGTTGGACCACATCGGATGATGGCGTCGGTGACGAGCGATCAGCTCCCCGATGTCGGCGACTCGCTTGCGGTTCGCGTTCTGCCGGAGCGGGTGCATTTGTTCGGCGCGGATGGGCGGACGCTGAGGACGTAGGCTTTTTCCCCACCGCCGCGACCTAACGATGTTACCCATGTCTCCCGTCTATGTGTTACCGAGTCGGCCGACGCCGCCGCCAGGAAAGGGCTGCAGGTACAGCTCCTTCGTTCCGGTTTCGTCGGACACGTAGGCAACCAAATTCCCATCGGGCGACGGAACGGGGTTGGTCTCTTCTCCCGACGACAACGCCAGCGGATGCAGCGCGCTGTCGATCCCCGCCGTCATATAGTAGATGTTACGGCTGGCATGGGGACCAACCGCGACCTTTCGGTGATGCCGAACGTCCTCGGCCAGGTAGACGGTCGCCATCCCACCAGCGCCGAGCTCGCGCTCGAGGCGATAGCGGTCGGCCAGGCCAGCGCCGAGGATCGTGAACGCCGTGTCGCTCATCGAGACCGCCCGAGAGCTTCGGCCGCCTGCAGCCTCGTGCGGAGCTCCGCCGTCAGGCGAAGCCAACTACCCGTAGCATCGCAGCCCCTTCCGGATCCGCCCGGAATGGCGCCCACGCCGGAGACTTGGCGAACAGCCAACTCGACTCGTGCTCGGCGATCCCGCGCGCTACGAGCGCACGAGCCTCGCCCATCGACCCGGTAGCTGCGCAGACCGCTCCGAGCACCGACCACTCGACGTATTCGGTGGCCGCCCGGCCACGCAGCTCCTCGAGAATTACCTGTACGTCGTTTGGCTCGCCGCGTCTCGCGTGGATCGCGGCCATCTCGGCCAGGACGCGCGGATTGCGTCCCGACATGGGGAGGGTCTCGAGGGCGGTCGCCAGCGCCTCGTCGTCCTGCCCGAGGTCGGAGAGGCTCCAGACCAGCGCCCAGCGCCCAGTGAAGGCGTGGCTGTCGAGCGACACGGCCTGTCGCGCCGCCTGCGCCGCGTCCTCGTGAAGTCCAACGCACGACAGCGACAACGACTCGAGCGCCGCCGCCCACGCGTTGAGGGGATCGGCGCGGCGCGCGATGTGAAGGTGTTGCAGTGCCTGCGCCACCCGCTGCGGCGACGAATCGCTCCGCAGCGCCAGGACCAGGGCGCGCTCACATAACGTCTGGATCCGAAGCGGCTCGCGGGCGAGGACCCGGTCGGCGAGTGCCACACAAGCCTCGATGTCCACATCATACGATGCTCTGATATTGGCCAGCGTCGTCAACGCTTGCGGGTGTTCCGGGTCCAAGGCGAGGGCGCGCTCGATTGCGGTGCGCGCTCGCGGCACGGTCGCGCTGGCCGGTGCCATCCCGTAGATCCATTTCAGCCGGTACGCGTCGGCAAGCAGCGCGTAAGCGTCTATGAGCTCGCCGTCGAGCGCTAGGGCCCGTTCGAAGCAGGGGAAGGCGTCGAGTATCGCGCGGCCGCGCTGAGCGAGAAGTGCGCGCCCCTTGAGGAGAAGTTCGTACGCTTCGACGTTGCGCGGCCCCGCGCGCACCTCGCCACGATCCGAGCCCTCGAGCAGTGACAGCTGCAACT
>ENA-ORBV01008843-ORBV01008843.1-microbial-mat-metagenome-genome-assembly--contig:-NODE-8843-length-16776-cov-8.014851_pt1 | contig 16776 bp, 21 predicted proteins | sample MGYA00237777_ERZ505514 | MGnify/ENA primary metagenome ERZ505514 (study PRJEB26160, sample SAMN06269048) | microbial mat metagenome | isolation source: Oligotrophic lake microbial mat | place... | reverse complement strand
CTTAGTCTCGTGGGCTCGGAGATGTGTATAAGAGACAGGTAGTAAAGAAAGGCTGCGTCAGGAAGCGCTCGAGCCGGCGCGCACGCGCAACGACGTCACGGTCGGCCGGCGACAGCTGCTCCAGGCCGAGCATCGCGATGATGTCTTTCAGATCAGCGTACTGCGCCAGGGTGCGTCGGATCTCCTGTGCGAGCGCGTAGTGTCGTTCGCCAACGATCCCAGGGGTGGCCATCTTGGAATTCGACTGAAGCGGGTCGATGGCCGGGAACAGGCCCTCGCCGGCGCGCTTGCGCGACAGCACGAGCGACGCCGACAGGTGCGAGAAGGTGTGCACCGCCGCCGGGTCCGTGAAGTCGTCGGCAGGAACGTATACCGCCTGGATCGAGGTAATTGCGCCGCTGTCGGTGTTGGCGATGCGCTCCTCCAGGGCCGAAAGCTCGGTGCCCATCGTCGGCTGGTAGCCGAGGCGCGACGGCATCTGCCCCATCAGCCCCGAGACCTCGGAGCCGGCCTGGATGAATCGAAAGATGTTGTCGATCAGCAGCAGCACATCGCGCTGCTCATCGTCGCGGAAGTACTCGGCCATCGTCAGCGCAGCCTGGCCGACCCGGAAGCGTGCGCCCGGCGGCTCGTTCATCTGGCCGAAGACCATCACCATGTTCTTCAGCACGTCGGCCTTCTTCATCTCGGCATGGAGATCCTGGCCCTCGCGGCAGCGCTCGCCGATGCCGCAGAAGATGCTGACACCCTTCTGCTTGCCGACCATGTTGTGGATCATCTCGGTCAGCAGCACCGTCTTGCCGACCCCGGCGCCGCCGAACAGTCCGGCCTTCCCGCCGGTTTCCAGCGGCACCAGCACGTCGATCATCTTGATGCCGGTCTCGAAGATTGCCGACGTGGTCGAGCGATGAATAAGCGGCGGCGGCTCGCGGTGCACCGAGCGCCATGCCACGTCCTTCGGTTCGTCCTGGCGGTCGATGGCATGGCCGAAGACATCGAACATGCGCGACAGGATGGCCTTGCCGACCGGCGCCAACAGGGGCCCGCCGGTGTCCGAGACCGCCATGCCGCGCGCCAGACCCTGCGTCGGCGTGAGCGCGATGCCCCGCACGTGGCGGGCGTCGATCTGGGTCAGCACCTCGATCGCGACCTCACCATCGGCACCGTTGGCGCCATCGGTAGCGGCACGCAGCAAGGTGCGGATCGGCGGCAGGCGCGCATCAAAGCGCACATCGACAACGCTGCCGCGCACTGCTGTGATCACGCCAGCGTTGCGCTCGGTCGACATGCGCGCGGCTGACATGGGCTCAGCGCGCCAAGCGCCGCGTGACCCACAGCCGCTTCAACGCGAAGCGGGGCGCCGAGCCCCGGAACTCGTTGAACTGGACCTTGGCGCAGGGACCCATCACGCGCTCGACACTCGAGGTACACAAGCTGAGACCCATGTCGCTCACCGAACGGCCCTTCGTCGTCGTCGCCCGAAGGCTAGATCCGCACTCTGTGCGCGCCCGGGCCCTCGGTCTGTTTGCCAGCGCACAGACCCGACTTCCCCGGGCGCGCACTGTGGGTGATGAGCAACCGTGGCGGTATGGGTACGGCGCGACCGTTCCGCTGTGCAATTCCGCTCATCCGATGTTCGAACGCCGACGCGAGCAGGTGCCGGCATGCGAGTTGGTGCGCCGAGCGGATGACAACGACGAACCTGGAGCAAGCCATGCAAGTCGGAATGAACGGACTCGGCCGCATGGGCGCCAGCATGGTGCGGCGCCTGATGAAGGCGGGGCACCGCTGCGTCGTTCACGACACCCGGCCCGAGGCCATCGCCGCGCTGCATGTGCACGGCGCCGTCGGTGCGGCAACGGTCGAAGCATTCGTGGCCGGGCTGGCGCGGCCGCGTGCGATCTGGCTCATGGTGCCGGCCGCGGTCGTCGACACCGCACTCGATGCCCTGATACCGCATCTGCAGGACGGCGACATCGTGATCGACGGCGGCAACTCGTACTATCGCGATGACGTGCGCCGCGCAAAGCGCCTGCATGAAGGCAGCGTGCACCACATCGACGTCGGCACCAGCGGTGGTGTCGCCGGCGAGGAGCGCGGCTACTGCCTGATGGTCGGCGGCGAAGATGCCATCGTGCGTCATCTGAACCCGCTCTTCTCAGCGCTGGCGCCGGGTATCGACACGGCCTCACGCACGCCCGGCCGCCATGGCGCCATCGCACCGGCCGAACAGGGTTTTCTGCATTGCGGCCCGTCGGGCGCGGGCCACTTCGTCAAGATGATCCACAACGGCATCGAGTACGGCATGATGGCGGCCTATGCTGAAGGCCTGAACATCCTGCGCAACGCCGACATCGGGCTGCGCTCGCAAGCCAGTGACGCCGAGACCACGCCGCTGCGCGACCCCGAGTTCTACCGCTACGAACTGAATCTGCCCGACATCACCGAGGTCTGGCGCCGCGGCAGCGTGATCGGCTCGTGGCTGCTCGACCTTGCCGCCGGTGCGCTGCTGAAGGATCCGCAGCTGAAAGCCTTCGACGGCCGAGTGTCCGATTCAGGTGAAGGCCGCTGGACCATTCAGGCCGCCATCGACGAAGCAGTGCCGACGCCGGTGCTCAGCGCCGCCTTGTACGAACGCTTTTCCTCGCGCGGCGAGGCGGCCTTCGCCAATCAAGTTCTCTCGGCGATGCGGCACGCCTTCGGCGGCCACCTCGAGAAGCCCGCAGAGGAACCACGATGAGCGTTGCCGCACGCACCGGGCCGACCGCCGAGCAGCCGAAATCCGACGCCCTGGTCGTCTTCGGTTTCACCGGGGACCTCGTCGGCAAGAAGATCTTCCCGGCGCTGTACGCGATGGTGAAGAAGGGCCACCTGGCGGTGCCGGTGATCGGCGTCGCGTCGTCCAAGTGGGGAGCCGAAGAATGGCAACGCCATGTGCGTGACAGCCTGGTGCACGAAGAACATCCGGGCGGTATCGACGACCCCGCCGCGTTCGATCGCCTGATCTCCCTGCTGAACTACGTCAGCGGCGACTACAACGATGTCACCACCTTCACCGCATTGAAGGCCGCGCTCGGTGGCGCGCAGCGACCGGCGTTCTACCTCGCCATTCCGCCTTCGCTGTTCGCCACCGTGATCCAGAACCTGGCAAATGCCGGACTTGCGGGACTTGCCGGCCCGGCGCAGGACGCGCGTGTCATCGTCGAGAAGCCCTTCGGCCGCGACCTGGCGTCCGCGCGCGAGCTGAACGCGGTGACGCAGACGGTGTTCCCCGAGGCGTCGATCTTCCGCATCGACCACTACCTGGGGAAGGAGGCGATCATGAACATCCTCTACTTCCGCTTCGCGAATTCGTTTCTCGAACCGGTGTGGAACCGCCACCACATCGCCAGCGTGCAGGTGACGCTGGCCGAGGACTTCGGCGTCGGCATGCGAGGCGCGTTCTACGAGAGCGCCGGCTGCCTGCGCGACGTGGTGGAGAACCACCTGTTCCAGATCGTCGCGCTGCTGGCGATGGAGCCGCCGGCATTCCAGAGCTTCGAGGCCGTGCACAGCGCCAAGGCCAGCGTGCTGCGCGCGATGCTGCCGCTGAAGCCCGCCGATCTGGTGCGCGGGCAGTACATCGGCTACCGCGACGAGAAGGGTGTTGCCGACGACTCCGATGTCGAAACCTTCTGCGCGCTGCGCCTGTTCATCGATTCGTGGCGCTGGGCCGGCGTGCCCTGGTACTTGCGCGCCGGCAAGCAGCTGCCGGCCTCCGTGGTCGAAGTGCAGGTGCAGATGCAGCCACCACCGCAGCAGCTGTTCGACGATTCCGGGCCCGCCGGGTTTGGCGCCGAGGGCCGCGCCAACTACTTTCGCTTCCGTCTGCAGCCCGAGGCCAGCATTGCGCTGGCGGCGCGCATCAAGCGCCCGGGCAGGGAATTTGTCGGCGTGCAACGCGAGTTGTACCTTGGCGATGTCGACCCGAACTCGATGTCGACCTACGAACGTCTGCTCGGCGACGCGATGGCTGGCGACGGTGCGCTTTTCACCAACGAGGACGCAGTGATGGCCGCCTGGGCCGTGGTCGAGCCGGTGCTGGCCGAGCATGGCCCGGCCCTGCCGTACGAACCCGCAAGCTGGGGGCCCGCCGAGTCCGCTGCGCTGATCGCTGGCGATGGCGGCTGGCACGACCCTGCAGCCAACGCGCCACCGACCCAATCCCGAACGGAAAGAGACTCCTGATGACGGCCGAAGTGGTCTTCCTGCTCGATGTCGACAACACCCTGCTCGACGGCGATCGTATCGTCATCGATCTGCGCGACCACTTGAAAGGCGAGTTCGGCGTCGCCTGCGCCCAGCGCTACTGGACGATCTTCGACGGGCTGCGCGAAGAGCTCGGTTACGTCGACTACCTGGGCGCCTTGCAGCGCTACCGGATCGACGTTGAAATGGGCAGCGCCGACGAGCAGCGGCTGTTGATGATGTCCTCGTTTCTCATCGACTACCCGTTTGCCGATCGACTTTATGCGCGTGCGCTGGAGGTCATCGCGCACCTGGGCCGCTTCGGCCCGACCGTGATCCTGACCGATGGCGACGTCGTGCTCCAGCCGCGCAAGTTGCTGCGCTCGGGTCTGTGGCATGCCGTCGAGGGCCGGGCACTGGTCTACGTGCACAAGGAAAAGATGTTGCAGGCCGTGCAACGCCACTATCCCGCTCGCCACTACGTGATGGTCGACGACAAGCTGCGCATCCTGGCGGCCATGAAGGCGATCTGGCAGGAACGGCTGACCACCATCTTTCCGCGCCAGGGCCACTACGCACTGGACCCGCAGATTGTGGCGGCCCAACCGGCTGCGGACCTCACGATCGAGTGCATCGGCGAGCTCGCTGATCTCGATCTCTTGCCATTCATCAAGCAGCCGGGCGACGAGGCTCGCGGGGCGCGGGCCCCGTGACCGACTTGGCCGGGTCTGGATCCGACGCCAACCGAGCGGGCAGGAAAAAGGGATCTTGAGGCCCCTTGAGAACCCATGCATTTGCGCTTACGCTGTGCACCTCCACCGCCCGCGAACCCGCATGAATATCAGGTTTCAGGCCTTGGGGTGGCTGATGGGGCTTGAACGGCGAACGTAAGTTCTTGTCCCGCCAAGGAAATTTAGCACGAGAACTCCTTCTGTTCCCCTGCCCGTTCCCCCGGTCCGCTCACGCAGCAAAGAGACTTCGAACCGGCGTCATTGTGCATCGTCCGAACCTGGACCACAACGTCTCGTACAGTTCCTCCACGGCATGTGCAGTCACGCCTTGGCGGAAGCTATTCCGCATTGCTCCACCCGCGCTTGGCCGACATGCGCTCCACCAACAACTCTTCATCGGTCAAGTGCAGGACGGTATAGATCCCTTCGGCAAAGCGCACCGAGTGCTCCTGCACCTCGTAGCGGTCCTGGTCAACCGACTCGAACCACGCCTCCGCAGGCATCTTCCCAACGCGCTTGGTTGTCGTCGGCGCGCTCAGCAGGTCGCTCGCGAATGAATCATCGTTCAGAGCCCGACCTAACCAAAGGTGCTCCGGCACGCGCTTGGACCGCGACGACCACCGGCGGCCTTTGTGAGTGTCAGTGCCATTGAACACCAGTACCACCGGCTCCCCAGAAAGCTCAACGTACCGAATCGCTGCTGCCGGAAAGCTCGCCTTGAACGTCGCCGCAAGCGCGCTGATTGCCGGTATGGCGACACCACCTTTGCTGCTTCGGATAGCTTCCTTGAAGAGGTCAGTTGGCATCATCAGCGACGATGCGTAGTCGTCGGCCTCGCGCTCTTTGGTCTTGGCCGCTTTGTCCAGGGCTCGTTCCTCAACGCGACAAGTAAAACTTTGCCCGCGGTGCTGCTCCCAATGCCCTACCTCATGTGCGATCGAGAATCGCCGCCGCTCGGGAGACATGCCGGTAGTGACCGTCACGATTCCTTTGTCGCCATAGCCGATCAGCGTTGCTTCGCAACCGACCAGAGCCCGGTCACGAACCTCCAGACCGGCATCGAAAGCAATGACTTCCAGATCAATGTCGTCTGGCGAGTCGACCAGAGCCAACCGGATCAGTTCTTCAGGCCTTCGCATGCGATCTCAGCGTGACAGTTCCTGGACCTGCCAGTACAGCGCCAGCACCTCTTCGTCATCCATGTCGCCAGGATTCCGATTTCGGGCGGCCAGCGTCAGCTTGGCGTCGTTAGCGGCTACGAGACGGGCCAGCTGCACCCTGGCTTCGTCCGCCGTAATGTTCGGGTCGCGCACGAGGCCCGGCACTTCTCGAGCCTGTTGCATCCGTTGGCGTTTCATCGCCCGTTGGAGTGCTCTTGATGCCGAAGTCGCCTCCTCCACCGCGCGCTTGCCACGTTGAGCCGCTGCTTCGGGATCGATACCCAGCTCCTTCAGCTCCGCGTCAAGCTCGCTCTCGGTCATGCCCATGAGGTCTTCAACAGTCGCAGCCCAGACGCTCTCGAGCTGCGTCCTTGCGTTCGGGGTCTTGCTCATTCGTCTCTCCTGTATCCGGCCAACCGGCGCGAGATCAGACGTTGAACCGTCGCCAGCTGGGACGCGTTCAGTTCGGCAAACGTGGCCAGCTCGGTGCCCTTCAGGCCCTCCGCGCGACCCATGAGGACCAGCTGGGCGTCGGGTCGATCTGCGAACACGGCCATCAGCGCTTCCATTTCCTGTTTGTACGCCAGTTCTTCCTCGGGACTTGGCGCGCGGCTGTCGTCCGGCACAAGCAGCACTTCCAGGATGTCGCCATCGACTTCATCGGTAGACACGAGGTCTTCCAGGCTGATCTCCGGCTTGCGCTTTCTGCGCTTGTGCCAACTGGAGGCGATGCTGCGCATCACCCCAAACAGGTTCACCTCGATCGGAACGCCTCTGTTCAGAACGCGCTGACCGGCAAGAATCCGGAAGGTCGCTTCGCGCAGCAGGTCGTCGGGTTCGATGGTGAGGCTCCTTAGCAAACGCTTGGCCATGACGATCCAGCGCTTGCAATCGACCCTGGTCGACAGGTTTGCCTCCAGCCACGCCTGGAACTCTTCGATCGTCCAATGCATGGGGGTCACCTCCTGCACCATGTTTTGTTCTTGGCCATCTTCAATGCTCCTTTCCGGGCGCAACTCGGACACCACTCCAAGATTTTCTGCGAGATGGTGCGGTTCGAACCAGCGTTCCGCACCGAAGGACGTGACCAAGCCCGGCCTGTGATCTTCCCGCCGTACCCTCGCGCTCGGCTTCGTAGCGCAATGTCCGCGCGGTCGATGCCGCGGAGCATCCTCAATGAAGGCGATACGCAATCAGCGGCCGGGCGCGGCGGCAAATTCGAAGCGGCCTCAAAGAAATCTGTTGACTGATGTCAGCAACGACGCTTGACCGGAGCATTTGATGGTGTGGGCAGTGGAATTGACCCAAGGTTCACACGGCCACACCTGATCTGAAGGAGGTACCCATGGACGGCAAGCACGACGACGACAAGAAACCGAAGACCTACAAGTTCTTCGTGGGCTCGGAGAAGTACGAGACCACGGAGCGCGAACTCACCGGCGCCCAAATCAAGGCATATGTGCCCGATGTGCCGCCGGGCACCAAGCTCTCCCTCGAGGGGCACGGCCACGACCCGGACCGGATCATCGCCGACGACGAGAAAGTCTTGATGGATGACGGCCACGGCCCGCGCCGCTTCACCTTGGTCCCTCCAGCAAACTTCGGTTGATTGGCATGGGACCGGTTGACGTCCACCTGGACCGCCTCCGCGCACGCGAGCCGGACTTGCAGGTTCAGGAGTTGCCCGACGGCAGCCGGGTGATCTCGATCCCGCATGTCGCCCTGCCTGTGGGCTGGAACAAGCCGCAGACCGCAGTACATCTGGTCGCGCCGCAGGGCTATCCGTTCGCGCAGCCCGATTGCTTTTGGGCTGAGCAGGACCTGCGCCTGAGTTCCGGCGCGCTCCCGCAGAACGCCAACCTGGCCAACCCCATCCCACACCTGGGCCAGCCCATGCTCTGGTTCTCATGGCACCTGCAGACATGGAACGCGACGCGGGACGATCTGATCACCTGGCTGACGGTGATTCGCCAGCGCCTGGCGCAACCGGTATGAAGACTGTCACCTTCACGCTTTTCGATCTGCTTGAAATTCATCGGCTTGCGTCGACCGAGCGCCTGGAGTCTTGCGCGGTCGGATTTGTCCATCGCGCCGGCGAGGGACAAGATGGTCCACGCTACACAGTGCGCGAAGTCATGCACGCCCCCGAGACCGCCTACCTGGACCGCAGCCCGAGTCGGGCCTCACTCCGCCCAGAATTCATGGTGACGGTGGCGAACCGGGCTCGTGTGCTGAAGGCCGGCGTGGCGATGCTGCACACCCACCCAGGAATGCATCCTCTCGAGGGTTTCTCCAGCGAGGATGATCATGGCGAAGCCGCCTTGCAGGAGTACTTCGCCGCGCGCCTGCCCGACCAAGATCACTTCACCGCGGTGGTGACCCATGCCGCCGTGCACATGCGCGGCATGGGCGGCACGACTCCGGTGGCGGTCAGAGCGGTCGGATCATCAGTGCGTCGTTACACGGGCGCCGACGACTACGCAGAGGATGCGCGCTACGACCGTCAAGTGCGCGCCTTCGGTCCGGATGGCCAGGCGAGCTTGCGCAATGTGGCTGTCGCCGTTGTCGGCTTGGGCGGCACGGGCTCGATCGTCGCGCAGCAGTTGGCCCATCTTGGGGTCGGCCGGCTGCTTTTGATCGATCACGACGTCGTCGACCGGACCAATCTGAACAGACTGCTTGGGGCGACGCCGTCCGACGTGGGCAAGCTCAAGGTCGAGGTCGCGCGCGCCGCTGTGCAGGCGATCAACCCGGCTGCGCACTGCGAGGCACTCAAGGGCGACGTGGTCGACGATGCCGTGGCCGGCCGGCTTGCCCAGATGGACTTCATCTTCGGCTGCACTGACTCGATGGCCAGTCGATCGGTGCTCAACCAGTTGGCGTATCAATACTTGATTCCCACGATAGACATCGGCGTGGCGATCCACTTGGTCGAAGGGCATATCGCCTCGGTCACAGGCCGGGTGCAGATGCTGGCGCCGGGGTTGGGGTGCCTGGTTTGCGGCGACGGCATTGATGGGCAGGCGATGCGCTGGGAATTGATGACGCCGGCGCAACGCCGCGCTGACCAGTATTTCGTCGGGGCCTCGGTACCGCAGCCTGCCGTCCTGCCGCTCAATGGAACCGTGACGTCAATGGCGGTGACCATGTTCTTGTCGGCGCTGACCTCGTACCCGACAGAGGCGCGTCTGCTTCACTACGACAGCATCCTTGGGTCCGTGCGGCCCCAGGTGCTTTCGCCACGTTCAAACTGCATTGTCTGCTCGCCGGAAGGCGCGCTGGCCCGTGGCATGAGTTGGTCCCTCCCGGTGCGCCATGAGCACGTTGAATCCTGAGCGCTCGCAGGTCTTGTGGCTTGGTGCTCCGCCGCACTCGGAGCACCGTGCCGAGCTCGCGAACCGGGGTTTGACGGTGTGCGAGGTAGACCCGGGCGACCTCGAGGAGGTGCCCTTCGACTACTCCAGCACCTTGGCCCTCTATCTGGTACGGCGGGCAACGTTCAAACCCGATGTCGTGGATCCAACCGGTGACGAATACCGCAAGACCTGGGCTTGGGTGCTCGGGTGCCAGTTGCTGCAGACCGTACAAGAAACTGAATGCCAGTACGAGGAGGCCGCATGAAGCGCCGCGCTGCAAGGATCGAATTTCGAGGCGTCACTGAGCACCGGCACGAGGCCGACGACTTGGTCGCCAAACCGGGTGAAGCCGCCCTCGTCCACCGAGGAGTCGATCGATCCCTGGTCATTGCCTGCCCCGATGGTTGTGGCGAGATGTTGACCATCAACCTAGACCGTCGAAGTGGACCGGCTTGGCGGTTCTACCACGACGATGCCGCAATCAGCATGTACCCCTCGGTGTGGCGCACCACCGGATGCAAGAGTCATTTCATCGTCTGGCGATCGCGCATCTATTGGTGCGACTGGCACGAGGAACTGGAGGCCACAAATGAGGCGTTCGAACAGGTGGTCCTGGGGCGGCTCACGTCGGAACTGAAGCAGTACATCGACGTGGCCGATCAACTGGGAGCGGTACCGTGGGCAGTGCTCGTGGCCTGCAGTCGGTTGAGTAAGCGCGGGCTGGCTCGGAGCGGAGCCGGAGATGAGAAGGACCATTTTGCTCTGCCAAGCTGCGGCCCTTGATACTGCACGACGGCCCCTCGTCCAACGCTCAGTAGGCCGATCCTATCGGCTGCGGCGCGCGCCCCACTTGCACTCCGAGCGATAGGCGCAATGCTCGCACAGCGCGGCGGAACGAGGCGGCCCTGGTATCTCAGCTTGAATCAACAGTCGCTCGCGCCGAGTCACGATCAAGGAAAACTGCTCGTCGCCAAGCAGCTTGACACGGTGCACCCTTTTGCGAGTCGCTCCAACGCGCTGCACCACGACGTAGCCGTGCTCGGAGACCTGCTCCCCTGTCTGCGAATGCAGCGCATGGCGCTGCGCCGACAGCTCGATAACGTCCGACAAGTAGACCTTGTCCGCGTTCCTCGTCTTCAGCTCCACCAGTGTCAAGACGCCGGCCTGATCTCTGTAGGCGCGATCAACGTTGGCGGACACTGCCACGGGCCCGGTTGACCTGAAAAGCTGCTCCGCGTAGGCCAGCCGCGAGGCTCGGAGGTCTTGGGGCATCCAATCGCTCGTCCTGATCTTCCGCCGCTGTAGGCCGCGCCACACCAGCCAAGCGACAAGCCCGCAAAGGATGGCGCCCAGCAGTTCATGGTGCACGACGAGCCCCCGTCGCGCTCAGCCACCGGAGCGCCAGCCAGATCACCGGCCGCAACGCGATCCGAAGCACCGAATGGGTCCACGGCTGCCGCACCAACATCCGGCACACGCCCGGTGCAATCCGGTAGTAGGTGACGATCAGCCGCCGGCCCGTCGGCCCGCGCCGCAAAACCTGGTCTCTGAACGCCCTGAGCGTCTGCGTCTCCGGCCCTTCGCCGAACACCATGGTTGCGATGAAGCAGCGACCAAGCGGTGCGGACGCGATCCGCCCTCGACGATAGAACCGTTCATGTGCGCGCCGGCTCCGTTCGATCGCGGCCTGCTGCTGGGGCAAGCCTCGCGTGCCGTACCGGTGCTCGAACACGACCAGCCGCTCGCAAACGCCCATCTGCGCCAACTCCGATGCGCTGACTGACGTCGATCGCCGGCGACGTTTTGCCGCGGCCTTCATTCATGCCTCCTCGCCGACTGGTGGGGCGTCAAAAGCATGGTTCGTATGGCGAGCAACCACCGGGTTCACGCCGGGCGGCGCCGGCGGGACAGCGCTTGCCATGATGGGCATGCCGGGCATGCCAATCCCGACCGGCGCCACCATCCATAGCTGCGCCAGCAGCCCCTCGTGGGCGAGAAAGCGAAGCCGATTCACCCGCTTCGTTCCCTTGTTGAACCGGATCAGGTCGTCATACAGGCGCGGGTTGTCGTCACGCGTCATCTCGAACAGCAGGCGCACCGGCTCATCGTTCGGGCGGATCTTCGTCGTCATGCGACCTCTCCTTCGCCCGAAACAGCGCGAGCCGGTCGCCCTGCATTTGCCAGCACTGTGTGGGCGTAGTTCGTGCCGCCGATCTGGTAGCCCCTGACGTTCGCAAACATGGGCTCCTTCACGGCGAGCACCTGATGCGTCGTAAACGCTTCCTTCACTGCCCGCTTGAACAGGAAGGCGCCGCCCCCGACGAGGATGACGTGCTGGACGTTGTACGACTCGCCGATGCGCTGCATCATGGCCGCCACCGCCTCCTTCGCGATGATCTCGACCATCGGCTTCATGCGGGCCAGCTTGTAGGTCCGCTGGTAGATGGTCAGGTCTTTGCCAGTGCGCAGCGCCAGGTCAATGTTGTCCAGGTTGGTGTACGGCCGGCCGATCTCCTGGCTGATGTCGTCGGCGATCAACTGCAGGATGTTCGAGACGCCGCGATCGACCGAGTAGCTCTGCTTGTGCGAGAGCTTCATGCCGCGCGCTACCAGCCAGTCGAATGTTCGCGAGCCCGGGTCGATGACCAGACTGTGCTCGTGCTCCATGGCTTCGACCTTGTTGTGCTGCGTCGCGTAGTCGATCAGCGCGCCGTTCGGCTGGGCCATCGCCAGCGCCTTGCGCACCAACACGGTCTTGCCGCCGCCCACGTCGTGGCGACCCGTCATCAACTTCTCCAGTGCGGCCTTCTTCGCAGCGAACACCGCCACTGGCAGACCGACCACCAGCAAGTCGATGGCATCGAGCTTCATCACGCGCAGCGCACCCCGTGCCAAGGCCAGGTACTGGGGCGTGTCGATGTAGTCCCCGTGGATCTGCGTCGCGCGGAATGCGTCCGCGGCCAGCATCACGTCCGGCCCGACTTCGTAGAACAGTCCGTTGATAGGAATGGCGAAGGTCTTGCGCCCTTCCCCGCCCAGCGTCTTCGACGGGTCGCGCGCACTGGGATAGGCCCGCGACGGGAAGCTGGCGCAGCGGATATCGCCGGGTTTGCTGCCCGTCGCGTCGGTGACGAACTTGGTGTTGCCGAATCCGACATCCACCGCTCGAACGATGATTTCCATAGGGATGCTCCAAGACAGGGTTGCAAGGCGATCAGCATCGGCAAGCCGGTGCCATCAATCCACGCAGAACGCCCCCTCGAAACGGCCGGTTTCGGGATCAGCTCTGAACCGAGTCCGAGCACAACGCTTTCGGTTCACAGTCGAGAACGAGCCCGTCGCCGAAGCCCAGCGGGAAGCCCTGCGTGTCGAACCACGGTCTCATCTGAAAGCGGCCTGTCAAGGGCACACCCGGCCAGACATGGCGCGCTCCGCTGCTCTCGCCCACCCCTCTCCCAAAATCCCGGTAGGGACCTGAGGCCGCACTTTCCCCTGTCAACCCCGCGCGCAGCCTCGCTGCTGGTCACTGTCGGGAAATTGAAGGACCTCAGCAACGCATCCCGGGCCGATGTTTGCCATCCGCAATCGACGCCGACCTCCGACGCTTTGCACGCCAACGCATTGACGCTGTGTCGGGGTAGTCGTCTACTGGCGGCTCCCGTGGCACTCCTTGGCCAGCTCCCTCGCGGAGCAAAAGGCGTCGCAGTCGTTACCTGCCCTCCAAGCGCCGGTCTTTGAACCGGCACAGCCACCGTCCTTCGAGGCGATGGCCCCGAGGTCTTCTCGTGGAGTTTTCGTAGAGCATTGCCTGTGGCCCCGCCAGCGTTCCCACGCTGGGCGTTCCTGAAACGCGCCACGGCTTTCGACCACCTGGTCGGCACCCGATGCCGCACCGCTGTTCCCGCCATTCCTTCGAGCACGCGTCTCACGCAGCGCGCGGTTGTGTTTGCCCTTCATGGGCTCCCCGCGCGTCACCGCTCGTCAGCTCGACACCGCCCTGGACTATCGGTCAGGGGTGGACCCATGCGAGCGAATGGCGCTACGACACAGAACTGATCCACCACAAGGCGTCGAGGCTCGACCTCGCCGCTGATGCTCGCCGCCTTTGAGGCGCGCGACATCCCCAACCCCACGGTCGCAGAAATGCGCGAACGGGACGGATCACATGTTCATTTTTAAGGTTGACCGAGCTGGTTGATGCCGCTGCCCGTGGGTGGTGATGTCGACTGGCGAACTGCTGGGTAGGCGCAACGACATTCGCGGTCGTGCGTTGCGCCTCACATCGACCGCTGACCGGCGTGACGACGGAATCCGTCTGCCGGTGACTTCTGGAATTCCAGGTTTCTTCATCCACTTCTGCGCGCTGCTCGGGACAGCGCGCAGGCCATCACGGAACACTGCCATGTCAAACCCTCACTTTCATCGCCCTCACAGCCGCCGCGTCCAAGGCGCCACCGGAGCCGGCCGCTCTACCCCTCTTCAACCGATCCGCCGCCAGGACTGGGCGGGCCTGAGCCCGCAGGACATCCTCGCGCGCTACCGCATCGGGCATACGCCGCCAGCACAGGTGCTGGAGGTCCTGCTCGAACTCTTCAACACTTTGCACACCTCGCTCGAGAAGACCGTCTCGCACAAGACGCGCCAGGAGCGAGCGCAGTTTCTGCGCCGCTTTTTCCACGACCTCAAGAGGAAGGCCGGCTTCAAGACCCTGCCCGATCCGCGCAACCTCGGGCAGAAGCATGTTCAGGCGATGGTCGAGGTGTGGCAACACGAGCGGTTGGCCCCGGGCACGATCCAGACCTACCTGAGCTTCCTGCGTGGCTTGGCGATGTGGATGGGCAAGCACGGCTTCGTGCGGCAGCCGCAGCACTACGGCCTGGAACTGACGGAATACCAGCGCACGGGCCTGGCCGAGCGGGACAAGAGCTGGTCGGCCCAGGGCATCGACGTGGCCGCGCTGATCGAGACGGTGGGCACCTATGACCGCTACGTCGGGGCATCGCTTCGGCTCAGCCTGGCGCTGGGCCTGCGGCGCAAGGAGTCGGTGATGTTCAGGCCGCACCGCAACCTGGTCGCGTTCGAGGCGACGGGTCTGCCGCCCGAGGAACGGGAAGCGGATCGGTACGCGCGCATCAAGGAAGGCAGCAAGGGCGGGCGGCTGCGCTTCGTGGCGCTGGACTCACCCGCAAGACTGGCAGCGGTGCATCACGCGCAAGACGTGGCGGTCGGCTTGGACGCGCACATGGGCGATCCCGGCCGTGACCTGAAGCGCAACCTGCGCCGCTTCGACTACGTGCTCGAAAAGTTCGGCGTCACGATGCGTCAGCTGGGTGCGACCGCCCACGGCCTGCGCCATGAAATGCTGAACGATGTCTACGAGGACAAGACAGGACAGCCTTCGCCGGTTCGTGGCGGCGGCCCGGTGCCGCCTGAGCTCGACAAGGCGGCGCGGTTGGAGGTGGCCAAGCTGGCGGGGCATTCGCGCCCGAAAGCATCCGGGGCCTATTTAGGCGCCATCCGCAAGTGGCCTGTCCCGCCGACTGTCGCCCCCCGTGGCGCCGGGCCGAAGCAAGGAGACGATGATGTGGCGCCAATCGACGCGTGAGCGGCGTCGCCGCCAGACCGTTGACTGACCTGGCGTGCCGAGCCGGCGTTGACTTGTCGACATCGCCAAACTACGCTGCATCGCCGTCGGCCTTGAAGCGAGCGTCGGCCACCGCCACCCGCTGACACGATCCGAAGGCGCGAAGATGGGAGGTCTGGCAATGTCCCCGCAAGACGACGTCGATTTCGGCATGACCCTGAAACTGCCGACCAAGGACGAGGTCGAGCCAGGCGCCCGCCGGCTCGACGGCTGCTTCGTCAGCGAAGACACGGGCGAGGCAACTTTCGTCGCATCCCGATGGTTCCTCGAGCAGTCGCCCTTGTGGCGCATCGACGTGTTGCAGGATCTGATGAGCGACTTCGAGCTGGTTCGGCGACACGCGTTGGTCGAATGGGCCCATTCGCTAACCCGGACCGCACCCGAGGCCGACGAAGCGACGCGACTCAGCGCCTTCCGGCAGGCCTGCGACCAAATGGGCGTTCACGTTCCTGACAACCTTGAGGCATTGCTGGTGCTGAGCGCACGATTCAAGGCCGGGCCCTAGACCGGCCGAGCCCCGCCGACGCCTCCTGAACGACTACGGACCTGCAGGTTGCACGGGCGTCCAGCAAGTAGTCGCGGCGGAGAACGCATTCAGAGCGGAAGACACCTCGTTCTGTCGCCAGGTAAGACGCGGTTCGCGAAGGATGAATCCCGGCGCCGCCGCCCCCTTGCTGTCCACCAAGGTCAAGGTCTTCCAGTCGAGTGACCGGACTACGTTGGTACCGGGTTTGCCCCACGGTCGCCGCAAGCTGACCTTGGCCAACTGAGCCAGCGCATCGAAAGTCAGCTCCCTGGCTCGATTTCGCACTCACGCTCTCGGCCACGACCTGCCGCTCGCCTCCGCCGCTTGAAGGTCAGCAACAGACTGGTTGCTGCAGTTCGGTTTGGGCGGGCGAATGTCGGCGGCGGCCAATAGCTGCCGGCCAGCGGTCACTGAGGCGAGTGACCGGTCCTCTCCAAAACTTGACGCCCGCAGGCATCGTCGTCATGCAGATGGCCTGCAGCTCGAGTGGGTGCACCAGTTCGACCATCTGTTGACGAAACGCCGCCGGATATGACGGCTTGGGGGTTGACATATCGGACTCCTTCTTGAGTGAAAAAGTGTCCGCGAAATTGGGGGAACTTCAACTTCAGACCTTGCAGGTTCTGGGCCTTGAGTTCACGTATGCCGAGCATGCGCTGCATGGTGCCGAGCTCCGCCGCTTCGCGCCCTTGGCGGATGTCCTGTCAACGTGGTGCCGCCCGATGGATGCGAGGCTTACACCCGCGTGATCACGCTCATCTCGGGCAGGCGCTGCCAGGGTAGGCCCGCGACCAGGGCGTCGCACTGCACCTGCGTCAGCGACAGCGGCGTGGCGTTCCCCTCGTGCGGCCAGATGAAGCGTCCGACGTTCAGGCGCCGCGCTGCACACTACACGCCGAAGCCGTCGTGCACCAGCAGCTTGATGCGCGTGGCGCGCACGTTGGCGAACACGTAGCCTCGGTGGCGGCTGGCGGCACCGGTGACTTGAACGACGCAGGCCAGCAGCCGCTCGGCGCCGGCGCGCATGTCCACCGGCGCAGTGCACAGCCTGAGCTGGTCGATACCTGTCTCTTATACACATCTGACGCTGCCGACGAATAGAGAGGTGTAGATCTCGGTGGTCGCCGTATCA
>ENA-ORBV01008840-ORBV01008840.1-microbial-mat-metagenome-genome-assembly--contig:-NODE-8840-length-16778-cov-5.525597_pt1 | contig 16778 bp, 13 predicted proteins | sample MGYA00237777_ERZ505514 | MGnify/ENA primary metagenome ERZ505514 (study PRJEB26160, sample SAMN06269048) | microbial mat metagenome | isolation source: Oligotrophic lake microbial mat | place... | reverse complement strand
TCGGCAGCGTCAGATGTGTATAAGAGACAGACATACACGTGTACGTGTAGCTGCAATAGTAATTATCTACGTCGTACCAGTCGAGGAGACTAGTGCAGAGTGTGCTGAAGCACTTGGTTAGAAGTACCGATCATTCATTACCCATTCAAACTCAGAAACAATGCGTCTCCTTTCGACACTTTTATTCCTCGCGTGGACGAGCCAACCTGTGACTGGATGGCCTTCCTTCTTTGGAACCGACGAGACGGAAGCCAGAACTTTGGAAAACGCCCCAGTCTTCTACCAAGAAGACAAAGTGGCCAATGTGGCCATGATGGCGGGTTTTGCCAATACCCCCCTCTACCTGGTGGCTTTGTTTAAATGGCGAGATCTGGCCGTGTACGAAGATGGCCGTGCGACGACACTGAGCGGCTTTGAAGCCGACCGCCTCTACACGCAAGCCATGTTCAGTACGATTGTTCCTGGCGTGGGTGGGGAAGTCAAGTTTATTGCGAATATAGAGAAAGCCGAAGTAGTGAAAGATTCCTCGGAGAATGACTTCAACATGGACTGGGACGCCCTCGTGGCCATTGAATTTCCCAGTGGTCTGGCGTTTGCACGCATGTTAACCAATCAACAATTCAAAGACTTGTCTCCCAACAAGAAAGCAGGGCTCCAGTTTCATGCTATTTTTGCTTGTGAGTTGGAAGAAGGTTCTTTTCTGGACCCTGTGGTGGACGTTGGCCGAAATGATGTTCTCACGGATGCAGTAGCTGAGGTGGAACTTCTGGAGTACAAACGATTTGCCGACTACAAGGAAGGAGACGAAGACTCTGCAAGATTCCGATCGGGAAAGGACGCGGCTCAAAAATACTTCGATACTGCTGCTAACACTGCCGCAGACCATGGAATGCAAACCATTGCAACCTTCAAGGTTCGACAAAGCCTCATTCAAGGAAGCGCGGGATGGGATCAAGTTCGCATCAACTCCTACCCAAGCCATGCTGCCATGGACGCAGCCAAGGCTGATCCTGAAACCAACAATTATCACTTTGAGGCTGGCGTCAATCGAGCCAACGCTTTCCAAGTCAGTCCAGTCTTTGTCAACTCTCTTGGGGGCAACGACGTGATGTCATATTTAGATGCCTGTGCCACCGATACAAGGCGAGAAGTTGCGGCATTGGGAAACTATGATCTTGCTGGGTATTGTCCGTCTCCGTAACCTGCTGCTGACACCAGTGTGAAAGTCATAAGAAAGACATGTACAGCGCCTTTAGGGACATTAAATGCAAAAATCAAAATAGAAACGAGTTGCAGCTAAATTTTTAATACATCATTGAATTCCTCCCGACTGTTGAACTATTGTCAACCAGGAACGGTACTAGTCAACGCAAATAAAGCGACGAACAAGAAAGAGTCGAACATCATTTGCGAAGGGGGCGTCTGGGTCTAGACAGTACGTGTATGCAACTACAATTAGTGCAACTCGGGTGGTAATTGCAACTAGCTAGGTCTGTTACCAGGCGTCGTTCTGTGGGGCATAGCTGAAGCGCTCGTTGGCCGCCACGACTGGCAGATTGTGTATCCTTTGGCCATGGAACCTTTGTGACCTTTGATTTTGCTAATCGACCCCCCAAAGTGTTACGTGAACTCTGGTATCCGGCGCGGATTGCTACGACCAGGAATCGGCCATAGACTGTGGGGATTGTTGCACGATTCTGTCGAACTCTGTACCCGAGAATGCAGCTCTGCTTGCGTGGAACCGGGAGTGACCTACATTGGCAGTTCAGGCGACCCCAACATCACCGAAACTACATCAGGTACATGGTGTAGCACGGAATCAGCTTCGGCCAGGATTATCGCGCCCCCCTCGCAAAAGCCATAATGCCGTTTCGTAGGCACTAAAGCGGCTCCCGCTCACCAGAAATGCCCGTACAATGCTAGGAGACACGCCCGAGTACAATCCACGAATTCCTTTTGTTTTGAGAAGATTATGCATGACCTCCAGAGCTCCTTTGTGCGCCTGTCCGCTGCTGAAGGATTGCCCCTGGACACCGGCGCGAATACAATCCAACGGAAAACTGACAAACCAAGAAATCGCTCCAGCTAGACCCCCACAAATAGGAATGGCCCATTGGTGATGTTGTTCACCGGGTGTTTTGTGTTCTGCTGGTGAACCCGTAGTCGCAGTAGTAGCTTTGTTGATGGACGAATGCACAATAAAGAGTGCTTCCCGAAGTCCTTCATAGGTAAAAAAGTAGGTACTGATAAACACGCCCTCTCGTATGGTATTGACCACATGACCTGTATAGATGATTCTGATGCCGTGTGTCGCCGTCAATTTTTTGATACAGTCGAGTGATCCTTGAAACTGTTTTTGCCGCACATTGTCCACTTGCATTTGAGTCTGGTGAAGAGATTCAGTATTTGAGATTGATTTGAATGTTGTTGGTGGATCGATGTGCGAATGTGTGTGTTAGGATGAGCTTTGAATGATCGCCTAATTTTTCTCTGCCTTTACACAAAAGAGGAACTTTTAAAATATGAATTATCCAGACTGATTGACTCACCTTGATAACGTTCTCCACAGTTGAAATGGTCCCACACATGGGTGCGATACAAAGCCCTGATAACCCGTTTCGTATATCCCATCCATTGGATGCATGAAAGACATCTCGCCGAAAATACGAGTACGATGTAAACGTGATGGTGTTCAGCGTCGACAGAGAAATAAGAGGCGGGATAAGTCCTCTGTAGAGGGCAAAGACGCCCTCTTTTTCTACAATAAAGCGACCCATGGAAAATATATTGTGATTCGCTTGCATAGTTTGCATTCTCGTCTTTATGGTATCCAGGGGGAACCCAATGACGGTACCCACAACTCCCGCCGAAAGCCCTTCATAATAAAGTGAGATATTCCAGTGAAGAAGGAGGGAAAGCGTCAGCCATCCAAACCATGAAGGGGTCGCAAAGTTAAAACATGAAACACCACATGTCGGACGGCAGTGCCAAACATACCTCCAATGGCTTCCTGAAGAAAATACGAGCTCCCGTGTGTCATTCTGCTTCTAAGTTTTGTAATCAACTTATAACAAGCTTCTAAATCTTTAATAGCTGTTTCAATAATAATCGACGGCAGTCAACTGGTACCAGGGTCCGACATGGCTGCAGTAACAACGAGTACGCTGTAGCAGGTGAGTGGAGGATGACACTGCTTGCTCGCTTAGCTAGCTAGCCAGCAATAGAGCAGAGAAAAGGGCAAAAATGATGATGAAATTGGTGAGCTGTCGTCATTCTTTGTTTGGACGTTCGAGTAGCCCATGTGCGACCTATTCAAAGGGCAACTGTGCGTTCAAAAGTGCAAAAAGGTAATGCTGTCCTTTTTTCAGGACTGTTGCTCATAATGCCAAAAGAGCCCTTATATAATAGAGTTTCAAACTCTCCCCTAAAATAGCTGTCTCAGCTGAACATCCATGTTTTTTTAGGTGCAGGTTGGGAGTCCTTGTGCAAGCTTCAAGTCATCTGAACCAGATGTTTGGAGCCAGGATTTGTGTGTGTCATGTGTGAGCTTGTGTTGGCCTCGCCCCAAAATGAGAGACAGTTTTGTTGCAGCTAAATTTAGGTGCAAAGACAACAGCAGGTGAGATGCAGATGCAGTGATGGTGACATGTTAGCTCTAAATAGTTAAATTAGTTTAGCTACACAGCTTGACACAGCAAAATTTCAAAAAAGCATTTCACAATGCTTTGTCTGCTTAATTTAGCTGAAATCATTAGGCAGGGCTAAGGACCACAAATGTTAACGACTGTGTTTGAACCAGAGACTGACATGACAAGGCTGATGACACAACAAATTTTAAGCCGGGTTTGGCAAAAACTCACTTCCAATTGGTGGTGTGTTAAATGATCATGATCACATTGTGAGCATTGTTGATGTGTTGATGTTTGGACAAATAAAACCCCCATGAAAAACTGATTGAAATGCTTTCTTAAGGTCCATGCATTTCTCAATGTTTGTGTGACTGTTGCCTCTTCCCGCTTGGACAGCTTCCTGCAATCTGCTTCATTAACAGAACTGCTTCAACGGAAGTGTTGAAGCAACAGGTTGGCATGCCACTCAACTTCAGATTGAGCCGAAGGCTAGACATTTGGGTTAATTGCTAGTTTGATGCTCCCATGTGTGGCTTTCAGTCTCAAGTTCACACTGACTGCTCTCTCCGGCAAGGAATGTTGAACTGCGCATAGCATGATCACCCATGTGTCACTGTCACGTGGCGTTGTGAGATCACAACCACGCGATCAAAAGCTTCAGCAAGTCTTCATCGTTCCAAGTCTTCGGCAAGACTTAGCACTGCCACATAGCCAGCAACACTTTTTATGGCTGTTGGTGTTGTCTTGCACTTGCTTTCACTAATCCAACTAGGGGCATTTGTTAGTTTTAATGCACTAGCTACTAGGTAGGCTCTACCAGTGCTCTACTACTAGAGCTGCTGGTACAAGTAATCACAACTCTGGTTATTAACATTTGCCCTGACTGAGAACCGAATGCCATGGCTTAATTACCAAGATTGATGTAGATGAAAATAGTCTTCTTTTCGTCGGGCGGCTTCCTTGATAAATCTATCCGTTCAACGACCGACAGGCGGGTCCACTACGTCGGCTTCACATTTTCAAGTGACCAGCAAAACGGCGAGCCCATGCAGTCTGAGTGTTTGGCAAGATTCATGAATTACAGTAGACTATCCACACTCTAGCTAGAAGTATCCAGTGTCCATAGACCAGATAGCTAGCTAGCTAGTAGCAGCAGCAGACGTGCAAAATAGATAGCTATCGTTACGAGACGATACAAACATAGACACAATAGATGCAACAATGAAGGGAATCGGCAACTTAGGTCAAACGAATAGCAACAATAATGATATACTACGAACTCCTTCGAGCACTAGGAGGGCAACCACTTGGTGCTCGCCGTTAGGCCTTCTTTATCTACTACTGATTGGGAGCACCACCCTAACAGAGGGGTACATTGCTCCTTTTGAAAGCACGGATACATTAGGATGCATAGGTCTACAAGCAAATTTTTCCAAACTGGAAAATATCAATAAAGCACATCTTGATGCGATTCAGAATCCTCAAGGAAATCGCAATTTTGATATTGTGAGTACGCAACGAATCATGAGATCTGACGGTGGTATGGCACTTCGAGACCGTGTACGACTTGTGGAGAAAATTGAGGGAGTAAAGATACGTGGAGCCGATGCTGTGGTGAACTTTAAAGGATGCCAAGGTGGTATTTGTGCTCGGGAAGTGGAAAGTTTAAAGGGCAAGACCTTCAAGGACATTCATGTTCCACGAGGCTATACCGCAAATTATACAGAAGCAGACGTGATCGAGGAGTTGGTAAGCCTATTCGATACAACCAAAGAAGGGGTGGGTACTCTTTCGCTCGAAGTCTTTGCTTCTACCAACGGCGATCATCTCGCTTACTTTACCGACGTGCTAGTTGAAAACGATGACTTTGTACGTTATTATCACGTCATTATTGACGCACACACCTTGGACGCTTTATCCGTTTGTAACTTAGTGTCACATGAATCATTGGAAAGCCGAGAGAGCAAACAAACTGGGAAAGGCAGCGGACGGAAGCCTCCTCCAAAGCGATATCTTCGAGAAAATAACCAAGCGGCGCTAGAGCGAACTTTGCAATGTGGAAGCTGTGCACCTGACTCGGAGGGAGTGACATGGAGTAGTACTACGCTCGAAAGTTGTCCAATTAACTCGCTTTATCTCGACAACACCGGCAGGGAAACGATATGCACCGCCGGCACTGCCCTAGATGGTGCGACAGTGTTAGGGACGGGCCCCGTTCCTAACCTTCACTGGGAAGGCACGTTGGATTGCAAGTCCACTATGGATCAATGTGCCATCCCGATTCTACCAGACTGCAGTGACTCCATTAGTGATGTTCATTATGGAGCTATTCGAACGTTGGAATATTTCCAGACACATCTGGGGATCATGGGGGGATTGAAAGAAAGTAGCGATGAGGCCGTGCCAATCAAGGCAAAGGTCCACTATAATAGAAACTACTGCAATGCTTTCTACCGATACAGTGCTGGCACAGTTTTCTTTGGCGATTGCGACTGTACCTATTGGTTGCCGCTAGTATCTATTGACATTATCGCGCACGAGGTAAGTAGTCAAATGAAACTCAACTATCATAACGACGAAACACAGATTTCACGCTGACTTTGCTCTCTCTATCTGTCAAACAAGATTGCACATGGAGTCACGCGACATTCAAGCGGGCTAGAGTATCAATATCAATCAGGTGGTATGAATGAAGCATTCTCAGATATTGTAGGTGCCGTTCTGGAATTCCTTCTGGACGACTCCAAGGACACGCCTGACTTTCAAGTTGGCGAAATGCTGGGACAAAAGCTTAGATCAATGGAGGATCCTGGAGAAAATTTTCAGTCCATCACTTCCGTATGCGATTATTCAACAGCCTTAACCGTGCACCACACCAGTGGTCCCCTCAATTTGGCATTCGTCCATGCTGTTAGGTCCTGCGAGTCGAATGGCTGCAGTGACTTGAAAGGCTGCGTAACACTGATTGGAACAATATTTATGTATGCCAACGTACAGAGTTTGACAGCGTACAGTACATACATAGACGGAGCCGAAGCATCGTGCAACATTGTGGACGAATACTTCGAAGCCAAGTCACCAGACACTACCTGCAGTGCGGACTTCATAGTTACTTTCATTAGACAGGGTTGGTCACAAGTACAGATCGGCCTTGACGAGGACTGCAAGGCAGTAGAATGCTGCACCGATCTATATTCGTGCAGTCCAGTGGATCCAGCCCCGCAACAACCAACACCACCCCCAACACCATTGCCGACCACTTCACCACTGACAACGTCATCACCAACAGCAAACTCACCACCCCCGGCACCAGGGACGCCAGCTTCTCCCATGCCAACCTCGTCACCACCTGCACCAGGTCCGCCCACTTCTCCAATGCCAACCGCATCAACAACAGCGTCAATCTCACCAAACCCATCGCCACAAGAAGGCAATGGTGATACTGAAGATAATGGAGATGTTGACGGTGGTGATGATGATTATGACAGCGAGGCTGATGATAGTGACACATCGTCTGGAGGATTCTTACTCCAGTGCTTCGGAGTTCTGGCCGATCTTTTTAGTTTTCTCCAAAGCTATGCCAAGTGAAGGGGGGAAGATTGATGGGCCAAGTTTCCCTTGCAATTATTGGGAACCATCAGTTGGAAGAATGTGCATCCTTTCTTCGTCCAATAAAAAATTAGCCTCATCGACCAATCCCTAACGACGGCGGTACTAGGCGGTACAGGATATACAAATGCAACTCGTCGTCCGAAGTGTACGTTACTTCGCCCATATTCACCCACCTTCTTTCCGAGGTCAAACAAGGCATTTTCGCAACATATCTCAATGCCTGCAATACTGTTTTCATGAGAGACAAAATATATGTATAAAAAAACAGTCACATCCGGATTGGATTGGATAGTCCAACCGAGAGCAAACCAGCGACATTGTACAATGCACCCAGCACTTCATTTCATACAACCAAAGCTAGAGTTCCCATCCTGCCATGAAATGAGAGAACGTTTGTACAGTGGACCATGTTGGCTCATCAAAATGAGATACATATCCCGCTATCTTGATTCCCAGCAGTGTGACAGCGAACAGCTTCTGCTAATCAATTAAACAGCAAAAATTGAAATCAATGCACAACTCATTCTAGCCAGACTTTGTTTGGTAGTATTTTTGATTAGTTGTCTCATCAATACGAGGTACTACATGCCGCTATCTTGATGTTCAGCAGTGTGACAGCTAACAAATCTTGCTAATTAGCTAAATTGCTAAAAAACTGGAAGTCATATGTAACTCATTCTAGCTAGTGCGATAGTAGTTTTTGTTTTCGTGTACTATTTCTACCGATGACAGACATTCCAAAGCTTGGAGCCTCCCCATTTTTGACCACCGAGTGATTAGGCGAAGAAAACTTTATTGCAGCGTGACATCGTGAAAGAGCACTACTTTTTCTTTTCGCTGAACCCCATGTCTCTCTTGTAAGTTAGTTTTTCATGAACACTGACCTTATCTTTGGTCCAGTTTCCAGAACTTGTTCGTCGAATATATCGAGAGCGCTTGCTATTGAAGATCGCTCCAAGATCGCACGTTTGGACCTCGCAGAAAATTTCATCGGGGTCACATCGGTCGGTTCCTTGAGCAAATTGCCTCTCGAGAGCAGGAAGAAGGTTTGCACGCTGTGCCCAATCGGGGATCTACACGATTCAGAGAGAAAGAGGATGAGTATAGATCTCGGTTGAAAAATACATGTTGAGCAAGCATTCTATTCAGCTTGGGCGTACCTTTTTTTTGGAGTTGGCCTCGTCCTCGCTCTCGCTTTCGCTCTCACTTTCGCTGTCGCTATCTTCTCTATCAGATATCTCGTAAGTATCCATCGGTGAAAGCAGCTGGGGTCGCAAAGCCCCCAAAGCATCTTGCTCTTTCACCCGATCTTTCACCCGATTCTCGGGCGTTGCGGCCTTCTTTAGAGACGCCGACGACGACGACGAAGAAGAAGTGGCTTTTGCGTTCGAGGAAGACAATGGCGGCTGTGCCGGTGCCAACGCTGCAGCTGGAACATGAGGAGGAGGGGACTTCAATTTCTCACTTGCGGCAGGCTTTTGAGCAACGGGCTTCTTTGATTCCACCGCTGTCAGTTTCTCACTTGCAGCAGGCTTTTGAGCGACGGGCTTCTTTAGTTCGACCGCCGCCCTCTTGGCCTGTGCTACTTGACTTGGAATTGAATTTATGTCCAACGTGGCGCAGCCAACGGTGTCGTTCGGCGCAGCAGATGTTGGGTAGGTTTTCTTCATACTCGATACAGGGACAGATGTAGCATTTTGCTGCATGCGGGCGCCAGCTGCCTTTTCGCGCATTTGAGCTACCATTTGCTTGCGCTTCGCTTCCTTCTCATCGACAACTGCATCACTGACTTTGGGTTTTAGAGTAGAGGCAGACGCCAGCGTAGTCTTACTGGCCAAAACAGAGGCCTTGGCAACCGGTTTGCTCTGCAAAGTGAAAAGGCGGTGAATGTTGGTAAGAACGGAGTAGAGGATAAATTCGAATCAAATTATCAATCAACGCATACGTACCATTCCTCGAATCTGAGCTAGTCTGTCATATCGGGCTTGGTTTGTTGCTTTAGCACTGCTGGACGAAAGCGCCGAGGAGCCTGCAGTCAAAAATCTACTAGCTTTGGAAGCACTTGCCGATGACATTCCACTACTCACTGAAGACGCATGCCCCATTCCCGGTCGTCGCATAGCTTTGGAAGCTGTCATCGCTTCCTGCTGCTTCTCTTGTGGTGTTTGATCCTTCATGTCAGAAGCGGCCTCTGGGATTTGCTGCAACGCTGCCGAAGACTTTGTGCTTTGCTCTTTGAGTTCGATTTCTTGCGGCTGTTGCTGGAAAGGGTCTGCCTTTTTTGTCAACCAGGCCAGTTTCGATGGAGTTATTTTTGGTTTGGTCCGAACAGGAGACTTGGCCGTTGCTGCTGCATTCGAAAACATCTGAATAGCAGCCTGTACGCCGCGTCTCATAGGAGATGGTTGTTTTTCTGGCTGAGCACTGGCGACAGTTGTTTGTTCTCGCTGGTTGACGATTGTTGCTGGCTTCTGAGATACCTGGGAAATTAAATCTTCGTTTTCGTCCGAACTCGTGATTGATCTTTTACTATGGTTGGATTCGTTGCTTGCCTTTGAGCTAATTGGCTCCAGAGACACAAGATGGCTAGACGAGAGAGCACCTCTCTCGTTCGCTCCTTGTGTTTGCTTCTGTTGACTAGTCGCCGAAAGATTTGTTGATTGGATTGGCGCCTCCGTCGAGGAAGATCGTGATGTCAGCGACGTAGCCACCGGTGTATCACCAATAGACTTCTTTGGGTCAGAAGGCTCGTGTTCCGCAGATTGGTCTTCCTTTGGTTCATGGGCGAACTTCAACTCCGTTGTGTTGGCACCAACGTGGCTGAACTCGATAGTAATTTCGCGACCATCACTACTAGCAGAATCCAACGATAGCTTTTGCTGCGCCGAATCCACAACCATGTCTTCGCTGGTAGACGAATTTGTCACCGCACTTGGGCTAGGATCCGCCATTTCCACATCGTTCTCTTCCATCTTGGCATCGGGATCGCTTGCGTTTGACATGGATTTGGCGACGGACTCAGTGGAGTCTTTCTTGACACTCTTGTCCGTCTCATTGTCATTGTTCTTAGCAACGGCATCGTTTGTCTCGGACTGGCTCTTGTTTTCTTCTTCTCCAAAGACTATCATCTCGACAGATTCTGAATCGGCAATGCTGTCGTCCTCGGTCTTTTCGCTAGATCTTCTGCCACCCTTTTTGTTGTTATATTTGTTTTGCTCTTTGCTTGGAGAAAGCTTTGAGACACCTGGCTGCTGCTTTGGTGGCGATTGCTGCTTTGGAGGGCTCATAATGTTTTCAACGGTTGTATAGGCTTGTAGTAGTCGGTGCTGCAAATCTTTCTTCAGCCCTTTGGTTTCAATACCCTTGGACTTGAGTTCCTTGCGCAAATCGACGACTCGCATAGAGGTTACTTTGCGCTTGACGGCCGATGGAGGAGGCTTGATTCTAACTTTTGGTGAAGATTCGTCGGCTACATTGTTTCCATTTTCGTTGTTTTCGTTCTTGTTGTTGGGTGAGTTTTCCTTGTCCTGAATCGGAGACAGAAAGGTCGTGGTCTTAGCCTTTTTGACTTCTTGAATGGGAACACCCGTGCCTTGTACGATCTTTCGCTTGGCCGACTATAAGGCATGGCAATGTTGGGAAGAAATAGAGTTAGCGAGTTAGCGACAGTTCAAAAAACAAAAAGAGACGTATAGGAATTGAAAAGAAGCAAGGGTCTCTCAAAACTCACAATGATTGCTTCATCGAGCCATTGGCTCGTGTTTTCCATACTCTGCTGTAGGGAAATAATTGATCCATTTCTCTTTCCGTCGACGGATTCGATCACTTCGTCGACGAGGCGCGATGCTGTCGTCAATTTCGTTCGCCCCATTTTCGAATCGTTGTTTTGCTATCAACGAATTTCTCTCAACGAACTAAAACTGATCGGATGATTCTTCTCGCTCGAATCTAGTCAAGAAAAGTTATATTGCATCAATCGCTTGTTTGCTCAATTGGTGCTGTACAACGAAGAAGGTGTTGTTCTATATATGGTATATGCAAATACAAGGACTTCGTTTGTCATTACATGCAGACGGGCACAACACTGACTAGCTGCAGCACCTGGTAGCTAGTATACAAGTATACAGCTAGATTCTTCACGCGATGCAAGTGTCTGTGTGAAGGCAATAAATTAGTGACTGTTGTGAGGGCGCGCGCGAGTCTGCAAGCAACGTATTCGAACGGCTCACTAATTACTTTAAATGAAATTCAGTTACTTAGGACGATAGCACTTTTCGGCATTATGAAGCCATGGTACGACAAGAATTCATTCCGACCACATTGACTCTCACTTGCCCCTTAATACCCTCCATGGGTTTTTCCGTACGTCATTCGTCCGTCCAGGGTAGTGACGTTTTTTTTGCGGCCGTATTATTTTTATTGAATTCAATCAATTCAATGACTCGGTGATTCATCAGTTTCGAGCACAACCATCAACATCGTTCGACCGACTCTACTAGCATTATCATAACAGCTACCTTGGTTGGCACACACAGCGGGAGGCCAGCACATCCAAGAAGGAAGCAGCCCCAAACAGCAGACTATCTTCTTCTCCTTCGAGTTGGTTCATACTCTGTGAGATATCTTCTTTAACAAAATCACATACTATTCGAGAAAGCTCAAAAGATCTTTGACCAAGTACCAACTAATAATAACTATGAAGTTCATCATGACGACTGCCTTTGCTGCTGTGTTGGTGGCAACGACCAGAACCTTTCGAGTTGCCAGTTCGTTTACTACCACGCCTAGTTCGCAGCACTACCAAAGAACTGTCACGGCCCTACAAAAAACTTTTTTTCATCATGCAACTCCTTCCGCGTTGGCTGCCTCGACAGCTACCCCCACGGAAGAGTCGGCAGCTTCTGCAACGGAAGGTGATGAACCAATCGATTCTTCTCTCTACGCTCAAGACGCAGAATTATTGGCCAAACTCCAATCACCCTTTTTGCAAGTCATGCGCGATCGAGGATTTTTTCATCAATGCACCGGATTGGAAGAATTGGACAAGAAAATGACGGCCGAACCAATATCGGCCTATTTAGGATTTGATGCCACGGCTGACTCGTTGCACGTGGGATCCTTGTTGCAAATTATGATTTTACGTCATTTGCAACAGGCTGGACATCGTCCCATTGTTTTGGTGGGAGGTGGCACTAGTAAGGTGGGAGATCCTACCGGAAAGGACGAGAGTCGTGTCATGTTGACCGAAAGTGATATCCAACGCAACATTCAGGGTATTTCCAAAGTATTTGATAAATTCTTGACCCTTGTGCCCAACGGAAAAGAAGAGGGAGACAAGTTTTCGGATGCCATTATGGTCAACAATGATGACTGGCTGTCCTCGCTCAAATATTTGGATTTTCTCCGAGAATACGGAACTCAATTTACCATTAATCGCATGCTGAGCTTTGAATCCGTCAAGCAACGATTGGATCGAGAAGCGCCTTTTTCCTTTTTGGAATTCAACTATATGATTTTGCAGGCCTATGACTTTTTGGAATTGTACCGTCGTTATGGAGCCACGCTGCAACTCGGTGGCAGTGATCAATGGGGAAACATGGTGAGTGGTACCGAGCTAGGACGACGATGCGAAGGAGCCCAGCTCTATGCCTTGACGGCTCCCTTGATTACAAAGTCCGATGGAACGAAAATGGGAAAGACGGCAGGTGGGGCTATTTGGCTGAATGAAGATAGACTTTCCTCGTTTGATTATTGGCAATTCTGGCGAAATACGGATGATGCCGATGTCATTCGATTCATCAAGCTGTTCACTGAACTTCCCTTGGAAGAAATTACCGAATTGGAAAAGCTAAAAGGAGCCGATATCAATAAGGCCAAAATTATCTTGGCAGACGAAGCCACGACAATGCTACATGGAAAGGAGTGCCTAAAGACAATCCACGAAACAGTTCAAAATATGTTCAAGGGATCCGGGGAATCCACAGAAGGATTGCCTCGCGTCTTTGTTTCGGCAGCTGATTTAGAGGGAGACGGCAAACAACTTCTGGACCTATTTGTAGAGTTAAAGTTGGCAACGAGCAAGAAAGAAGCCCGTCGGCTAATCGCTGGTGGTGGTGGTAAACTGGGAGATGCCAAGATTGAAGATGAGATGGCAACTCTCACTGTGGCTGACTTTGGCGACTCCAAAGAAGTCACCTTGCGAGCGGGCAAGAAGCGAGCAGGAGTTGTGGAGCTTCAATAAATGTACTAGATGTTGTTTGATTTCTCAAAACGATACATATACATAAAGAATACTTGTGTAATTGTTTCGATCAAAGCATAACTAGGTGCAGGTTTGCTTTTCCCAATGGGAATTACTGTATGAATTTGTGTATTAGCTACTAGCTTCACAATAGAAGTTAGACGAACAACGAAAAGACGCCGACGGTGACAGCGAGGAAGTCGATATGATCTTAAAACGTGTCACCGCCTAGCACAAACACAAGAACAAAAATGGTAAGAGCGCCGCAAATGATTGCAATGTTTCTTGCGCACTGTTGTTGCGCTTGCTCAGTCTCGTGGGTATTGTTGTTGGTTGTCGTCGTAGCGGTACCGCTGAAGGCTGTTGCTACTGGTGTAGTAGTTGTTGTCGTTGTAGGAATAAATCTTGTCGATAATTCTGCCAGAACCACGCCTGTTTCTTGTTCAGTAATGGCTTTAATGGTCACTGTTTTAGGTGCATTGGCAATAATCGCCTTGGCTTCTTCACACGTCAAGTGTCGGACGGACAAACCATTAATGGTCAAGACTTCATCTCCCACGTTGAGCAAGGAATCGGCAATGCCGGCATTTTCGTTGCTATCCCCATCAATATAGGAAATCCTCATTCTTCGTCGTTGATTGACAGTGACCAGGCTCAGGGCAATGCCCAAGACATCGTTGGGATTGGTTTTGGTCATCATGCTTTCCACGACATCTGACGCCACAGCATTCTCGTCGCTGCTCGTATTCTGTGCCACCACTGTAATGCGTCCTTCCAAATTCTTGAGTGTCTCAACGATTTGTACATTGTTGCTCATTTTACAACATTGATGATGATTGATACTAATGAGTTTATTTCCCACACGCAAGGGCGAATGTTTGACAGGTGATTTGTCGGCAATTTTTTCAATAATACCACTGGCAACACCATTGTCGTGGCTGCTGTCCCTTGCTAATTTAATCCCCAAAAACACAAAAGGCGACTCCTTGACAAAGGAGGCACTCACAAATGCGGCGCGTACTGATGACGAAGCATCATTATGGCTGTTGTAATATCGACCCAATCGTGTACTGGTCGCTCCACCAATGCCTTCGACATCTTCATAACAAATATCACGGACCGATGTCGGCACTTGTTCGGCTACGGCCAGGCTTGGAAATTCTTGACGGAAACTACTGCTGTCGTCTTCGTCACCATTTCCAGTTGCCAACCCAATCTCCACAGCATGAACTTCGGCCCGCGACGAGAGTTCAATGGTTGGAATGTGAGCGTCGTTGCCGTCCGTGTTGTCGTCATCGTCAGCAAGTAGCACGGCCGTCACGGAAATCGCAGGAAGATTGGAAGCAAGCATCTGGGTAGCTACCACTAGCAAAGTGAGCAATTTGTAAGTATGAACAATAATGTGAAATTAGCCTCTACTGTATCGCAAGAAAGGCAGAATGCTGCGAGTACTTCTTGACAATGACTGTCATCTGTCTTCTGTGGTCATTGCTTCTGCTATTGATGGCAGCCGATTGTGCGTGGTGGAGATTTTCTTGCTAAAGTACGGTAGTACCGTGGTACGAGTGTCAGTCGTGGTAATGTCATGATCGCGGATTCTATGTCACGACTTACGAGCTCTTTATTCCCAAACATTACTGTACACGGACTTGGACCTCGATTTTTTTTGGCAACAACATGTCGTGTGCACGCCAGCTGGTGCGGCTCTGCGCACCTTCATTTATTTGAATTGGAATTTTTGTGATGGGAAGCAGCGATTTTGTCCGTCATGCAAGTCCCGGTTTGTGTTCATACAGAAGCTGCTAGCTAGCTAGCTAGCTAGCTAGGAGGTCGGAAAACACTGCCGTACATGCCTGCAGCCAGCTTTGATGCAAGCCAAAGGAAAGATTTTCCAAAAGGAGAGACGCTTGTGCAGCAAACTGTATGCTTTAGTAGCTACCGCCTACCAAGCTTCTTTCTTCCGCGTGACACGTTAATAAAACAGCAAAACAACGATATCCAACATCACAATACATACCTCCAACGCACGCTCGACGGCCGTCAATTGCTTTGCATTCCTTCAAATAACTAGTATATCAAGGACACCTTTTCCTGCAACAGTACTATCTAGTAGCATCATCATGAGGTTGCTTGCTTATAGTCTCTGGGCATCTGCCTTGGTGTTGTCGCCTATGATTGTTGCGGAACAAGGAGGCATAAGAACTCTAGCAGTGAGGGTGAGTTATTGAGCGATAGTTACAGTATATATATAACGATGCTGTTGCAACTTTGCAGGAATTGCATATGCATTTGGTTTTGTGTTGTACTGCTTCAGTGGCATCACAATTGTTCTTATTGTGATCTAGCAAGTTGACAACGTTTTGTCTCGTGGCAACTCTTCTCACAACAAAACACATGTTCGCCCCTTTTTGCTTGCTCCTGCAATAGCGAGACCCTGTATCCGCCGACAATGCCAACAACGAAGTACGCCGTCGTCGCTTCCTCAATGACGAGAAAAAAAGTGAAACTGGCTCTAGCGGCGACGGCGGCTTTACAGAAGGTAGTAGCAAAGACATTAAATTCGAAGGTGCATTTCCCTGCGAATTTTGTGGTCAGGGAAATGACTCAAAACTAACGGATGGCACCATTAGCGCCTGTTTCTCAGCCAACATGAAGGTACAAGTAGAAGGAGTTAAGGAACCAGTGGCAATGAAAGATTTGCAAATAGGAGATCGTATCTTGACCGACAGTACGAATGGTGTATACGAAACTGTTTACGCATTTGGTCACCACCAGCCTAATCGAAAAGCAACCTTTTCGCAATTTTATACGACAACCAACAAACAACTGCCCTTGGAAATGACTGGTGAGCACTTGGTCTTTCTCCAAGGCAAATCCAATCCTGTTCGGGCCTCTTCCGTCAAGGTGGGAGATATTTTGCAAACAACCAACGACAATGGGGAAGCAGCCATTGTTCAAAAGATTGAAAGGGTAGAGCGACAGGGTCTGTATGCACCCTTGACGGCTTCGGGCACTCTTGTCGTGACTGGCATCAAGGCATCGTCTTACATTGACATTCTGGGGGACAACAAGAAGCAGCAATCATCGACTTCTACTGCTGCCACGTTTACTACTAGTGCCGAATCCGTGGTACTCCTTGGTGGAAAACACGTTGAGGTGCCCATTATGTCTCATCAACAATTTGTACACTTGATGCTCGCTCCGTATCGTCTCATGTGCCGTACTACCTGTCTCTTATACACATCTCCGAGCCCACGAGACTAAGGCGAATCTCGTATGCCGTCTTCTGCTTGAAA
>ENA-ORBV01008839-ORBV01008839.1-microbial-mat-metagenome-genome-assembly--contig:-NODE-8839-length-16779-cov-4.659622_pt1 | contig 16779 bp, 9 predicted proteins | sample MGYA00237777_ERZ505514 | MGnify/ENA primary metagenome ERZ505514 (study PRJEB26160, sample SAMN06269048) | microbial mat metagenome | isolation source: Oligotrophic lake microbial mat | place... | reverse complement strand
ATCTACACCTCTCTATTCGTCGGCAGCGTCAGATGTGTATAAGAGACAGGTGAAACGATGCTAGAGCACAACGAGTCAACATGAGTCTCAGTGAGGCATCCTCTAGCCGCGAGACGTGCTTTGTGATGGTCATTGTGCTTAACAGCACACACCATGTGAACTTTGATTTTCTTGTAATCCTTGCCTTGATTAGTGTCTATGCCCTTGTCTTCCAAAGTGTTGTGTTTGTCAAATTGTGCTACTCAAGGTTTCTGGCATCCACCCATTTGATGTTGCTGTTCGGATGGCCAATGGCTACGACTTGTGCATGGTTAGGAGGAAGTCAAAACTGCACATGTGCACAGGCTTGGTACAAAAGGGATGCAATTTGGCCTGATCTGCATGTTGAATGACACCCTGTTGGGTCTTGGCCAACTTGCTCAGACCCAGCAACATCCATCCTTTTGACTTGAGGAGACCAGAACGTGCGTAGATAGCAACTGTGACCAGATACAATCATAAATGCCACCCTTACCAGTGTGGTGAAGTGGCTGCCGTGCAGGTTTCACCTGTTTTGTATTCAATCACAATGTTAGCTCCTGAACCTATGTGTTCATGCTTGTGGCTTGGTTTGATATCGTTCTTGTGGTCAAGAATGCGTCATAATTTCCATATGACATCCCATGACTGATTAGCTTTGATGTAATCTACAATGTTGTTGTAGACAATCATCTCTTCATATTTACCCTTGACAAGTCATTTGAATTTGACCCGTTCAGGATGTAGTTGGAAATCGTGGTCATGCTGGTGGTCTTCTGTCATTTCAATGATCTTGGCCTGATGCCATGTACCATTATCTTCAAGAGGCATGAGAAAGGTACGATCAAACAAGTTGAAGGAGGAAGGGCGGACGCCTCTACTTGATTCAGTGTCTTGAGGAACTGCCAAGAGAATCCCTAGAGCTGCTCTGGATTGGGAGCTCGGTAAGATCCAGGATCACAATGGTGAGGAGGTAGGTGTTGCATCTATAACCTTAGCTAGGTCCTTCTGTACCATTTGGATAACAGCCAGGTAGTCTACTAAGTGTCAAGAGGTTGAATCCTTTACAAACCAGATTTTACTGTTAGAATGAGACCTTCTAGCTAGCTACTTTGCCACTGTTTACAGTGCTGTTCTGCAGGCTGTTCCCAGCCACTATTTGGGCCCAGGTCTGTCCTTCAACAGTTCCACTGCACTTCAACACACTCCTGTGGACTTGCGGTGTGGAAGCCTTGTTGTTCTCCATACTAGCGGGGCCATCTTTCTGTGGAATGTTGAGTATAGCATCACGGAGCCGTCTGAACAAAGCACCCTGTAGCGGCTTGGTAAAGTAATCAGCAATCATCTCCACGGTTGGGCAGTAAGCAACCCCAATTGCTTCCGATTGATCCAATCTGAGATGAAGAAATACCTAATCTCAATGTGCCTTGTTCGCTTGTTGCTTGAACCGCATCCATTGTTCGCTAGTAGCATGGTGCTCTGATTGTCTTGATAGACCACGTTGACATGTACTTGATATCCTTCATTGTGCTTCCAGGAAGTAACGTGTCCACAGCACCTGTGGCATCACATCATTCAGACCAACGAGTTCCGATTCTGTGGAGCTCTTTGTGTTCAACTTTTGTCATGTAAATGTGCCATAGACAGCGCCCCCTTTCCAAGTGAGAGACATCCACCGGTGTGGCTCTTCATGTCCGCGTGCACAGCAAATGATGCGTCTACCCACCACTTAATTACCTGCAAATCCTTCGCCTCCAGGGTAAGAAACAAAGCTTGTGTTACCCTCAAGTACTGCATCATCCGCTGCAGTTTCTTGTAGTCATCAACATCCGGTTCTTTCACTGTTGTACTAAGGAAAGCAACTGCAGTCTGTAAGTCCGGCCTTGCTCTCTTACAGAGGCATATCGCCTTCGCCACCATGTGATGAAAGAATTGCGCTGTTTTCTCATCAAGTTTTACTGGGTTGTTGTTGTTGACTTTGAACAAGTGATCTGCCACAGGAGTGGCTGCCTCGCCGTCCATATCCGATGGTAGATCTGACAGCATTCCATTGACATAGTCGATCATTTTTACCATGAACTTGCCGGGCACAGAGAAATCAAGGGTCATCCCCAGATACTCATGTACCTTACCGCGCTTCACTGTTACAGGAGCGTCCTGCCCAAACACTGACTCGATGTCAGCAATGACATCTGTTACAACCCCAGCCTCAACGTGGGATATCTTCAGATCATCAACATGACAAAGGATTGTACACTGCTTTCCGTTGATTGTTTTGTTTGCCACACACCAGTCATAGGGATTGATCTCAAAGCCCCAATCCGTTAATTGTTTCGACAGTTTCTTCCAGAACAGAAGGGATGCTCGCAACGTTCCATATAATGCCTTCAGCAATTCAACATAGAGCACTGCCTTCCCATTTTCATATTGCACATACTTTTGGTACATCTTTGGGTCCAACCTTGCCATCAATTCGGCCATCGTCCCCTCGAGTTTCACATGGACCAACTCGTCCATATCAGCCTGCAGGAAAGCTCCCGGAATGTCGCAAATCGCAACATCTCTACCTTCCTTGGCATCAATTGTACATGAGAGCATAAGTGACTCGATTGCCACGGTAGGCAAGCTGGCATCCTCTTTTCTTGTGCCCAATTGCTGCTTTCTACCATCTGCGCATCCTCGTCCCTTAATGCATCCACATCGTTTCTTCTTCAAATACATCAGATATCGTAGCGATGCTTGCCTTTGGGCTCTGCTGAGTGTATTGGGGTCAACCGGTTTCACGGCCTCTAAATCATGCAGCTGTTTCAGCTCTGATTCCACAGCCTTCACTCCTGCTGTGCCGAATTCTTTCAGGCCTTGTTTCAGGTTCAGCTGCATCATCGCAATTGCTTCCAAATCAGCGATTGCTCCGTGATCCTTTGGGCATGTCACTCCTGCGATTTTGTTACCCTCAGCCTCGTTGATTGCGTTTGCAGTACCAGCTTGTTGTCCTCTAGTTTGTCGTGGGAGAACTTTCAGAGCTTTGCCATCGATCTCTAGTTTCTTTAGTTGTTGTTGTGCACGAGGGCTCAGTTCCGGTTCAGTCACCTCCTCCTGCTCATTCTCCACGGTGTCTTCATCACCGGCCTGGTTCTGCTCGCCATTGTCACCGTTGTCATGTTCTTCAGCATTGGGTTCTTGTTCCTGTTGTTCATCATATTCGTCGACAGGGTCCTGTTTGTGCTGTTCGTGAGCAATTGCGTCATCTTGGTACGGTGCTTTGTCGTCATCTTGTTGGTTGAAATCATTATCACCTGTGTCATCGTGATTGACGTCCGCATCTGGGGCTCCGACTTCATCATTCTCCACCACGTCTTCATCAGCCCCGACGTTGTTCTCTTCCTCTGGGGTGCTGTCATTTGTTGGTGGGTCCGGCAACATCGTTTCGTTGTTGGTCGCGTTGTTTGTTGTGTCGGCGTCATCGTTCAGATCAGCAATTTCATCACGGTCCACTCCTGGGATTGAATCATCAAGAGACTCGTCATTGCCATCATCATCAGGTTCATAGTCTTCATCGTCGTAGGGGTGATTCAGCCTGTCTGTGAATTGCATGCCCGGTGCCGTGGGCTTGGCAAGTTGGTGAACGCGGGCCACGACCTCGTTCGGCATGGGGAGGGAGGTCCAATGATTTTGGTTCAGCAGTCGCCCAGTGTTGAGGCTATAGAACCAGTACCCACCCTGTGTGTTGCCAGTGGGTCTCATTGTGATTGCCCCTGTGGTTCGGGATGCCATACTGTTGTCGTGTTCATCATGGGTCTGCACATAGGTCCCATACTCAAGTTGGCAATGCTTCTCGTAGTCAATTTCCTGCCCCGTGATGAGCTCTCGTGGGTTCAAATCGCTCACTCCTTCCTCTGGTGGAAACACGTTCAGCCAAAAATTGCAGCTATAGGCAAGTTGGACAGTCATCTGGGCCGGTATCTTGGTAAACGGAAGAGTGTTGAACACGCATCGGCACCGCTCCTTTAGGGTCCTAATGCGTCGTTCAGCATCAGACACATGCTCGTCACGTGACACCATGTTGAGCGTGATGCCAATTCCAGCTAGATCGCCCCGAATTGACTCGAACTCTCCATCCATTAGGAGCAAATCCACTTGAAAACCGCGACGCTTGTATAGATTGTTGATATTTTTGATAGCAATCATAACAGTCACCATCTTTTGGTTCGCCAGCAGCTCCACAGTACCAAATTTGATTGCCCTGCTTATGGACACGAGGAAGGGAATTCCATTCACCTTCATGATGTCTGCCTCGATTGTGACACTCTTGTGTCTGTCCATGATGACTGCAGGGAACGGGAGGAGAGCGACTCGGACCCGTCCTTGTGCCATGCGAACAGTTTTCCTCTTCAGTGACCCTACATCAGCTCCAAAAATATCCTGTGCTGCGATGACATCATCCTTGTTTACTGGGCAGTTCTTAAGCCGTTTCTGCTCCACGATCCGGACGTATGTCTTCAGGCTTGGACGTCCTATTATCTTTTGTATTCTACGGGCTAGGAGTGCACGCAAGTAGTCATGATTGGTGTACTTAGCTTTATTTTTGGCTACCGTATTCACGAGCATCGTCGAGGTTGCTGACTGTCCGGCTGTGTCCATGAAGCACAGTCCTCGTCGCGACTGCTTGAACACTCTCACTTGGCCATCCTCCTTCGCTACCACAAACTCGTTTCCATTTTTGCTATCAAATACCACTCTGTACCGCTCCTGTACTTTTGCCAAGGAAAGAATGTTGGTGATGCCACCCTTGCAATACCACACAGGGCCATATCCTCTCAGGTTACCCTTCATGTTTGTCACAGTCCGCCCAGCCTGGGTGTGGATCTTCAGAGATCTGCGCTCGCACTTCACATCGGTGAGCAGATTGGGATTGGAAAAGACGTCGTGTGTGGATTGGTTATCAAGGAGGATCCACGACTTTGGGATGACCTTGGATGTGTCGATGTTTAGCGTCACACTGTTCGCGGTGCCGTGTGCAGTCTTGTTGTCGACACACTCCACATACTCATCACTAGTCGCAGTGCCGGCCCCGAAGAACAAGACGTGTATATTGTCATCGAATTCACCACATTTGGCTGCATCAAGTAGCGACTGTTCTCCGGACTCAGTTCCATCCTGGGTGTTGGTGTTCGCGCCACCATTCCCTTCGCCACTACGTTCCTCGGTGCAGTCGCGCTTCAAGTGTCCGTACTTCCGACAGTTCCAGCACAGCGGCCCTCGTCCATGTGGTCTATCCTCCTCGTTACCATCAGTCCCAAAAGACCCCCCGCTTGACTCCATGGGTGCATTGCTGGGTTGCTCACGCTTCCAGTTGGTAAGAGTACGATATGCGTCTGCCAAAGTCTTTGGCCACTCGTTCCTGCCGGTGGAGTACGAATTCTCAAAGCTTCTAATCATGGATGCATATCACCCTCTGTCTGCTCCTAGAATCAAACCGGCGGCAAACATCCGATCTCTTGCTACTGTCTTGATGACCTTGTGCTCATCGGGGTCCTCGGTTGACTCACTGAAGCCTTTCTCCTTGCATGCAATCTTCCAAATTGCAAAGTCGAGCCCGATCTCTCCACCGCACTGTTCCAGCACATGGGTGTTGTTCTGATATCGCTCATAATGCTGAGCAACAGCCTCAAAACGTCCTTGCCTAATCGCATAGAAACGGACCTTTGCCTCGTGGATTGACTGTGGTGTGTACTTCTGGTCGTGAAAGTTGAAGCAGATGGACTTAATGACCCTTAAGAGGCCAATAGCATCTCGTGATGCATCCAGGGCTGGGCACTCGCTATGGGCCTCCAATCGGGCCAGCATAGCCTCTGAGCACTGTCCGGTGACCAATGAGTAGAGCTGCTTCACGGCTCTGTCCAGGTCCACCTTGTCACGGATGGCTTCCTTGGCCTCCTGTTCCCACAAGTGCTTCGCAGCCGGGTCCCCCTTGTCCGTGCGATAGTCAGCCGGAGGCGGAGGAGTTGCAACTGTGGGCTTCTTCAGAGTCTCCACAGCCTTGGCCATCAGTCCGCCGCACGACTTCTTTCCTCACACGTAGATAGAGATCTGCTCCTGGGCTTTCACGAAAGCATCAGCTTGGCTCGTGCCGGTGTCACAGTCGAAAATACGCCCCTTGAGCTCCTCGCAGCTGCCTTCGAACTTGCTCTGCCTAGGAGGCCTGTTGCTGTTGGTTGGGCGTCGATGTCCGCAACCCTGATGCCTCCTGTTCCCGTCTGCGCCTCCGGCAGACCCAGGGGGCTCTCCACTCAATCCGTCTCCGGTCGCCATGGTGGTTAAGGCAACGACGGTGGTTTCTTCTTGTTGTTTGTTGTGCCTGTTACCCAACAATGATGCGCATCCGACAGGCCAACGCCGCTATTTCTAACAGTAAAATGTTGAATTTATAACCTTAGCTAGATCCTTCTGTACCATTTAGATAACAGCCAGGTAGTCTACTAAGTGTCAAGAGGTTGAATCCTTTACAAACCAGATTTTACTGTTAGAATGAGACCTTGTAGCTAGCTACTCTACCACTGTTCACAGTGCTGTTCTGCAGGCTGTTCCCAGCCACTACTTGGGCCCAGGTCTGTCCTTCAGCAGTTCCACTGCACTTCAACAGTAGGTCCTTGTTCAACTAAAAAGTAGGTCCCAATCTTATTAGTTCACAATTTTACCAAAAACTCTCATCAACAAGATCACTCTGTGTATCACTGGAGCATTGCTCATAATGCCAAAACAGCCCTTAAGGACGTCAAACACAACGTTGGAACGTGTGTGACCTTTCGAAATAACAAGCAGTATTATCGGTTGTTAACGACCAAGCAACACAGCATATCATGCGAAGACATCTACTCTCTAGCTAGCTAGTTTATATAATATCTGACTTTCGACTATGAAGGTTGTGTTGTTTATATGTTTGACAACAAGAGCCTTGTTGCTAGGTTGGCCGTTGGAGTACTAGTAGTTGAATGTTTAACATTCAAATTTCTATCGACAAAAACATAGGAATTTTTGTGGAAAGCCATAGTAAAACGGGATATACTCGACCATAACTATTAGTTAGAGAACAATCTCTTGCTCGAGTGCCCTTCCAGTATGTTTATAAACATAGCTGCATACTTGTATTAGCTAATTAGCTAGGCTAACTAATTGTAAGAGGCCAAACAAAGTGTCGCAAATCTATGATGTAAAATTGCTATAAAAGCGTTGGTTCTTGATTCAAAGATAATCTTACCGTTTGGTTTTGACCAAGCCAGTCATGCTTCTTTCTCCTGGTACAAAACCTACGCGCTGATCGCCTGCCCGCTTTTTTGAATTGAGAAAATGTGAGGCAAAAACAAACTGGCACTTACCTTTCCAAATGCACAATCATACTTTGAACTAAGAATTGTCCTAACTAAACAAACAGGTTATATACTGATCACATGTTGCGAAATATCTTCATCTGTCCATAGCAACGGCTAGTATTAGAACATGTTCTCTTTATCATTAAAGTTTGAATCATCCTTGTCATCACTAAACGTGTCAGAGTCATAGAACTCATCCGTACCATCTAGAGCAAAGCTATCAAGTATGTCACATTTGCCGGCATCTCTAGCAGTTTGTGCAAGTGAGGTGTCTTCTCCTGTATGGACATCATCGTCGTTCTGATCTCCAGCAGTAGCAACATCCCCATCAACAGCAGCATCCTGGCTGTTGTCTTGTTTGTTGTTGGCATCTGATTGCGAGTCCTGCGCAGGAGCGGCCTTTCGACTATCAAGATACGCTTGGTGCATGCCGCAGCTCTTACTTCTCCACGTTGTGTGTCCTACCCTTTGACATCTAGGACATTCTTTCTTCTTTGAGTGACGGTCAGCTTGCTGTTTGGTCCTTGCATAATCGCGAGGATAAAGTGTCTTGGCAGTAGCTAACTCGGCTTCTGTGTATCCTCCGTCGATTCTAATGGCCGTCTTGTAAGTGCCCTCACGCTTCGCCTTCTCCCTTTTTGCTAGCACTGTCTTCGTGAGTAGATTCTTGTGGTACCGGTCAACACGCTTTTTCTTACCTTCCGCGGTCTTCTGCTTGGCGAGACGAGTCACTCTGTATTGCGTTTGAAGCCTGATGTAGTGTTCTGTATCCGGTCTCATCGTCAGGCCTAGTCTTTGAAATATTCCTCGGTACCAGAGCAACGTTCCACAGGAAACAAGTCCAATAGCAACACAGATCCTTGTTTTCAATGAGTTTGACGAACCATACACCTTGTTCTTTGGTGCAATCCATGCAGCGACATTGTTGAATGATTCATTGCAGAGAGTGTCGTAGCCATGCCGGACCTCTGACAGTGCTTCGAATGTAATAAACCTTGCAATCCGAGATTGTAACTCTTTATAAAGTTCCGCATCCTTTATTTTGCACCGGTAATACTTCTTCAGAGTTTCTTGTTGTTGTTGTGTTTGTTTGTTTCTGCTGCACCAGTCGCCACAGTAGTCATGACAGTCAAAATGATGTTGAATCACTGCTTTGGCACAAATCATCATGTCCTCATCACTCTTGCCGGGTACTGTTCGAACCATGTGCGCGAAATTCGTACCAAGTCTGAGCACATCCATGTGTGATATTGCCATTCGTTTTGAAGCATTTGAAAGCAACAGCTGGTACAGTGTCTTCTTCCAAGTCTTCTTTCGATGATTGGGATCAGCATAAAAGCCTGGCTCTGGCATGTGACGCGGAACCTCTCCATGGTCGATGCGCACTACTTCCTTTCCATTCGAATTGATTACTGTTGGTGGCCTGTTCAATCCATGAAGAATCATGTGGTCGGCATTGCTCCACTTCATTTTAGATTTTATTGAGCTGTCATCATCAGTTACAATCCAAGAAAGGACGACTTTCGTTTCAGTGTACAATGACCTGTACATCTTCAACATTGCATAAGGCTCCATTGCACCAGACGACCCATTCCAATTCTTTCTACAGTCATGGTCTGGAATTGGCATATCTTGCTTTCGACTCTTTCGCCAGCCATTGCAGAAACTGCAACCTTTGCTTATAACAGCATATGCTATGGCTTTCCGTGTCAGTGCTCCAAATACAAGTCCATCGCCGGTGACGCTGTTGTGTTGACTGCCTGACGCCCGTCCTTGCCAAGCCATGTCATAAGTCCCAATAAGCTGAGGCCACGAGTCATGATTGTCGTCTGGTAGATTTCCATCTTGCCACAAGTTGAAATAAAGGATTCCATCATCATTTTTCTTGTTGCCATAAAAGAGATGGACCTCCTCAGTTATGTTTTGTTGGATTATCTTGTCCGCGTACTGTTGAATCACAGGGCCAATGTACTCCTCGACAATTCCAAAAGAGCGAGGACCCATTGTTGTTGCATTGTTCAATCCCATGAGGCCAAGAAGACGACCTGCCTCAACACCACCATCTCCACACACAAGAAAACTCAGCACATACAACACGTTTGCTTCGTAGTCAACAATCCTTTTAATCAACGCGCTGCCTTGGTGTGTGGCTGGTTGTGGCACATTGGCAAGACTTGGCCCATTGTTGCTGATGAATGAGCACACAACATCTGAACATGTCACTTTGCAGCCGCTTGCTATTGCTGTTGTTGGAAACGTAACAATGACAGAGGGCGAACAAAGGGGGCAATGAATCAAGCTCTCCATTTGTTTCTTCAATGGATTCAGCTCCAGCAACACCCTTGTCGGTTCTGGCACAGACCTCGATTTACCGGGCACTGACGAGAGTGGTGTTAGCGATGAGATTGTTGAGTTCAATGAGTTACCACAGAATAACACTCTTGGTCGCTTAGGTGTTGGCAATGGCGATAACGAAGTGTTATTGGCAGCAACCGAGTGATATGAACGAGTAGCTCCTCTTGTTCGGCTTGTCAACACATTGCTACTGCTTCCGGCTAGCTTAAAGCCACCAGACAAAGAAAGCTTGTCATTCTCAGCTTCTGCCGATGGTTTCCAGTAGGATGCCTTGTTGTTGGAGTTGGACATGTCAAATACTTTTGCTTGAATTATTATGATTGTAAAAAAGAAAAAGCTTCGCGTTTCTAGATTTCAGACATTGTGTTGCCGCCTGGCTCGTGAACAGCAATTTGCCTAGATAAACACGCCGGCAAACTAGCTTGCGAAGTGCGAGGTATGCAAAATGTTTTTCTTAAACCCAAGGATTTTACTAGGGACCTACTAGGGACTAACTCGTGAATAACCTTGTGTTTGACGTCCTTAAATAGAGTATAGTTTAAGACTCTCCCCTAAGTTTAGGGGAGAGTGAAACTCTCCCCTAAGTTAGAGGAGAGTTTCGAACATAAGTAAAAATGTGTCACAGTTCTTTCATGTTAAATAACTCTCCCCTAAAACTCTCCCCTAATTTAGGGGAGAATTTTGAACTCTCCCCTATGATAGGGGAGAGTCTCAGACTCTCCCCTAATCCTTGACTCTCCCCTAATTTAGGGGATCCACCCTTAAACACTGCCTCATTTAAATGAGCAACGCTCCTGTGGACACATTTTTGGTCGTCTCAAGTCTTTGCTTTGAGTCGGTGTGCGCCCTTCTTTTGATTACTGTGTTTTCATATCTTTGCCGGAGCGGCCGGGAATATCAGGATTTTACCCTTAAAATCAACTACTAGGCGAACCGACCGCTCCCGCCCAAACGTCGAAACCGCCAGGTTTGGTACCAGAATAGGAACTATAACAGTAGCTATTATGCTACTGGTACTCGCTGTGTGTGTATCATGCTGCACACGTACACATCTGTCGAAATGAAAACAGGTAAGGTGCAGGTGAGTTAACTCATTTATTACCTACTACTGCTTGACTGACGGCGTTCTCTGTGTTTGTTGCGATTGATAATCTTTATTAGTAGTATTATCATTATCATCAGTTCCATTCATCATGCCGTCTCTGGTTCTCTTTGGCAAGAAAACATGCATTTCTGGTGATGACTTGCGAGTCCCTTCGGCTGTCATGTTGCTTTGGAAATTGACCTTGATGGGCGTGGCCATTTCTTTTGTGGTTTATCTCTTGGAATTGGAATTGGACGACAATTCGCGAGAAGACATTCAAGAGTCGGCCTTTCAAGGATGTCCCACTTTGACCTTGGCGCATCTTCGTGTGGGTCATCGATTGTGGTACGAATTGACGGCCTATGCTAGTTTTTCCTTGGTCTTGTCGACCGTCGGAGTGGCGCACAGCATTGCCATGTGGCGTGTTTCGGAACGAGGGACTCCTACCGATGCTTCCACACGAGAACGACCTCTGCAACGCTTGTGCCAATTCAATTTGACCTTTATGTTGGCGTTGAGGATTGTCACGATGGGATTGGGCATTGATTTGTATCGTTATTGGAGTCCCTTTTGCAAATGTTTCGACGAGGGAACTCATTACAGATCGACGTGCGATCGATTGTATTATTGGTATTTTAATTTCATGTTTCACTCGCAGTGGGCCGAGATTCTCATAAACTTGATTACCATTGGGGTTTTAGCCTCTTCGTGGGCCATTCCTCATGTACTGCCAAGAGCATTGGATACCGAATCACGGTGGCGGATTTTTTGTCGTTGTTGTTGTACTTTGACGAGTTTTGCTTCCTGCTGCCTGTTCGGAGGAGAAAAGGCCGTCTTGGGAGACTACACAGATATTGCCATGCTATTTTCCGACTTTTTTGATTTTCATGGAACACTCGACATTACCCGAAGTGATGTGATTGTAGGATTGCTCTTGGTCCGACAGGTGCAAAAGCAACGAGAGACAGAAATTCGAAAGAAGATTCATGCCAGCACATCGCGACTTAGCATGGCAGAGTCATCATCCGACTCGGAGGCATCGGAAATGTCAGAAACAGAACGTGAACAGGAAAGGAATATTGCAAGTGTCCGTCAAAGCATGAGAAACGCGCCAACCTATTCACATATTACTTATCGCTTGAAACGATACGGGGGAGCGGGGTACCAATGGGAATCAGCCGTCTCGACTCTTCTACAAATGAACAACCATTACGATCGACTCGTGCTCGCAGAGGGGGCGCGATACTCAAGACTTAGTCTGGCCATTTACACTTGGATCATGTACTCTCTGCACCACTGTGGTGGCTTTTGTAGTATCGTCTGCAAGGCCACGGCAAGAAATTTCAAAAAAGGAAAAAAGAGGCACTATGCAGGGGACGCGCACTGTTGTAGACTTCATTCCACAGCTTTTATGAAGGAAGCTGGTATTCAGGATGAGGCAGATATCATATATGCGTCCTTTCATTCGGATATTGTTGCATCGCCCTACGCAGTTGTTCTAGACCATGAGTGGAAATCTGTGGTCATTGTCATTCGAGGGACCCTGAGCCTCGAGGATGCTCTGACCGATTTGGATTTGGAGCCAACCTGTCTGGAGGCTGTGGGAAATGAATGTGGATTTGATGGAACATCCAAGCATGCACATGCGGGAATACTCCAGACCTGTCAATGGATCCTCAAAGATCTGCGAAAGCGCGAAACACTCGACCAATTGCTGGATATCCACAGACGGTATTCCGACTATCGACTGCGGGTCACAGGGCACAGTCTCGGGGCAGGCTGCGCTGCCGTTCTCGCCATGATGTTGAGACCAAAATATCCCAATTTGCGATGCCATGCCTTTTCTCCCCCAGGTTGCACATTGTCGGAAAATGCTGCTGTGGAATGCGAGGACTACATGACATCGTATGTATTGGACGCGGATATCGTCCCAAGAGCCTCTTTGAATGCCCTTGAAAACTTGAGGCTGAACATGGTGGAGATGATTGCGCGAATCAGAGTCTCCAAGGCAGAGGTGCTCAATGAGTATGCCTATGGGTGTATGGCCGGAGACGAAGACAGTCGCCTGGATCGGATGATGTTCAAGGAGGAGGACGTTCCCGACAATGAGTTCCAACAGCAATATTGCGAGTATCGCCGTCAGTACGATGAGCGAAAGAAAGGACGAGGCAAATCCATTGAAATTGAAATGTTTGTTCCCGGAAAAATTGTCCATCTTGTGCACAGCGGAATAACAGACGCAAAAAAAGAATATACATCTCGCTGGGCCAACCGGTTAGACTTTCGAGAGATTCGAATATCCACTCACTTTCTGGACGACCACAATCCGCATTCTGTCATGCGCAGCATCGAAACGGAAGCACAGAAATTTGGCTTGGAACTCCCCTATAATGGAGGTCTTCCGCGCGAAGCAGTAGTGCATCCCGAAGAATTGGCGACCAGTGCGACCGCTACAGGCATAGAGCAACAAATAGTGCAACCCGGAAGCGCAGTGGCCGTAGCGACGACTTCCATTTTCAGAGGGGAGATGACAGTGTAAGACGGCGGTCGCCTTCCGGGCTGCTGGCGAGTGCTTGTCTAGGCGCCATGCTAGCTACATGTACTGAAATGCCACGCGCAGAGAAGATTACAACACTGTGGGAATCTTTAGTCTGGCAAACGTTATTGCGGTAAGGCGTAGGTTTAGATTGTTGAAAGTACTAATTTTTTCTTTCTACCCTGCTCCAACAACCTACTGGGTCAACGTATCCAATCCGGCTAACTGGGAAGACTCCAAACGGGTTGGTGGGTGCCTAGGAGATTTCTATGGTTGTTCTGAGAAGGGACATTGATTTCCATGTCCCAAGAATCTGTAGATGATTAACTGATAAGGCGACGACGGCCAATAACGCCCCGTTTCGTTTGTAGTTAATTTAAGTTGTGCCGTCCGGCTTGCTCCATAATGATTCGTTGATCTAAAAGTTTTGCCATCCATTTTTTGTAATGTAGTGCAATCGGCACTATGTTACAGCAATAGCCGAGCTCATACTTGCTCGCGTAACAATCGTTGTGGTGTACTGTATCCCATGGCCAGATCATAATCTTCAAAGACGGGATCAAAAAATGGCAATGCCCATGTCCAATAATCCCCCACCCCAAAGATATCTCTTAGTTCCATCGGTTCATCCTCTGCTAAATTCCAGGTATTGTCGGCTTTCATTTTGAGTCGATCAATGGTCCCGACTCCCGTCATGACCCCAAAGGTAACATTGGTCAACATGCTCGAAACAAAAACCAACGTGCCCAGACACAACACGGTCATGGCGCGGACCAATTGTATGAGTACCGGAGAAAAGGTACATTCTTCACTGGAACAAAAAAAGTAGTTCCAGCCAAACATGAGCAAGGCAAATGCACATGCGATCCATGTGTAGCACAAGAACAGGACAAAGAATTCTGCGAAAAAGGCGAGAGTGAATCAGAATGAGCGAGCCATCATGGGATAGAGAGCAACCAAAAGAAGTGAAAGTGTGTGCGTTCGAACTCCGTTTGGCAACAATGTAAAAACAATTAAAGTTGTTTGTGGACATTTGTCACTACTGCACTTCATGATACTTACTCAAATTGCCCGTTCCGACACAATTGTTCATCCAGGGACAGTGATGATCCATGCCACTAATGCATCGATCACAAATCCGACAATGATGCGTGCCGGGTGGTTTGTAGGATTGACATCGACTGCACATGGCATGGGCAGCTGGTGTATAGACATCGACGGGCACGGCCGAATAGGGAATGGCTCCTGGGTCGGTAAAGGTTGTCTTGGCGTGCGAGGCCAATGCCAAGGCACAAATGGTAAAATAAATCTTGGCGAGCACGGGATTGAGGTGACTCCGTTCGGCCAAGAGAGCGACAGTCACTCCCGAATATGCTGTAACACAAAAGTACGTAAGTGTGTGTGTTTATTGTTGTAGAGGTTCGGGTGGTGTGGTCGGGGTCGGGGTACCGTGATAGGCGCAGAAAGTAATACATTCCAATGTAAATGAGAGTGAGTCGACCAACGATTCTCCAAAAAGGAACGAGGAAATGAAGTAATAGATTATTGTAGCACTTACCGATCAATATCCACACCGTGGATGACATGAGCGTTCCTACCCGATCATGTACATTGAGCCAAATTCCATCCTAAACGAAAGAAATATAAAAAGAAAACGAACAAAATGGATTCGATGAGAACATCTGAAGACAAAACAGACTTCCGAAGCAATGAAAACTGCAAATGAATTGCTCACCTCTTCATGTGTCCCAAAGGAACAAACCCAACTTTCATCATTAAAGGTATCCTGATAAAAGGAAGGCTCCAGTGACAGGTTGGAGCTGTTGCCCGTGCCATTTGTCACAATAGGATTGTGGTTGTTGGCGGCTCCTCCTGTTTTCTCCTGCAATGCCGTTTGACAATCGGTAGTTCGTGCTCGCAAGGTTCCTCGCATGACCGGCAACACAGAGGCCACGCCATTTCTGATACGCCCCAACAGGGTGTTGTTGCCGTAGTAAGGGTGTTGTGGTCGATGGCTGGAATCATATTTGCTGGCGTCTCCTCCATCACCACTGTCATCGTTTCCGACATAAATCACATTGTTGTCATTGTGGTAGTGGTTATTAGTATTTTTCAAGGGAGGAGGAGCGTAGTTGATGGTAAAGTCATCGGAATCGTGACTCTGTACAAGAACGAAGGAATCGTCAAGAATACCGCAATTCATGGAACAAATAGGTAAGTGAAAGCAAAACGAAAAAAAGAAACTATTTCCAGGACCAGCAAACCAACCACACGTAAAACACCAAGAGCCCTGTTTGTTTTTGACGTACTTGAAATCCATTCCGCCGTCGATTCACATTGTTGTTGTCATTGTTGCTTCCATTCCTTCCTCCCGTCATGACGGGTTGCCATTCCGAACCATTGGTACGCGACATCAAGGGTGTGGATTCCCCCAAATTGGCAGTCATTTTTTTCCTTTTTTTTTTCGATCAGTTTTCGCTCTTCGTTTCAAGCTGCTGTCACTACTCTACTATTCCATCGGCAATCTCAACAGCTATATACTGCATAGCGTTCTACTAGCTATCCACTTGGTCAAACTACAAACCAATACTATCTATTACTGTACTTGCCAGCAGCTCCTTCATGTGTTGTGTCGCTGATTTTTGGATGTTGTGACGGTGAGATTTGTTAGAGAGAGGGTTTTCAACGCATTGGTGAAAAACGAACGCCGGCAAGGTATTTTTAACGTACTGAATTGTACGTACAATCGTCAGACATTGAGCGAGTGTGCGCGCTGATATAAAAGAATTCATGACTCCGATGAATCACATAGGTTCTGAGCTCAAAAGATTATCAGAGATCTTCGGATTTCCATGACGAGCTCGCACCCAAGTTCGAATGCACCGCACCACCACGATTGGTTGCTTCACCAGACAACACTGCATGGAGAACCGGCTACAATTGAATACACTGTGCTTTCTTCACCACCAACAGCAGCAACACAACACCAAGAACCTTGGCTCGAGAGAATCCCTTTGAACATTATTATAGTAATAGAAGCAGCAGAGGAACTACATCGCGCTTGAAGCAACAACAAAGCCATCTTGCTTCTTCCAGTAGCAAAGCGTCATCAACACACCCACCAATCCATTTAAGATTTTTGCGATCCGTCCAAGTTTTTTAGGCACCACTTCGTGTCTTGAACGAATACAGTATCTGAAATTTACCAATTATTACTACTCAATACAAAGAAATAATAACAATGAGCAGCGGATCATCAGAGAATGGCAAACGTGCCAGAGAAGAAGAGGAAACTGAAGAAACGAGTAAGCACTTTCTTTACTGGCATAATTTTTGTTTCCCTAGAGACTGTCTCTTATACACATCTCCGAGCCCACGAGACTAAGGCGAATCTCGTATGCCGTCTTCTGCTTGAA
>ENA-ORBV01008838-ORBV01008838.1-microbial-mat-metagenome-genome-assembly--contig:-NODE-8838-length-16780-cov-3.491289_pt1 | contig 16780 bp, 5 predicted proteins | sample MGYA00237777_ERZ505514 | MGnify/ENA primary metagenome ERZ505514 (study PRJEB26160, sample SAMN06269048) | microbial mat metagenome | isolation source: Oligotrophic lake microbial mat | place... | reverse complement strand
GAGATTCGCCTTAGTCTCGTGGGCTCGGAGATGTGTATAAGAGACAGGTCTATTATTGATGGCAATGCCGCGTTTGGAGCCGGGATCAATAACAATGGGGCGCTGACCCTCTCAAACATTGATATTTCCAATAATGTAGCTACCAATGCAGGGGGTGGCATTTTCTCTGGCACCGGGAGCAACCTGACTCTCAGCAACACCACCCTTTCGGGCAACACCGCTGCGGGTGGCTCTAGCAGCATTAGTGGGCTGTTGGAGATAGATAGTCCGGTAACGGTTGGATCAGCGAACCTGTTTGAGGTATCTCCGGGAGTGTTTTTGAGTACAGGTAATTTTAGATTGAGCAGCCCCGATAATTTAACCGTCTCAGTCAGTGGAGGGCTAAATACTCAGGGTGGAAATGTGGTGCTCCAGGCTGCCGGGGCTGTTACCTTGAATAGCGCGATCGCCACCAGCGGCGGTGACGTTCGACTCATTGGCGATACCGACGACAACGGGCAAGGGCGGGTTCAAATTAATCAGGTGGTTGACACCTCGGGTGCCGGGTCGGGTGGGGCGATTACGGTACGGGGCAGCAGTATTAATAACACTGGCATCTTACTGAACGATTTTTCGCTGATTTCCGGCGGTGCGCCCATTACGTTGACGGGCACCAGTACCCGCGACAGTGGGGTTTCCGTCACTGGGTTTGGGTCAATTAATTCGAGTGGTGGCAATGTGTCGCTGACGGGCACTAGCACCACGGGACAGGGCATTTCGCTGACGGGGGCAGACGGCTCCACTGGAACGGTGATTTCATCTGGCGGGGGCAATGTGGATCTGACGGGAGGCGATCGCCTCTTCTTGGGTAGCCCCATTAGCTTGGGTGGCCTAGGAGCCACAGGCACGCTGACCCTGACGGCTGACGCGATGGATTTTGGTTCCGGGTTTTCGATTGATGGCAGTGGTGATCTACTGCTGCAACCGTTTGGCGACACGCTGACCCTCTTAAGTGCGCTGAATGTCAGCAGCAGCAGCAGCAGTTTTTTGAGTGATGCGGTGGTCAATATCGCCCTACAAGCCGCGCAAGATATCACGACGCGCAGCATCTCCACCAGTCGAGGGCGTGGGGTTAATCTGCGGATCACCAGCACCAACGGTAACATTGACACCACGGCTGGCACCCTTTCAACCAGCGCCTCGTCTGGCAACAGTGCGGCGATCGCGCTCTCTGCTGCGAACGGCAGCATTCGTACGGGTGATTTAGATTCCAGGTGGATCGGTATCGTCGGTGGCAGCGGCAACGGCGGGTCGGTGTCGCTGATAGCGCGCGATCGCATTACCACAGGCAACATCAACAGCAGTTCGGCCAATGGCAACGGCGGCGATGTCACCCTCGACCCCAGCGGCGATGTGCAAGTTGGATTTATTAACGCCGAGGGGAATGGTGGTACAGGCGGCACTGTCGATATCACGACTGGGCGGTTCTTCCGTGCCTTGCGATCGTTTACCGCGCTAGATGGGGCGATCGCCAGCATTTCTACCGCAGGCACCGCAGGCAATGGCACGATTACGATTCGGCATGGCGGCGGGCAGCGCGGCGTGCCCTTTCGCGTGGGAAATGCTGAGACCAATGGCACAGCCGCCGCACTGACGACTGGAGGGTTCACCCTAGCCAATCGAGATATTTCTGGCTCGTTTAACCAGAACGGGATTCGGCTGATTACCCGTAATCAGCCAGATCGACCCAATCCCCCCACCACAGAAGACGATCCAACCACCCGCGATCTGATCAAACCCGATGATCAACAGACGCCGCCCGAATCACCCGACGAACTGATTCCAGATGAGGTCACCATTGATGCTAGAAACAACTCGTTTGAGGTGGTTGCCGATCTAGAAGAAAGCAATGCCGCTCAATTTGAGAGCTATTTGGGTATTCCTGATCAAGCTCCAATTTTGACGTCGGCGGATGTGGGCGAGGCGCTAGACCGGATCGCAACCGCAACCGGAATCACGCCTTGCCTGATCTATCTCAACTTTGTGCCGCCGGGAGAGTCGCTGACTCTGGCTCAAGTCGGCAGCAGCACCCCCGGATCAACAGGCGATCGCGACCTATTAGAACTGGTGATGGTCACAGGCGATCAGCAAGTGATCCGTAAAGTGGTGCCGGGAGCCACACGCGGGCTGGTGCTGGCGATCGCCCGTCAGTTTCGCTCGGCCATTATTGACCCTAGCGATCGCCAAAGTACCGCCGCCATGATGGCGTCATCGCAACAGCTTTACCAGTGGCTAATTGCGCCGCTAGAGTCCGAGATCCAGCAGCGCGGCATTCAGAATCTCTCGTTTGTCCCCGATGTAGGATTGCGATCGCTACCGATGGCCGCGCTAAATGACGGGAATCAGTTCCTGGTAGAAAAATATAGCATTGGCCTGATGCCCGCCATCAGCTTAGTCGATACCCGCTACGTCAGCCTGCGCGATACGCAAGTGCTGGCGATGGGAGCATCCCAGTTCCCGCAGTTCCCAGACCTGAGTGCGTTGCCCGGAGTGCCCCTAGAGCTATCGACCATCCCTCAAAATCAATGGCGTGGCTTATTTTTACCCAACAATGCTGACTTCACCGTCAATACGCTTCAGGAAAAACGCCAAGAAAACCCCTACGGGATTGTGCATTTGGCGACCCACGCCAATTTCCAGCCCGGTCAGCCCAGAAACTCCTACATTCAGTTTGAAGACCAGCGGCTGCAATTAGATCAACTGCGCGAGCTGGGCTGGAATGACCCTCCCATTGAGCTGTTGATTTTGAGCGCCTGCCGCACGGCCTTGGGGAATGAACAAGCAGAACTAGGCTTTGCCGGGGCAGCGCTGCAAGCTCGGGTTAAATCTGTGCTAGCCAGCCTGTGGTCGGTCAACGATTTAGGCTCATCGGGGCTGATGGCAGAATTTTATAACCAGTTACGCACCGCACCCATCAAAGCCGAGGCGCTCAGATCTGCCCAATTGGCGATGCTGCGCGGCGAGGTCTATGTCAAAGATGGCCGCTTGCACTGGTCTGGGGGAGACATCCCGCTGCCACCAGACTTGGTGGGGTTACCAGATACGTCCTTTGCCCATCCCTACTATTGGTCGGCCTTCACGCTAATTGGCAGCCCCTGGTAGGCATGGTAGAGACGCGATTAATCGCGTCTAGTAATCGCGTCTAGAACCGATAGTTGAGGGTGAAGTACAGCCCGTCGTCTTGCAGGTTGTTGCCGCGATCGCTCAAATCTGCCAGAGCTAGCCCATAGTCCACGCGCAGGTTGAACTCTGGGAACGGCTGCCACAACAGCCCCACGCCTGCCGCTAGCAAAAACCGCTGGTCGGGCTGATCGCTGCGCGCCTGCGAATTCCACACGGTGCCCAAATCGACAAACGGAGCCAGTTGCAACGTCGGGCGACCGCTGGCATCTCGCCACAGCGCAATTTGATTTTCGAGCGAAAACCGTAGCCCATTGTCGCCAATCCGCACATTTTGCCGATAGCCCCGCACCGATCGCCTGCCGCCGATCACAAACTGCTCCGACGGCAGCAGCCCATCGGGGGTGAGCTGCAAGTCAAACTGGCCAACCAACAATTGACGGCGATCGATCCGCTGCAACCGCTGCACTTGCCCCAGCCAGCTAATAAACTGACCATCGGGCACGTCAGATTGGTCGGTTGCGTCGAATAGTCCCGTGCCAATGTTGAACTGCGATCGCAACGACCAGCCTCCCTGCGGATCGCGCCGAGTGTAGTCTTGGCCAATCTGAATCACACTCGTCGTATTGTCATCGGTGGGCATATTGCTGATTACGGTTTGCCCGCTTTGATAGGTAAACCCCAGCGACAGCGCCAGTTCTGCTTGAGTAGAGCGGATCAGCGGCTGACGGAAGCTGAGTTCATACCGCTCGGCCTTGCCCGTAATCTCAAACTGATCGAGTGGCGATTGGGTGACTCGGTTGCGATTGATTTCGCTACTCAGTTGCAGCGTCCCCTCCATTGGGTTGAGCGGCACCCGATAAATCAACCCCAAAATGCTCGATCCGCCTGTGGTCGTGCGGTAGTAGTAGCTGTTGATTTCATCGCCAATGCCCGTGAGGTTGCGATAGTGCAAATTGATCCCTGCCCGCTCTGACCCAATGCTGGGCGGTGAATCATTGTCGAAACTGACCTCCCCACCAAACGGGTCAGCTTCTGTAATTTGCATACTCAGAATACTTTGGCCTGGTTCAGTCCCCGCCTGTAGCTTGGGTTCCACGTTGGCGATCAGCGGGTCGCTTAACAACAGCCGCAGCTGATCTTCGAGTCGCCCAATATTCAACGGCGTGCTCACCCCAAGCTGGATGCGATCGCGCACATAGTCAGCATTCAACCGCTGCGTTCCCGTAATCTCAATCCGTTCGATGCCGCCTTCAATTACCCGAATTTGGACGACGCCATCGGTAATGGTCTGCTCATCAAGCGTGGCTCTAGAGGTAATGTAACCTCGGCTGAGATAGAGCTGGGTCAGGTCATCAGTCGCAGCTTTCAACGCTTGCAGTGTTACCCTCGGGCCAACTAGCGGCTGCGTAATTTGGCGAATTTCATCGGCTGTCAAAATTGTGCTGCCGACAACGTCGATCTGACGCACGGCAAACACAATACTGGTGTCTGGTACGGGCGGCACCACAATCACCGGCGGCGGCACCAGAATGACAGGCTGTTCAACTGGCAGCGATCGTTCAGGGGGCAGCGATCGCAGGTCGGGCAAGGGTTGCGAAAAGCGATCGCCCTCTAGCTGAGTCGGCAGCGTTTGGGCTAAAGCATTTGGGGCTATACCTGCCGACGCTAAAACCACTAAAGCGGGATAAAAAATAAATTTCATTCAGGTCGCAAATTTTCACATCGGGTAAGCAAACCGTGAGGATATCATACGATCAAAAAAAGTCACAGCGCTTGATTGCAGGTCAAATTTGCCGCCTGCAACTCATTCAGATCACCTCTAGTGCGCCATTGGTAATAACGGCACCCGCTAGCTTGACCGTAGCGATCCCATGTTGCAGATCGAGGCTGGCGGGAGACAGTTTAACCGACGCTGGCGGCATGACTAGCTCTATAGCAGCGGGGGTAAATTTGAGCGAGGCAGGTGCCAAGCTAATCTCCATGCCCGTCGGGGTGAGTTTGAGGGTGGATGGATTGCAAGTCAACGCGATCCCCTGCGAATTCAGCACAAGTTTGAGGGGCACCTTCACCGCTGGCGAATTGACCTCAACGGTGATGCCGCCTGCCCCTGGCTCGTCATCAAACGTCAGGGTGATTGCCTCAGTCTTAAACATCTTTGTAGATGGATCTGTGGGAGGCAGTGGCATTTGGCCTTTCTGCCAAAAGCAGCCGCTCCAAATCGGAGCATCGGGGTCGCCTGCTTCAAATTCAACCCAAATGTTGGTGCCGATGCTGGGCATGGCGTATAGCCCGACCCCGTTGCCTGCGTAGGGGACACAGGGCATCGCCCAGCTCTCTCGGCCCTTACCCAAAATGCTGGGAACCGCAACTTGCAGCCGCCCTAGATGAAGTGGGTCAATGTTATTGGTTACCACGCCCCGATATTCACCAAAATATCAGAATAAAACATTAGAAAAAATCACTCTTTTGATTAGCGTTTATACGGTTTCGTTCACGCTAGCAATATCTTGCAGATACACGGCCAACTGATCGACGCGCAGCAGCGGCAGGGTGGCGGCCTCGCTTGTGGCATGAGTAGACAGGTTAGACAACAGGCTAACGGTGAAGATGAACATGGCTCCTGTTTCAACAGGTCGAGTGTCTCTCTGCCAGATGCGAATGCCCGCAGCTAGACTGTCTCGCAGGTTCACGATCACTGGCGATCGCCCGCCTTCCCCCACTGGCACCGATAGCCGCGAACCCAGCAAAACGGGCAAGGTGGATAGCAAGTCTTCGCCTTGATGATTTTGAGCTAGGGCAAAGGCATAGCGGCAGGCCACGCGCAAGTCGTAGGGTTGTTCGGCTTGGGCGGGCAGCAGGGCGTCAAACATTGCCTGAATGTGGTCTGCTAGCGTCCGAGCAGAGGCTGCGCCCGTCGTTACTGACAGGGTGGCCAGATTCCAGCGGCGGGTGTTGAGCAGCAGCGGCGTGACGGGATTGGTAAATCGCGCCTCGGGGGTTTGGAAGATAAACAGGGGGTTGGTCTGACGGTAGGTTTGGCGATCGCGATCGAACACCAGATTTTTGTTGCGCGTTAGGCGGACTGCGGCCCAGGCGCTTTGCTGCTGCACCACGTCTAGGTCGGGCAGGCTCAGCACATAGTCAGGAATGGACGATTCGCCAAACACCGGATCGTTAGCAGCGGCCTCCGGTGATTTTTCCACAAACGCTTGAGTCACACTCAACTCATCGGTAGCGGCCGGGGGCTGGTTGGGCGCTAGTTCATACCCCGGCAGCACGATGGTGGGGAAGGGAGACTGGCGATCGCGGCGGATCAAGGTCATCCGTTTTTCTGTGGGGGCATTCAGCGGCGTCTCTTCTTGAATGATGTAGTCGGATGGAGCGGCTGGCGTGGGGGGTTGGATCGCCGTGCTGCGCCAGTGACTCCAGGCGATGGCAACCTGCTGAATTAGGCTGGCGATCGCCACAATGGCGGGGTTGACGACAGCTAGATTGACCGGAACCTTGGGGTCGCTGAGGGTCTGCAAATCGGGCTGAACCTGTGGGTAAACCAGAGAAAAGTTCACCAGTGCCTCAAACAAGGGGCGTTGGGCAGCGCTCAGCCCGGTGCTGGTGGCGGCGGCGCTGCTGAGGGGCGGTACATTGGTGTAAAGATTGGCTTCAATGTCATCTTGCGCCACGTCGATGTGTTCGTAGACGAAGGTATATTGCCATTCGCGAATGTGCTGCAATGTCTTGAAGCTGTCGGGGTCGGCTTCGGCGCGATGCAGTACCAGCGACGGTGTCATCGGATAGGTGCGCAGCGGAATTGGAATATCAACTTTACCGATGTAATTGGCATTGTCAAAATTAGTATGGCCTTCAATTGGCAAAATAAAGTTGAGCCAGGACGATGCCTGATACTGCTGAATACCGGGAACATCAGTAATGTCATATTCCATTTCGTTGACCCGGTAGAGCAACTCTAGCTGCACGTTTTCAAATTTTTCGGGCGAGGTCGTATCAAAAAAGAAAGTCAGATAAGAACCGCCCTGGCTCATAGGCACCTTCGCGGCAGACAGCGTAAAGCTAAACTCGCTGCTGGCTAATAGATCCTCGGTGCGGCTGTTTCGCAAGTTCAGCACAACAGGTTGCCCACAAAGTCGGGGCGATCGCCCAAAGCTCCACTGCGGATCGGTGGCGGCAATGCCGTTGACATCTACGCTCACCTGATATTGAATGATTGTTTCAACATCAAATCCTTCCACCAGGTTAATCAATAGCTTTTGGCGCAACGCAGCAGCGGCTACAGTGCGGCGATCGCGAATATCGGTTTGATCGGTTTGCGCTAAGACATGCGTCACTTGGTGATGAATGGCATCGGCCAGGGTTTCCTTAGCCTGAAGAATTTGGTTCACCTCAATTGGCTGGAGCTGAGTTGCCGGAATGGCGATCGCCGGATCTAAGAAGTCTTCCACGGCCACCAGAAAATCTCGCGCTAGCACATTTAGATCGACCGCCTCGACCACTTTAGGTTCGGGCGCGCCCAGTCCTGTCCCGCTCTGGTAGCGTTGCACGGGCACCGTTCCCGTCAGCAGCGAATTGGCCAGGGGAGCAGGGGTGAAGAAGAAGGGATAGGCTTCGTTAATGTTGTAGTTAATCCCCGACGGGCCAAAATGCACCGCCCATAAGGGCCGATTGATTTGTTCGTCGGCATCGTCCTGGAGCGTGGAGTGTTTGTGGGGCAGTTCATTGCCAACCGCCAGGTGCAAACTGGGAAACGCCGCTTCAAAATCACGGGCAAATCCTCGCAGTGAGGCCACATCTTCGGCGGTGCCCACCACTGCTGCCGATAGCTGCGTGGTTTTGGGAGATAGGAACGCCGTAATCCGTTCAATTTCGGGGACGCTTTGGCGGCTAACTGGATCGACCAGAGCCGGATCGCGGTAGGTATCGATTTGCCCCGTGACTGGAAAAATTGGAGCGGTGGGATAGGCCAGCGTTAATCCCTGAGCCGCTGCCGTTTGGGTCAAGTTAATTGCATGACGCACCAGAATGGGCGGGGCGATCCACGATTGCCCCGGCACCAAACATCCCGACTGAAGATGCAGCAGCAGCACAATGTTGGCGATCGCCACGGGTTTACCCATCACTGTGGTAAACCGATCGGCAATGCTAGCAAAGGTATCGTTGGGGCGAATTGTTTTGACCAGGCGGCGCTGTTCCGGGTTTTCCAATAGCGCCTGCCAATCTGCGGCGGTGAGGCTAGTGGATGTCACCTGATTCAGGATATTAGCCACTTGGGCAGTCGTGCTCGCGGCTTCTGCCGCCACCACAAATCCCATGATCTCACTCAGCTCCGGGGCGGTTAGACGATCGGGCAATAGCACTGCATTTGCTACCAGTAACCCGATCCGGTTCTGATTGGCGATCGCCACAGCCGTACAGTCGCCGATTCGCTGCACCGCCTGTTGCAGTGCGGGAGTGGCGCTGATCTCAACGCTGCTAAACCGCAAATCGGTAGGAGATACAGTGCGGGTCGAATCGCTTAAATCCTGCGCAATTTTGGCTTTCAGCGTGCCTGTGACGGCTGTTAGCGTGGTGGCGGCTATGCCATCCACAGCGGCGGGCAGCCCGGTCGGTAGGGTTACGCGATCGGCAATGGTGAGCACAACCGAGTTGAGGGCGATCGCCTGAGCCGCATTTGCCAAAGCGGCCAGGGTCGTTTGCAGCCGAGTAGCCAGCGATCGCAGGGTGTCGTCTGCGGCGGTGATGGTAGCGCGATCGCCTACGGTAATCGGCTCCCCGTTGGCAAACAGCCCCACCACATCGGCATTGGCAGTACTGAGCGCCTGGAGCGAAACGTGGTACAGCTCGCTGATGTCATAGAGGGTTTGGTTGGCGATCGCCGTGTGGGTGGGAGCCGTGACCAGCTCCAGGGTGGAGAGATAGCGGTAGGTGGTTTCGACAAAATCAATCAGGGGTTGTTTGAAGGCTTCCTGTTCCGTCGGGGTAGATGGATATTGCCAACCAGGAATGACAGATGTGTGAACCCCAAAGCCCAGGTCAGACTGATGAATTTGGTAATAGATTTGTTGATACGTGGCGCGAGCCGTACTTACCACTTGGCGAACCTCTGCCAGCGTTCGTCCAGCGGTCGCTAAATATTTGGTTTGATCGAGCACCAGTTCAATTAATAGCTCAACCTCAGGTAATGCACCCTTCCCAGCTGCACCGCTGCCAGCCGCAGATGCCGCGATCGGTCTAAACGCGTAGCTTTCTACCACCGCAGACCATTGGTTAATCCCCAGCAGCGGATCAAAATAGCGCACGGGTGTTGCTGGAATTGTTTCAGCGTTTTTAATCTGCGTACCGTAAAGATCGCGCCACTGGAGGGCGATCGCCATCGTTGCTGTGGCGCTAATCCCGGCGTAGGGGTCAAGTCTGGCGGGCGGCAGGGCAGTTTTGTCAGCTAAGCCGAGCTGCTTCGCCAGGGAATAGATCGGCACCACCCGCTCATAAATCCACAGGTTATCGTCCCGCGTGGTGGTCGGGTCATCTTCTGCTGGTCCTAGCGGTAAGCCTTCATTGCTTGGCCGAAAAGCGGCGGTTTCCAGCAGGCGGAAACCCAGCAGGTGGTAGATCTGTTGCAGCTCATCTGCTCCGCTCTGATTGGCGACGGGCTGAGGGATGGGGCGCTCTAGGCGGAACCCGATATTGCCAGCCGGAATACTCAAGCTCTTGGTCGTGTCATCGCTTTCCACTAGCAGCACGCTGTCTTCCAAATCGGGCAGCGGCTCGCGGATCACCACACAATTCTGGAAATGATGGGCAGGCGGCAGCCGTTCACCAGCGTGTGGTTTGAGCAGCACTAGCAATACCACAGCCGCACTCAAGCCATCGGTAAAGAGGTGCTCTGGCAGTCCCTGCTGGTCATTGCCGTTCTGCACCCGATAGTGCAAATGATATCCCCCCGTATTCACCGCACAGCCTTCCCAGAGCAGCTGAACAAAGTCGGTAGCGGACTCGCTGAGCGTAGCGCTGTAGAGGCTGCTGGGCTGGCTAGAGTCTGGCCTAGGATTGGGATTGGGAGTAGAGAGGTTGGTTTTTAGCAATAGGCTGGCAGTCGGCATCTGATTCGTCAGCCCGGTCTGGAATTCTACCTGCGTACCATTGCTCTGGGCAGAGCGATCGACTGCGCTATAGAGCAAGAACAGCTGCGGTGTGGTGGCCGTGGTGTTGAGATGCTGCCAGAGATCTTCCAATAAGTCTTTATCGGCTTCGCTGGTGCCGCTGAGCAGGTAGGTGGTAGGCAGCAGTCCTGTGCCATCGGGGGTGGGCACTCTGCGCAAGTTGAGCGTGACGCGGCTACCAAAGGCATAGTCGGTGAGCGATCGCAAATCGTCTGGGTGCAGATGAGCTTTGCCCGCTGCGGGTTTACCATACCGTAGCCGTAACGCTAATCCCGGCGAAATATCGTCAGCAGTGCGGCGGCGCAGATGATCGCTAACCAGATGCGTTTGCAGGTTGTCAGGCAGTTGCAAAATGGCGTAAGAACGGGCGGGCTGATTGGCCGCAGTGGTAGCTAGCCACGCAATTTTTTGATTGAGGCTATAGCGGCGCGGTTGATCAATATAGGGATTGAGAATCGTGGGATTGAGCGGTAAAAAGTCGGATTTTTGAATGTCTGTTTGGGTTTGATCGAGTCTCAGTTGATGGATTAACTCTGCCATCGCCTCTGCCCGACTGAGGACATACTGAAGCGTTGCAGCAGTCCGCTTCTGTGGCGGCGTTTGCCCGTCGTAATCTGTAAAGCGGATCCAGGGTAAACGGGCAGGATTAGCCAGGGTAATGGTAAAGTTTTTGACTGGTACGGTGAAGGTGAAGCGCTGCCCCAGTTCCTTGTAGAGTGACCGAGTGGGGCGATCAGGTCGGGTGCGATCGCCTGCTATCTCTCGTCGGTCGGGGATGCGCAAGCCGTGCAGCAAGAACCGGGATGACATGGCCGCTAGATGGTTAAACTGGCCGCCAGCGTTGAGCCGGGTCAGCAAGCTGGCTAGCTGAATCTGGGTCAGCGTATTGTCTTTGAGCAAGTCGATCGCCTGCTGCACCAGCGATCGCACTAACATCTGAAAGTAATCAATCAAGATGAATGTGGCAACCGAGTATCCGTCGCCCGGATCGAGGACGGGGTTCACTCCTGAGTTAGTGTCACCAATAGGGGTAGACGTTTGTTCAACAGTGCTGCCGTGGCTGGCTTTGAGCTGGGCAAAGTAGTGGACTAAATCTAGGCGATCGCGCTCATTCAAACGCAGCTCTGGCGCATCAAACCGCTGTGCCGTGCGATCGCCTAACTGCATCGACAGTTGCGGAATCATCGGGAAAATGGTGCCGCTGGTTTGGCCATCACAATCGCTAATATTCAGGATAAAATTAGCCTGCAAAAAGTTGGCCAGCGCCTGGTAGCTAAACAGGTCTTGCTGATCCTGCTCTCCGTTTGTGAGCATGCCATAGAGAGCTTCCAGTTCAGTTAGCTCTACCGTTGTAATTACGATTGGCGTTACCGTATCCGTCGTATTAGTTCTGGGGGGTGCTTCGTAGGCATAAATCGCCCAGCTTAGCAGCGCCTGAGCCAGTAGATCAAAATCTGTATCTGTGGCAGCGTCCTCTTCGTAGGTTTCATAACCCAACGAGTTGGGGTTAATCGAATTCTCAATAAACAGCAGCGCTATCCCCTGCACCTCTTCAGAATTGCGCGTAAAGGCGGGTTGGAAGAACAGATCTAGCGTGACTTTGGCCGGAAAAATGACGATTGGCTGCCAGCTGAGGGGGGTGGATGGGGTGGCTAGTCCTGCGGCGGCTAAGCTAAATGACGCGATCGCCACCTCTGGGGCAGTCGGGGCAAAGGCCGCTGCGATTATGGCGGCTACGCTGGGGGAGGTATCCGAGTCAAACGCGATCGGTTCAGCCCCTAGGTTCGGTTCAGCTCCCAAGTTCGGCTCAGCCCCTAGATCCGGCGGGGATGTACTGGGTTGGGATAGACTCGGCGGGGGAGCTGAAAGGGGAGTGGCGATCGCTCGATTACCCATTGATGGAGGAGCAGTTTCAGATGGAGCAGCAGTTTCAGAACTAGACTCCAGCGGCTCTGGCATGGGCATAAACGCCGTGGCCATGGCCGCAGATAAAGGTGCCGTCTCCGTCCCGGTACTCGTGACCGGACGGCGAGCACTCTGGTCGGGGTTAAGAATCCAAGGGGTAGGTCGCGCCGAACCCAGCGTAAATTCCTGCGTGATTTTCAGCTTAAACGAAAGACTGATGCTAATAAATACGATTTTGATAGTCGCCCGCACCGACACTTCAGCCGTTAAGGTGAGGAAAATCGGCTGGTAGGATTCAATGATAAACAGTACTGCAATCCGGACAATGACTTCCACCTCGACCTGGATTACACTAAAATCGACCATGCCCCACAGTCGCCCAACGATCGCCACCCCGCCCTGAATGCGGTAGTACTGGTCGGTCGCCAGGTTTGGATCGGTCGGGTTAAACCAGCCAATGACCCCTTCTAGCAAGCCCTGCACGGTAATGCTAATTTCGGCCTTCAATACGCCCTTATTAAAGGTTTTACCCAGCCCAATTTTGAGGCCAATGCCAAATTCAATCACCGGATTAAATCGGCCATTGGTAATGACGGGAACGCTGGTGGCGGTTTCGGCACTCAGCTTGTTGAAGTAAAACCCACCCGCTCCGGTAAAGGGAAATGCGTCGATCGCAAAAGAACGGGCAAAATTGAACCGCCAGGGAAAGCCAAAATCGAGCTTAAAGTCACCGTTGGTGTAGATATCTACCACAATGATAGGTAGCGTCACCGAAACTGTCCCAAACTCTAGCTGCCGCATGGCATCGGGCAAGACCAACTCAATGTGGTAGACGCCAATCGTATCGCTGATGCGACGGTAAAGAATTTCGAAAATTAATCCAGCAAATATCTTGGCTTTGGCTCCCCGTAATCCAATGCGGATGCCATAAAGAACGGGATCGTTGAAGATTAAATTAATCTCCAGCGTATCAATTACAGAGAACTGCGCCCCAATTAACCAACCGCTTTGGGCATTAAACTGAAGCACATTGCTGGCAGCAACGGGCGGTAGCGCCACCGTACCTGCTGGCAGCGGTCGCACCCGTTCTTGCAGCGTATCCATGATTTTGGTAATGTTAGTCAGGCGGCTGAGGGTGGCCTGGTCAAAGGAAATATGCTGGCCTAAGCCCAGATATTGCAGGTCGAAAATGCCGCTGCCTTTTCCGGGTACAGCCGGGGGTGCATCGTTGAGCGTATCCCAGCCTAGAGGATTGTTGGCACCTCGGGGCTTACCCAAAAAGCTGCCAATCAGCTCAATTTGAACCGTCTTCTTTCCTGTCGGTAAACGCAGGTAGGTCAGTCCAATAAATTGAATATTAATAAAGCCGAGATTGGCATTGGCCGGGAACCGGAAGGTAACAATTTTACGCGTCAGGTTAATTTCTAACTCTAGACCGCGCAGCGAGAGTGAACTTAACTCATTCCAGGGTGGGTCAAGCTGGAAGTCCCCAATGTTTGGATCAACCAGCTGCACCATAAAGTTGAGGATAGCGGAAAAGGTGGTGTTGCCAAAACTAATGACTAGAGTTTGCTCGGAGAGCAAGCCGACTGTTTTTTTGCTAAATTTGGCAATGAATTCCAGATCGTTGATGGTAAGCCGGAAGGTGAATAGCTTTTCAGTGGGTGAAAAGCGGTAAACGGCCATCACCGAGAGGTTTTGGAATAGATCGCTATCAATATTTTTAAAGGAAACCGCGCCGCCGATTTCGCCAATGTAGAGCCGTCTGGTTGAACTGGGCTGTCCGCCGCCTGGTTGCCCACTACCCGGTAATGCCGCAGGCAGGAAAGACTCGATCGCCAAGCGAGCTTCAACGATTAGCTGCGTCCCACCGCCCAGCTCGATTGTCCACTCAAATGCACCTCGAAACTCAAATCGTTTGCTGGGTGACGTTTCAACCGCAAAGCCCAGTTCCGAAATTTCCAGGTTGATTAGGCTCTGGGTGAGGTCGCTTTCAACTAAGTTGACTGAAGATCCGGCAACTTTGTTGACAATCTCTGGTAGAGAGAGGCGATCGCCTGCATCTAGTGCCGCCGAAAACCGCCAGAACCGTGTCCCTAGGGGTCGTTCAGCAAATAGCACAAACGTCTTCCCTAGCAGTTCTAGCTTGCCGCTAATCGTCACCCCAAAACTGCGCCCGCTGCGTTGCAGAAACAGGTAAAGCGATGCCACCTTCAGCTCAGCCGCATCCCCCAAGGAGATCGTCCATAGGTTTTGGATTTCACCCTCAAATGCATAGGTTTTGTTGGTGATATCGGCACTGAAGTTGAGCACTGTCAGCTCTAGTGCATCGTCCGTATCGGGAATATCGGGAATAAATTTCTTCAGCAGGCGATCGAGTTTGATCGGTGGGCTGCCGTCTTTCAATCCGCCATAAATTCTAAAGGCTGGATAGACCGCATTCACTTGGATGATGGCTTTCTCGACCATGACGATTGATGCTCCAACCTGTTTGCAACTGCTAAACAAAAACTATCCACAAAAGCATATCGAACCTAGTTCAAGCCAATCTCTCCCAATATTGCCAGCGATGTTCGCTTTAGCGTCATCACATCGTCTACCCGCAGCTTGAGCACTAACTTCTCAATCGAGATAGCGTCTTCGACTAAAATCCACGGCTGGGTTGATTCCACCGTGATCCGTACCGATTGCAGCTGGCGATCGCGCAAGTTTACCCCAAAGACTAGATCACTCAAGGCCACCTGCTCTGAGATGGACAAATTGCTGGGTAACACCTCGCTAAAATCAACCCCATTGGCCAGACTAGATAACCCATCTAAACCAGAGCCTAGAGCCTGGGTCAAGTTGGCAGCAAATTCAGCTTCTCTGGAGTACAAAAACAGGGTCGTGCTCAACGGAATTTCGACGGTGCCAGAGGATGCTTGGAAGGCGATCGCCGACCGCAACGTGATTTGAGCCGCCGCTTCGACTGACTCATCTGCCAGCTCGCGCAGCACTGTGCCCACTTCAAACGCCACAAACGGCAGCTGCAAAAACCCCAGATCTAAGCCTGGTAGTCGTTTAGAGAGGGTGACTAGCGGTAGTCCCTCCTGCAACACAATGTCACCCGTTAGCGCGACAGACTCCTCATTGCCCAACAACCAGGCGATCGCCGCTAGCCGCTCGGTGAGCTGCAAGTTGCCGCTAAAGGACAGCCCCTGCTTAACCGTATCGGACACATCGTGCGATGCCAGCGACAGGGCAGCATCGGTAAACTCCAGCAGGGGCAGAAACGTTGCGTCTAAATCGGGAAAGCTGGAGGCAAACGACCAAACCTCGTCAGGAACCGCCGTAATCACACAGGTAGGTTCGCCCTCGGGGGTAAGGCCAAAGCGGGCGGCGATCGCCATGTCGGTGAACGCCATGTTGTAGCTTGTGCCCAAAATGGTGATGCTATCGGGTGCATCAATCGGGTCGCGTAGCTGTTCCCGCAACATCAACGCACCGTCTAGGTGGTCATCAAACAGCTGCTGAATCGCTGGCGACTCCAGGGCGTCAGATGCTAGCGCCAACGTCCGATCAAGATCGGTATGTGCCAAGTTATCGAGAATAATTAGTTTCAGCGCTTCAATATCCACGGCACTCTTGATCCTTATTGATCCTTTACGTAGGCGGCATACCAACCCAACTGGTTATTCTCAGCCGTTCCAGCCGGATCGCCAAACAGAATAATCTCAGTGCGGCCATTGGGTGGAATCGACAGCACCAGAAATTTCAGCATGATATTTTTCAGCTTCAGCACGTAGCTAATGCGACCCTCATTGCGTCCTACTACCAGATCGATGCTTTTGAACACCAGCTTGATCACCCCCTGTAAGCTAATTTCTCGTTTGCCTCCGGTAGAACCGGGCAGGCGCAGTCCGACAAAGAACTTGCTGCCCGCACCAGGATTCCAGGCAAACACTAGGTTGGCGACAAACCCGGCTCGTCCGGCCAGTGCCCCGAGGCTGCCCAATTCCAGATTAAACGTCAGCGCATACCAAGACTGTGGTGTTTGGGCAGCCTTGACGATTGATTTTTGCAGCGGGTCGGTCAATCCAGCGCCAGCGGTGACCCGGAGTGCGGCTACAAATGAAGCCTGATCCAGAAAATCTTGCCCTACCAACGCCTGAAGCGGCGTGATCAGAGTCGAGGCTCCCGCTACCGTGCCCAGGTTTTGCAAGACCGCATCCGTAATCACGAAGCGCGATCGCAACTTTCCTGATATCGGCGACTTAACTGGCATATAGCCAAAACTATCAATCGTTTTATCGCCAGAACCATACAGTAGTCCAGTAAACTTCAGCGGGAACTTGGCAAACAAACTATCGCGGCGGGGGTTACTGCGCTTCAAATCAAACGCTAGCTGTCCTGAATCAAAGGCAAATGTCCGTGCTTGGGGCGCATCGACCCGAAAGCTCATGGTGACAACCAGGCTAGAAAATGCCAGAAATTGGGGCGGTGCAGTATGACCGCTGTTTATATCTCCTGTCTCTTATACACATCTGACGCTGCCGACGAAT
>ENA-ORBV01008837-ORBV01008837.1-microbial-mat-metagenome-genome-assembly--contig:-NODE-8837-length-16780-cov-9.120996_pt1 | contig 16780 bp, 6 predicted proteins | sample MGYA00237777_ERZ505514 | MGnify/ENA primary metagenome ERZ505514 (study PRJEB26160, sample SAMN06269048) | microbial mat metagenome | isolation source: Oligotrophic lake microbial mat | place... | reverse complement strand
TAGCGCTATCTTACTGAAAACAAATGCACTTACAATTTTGAGCGGCAACACTTTTTGGGTATTAAGCCCAGAATGACAAAGGCACAAAAACTTATGTATTACTACTTAACCGGAAAAGCCAGTCCGGTACGCCCGCTGTACCCCCGCCAAGAATCGAAAAACTTCTGCGGCAAGGACTCCCGGAAAGCAGCTCGAACTGCCCGCCCACAAAGCAGATAGCCTCTTTATCAATGGCCAGGAAGCCGCTTTTCGAAGCGGGTCTTCGGCTTAACCCCTGGCCTGAATTGAGTTTCAGTATAAAAAGTGCTACCTTTTCTACGCATGAGAAAAAACCGCATCGATAGTCATCGTAGAACTTTATTCAGCCGCGCGCTTTGCCTTTTTCTGGCGGTCTCACTGCTCATGCCCGCGTCTTTCCCGTCCGCGTCCGCCCAGACGCCCGCCGAACTTCCGGGCGTGCCGGGCGGATTCTCCAGCTCGGCTTCGGTGACCCTGCCTTCTTCTCTCGGCAAGATCGAAGACCGCTTTCAGGGCGGCGAAAAAACCGTCGTGCTGATCCGCGATGCGCACGCGATTCCCGGCGCCCAGCGGAGTATTTATGAAATCATCACCTACTTTCAGAAGCAGTACGGCGTCCCCGTCGTCGCGGTCGAAGGCGCGGCCGCACAAATGGACTTCAATATATTCAAGAGTTTCCCCGATAAAAAAATCCTCAGGCAGACGTTCGACGAATACTTTGAGAGCGGAGAACTTCCGGGCACGGTAGCCGCTTCTATTTTGGGCGGCGCGGACGGCGCTTACCTCGGCATCGAGGAATGGGAAGTTTATGAAGAAGGGGTAGGTCTCTATTTATCGGCCCTCGACCGCGAGCCCGAACTCCTCGGCCGGTTATCCGCCGCTGAAAAGAATCTCCAGGAACGGAAAGAGAAAATCTATTCGCCGCGTCTGCTCGAAATCGACCGGACCCTCGCGGGCTTCGAAGAGAATAAGGAGAGTCTTCTCGGCGTGCTGAAAGTTCTCGCGGCGGTTCAGCGCCCTGAGGCAGAAACGGAGCTTGCGATCATGCTCGAAGAGGCGGAGAAAGATCAGTCCGGCAGCTCCGGCATAGAAGCCGAACTCAAAGACGCCGCCAAAAAAACCGAAGCGCATCTGCGGAAGCTGAAATCCTCGCCGGAGAATAAAGCCAAAATCCGGGAATTCAGCGTCAAGACCCAGGAGTACCGCACCTCGAAGATCACTTCCGAGGCCTTCGCTCTTTTTCTCAGCGAGACGGCGCAGACCGAAAGCCTGGACCTGGTTTTTTCCGACAAACTTAACTCCGCCAAACAAAAGCAGAAAACGATAAGAGACCTCGAAGGAACCCGTTTCTTCGAGGCTTTCGAAAACTATGCGGCGTCCGTCAAGGCTTCTCTCTTTCGTACACCCGAGGAACGTGAACTCGACGAATATGGCGCGTACCTCGGGCTCATGAAAAAACTCGCAAAGATGGAACTGAACCAGAAAGACTGGGCCGCTCTCAGGTCGGCCGAGGCGTGGCCCGAAGGAGAGAGCCTGGACCAGAGCTTCAACGCGCACACGGCGTTCTATGAAAATGCGGAAAAGCGTGACGGCATTTTCGCAGACCGTCTTTCAGGTATCCTCGAAAGCGCGGACACTTCGTCGGCGATCCTCGTCGCGGGAGGTTTTCATACCGAGGGCCTGATCCGCCGGTTCAAGGAAGAAGGCGTTTCCTATATTCTCGTCATGCCCGCGATCAAGGCCCTGCCTGAAGAAAACAATTACCGCGGACACATGAAGGGAAACGTCTCGTGGAAAGATTATTTTCGCGTCGAAAACGGCAGGATCAATATTTATGACGCGTTTGTGCGGGGCGTACGCGACAGACTTCTTTCCAATGCGAAAAACCCGTCCGGGGAGCCTTCAGATGCGCCGGTTTTGAAAGAATGGCGGGACCAGCTCATCCGTGACCTCGCGAAGGAAGGACGGATCGCGAGCGCCGGCGAATACACTTTTTTTCTCGACGAAGCGGCGCAGGGCGAAGAGACGGATAATCTCGGCGGCGACCGTCTCAAAGTCAGGCGCTTCATCGAGGGGCTGCGCGAGATGTCGGTGAAAGGACGGTTTGACGAATCGTCTATCGCCGGACTTCTCCAGCCGGCGACGATTCCTGAGCCGTATTCGGTACCGACGCCGGGCGCCACCGTTTCCTTTTCAAATTTACGCTCCGAGTTGAGGACGCCTCCGGCCGGCGGCGATGAAGAAGGGGACAATCTACCCGTAAGAAGAGAAGAGAGCAGGGCGCTTATTCCCCAGGATCAACCTTCTCTCTTTCCGGCGAATCTCGCTATTCCCGCAGCGGCGCCGCCTGCGGGGGGAATGCTGGCCAGAGCGCAGAGGGCGCTTCAGCTTCGCTCTCAGGCGGCAGCTATCAAGAGAGCCAAAGCGAGGATCGACCGCAGCGACGTGGATTATCGTTGGATGCCGAACCAATTCTTCCGCGCTCTCGCAAGGGAAGGGCTTGAAGTCCTTATTCCGGCCGCGGATTACGCGTTTGAAAAGGGTCCCTCGGAGGCCAAAGCCGTTTTCATCTTCGCCCTTTTTTCCCGGCGCGAATCTCCTTCGGGCATCCATCCTTACCTGCTCGAAACTCTGGACAAAATAACTCTCGAAGATCTTGCCGCCGCCCTCAGAATACCCGATAGCGATGACGAAGTCGTGGAGCACCTCCTCTCTTTCAGGCATTCCGGCATAGACGATATGATAGTGGCGCTCTTCGATCATCCCCAGGTGGGTTCAACAGTTAATGTCAAGCTGATCGAAGCCGCCAAGAAACACGTGGGAAACGCCGAAGTCCTGCTCGAGAGGGCGAGCCGCCTGTCCACGACGAGTCTTTCCGAGACCCTCGCGGAATTTAAAGCCAGCAAACTCACCGGCCTTCATGCCCGTCACCGCCGGCCCACGCTCGCGGAAGCCCTCGAAATGGGAAGCATGGACTTTGAAAGCCTCGTCGTCCCCGATGCGGAGGATACGATTCTCATCATCAAGGGCGAGACGGATTTCGTGATGACCCTTTTTCCGGGCGTGAATTTCAACGAACGCTCGCTTCACAATCATCCTGGAGACTCCATTTTTCCGTCGGGCTATGCGGTGAGGCGGGGAGGGCAATACGGTTCGGAGGAATACGGGAGAGGGGATCTCTTTCACACAGGCACCCGGCGCGAGCATTATATCTTCAGCGGGCGCGGCATCACCCAGTACTATCAGGACCCGGGTTATTCCGGTGCGCTCAGGCCGCATGTGATTTCCGTAAGGTTCGCCGACGGGCAGACGGTGGAGGTCGAAGCCAAAGAAGTCCGGACAGGCCGTTTCCTTTTCGATGACAAGAGTCCCCTCCTCTTCGATGAGAAGGGAAACCCGCGCAGTTTTGTCGCCCAGGGAATGCTCGGACCGAACGGAAAAGCTTTCGGCATGACTTTCGTGACCTGGCCGCAGCTCATACGCCGGTTCGCCCGCGGAGACGCGGGTAACCTCGCCAAGTTTCTCTCATCCCGTTTCGTCGATCTCACCCGTTTGAACCCGGGTGACGCAGAAAAAATTGCCGCCTGGATGCGTGATAAAAAATTTCCGCTGACCTCTCTGGAGGAAGCCTCCCTGCGTGAAATGGAAAGATCCGCGGCGCCTGCTCCTTCAGCGGGAGATTCAAAGGCACTCGTTTCCGTTGCCGCCGAGCAGGCGCTGCAGGCGCAAATGGGGGAGCGGCTGGCCGGGGTCGTACAAATCGCCTCGCCCTCTCTCAGAAGTCTTTTCGGACAGACCGGCCTTTTGTTCACGACAGAGAACCAGCTCGAGAATTTCCTGCCCGTCGCCTTCTCGGAGGATTACGCGGCGGCGGCGGCGCTTGCCCGTCTCATGATCGATCCTTCAAGGCCCCTGACGGTTCGAAGCGCGGCGTTCCGCGGGATTGCCGCTTCAGCGGCCTATCTCACGCCCGAAGATACTCGGGAATTTCTCCGTAACGGGCTCGCCGAAACGGACGCGCGCGTGAAAAACGCCGCGCTCGATCTTCTCTTTCAGGCGCGCGCCGATACGAACGTCCTGCCTTTTTTTCAGCAGGTGCTGCGGGAAGGTTTCGAAATGAGACGCGTCCTCAGCCAGACCGGACCCAGCAATCTGCCCGACGAACAGAAAAAAGCCCTCTTTCTTCTCTATGTCTCTTCCAATGAGGCTTACCGCGCGTTTCTCGCGGAAGATTTTTCCCGCGATCTTTTCGGTTACGCGCCGAAGACGGTGTTTTTCAGTCTTGCGCGCTCCGGTTTGAGTTCCGCCGACAAGACGGACGTACTGATCCAGATTTATACCAGCCTCGGGCGGTTCGAAGCGTCCGGCCTCACGGTCAGTTATATGGGGCAGCGACCTTTCATTCTCGAAACTATGAATCTGGAGGACGCCGACATTCTCAGGCTTATTCCCGCCGCAGACGGAAAAAATGACGTCACTACCTCCGAGGTTTTAAGAGAAATGCTAAAAGACCGTTCGCGCGTGCCGCCGATGCCCCCCGCAGTCGAATCTCAGCGAAGGGGAAGAGCCGCCGCGGGTGCTCAAACTCCCGAAACCCCGGCCGAGCCGAAGATCGGCGCGCAGGTGGATGCTGCCGCCGCCAGCGAGCGGAGGCGGATGCTTGACGGCTGGCTGACCGACGCGCTGGCGCGGTATCCCAGGACTTCACGGAATTTCAACGACGTAAGATACGCAATATTCGAGGACCTGATCGAAATCTTCAAAGGACTTTCGAGATGGGACCTGGGTCTCGAATTCAATACGGCGTGGGTGGGCAGACTTATCGGGCCTGCCGGTATTCCCGTCAACGGCGACGATTACTCGAGGATAGCGAACGGTCTGACGGCCGTCCCTCTTGCGCCCGAAACGGCGCTCGGCTTTTATCAGCGGCTTGCGGCGGGAGGCATGGAATTTTTCAGGGACAAATTTGAAGGAGCTTCGGGCGACACCCTTCTAGAACGGCTCATTGCTTCGCCGTATCTCCAGGGGCCTCAGAGGCGCGTTCTTCTCGATGCGGCGCTCGCGGACCCGAAGCTCACTGACGACCAATACGGCGCGGATATCCGGGGCAGATGGTCGGGGGAAGAAGCCAATCTCTACGCCTTTCTGAAGGCCTTGATCGCCTCGCGTTTTTCCGTTGCTGAAGACATGAGCTACATTACGCGCTTTCCCATGTTTACCGGCAGTGAAGTATTGCACGCTATCCTCGTCATGCAGGCACGCAGTTCCGGCCGGGCCATCCAGGCGCCGGATATCGTCAGTCTTTCGCAGTCGGTCAGGACCCGATTTCCGAATGCCGTCGCGGCTTTGAACCAATACGTCGGCCAGAAGCGGGACCAGATTCTCGCCGGCGAGATACCCGAGGATCCGGCCTTTTCGTCCGGTTCTCTGGAGGGACCGGCCGCCGTGCCTTCGTCCGGAACCCCCGCGCTGTCTTCGGTCGATGCGCCTCCGGCCGCCGTGCCTTCGTCCGGAACTCCCGGGCTGCCTCCGGCCGACGCGCGTTCCGAACTGCGCAGCGTCGCCGAAGCCGTTGTGGCGGAGCTGATCGACGGTACCGGGATCGACGCAGGGGTGATTCCTCTGGTCGCGCGCGCGGGAGCGGAGATCGTTCCCGTTATCGAAGCCGCAGCGGAGCTGGCCCTGGCCCGGAAAGGCGCGGAACGGGCTATCGAGCGCGATGCGTTTGAAGGCAGGTTTCGCGCGCTCTTTTCGAGCTTCAATAAAGAACCGGTTTATATCCGCCACGTAGTGAGTGCCGCGGAACTTGGTTTAATGGCCGACAAGACGCAGGAATTAAAGGTGCTCCTCGAAACGATCCAGAGTACCGTGAAGCAGTACGAAAAAGTCGCCGTCGAAGTGCAGTTTGCCGACGGCAGTTACCGCGAGGCCCTGAAAGGCATCGATCTTCCCGATTTCGACAAAGTGAAGTTCACCGATAGTAAAGCGGATAACCGGGTCGTCTTTTACAATGAGGCTTATTCGAATTATTCCGCGGCCGCGCAGACGCCTTTCGTGATCGGACTTTCGGGGGAGCTTCTCACCGACCAGTACGGCGAAGAACAGGCGGGCGTGACTTATCCTCAAGCATCAAACATTGCCTCCGGTTTTTTTCTCGCCGGCCTCGCCATCTCCGCGGCGCGTCTTTCTAAACAGCCTCTCGATGATATCGTGGTTAAAACCGGCGAGGGCCGCTACCGGGCGCGCACCCAGGCTGTCCTCGAAGGATTCACCGGCCTCGCCCGCAGTCTCGCCGCCGATCACGAAGAATTTCTGGCCGCCGCGCGGTCCGCTTAATCTGCGCGAAGCCGGGGTCCCCCGGGCATCGCCCGTTCAGAGTTTTTTCCAGGGCCTTCATGGCAGTATCCCTTAAGCCGTTTTCAACCTCGCCCTTATTTTCAATCCATTCTCTTTCTATATTATATGATTCAACAAAGGGCCCGGAACATGCGGCCGAAAGAGAAAATATGATCAGCCTAAAGAAACTATGGGTTTTGCCTCTTGCAGTCATGATGCTTATCGCGATTACTTTATACCCGGCGCTTTCGCTCTTTGCCCAGGGTGCGGCGGAAGGCGACCCAACGACAAAAAAATCAGAGACGTGGAGACAGCCAAATGAGGAAGACAGGGGTAATGTTCTCGAAGCCTTGAGCGGCGGAGAGAGCGATGATGAGTACCCCGGCGTCCCTGAAGAAATGGTCGAAGCGAAAGCGCGGGCAAACCAGTAGATACCTCTCGTTTTTTCCCTGATACAGCGCTAATGTTTGCACCGTAATATTGTAACAAAAATCTCGCATTTTTTCATCCTACCCCTTAGACAGTCCTTGCCTAAAAAATAAAACACTTATAAAATATAAAGGTAAGTCGCTCCCCAGACGAAAATTTCTGAGTACCTCATTCGCAAAAAAAAGTTCAGAACGCAGTCAATCTCTTTCACCAGTCTCATAAAATTTTTTATTCGCAGTATCGTATTTCAAATTGCGCACTGCTCCGCGAAATTTTCACGAAGCGCTCCCTTATGCGATGTCAGTTCTCGCTCCTTGATCTAACCATTTCGCAGGTTGTCCAGTTTCGAACAAGTTGTGAATCCTCAAGTCCAATAAGAAGGAGCAGCATTCCATGCCAAAACCAATGCAGAAAAAAAACAAGAACGGGACCGTAAACGGTTACCGGACGGCGAGCGCAGCCTCCAGTCCCCGCAGGGCAATGTCCGACACGCAGCTGAAGCAGCTTCTCAAAACGGTGAAATCCGTTTACGAAGGCGACTTCAGCGTGCGCTTTCCCGAGAATAAGGGAACGCTCGGAGAAATCGGCGATTTCCTCAACAAAATCATCAAGCTCAACCAGGACATGGCCAATGAGTGGATCCGGGTCGCGAAAATCGTCGGTCAGGAAGGACGTCTGACGGAACGCGCCTCGATCGGTCTCGTGCGCGGTTCGTGGGCGACTTCTATTGAGTCGATGAACAAGCTGATCACCGACCTTGTGCAGCCGACAAGCGAAGTCGCGCGCGTTATTACGTCGGTGGCCCGCGGAGACTTGTCGCAGAAGATGTCGCTCGAAATCGAGCGCCGTCCGATCAAGGGAGAATTCTTACGCATCGGTACCACCGTGAATTCGATGGTGGACCAGCTCAACTCCTTTGCCGCAGAAGTAACCCGCGTCGCAAAAGAAGTCGGTACGGAAGGTAAACTCGGCGGTCAGGCAGACGTTAAAGGTGTGTCGGGTACGTGGAAAGATTTGACCGACAACGTGAACCAGCTCGCCGCCAACCTGACGAACCAGGTGCGTAACATCGCGAAGGTAACAACCGCCGTCGCGAAAGGCGACTTGTCTCAGAAGATCACCGTCGACGCGAAAGGCGAAATCTTCGAGCTGAAAAACACGATCAACATCATGGTGGACCAGCTCAACTCCTTCGCGGCAGAAGTAACCCGCGTCGCAAAAGAAGTAGGAACGGAAGGAAGACTCGGCGGTCAGGCCGAAGTGAAGGGCGTTTCCGGTACGTGGAAAGACTTAACAGACAGCGTGAACTACCTCGCAGGAAACCTGACGAACCAGGTGCGTAACATCGCGAAGGTAACAACCGCTGTCGCAAACGGCGACCTTTCCCAGAAGATCACGGTCGACGCGAAAGGCGAAGTTCTGGAACTCAAGAACACGATCAACATCATGGTGGACCAGCTCAACTCCTTTGCTGCAGAAGTAACCCGTGTCGCAAAAGAAGTCGGGACGGAAGGAAGACTCGGCGGCCAGGCCGACGTGAAGGACGTCTCGGGTACGTGGAAAGATCTCACCGACAATGTGAACTTCCTCGCCGCGAACCTGACGAACCAGGTCCGTAATATTGCGAAGGTAACAACCGCCGTCGCAAACGGCGATTTGTCGCAGAAGATCACGGTCGACGCGAAAGGTGAAATCTCGGAACTTAAAAACACGATTAACATCATGGTCGACCAGCTCAACTCCTTTGCTGCAGAAGTAACCCGTGTCGCAAAAGAAGTCGGTACGGAAGGAAAGCTCGGCGGTCAGGCGAACGTGAAAGACGTTTCCGGTACGTGGAAAGACTTAACAGACAACGTGAACCAGCTCGCCGGTAACCTGACGAACCAGGTCCGTAACATTGCAAAGGTGACAACCGCCGTCGCAAAAGGCGACCTCTCGCAGAAGATCACGGTCGACGCGAAAGGCGAAATCCTGGAACTGAAAAACACCATCAACATCATGGTGGATCAGCTCAACTCTTTTGCCGCAGAAGTAACTCGTGTCGCAAAAGAAGTCGGTACGCAGGGTAAACTCGGCGGACAAGCCGACGTGAAAGGTGTCTCCGGTACGTGGAAAGACTTAACAGACAACGTGAATCAGCTCGCCGGAAACCTTACCGACCAGGTCCGTAACATCGCGAAGGTAACAACTGCCGTCGCAAAAGGTGACCTCTCGCAGAAGATCACGGTCGATGCGAAAGGCGAAATCCTGGAACTTAAAAACACGATCAACATCATGGTGGACCAGCTCAACTCCTTTGCTGCAGAAGTAACTCGTGTCGCAAAAGAAGTCGGCACGGAAGGAAAGCTCGGCGGACAAGCCGACGTGAAGGGCGTCTCCGGCGTGTGGAAAGACCTCACCGACAACGTGAACTTCATGGCGTCGAATCTTACCAAGCAGGTCCGAGGCATTGTGAAAGTCGTGACCGCCGTCGCGAACGGAAACCTTCAGCAGAAATTCGTGCTCGAAGCAAAAGGTGAAGTCGCCGCGCTCGCAGAAACGATCAACAACATGATCGACACTCTCCGAATCTTCGCCGACCAGGTGACGACCGTCGCCCGCGAAGTAGGTTTCGAAGGTAAACTGGGCGGCCAGGCCAAAGTCCCTGGCGCCGTCGGTACGTGGAAGGATTTGACCGACAGCGTGAACTTCATGGCCGACAACCTCACAAAGCAGGTCCGCGGTATCATCAAGGTTGTGACCGCGGTCGCTATGGGAGATTTGTCGCAGAAGTTCGTCCTCGAAGCAAAGGGTGAAGTCGCGGCCCTCGCAGAAACGATTAACAGTATGACCGACACGCTCCGTATCTTCGCCGACCAGACGACGAAAGTGGCCCGCGAAGTCGGTATCGAAGGAAAACTCGGCGGGCAGGCGAACGTGCCTGGTACGACCGGTACGTGGAAGGATCTCACCGACAACGTCAACCAGCTCGCAAGCAACCTGACCAACCAGGTGCGCGCGATCGCCGAAGTCGCTACAGCCGTGACGAAAGGTGACCTTACCCGGTCGATCCGGATCGAAACGCAGGGAGAAGTCGCCGCCCTTCGAGACAACATCAACCAGATGATCTCGACCCTGAAAGAAACCACGCAGAAGAACACCGAGCAGGACTGGCTGAAAACCAACCTCGCGAAGTTTTCAGGCATGCTGCAAGGTCAGCGCAATACGACGGCCGTCGCGCAGCTCATCATGTCGGAACTCACGCCGCTCGTCGAAGCCCGCTACGGAGCTTTCTATCTCCTCGAGCAGGAAGATGCCGAGGAGCCGTCGCTCAACCTCATCGCGAGCTACGCCTACACCGAGCGCAAGAAAATCGGAAACAAGTTCGCGCTTAAGGAAGGTCTCGTCGGCCAGTGCGCATTCGAGAAAAAGAGGATCCTGCTCACCCAGGCCCCGTCCGACTACATCATCAGCTCGGGCCTCGGCGAAGCGCCTCCCACGAACGTGCTCGTCCTTCCCGTCCTCTTCGAAGACGAAGCGAAGGCCGTGATCGAGATCGCGTCGTTCAATACTTTCAGCGCCAACCACTTGAGCTTTCTCGACCAGCTCATGGGATCCATCGGCGTCATCCTGAACATGATCTCCTCCAGTATGAGAACGGAAGAGCTGCTGCAGGAAGTCAAAACGTCGAACCAGGAACTCGAAGCGCAGGCGAAAGAACTCGAAGAAAAAGCGAAACTTCTCGAAGTTAAAAACCGCGAAGTCGAACTCGCCTCGCAGTCATTGGAAGAGAAAGCCGAACAGCTCTCTCTTATTTCAAAGTATAAATCGGAATTTCTTGCGAACATGTCGCACGAGCTTCGAACCCCGCTGAACAGCCTGCTCATTCTCTCCAAGGTCCTGTCCGAGAACAAGGACTCGAACCTGAGCACCGAACAGGTGAAAGTGGCCAACACCATCTACGCCGCGGGCGGCGATCTTCTCACCCTCATCAACGAGATTCTCGACCTCTCGAAGATTGAAGCCGGTAAGATGAACATGGACCCGAAAGAAATCCGTCTGAACGACCTGCGCGATTACCTGGAGCAGAACTTCACTCCGGTCGCGAACCACAAGAAGATCCAGTTCCAGAGCGATTTCGGCTACGCGCTTCCGGAAACGATGATCACGGACTCGAACCGTCTGCAGCAGATCCTGAAAAACCTGCTCTCGAACGCGTTCAAGTTCACGGAAAAAGGAAAAGTGACGATGACCTTCTATCCCGTGGACCAGGGCCGGAAGTTTGGAGTCGAAGCGCTCGACAACTGCAAATCGATCATCGCGTTCGCGGTCTCGGACACCGGCATCGGTATCCCGATCGAGAAGCAGAAGATCATCTTCGAAGCGTTCCAGCAGGCGGAAGGCAGCACGAACAGAAGATACGGCGGTACGGGTCTCGGTCTTACGATCAGCCGCGAAATCGCGCGTCTGCTCGGAGGCGTTATCGAAGTCAAGAGCGCCGTCGGACAGGGAAGTACCTTCACGCTCTTTCTGCCGCAGAGCTACACGGGAGTCGAGGCCTCAATGTGGCCGACGCGCCCGGAGCCTATGGCCGAAAAACGCGTTCTGCCCGCAGGCGCCGATCTCGAAGGAAAGAAAATCCTTCTCATCGACGATGATCCCCGCAACATTTACGCGATCGCGAGCGTGCTCAAGAACTGGGGCGCAACCCCGATCAATGCGGACAACGGCAAGACGGGCATCGAGGCGCTCCGCGCGAATCCCGACGTCGACCTCATCCTCATGGATACCATGATGCCAGAAATGAACGGCATCGAGGCGACCAAGGAAATCCGGAAGATGCCCGAATTCAGGCATCTGCCTATCCTGTCCCTGACCGCCAAAGCCATGAAAGGCGACAAGGACAAATGTATCGAAGCAGGCGCCACGGACTATCTCACAAAGCCCGTCGACTCTGACCACCTCATCGCGTCAATTTTCTTCTGGCTCGAGAAAGTGGTCAAACCGGCGGTAATCACGCAATCAGAGAGCGTTACCGATGGACAGAAAGTCTGAAGATAAAGTAGCTATCCTCCTCGTCGACGACAGGGATGACGGACTTCTGGCCCTGGAGATGGTTCTCGCTTCACCGGAATACAATCTGGTGTCGGCGAGCTCCGGGCTAGAGGCCCTTTCCCTGCTTCCTCTGCACGATTTCGCCGTCATCCTGCTCGACGTACAGATGCCGGGCATCGACGGCTTCGAGACGGCGAAGCGCATCCGTGACGACGCGAAATTCTCGCATCTGCCGATCATCTTCGTGACGGCGATCAGCAAGGAGCTACACTACATCTACTCTGGCTACGGTTCGGGCGCGGTCGACTACCTCTTTAAACCGATCGACACCGTCGTCATCCGCGCCAAAGTCTCGATCTTCGCCGACCTCTACCGCAAGAACCGAAAAATCCAGCAGCAGGCCCAGCAGCTGCTCGAGAACGAGAAAAGAAGCCACCTTCTCACTCTCGCCGAAAGCCAGCTCGAAAATTTCCGCCGCTACCAGCATCTTGCCGACGCCGTCCCGCATATTATCTGGAAGGCGAAAGCCGACGGCTCGCCCACTTACTTCAACAGCTGCTGGACCCGCTACACCGGCCTCGATGCCGAAGTCTGCGACGACGCGCTCTGGCGTTCTGTTTTTCACCAAGCCGACATCGCGCGCCTGCTCGATTGCTGGGAGGCGGTGAAAGAAAGCTGCGAGGAATGCAAAACCGAGTGCCGCATCCGGCGCCACGACGGCGTGTACCGCTGGCATCTTGTCCAGATCGTCGACGAGAAAACCCCGGAGGGCAAAGTCTCCGGCTGGATCGGCTCCTGCACCGACATCCACGACGGCAAGGAAATCCAGGTTGAGCTGCAACGCAAGGCCGAAGAGCTCAGTCATGCGAACAAGGAACTTACGCGTTCCAACAAGGAGCTCGAGCAGTTCGCCTACGTCGCTTCGCACGATCTCCAGGAGCCTCTCCGCATGGTCTCCAATTATGTGGACCTTCTCGCGATGCATTTCGAAGGCCGCCTCGACGACGAAGCCAACAACTACATCCGGCACGCTTACGATGGCGCCATCCGCGCCCAGGAGCTTATCCGCGATATTCTCTCTTACGCGAAAATCGGTCCGAAGGAGCAGCTCCTCGCGAAGACGGATTTCGAGCGCATCTTTGAGATCGTTCTCTCGAACCTGAAACTGGTCGTCGCCGAGAGCGGGGCCCAGATCACGCAGAGCGGCCTTCCCGCGATCATAGCCGACGAATCACAGATGGTCGAACTCCTGCAGCACCTCATTTCAAACGCAGTCAAATTCCGCTCGGTGCGCCCGCTCACAATCCACGTGTCGGCGCATTGCGAGGATAAGAAATGGGTCTTCTCCGTGAAGGACAACGGCATCGGCATCGAATTACAGTACCGTCAGAGGATCTTCGGGATCTTTCAGAGGCTCCACAAAAAGACGGAATATCCGGGCACGGGCATCGGCCTTGCGATCTGCAAGAAAATCGTCGAACGCCATCAGGGAGATATCTGGGTCGCCTCGGATGCAGGCGAGGGATCGACCTTTTGTTTCTCGATTCCGGAAAGCCTCGCCCAGAAGATAGCGCCCGTCCCCGGATCACCCTCGCAGAATGCCGTTCCGAGCCCCGCCCTCGAACGCGGCAGCGCCTGAGAACCCGCCCAAGACCGCCTTTTTCCGTAAGTTCTCACGAAAATCTTTCTGTTTTGAATCACTTCTGGTCTTAAAGACTTTATTTCGGTACGATATATTCCCATGCAGACGACGTTTAAGAGATTTTGACCGTGGCCGAGAGTATTTCACCGAGATTCAATCCTCAGAAGGCAATCCTTCTCAGCTTTGCGGGCGCGATTCTTGTGCTCACGGGCCTTCTCCTGCTTCCGGGCTCGAGTCCTCACGGATTGAGCTGGATAGACGCCTTGTTCAACGCCACGTCCGCCGTCTGCGTTACGGGCCTTTCTACGATCAATATAGAGACCGATCTCACCCGCCCGGGGCAGATCATTCTGCTTGCCGGCATCCAGGCAGGCGGCCTCGGAATCATCACTTTTTCGGTGTTCTTCTCCCTGCTTTTCCGCGGACGCTGCACTTTCGCATCCCGTCTTTCGGTCGGCATGTCGCCCCACCGGGCGGAACTTGGCGACCTTTTGCAGGTGCTCGGCTTCGTCCTGCTCATGACCCTGTCTTTCGAAGCCCTCGGGAGCTTCATTCTCTTTCAGCGCCTGAAAGAAATACACCCTTTCGGCGACGCCGTCTTTTCCTCGGTCTTTCATTCGGTCTCCGCCTTCTGCAACGCGGGCTACAGCATTTACGGAGACAACCTTATTCGTTTCCAGCACGAACTGCTCGTGCCAGGCTGCATTTCGGGCCTCATCATTTTCGGCGGTCTCGGGTTTATGGTGATCGACGAAATCCGTGTCTGGCTCTTCTCGCTCGGCCGGGAAAAGAAATTCAGGCTCACCGTTTACACACGAGTCTGCCTTCTGGGCTCGTTTCTTCTCCTTCTCGCGGGCACGGTCCTCTTCTACTTTCTCGAACGCGACCACTTGTTCGCAGGCATGAATTTATCCGCCCAGCTCATGAACTCATTTTTCCTTTCCGTGACTTCGCGGACGGCCGGCTACAATACGGTCGATACAGGGGCCCTCATGAACGCGACCCTTTTCTCGGTCATGCTTCTCATGTTCGTCGGGGGCTGCCCCGGCTCGACCGCGGGCGGCATCAAGGTGACGACGCTCGCCGTGCTCATCGCGCTCGTGAAAGACCAGGCGCGGTTCCGCCAGACGACGACTCTTTTTAAGAGGAAGATCCCTAATACCACCGTGGCGAAAGCGCTCGCCGTCTCAGCCGCTTCCTTCGTCGTCGTGACGGTGATGACGCTCTTTCTCCAGATCAGCGAAAAAGCTGGAAGCTCCGCCGCCGCCGAACGCGAAGATTTCCTGGGGCTGTTTTTCGAAACCGTTTCGGCGTTCGGCACCGTAGGCCTGTCGACCGGCGTCACGCCGACGCTTTCGGTCGCGGGAAAACTCGCAATTATTTTTCTCATGTATATCGGACGCGTCGGGCCGTTGACACTGGCCCTCGCGATCGTGATGAAACGCAAGGCCGGACCAAAGTACGAATACGTCGAAGAAGACGTTCTGGTCGGCTGACGCCCGAGTTCATTTGTGAGCTCAGGCGGAACACACTAATAAGGAGGATTCATGCAAGTACTCGTGATTGGGGCCGGGAATTTCGGGGCGACCGTGGCGGTCGAGATGGCGGCTAAAAAATGCGAAGTGATCGTCATCGATACGAAAGCGGAAAAGCTGGACGATATTAAAGACCTCGTCGGCCAGGTGATCGTGGGCGACGCGACGGACAAAGACCTGCTCGATAAGTTCGCCAAAGATATGGATATCGTCGTGGTCTCGCTGGGGACGGTCGTGGACGCGAGCGTTTTGATCGTGCACCATCTGAAAGAAATGGGCACTAAACGAGTCATCGCGAAAGCGAGCAGCGTCGACCACGGAAAGATCCTGAAAATCGTGGGCGCGAATAAAGTCGTTTTCCCGGAAAAAGACGAAGCCATCCGGCTCGTAAGGAGCCTCGTGTATCCGGACGTCCTCGATCTGATCCGTCTTTCGGACCAGGTCGGCGTCGTGGAAATCGCGGTGCCGGAGAGCTTCACCGGAAAGGCGATCAAAGATCTCGAGCTGCGGAAAAAATACGGCGTGCAGGTGATCGCGGTCCAGAATCCGCTGAGCGGAAAGAGCGAAGTCCTGCCCGGGCCCGCTTACGTCTTCAAGCCGGACGATATCATGGTCGCGCTCGGAGTCCCGGACGACCTCATAAGACTCGAGAAAAAGTAACCGGCGCGATTTTCGAATAACGGGAAGCAGCAGTCCCTTCACCCCTGATTTATGGGAGGTCTTTATTCCGGGTTCGCATTCGATTGTAAGGCAGTCAAAAGTATCCGGCAACACCTTCGACTCTCTCCGCGAGAAAGTGCGCCGCACTCTTCTCGAAGGCCAGATGAAGGTGGAGCGCGCCCGCGTTGAAACTTACTGGCAGACGGGCAAGCTCATCCACGAACACATCCTTCAGTACAAGGAACGCGCCGATTACGGCCGTCACGTGATTCAGAAACTCGCGCGCGAACTGAAAGTCAGCGGCACGCTCCTCTACCAGACCCGGCAGTTCTACCAGGTGTTTCCAATTTTACACACGTGTGTAAAATCTTCTTCCCGGCTCAATTGGTCTCATTTCCGCCAGCTCGTCGTCGTGCCGGACAAAGATACCAGGATCGAGCTGATGAGCCGGGCCGAGGAAGGCGGGTGGAGCACGCTCAAGCTGAACGAGAAGATCAAGCTGGAACAGGGCGCCGCGGACGACAGGGAAAAAAAGGTCTCCGCGTCAAAGCCGTTAAAACTTCTTCCCAAACTTGGCGAGCTCTACACTTTCCGGCTGCTCGAGGCGGAGCGGGTGAATGCGGGCGCGGACTCGGATGCGCTCAGGGTGGATTTGGGTTTCAATAATCATTATCTGCTTCCGGCGGAGCGGGCGAAGGGGTTCCGGGAGGGGCAGATCGTCCGAAGCCTTAAAGATAAAAAAGGCGATTACTCTCTCGAGAAGTCCGGTTTGAAAGAGGATGCACTTTTTACGTTCAGGGCGGATGTGGAGCGCGTGGTGGACGGGGATACATTGATCGTGGTGCTGGATCTGGGGTTCCGTTTGACTGCGCGGCATTATCTGAGGCTGCGAGGGATCGACTGCGCGGAGCTTGATACTGCGGAAGGTAAGAAGGCGAAGGCTTTTGTGGAGAAGGCGGTCAAAGGAGCTGAGTATCTGCTAGTGACGTCGACGCGATCGGATAAGTACGGGCGTTATCTTGCCGATCTCTTCATACCGCCAAAAAACTCTGACTCTGTCCTTCGGACTTCCTCCTCTGTCGTCCGGACGTCCCCCTCAAACACCCGAATGTCCCCCTCCGTCATC
>ENA-ORBV01008835-ORBV01008835.1-microbial-mat-metagenome-genome-assembly--contig:-NODE-8835-length-16782-cov-4.794972_pt1 | contig 16782 bp, 20 predicted proteins | sample MGYA00237777_ERZ505514 | MGnify/ENA primary metagenome ERZ505514 (study PRJEB26160, sample SAMN06269048) | microbial mat metagenome | isolation source: Oligotrophic lake microbial mat | place... | reverse complement strand
GCCCAGAACCACGCATTGCAAATGGGGTCACGAGCGCACCGCGCAGAACCTGCGCACAAAACAAGACGGCACGCATGATTGTCGGCTGTGCCAACAGATTTTTGCTAAACGCAGCCGGCAAAAGGCTTCGGCACTAAAACAGGGGCAAACGAAATGAAGAAAATCGACTCCCGGTTTCTGCATTGGCGACTGGCGCTGTTAATCGACAACAAAGCGTCACTGCGGCGCTTTTAGGAAAAACAAATGGCTATCAAATTCGTAAGCAACAAGACTGTCCCACGGACTAAGTATAGAGTCAGCGACGGACGTACGTTCGAAACCCCGAACGAAGCTAACTCGCGGCAGCTTGATATTGACTTCGCTGCGTGGTACGCAGACCCTGAGAACGTTTTGAGAGATGTGTCGGACAGTCTTATGATGAAGTGGCTGTTTGATCACAAATCAGACATTTTGGAGATTTTGAAATGACCCCCAAAGGAATTGCCAAGTTGGCTGACGATTGGTGGACCGCCCGTAAGAACCGGTTGGTCGCCAAGCATGAGATGGATGAACTTGAGAAGATTGAGCGGGGTCTTAAAAGCAAGCTCATAGACACCCTCAAGGCGGCTGCCATCTCAAGCATCGGGGGCAAGCAGGTTAAGGCTGAGCTGAAGCTTAAGAAGCGCCCCGCAGTTGAAAATTGGAGTGAGCTGTACGCTCACATCAAGAAAACCGGAGACTTTGATTTGCTGCAGAAACGATTAACTGATTCTGCGGTGGAAGCTCGATGGGAGGACAAACAAGACATCCCGGGCGTGTACGCAATGGAGGTCGATGATCTCGCCTACTCAGAGATAAAGACGTAATCGCGATTAAGCGGCATGGTACAATGCAGGCGCCCGCTAATGGGCAAGTGTTAAACTCAAAAGGTAGGAACCAAATGGCTACTAAGAAACTGACGGCACCAGCAGCAGCGGCGGAGAAACCGGCCGGCAAGGCTGTAATCTCTTGGGAAGAGAAGCTGGCAGCGATGGCTGCTGAAACTGCAACGCAAGAGCGCGTTGGATCCAACGTGATCTCTCTGAAGTCCGGCATTATGTCTTTCATGGGCGTCCCCGTGAAGGACAACAATCTTGATGTCATCGTGCTGGGCAGCTCCGTTGAACACTCGTATTACGATGTCAAGTACGACCCTGACAACATTGTCTCACCGGTGTGCTTCGCAGTGGGCAGCCCACAAGACGATATGGCCCCACATCCGAGCGTCCCAGAGGAAAATCGCCAGAGCGATCGGTGTGCTACCTGCCCCAAACACGCTTTCAAGTCTGCAGACAATGGGCGCGGGCGTGCATGTAGTGTGCGACGTCGGCTGGTGATTATGCCTGCGGATCAACTGAAGAATGAGGACATGCTCAACGCTGAGGTGGGAATGCTGAAGGTTCCCCCGACTAGCGTTGACAACTGGAAGAAATACGTCAACCGCATTAACGCGCTGCATCACCGGCCGCCATTCGGATTGGTGACGAATGTGTCCTGCAGACCACATCTTAAATTTCAGTTCCAGCTTCATTTTGAGGACCGTACGCTTATAAGCGATGACTATTTGGACGACATCTACAATCTCACGGTGGCACACGAAAGCATGCTGTTCACGCCGTTTGACTTGTCTGTCGCCGATAAAGCGGAGGAAGAGGAAGAGGAAGCCCCGACGATCCGAGGCAAAGGCAAAGCCGTCGCTGCCGGTAAGAAGAAATACTGAACTGTGTAACATAGGGGCGCCCCTACCTGGCGCCCCTACCTGGCTCATCACCATCCCCTAAGGAGAACGATATGCAAGACTTTAAACCTATGCTGGCTGCGACCGCAGCCAGCAGAACTAATCTTCGAAAACACTGGCCGAAAGGCGGGGTGCTCGAGGTGTATCTGTCACCCCACTCTGGGGCCTGCTTCCCGAAGCCTCAAACTTATTCCCACGCGACGTTCAAGTACCAAGCAGAAGGCAGCAAAAATCTTCCAAGATTCCCCGTGCCCAAAGGTTGGAGGAACGATGTCTAAAGAAGCAATGATGGTGATGATTTTCTGTGTGTGTCTCATGATGTTCAGCGGCACAGGTGGCGGCGATGACTCGTGAGTTCTTATTCGCCGCGTGCGTCGTGGCGGCAATGATAGCGCTACTCTTCGTAGAGGATTGGGTTATTCGCGAAGATACTTGTGTAGAGGTGGTGGGGCATGTTGTGGAACTGGGGAGCCGAGACTGTGATAACAATTGACTTTGAAACCAAACCGATCGAAGGAAACACCAGCGTCAGTCCTCCGCAACCCGTGGGGGTCGCTATTAAGAAAGGTAAGAACAAGGGGAAATACTACGGGTGGGGACACCCCACGAATAACAGCTGCACCTACGATCAAGCCCGCGCAGCGTTGGCTGAAGTGTGGGACGAAGAACTGCTATTTCACAACGCCAAGTTTGACGTTTCTGTGGCTGTGACTCACATGGACCTTCTGTTCCCAGACTGGGAACGCATACACGACACCATGTATCTGCTGTTCTTCAACGATCCGTACAGCAATAATCTTAGTCTCAAGCCCAACAGCGAAAAACTGTTGGGGCTGCCGTCTGACGAACAAAGTGAGCTCAACCAGTGGATTCTAAATCACTGCCCTGTTAAGTCTGTGAAAGAATTAGGCGCCTGGATTTGGGCTGCGCCCGGGGACCTAGTGGGGAAATACGCGGTAGGAGACGTGGACAGAACCTACGGTCTCTACAAGCTTCTGTGGCCCACCACGGTGAAGAATTTTATGGTCCCCGCATATCGTCGGGAACAACGCATCATGCCCATCGCCTACGCTAGCGAAAAGCGCGGGGTACGGGTGAACGTTGAGACACTAAGCAAAGACACAGCAAAGTTCGAAACAGCTTTGGTCAAGTCTGAGTCTATGATCATGAAGCTGCTTAAAGTAACAGATCTGGATTTTGGTAAGAAGGATGACCTAGCAAATGCGATCGAAAAAGCGGGACTCGTGGACCAATGGGTACTAACTCCCACTGGGCGGAGAAGCACAGCAAAAGACGCCCTCGAAAAATCCATCAGCGACCCAGATCTCCTCCATCTGCTCAGGTATAGAGGGGCACTTGCTGGATGTCTTCAAACTTTTGCGAGACCTTGGGTTGAGCTGGCCCAGAGTGACGGTAGAATCCATACATCGTGGAACCAAGTACGTTCTCACGCTTCAGACGCAAAAGACAGTACCGGCTCCAGAACCGGACGCTTCAGTGCGTCTAAACCTTCACTTATGAACGTGACTAACGAGTTCACCATCGCTGTGCCGAAGGGGCTACCGACACCCCCGTTTATGCGGGAATATCTGCTGCCGGAAGTGGGCCATGTATGGGTTAAACGTGATTTCTCGTCTCAGGAGGTGCGCATCCTCGCGCATTACGAAGATGGGGTTCTGCTTCAAGCTTACAAAGAAGACCCCCGGCTGGACCCCCACGCGATGGCGCGTGGTTTGATCAATGAGATAACTAATGCGGAGTATCCGCGTAAAGATGTGAAGATCACGGGCTTCTCTATTATTTACGGCAGCGGGGCCGGAGCACTGGCGGAGCAGCTTCATCGCAGCGAGGAAGAAGCTACTGCTATCAAAAACGCCTACCTGCGAGCATTCCCAGGCGTGAAGATTTTACAGCAGAACGTCAGCAGCCGTGGGCGGTCTGGCAAGAGTATCCGCACATGGGGTGGGCGGGAGTACCACGTTGAGCCGCCTAGGATCATCCAAGGCCGTAAAATGGACTTCAGCTACAAACTGTTGAATTATTTAATCCAGGGCAGTGCAGCGGACCAAACCAAACAATGCCTCGGGGACTGGGATGACCGCAGGGCTCCTGATGATGTGTTCATGGCCACGGTCCACGACGAATTCAATATCTCAACTCCAGTAGAGGATTGGCAAGCAAGTATGCGTACTCTACGTGAAGTAATGGATCAGGATTTGTTTGACACCCCCATGCGCAGCACGGGCTTTACGGGGCCGAACTGGTACGCCGTAGATGAGATTACTGAAGACTAAACAGGACGTCTCTAGACAACGCAACAGCAACCCCTGCCCGCTGGTACAACCCAGCGCGCTAAACCCCCTGGAGGGATCTGGAACATGGCACACAGTTATTCTAGTTGGTCCACGTACTACAAGTGCGCGGCCAGGTATAAGTTCTCGTACATAGACCGACTTCCTCGGTCCCCACCCAGCCCCCAGATGCAGCGGGGCACTGACATACACAGTGGAGTAGAAAATTTCCTTCTAGGAACTGATGAGCGCCTACCTAAAGAAATACACAAACTCAACGGCATGTACATGACGGGGGTGAAAGGTTTGGGGGCACTGTTACCCGAGTATAAGTTCGGGCTTACCAAGAAATTCGAGTTCACCGAATTCGATGATTCCAAAGCCTATCTGCGCGGGGTGATCGATTTGAAAACCCGAACCGAAGAGCAGGTCAAACTCTTTGAGTGGAAGACAGGTAAAATGTATGACGAGCACACTGACCAGGCTCACCTGTATGCGATGGTCGGTTTGATAGAGCACCCAGAATTTAAAAATGTAGAAGTGTCCATCCGGTATCTTGACTTCGGCACTGACAAAAAAGAAGTGTATGACAGGGATCAGCTCAAGATGATGAAACTGCTGTGGAAAGGTAGGCTTAAGCAGATGGACACTGATAAGACATTTTCACCCAATCCGTCTTACATGTGCCGGTGGTGCGACTTTAGCAGAGAACGAGGCGGTCCGTGCCGGGTCGCTTAGAGAGTTCAATAGAATCTTCTGTAAACGAGTATGCCCGAAACAACAGCATATTTCTTCGCAAACTCAATAACATGGCCGACGACGGGTGGCCCGATAGAATGTACGTCACACGTACGGGGCAACATTTCTACATCGAATTTAAACGTGAAGGAGAGGCCCCGCGCAAACTTCAGATTTTCAGGATATGGAGTTTGTGCACGTGGAATTGTGAAGTGTACGTGGTAGACAACGTAGGGGAAGGTAAGAGTGTCATCGACTACTACGCGCGGGGAGGCGTGGGCTCCCCACCCTTATCAAGAGCGCGCTATAAAGATTATGATCCAGCAGTCCGCTGCCGGGCTACTTCTCGACCCCGGCCTAGGAAAGACAAGCTGTAGTCTCGCAGCGTTCAAGCTTTTGAAGAAACAGGGGTTCGCCGACTGGGCTTTGGTAATTGCCCCACTTAAACCTATGTACGAAACGTGGCCTGCGGAAATTAAGAAATGGAGTAATTTCAGAGAACTCACCCACGTAATTTTACATGGGGTCGAGAAGAACAGGCGAGTTAAACAGAAAGCCGACTTATATCTTATAAACCCTGCGGGTTTGAACTGGCTTTTCGAATCTAAGAATATCGGGGAGTTGATGAAACGTGGGAACGGTATTCTCATAGTAGACGAATCCACGCAGTTCAAAGATTCTTCCACGCAGCGGTTCAAATTGCTGAAAATGCATCTGCCGAAGTTCAAAAGAAGGTACATTCTCACGGGTACTTTCACACCCAACGGGCTGTCGGACATGTTCGGCCAGATGTACGTGCTTGACGGGGGTAACTCTCTTGGCAAATACATAACTCATTTCAAGTCTAGATATTTCTACCAGCCGAATCCGTCGTACGAGCGCTATAGGTGGGAGCCCCAAGAAGGTGCGTTTGACGAAGTGGTGCGGAAGATAAGCCCGCTAGTTCTGCAGCTTAACGCTGAGGATCACCTGAAGATGCCCAAGCTCATTACCGTCCCCGATGAAAGAGCAATTCGCTGGGTAGAACTCCCTGATGAAGCTTGGAGCAAGTACAAGGCGATGGAAGATGATTTTATCTCAGACCTGGGGGACTCATTTGTTGTAGCGAGCAACGCGGCAGTCGCAGGGGGTAAGTGCCGGCAGATAGCGAATGGCGCTCTATACATAAATCAGGAGCATGATTATAGTGTGATTCACGATGAGAAGATTGAAGCGCTGGCCTCCCTGATAGACGAATTACAGGGGCAGCCGCTTTTGATCCTCTACGAATTTGTACACGATAAAGACCGCATGCTGAAAAAGTGGCCGAAAATGCCTTTCATAGGGGGAGGGGTGAGCCAGAAGAAAGTTTCTTCGTACTTGACAGATTTCAACGCTGGTAGACTTCCCTATCTCGCGGGGCATCCGCAAAGTATGGGTCACGGACTGAACATGCAGGGTTCGTGCCGACACGTCTGCTGGTTTGGCATCCCCTGGAACTTCGAACACTATGACCAAGCAATACGAAGAGTGTACAGACAGGGGCAGAAGTCAGACACGGTATTCATTTATCACATCGTAGCCAAAGACACTCTGGACGAAAAAGTACTCGGCGTGCTGGGACATAAAAAGAAGAATATGAAAGATCTCTATAGTGCGTTAAAACCAAGCGTATAAGTGGGGTTGGCACTGATGAATATGCTGGGAAAATTGATGAACTTGCTCAGAGCCTCGAAACCGGAGCCGACTCAGGAAGAAGCTACGTCGATCCCGATCTCATACTACAGAGCAACGCTGCGGGGAGAATTCAGCACTACCGCCGTAGCATCATCAACAAAAAAGATGGCGGCAGTTGAAAACGACCTAGTCCAGTATTTCGGGGAGCAGATGCAGGCACTCGGCATCAGCGTTGAAGTGTCAAGCGTAGTTTTGAAGCCTACGGACGCTGCAGAGGCTTACCAGCGCAATTTACACGTGTAGGGCCAAACCCACGTTCATTAGCCTGTAAGTTTGAGAAGCTCTGGGGTAGGCTTCCCCTGCATACCGCTTCTCATTCCTTGTACCACGGTTTCTCTGTGCTGCTCGGTACTTCGCAGAACCATATGCAGCGCATTCCCCACGTCATTAAGCATCATAGTAGTGAGAATATCGTTGCAAACAAACTTCTCAGGGGTGGCTGGTACGGACACGTAAAACACGCACCCATGCTCCAAACATTCTCCCATGACTTTAGGACATAGCTTGCTCATTATGTCTTCCTTATAATCATCATATCCCGACGAAGAACTGCCAGATTGATTGCGGTACCCGTGAACGTGTGATTGTGCGAAGAACCAGCTGAAGTATTGGTTGGGGTACCTGTGAATATGTGGGTGTGGGGTCCAGTGAAATTAGTGCCTGCCGGACCACTAATGCTGCCCGACGAACCTTCGGATGCGTTAGTTCCTGTCGCAGTGAAAGGGTGCGTGTGGCTTGCCTCAGCAGTATTCGTACCGGCCACTGCCTGGGAAGCGAATGCAGTAGAGAAACCTACCGAGCCTCCATCCGCCCCCGGGGTAGTCATAATACGGATAGCGGAGTTATCCGTGCCGACATTAGTCCACCCAGACGGAATTACTGAGCCGCGAAATACGATTTCGTCGTTGCTGGCGTACGAAATGCCCACGGCCGCTATTGCGGCGGTCGCAACATCCGATACAGTTATAAACGGGGCCAGCAATTGAAATTGCGTGCCGTCGTATTCCATGAGAATTCGAGCATTAGCGGGGAGATCATCTGCGGCGAGCGCGGTAGCACCCCTCTTGGTCAGATTCTTAGCGCCTGCCCCGTTGACGTTGACTGTGACAGCGGTAGTATTCGCCCCCGCCCCCATAGTGAAAGAATAGCGCTGCCCCGCCACGTAGGTCGAAGTACTGAGCGCAGCTGTCATCGTAATGACGTTAGCAGTACCGCCGACGGCCGTGCAGCGAGTTAGAAGACCGTCAATCACTTCAGCAGCCCTAGCGTACTGAGTTCTGCCAATCGCAACAGCTACCCCTGTGTGATTGAATCCATTCATGGGGAGAGCAGCGGTAGGGTTAGTTTCCCCATTCTTAGCGATGCTGTTGGTCATGGCCAAAGCCATGTCGTCAAGAGTCGTATTTGCCCACGAAGCTAGAATCGTAGTATCGGGCACTACGGAGCTCAGGGGTAGGGAGTATGTGCCGGAACCATTACGGGGCATTGTTGAAGATCTCCTGAACCTTACGGATGTATGACTGGCAAGACACCAGCGTAAATCTGTTTACTTCGAATCGTTCTTTGGCTTCAAGGACTCCTGAAGTAGCGACTCTAGAGAGGGCCACCCCAGAGGGGTCATCATTGCTGAAGATGGGGGAGGTGGGAGTGATAGCTTCGTACAGTGGCTCGTCCCACAGCCTGATAAACCCAACAGGGATATCACACTTAGAATTAGCTTTCTCTGAAACATACACTGGCACCTTCTTTTCTATTTCTTTAATCTTCTCGCGAACCACCGCAGTAGTCTGAATCCAAACGGCGTCTAGCTCAGAGGCAGCTCGAGCTAGACGAACCACATTCTCTGTACTACGCTTTTCTTCCTTGAGGACTTGGGAATCCCATTTGTCTTGGGTGTACCCCGCTCCTTTCGTCCAAACGAACAGAGACCAAAGAAGAAAAACCGCCCCAGCAGCCGCCAGTCTGTATGCATAGAGGCCCATAGTCTTTCTATTCTTCCGTAGCCTTGATCGTTGCTGCTCGACTAAGTACCCCAGCAGTTTTCTTTAGAAGACCTTTACGGGCGTTGATAGCCGACGCTGCTTTCTTCTGAAACGGAAGCTCCCCAGCCAACGCCCGTTGAGTTTTCTTTGACGCAAGAGCACGCCCAAGCACCGTAGGAATTAGGAGGGCGGCAGCACCCCCGGCCGGTCCTCCTACAGCGGTCGCTCCTGCGGCTGTCATCCCCATAGCAGCGGCGCTTTGAAATACGCCCGATCGGGAAGGGAATGGCTGAAGAGCAGAGGAGGCAAGTTTAGCCTCCTGACTAAACCCTCCTCCTCCGGCCACCCCCGCAGCGCCTGCTCTTTTATTTGTAGATTTAGCGAGTTGCGCTGGGCTGAACTCAGAGTTTTTACCCGCCGCCTTCTGAGCCGCCCCCAATACATCTTGGAATTTCTTGTAGTACGGAGCAAGAGCTTCATACTCTTTAAGTTCTTTACCGCCAGCGTTTTTGCCGCGCCCGGTGGGGTCGATGTCGGCCTTGATGTTATCCCACAGCCTATCCTTGTAAGCCATCAGGTTACGGGCCAGCGCACCTTCTTTCGGGGGAAGCTCATCGATAATATTCTGCACATCCGTGCGGAGAGATAGGAGATTCTCAGCCAGCACCACGGCACCTTTCTTTGGAATTCCCTTGCTCACCACGGGCATCCGCTTGTAGATTTCCCGGGGAGTGTCTAGGTCATACTTGATTGGGTATTGGTTGATAGTAAAGCTGGAGTATTTGTCACTCCACGCTTTCTGCAGATCGCCCATAATCTGCTGCATGTCGTGGCCGCCCACCTTCGGGATACGACCCGCCCCCGGTGGAGTGGCCTCTTCAACAACGTATTCCCGGAAATTTTGAAGAGCTTTGTCGTACTGTCCGCGAATTTCACCCTCAGCTCCTGGGATGTTGGCCACCAGACCTTCGTAAATTTTCTTCCACACCCCGGGCTCAGCAGACTGACTTAGAGGAATGCTATGGCCAGTCATGTTCTCTAGGTCCAGGGCATCTTGGGTTTTCTTAACCCAAGGAGTCATCAATGTCCGTTTGAGTACCTTGCCTGCCCCAGACATAGCTCCACTGATTGCTGCGCCCGTAGCGGCGCCCTCAAGCCGGTTGCCTGGGCCGGCTGTTAGCGCACCCGTAGCAGCGTTATCGAGAGCCCCTACAGCGGCCGGGTTAGCCAGGGCCTTGGCCAACCTAGGCGCAACGGTAGCGGCGGCTCTAGAGGCCCCAGAAGCAATGCCCATACCTATCGGGGCGGTGGCCGCCATCTCCCCAACAAACGACCCAACCGCGCCCGCGCCCGTATCAAGTAGATCCTGGTCGCGCAACTTGTGCTGCGCCACGCTTTCGTCAGAAACGAAACCAGCCATGTTCCCCACTTGACGTCCGATATTAGACGCGCCCTGGCCCATGCCTGCCGTAAAATTCTCCAGTCCAGAGTCGCTAGCCGCCGAGTATTTCTCCTGCCCCATATGGCGAGCTTCTACGTCTTCAGCAAACTGCTGGGGGTCCATCCCCTCAGGAACCTGAAGCGTTACAGGAGTGCCGTCGAGATTGATTCTAATTCTCACGGGAGAATCTCAAAGGACGTACCGGAGCTGGTCCGCTGACCGGTCTCTCCCCGGATCACTGGAGCGGCCAATCGTGGAGCATTCGCTCCAAGGCGACTCTCATACGTCCGCACAACTTCCGGGTCAAAGCCCGCGTATATTCCACCCTTAACATGTGCCAGAGCTTTCCTAACATTGACGTATGCCTGGATCATTTCTTGTTCAGTCTGCCCCATTGCCGTACCAAGTTCTTCGGCAAGGCGCATCGTTTCTGGTTCCGTAACAGCCGCGCCGCTTCGTGCGTTAAGAATTCTATTCCGCACTCCCGCCAGCACGTTACGAAGCTCTTTACCGCTTGCGCCGAGAAGTGCGGTGGGGAGCGTACTGTCCACCGCGCCGTAGCCTGGAATATCCCCAGAAACCCGCTCCCCTGTATCGGGATTAAAATATTTGGAAACAGTTCGGTCAGCAATGCCTACGGCAGCTTCCAAGTCCGTCACCCCTTCATCTCCCAGCCTAGAAGACAGACGGCGAGTTTCATCATTGCTAGTTTTTTCGAGTTTTTCCTTAGCCTTAGCTGTCGCAGCTTTATCTTTATCCCTAGCAATTTCGTTCTGAGCTTCCCAGTGGAGTACCTGGGCCTCAAGAGTTGCGGCACGGTCTAGGGAAGCCTGCTCGTATTGGCCCCGCATAAGTTCGCGTTGCTCAGCAGCAGAAAGCGTGAGGCGTCGGTCAGTTTGATCTGCGAGATCCCGACTAAGCTGATTTTGGTCCGCATTCATCTGGCGACGCAGCTTAAGATCATCAGCCTGCATCTGTTTGCGAGCTGCTAATTCTTCGGCAGCTTGGCGTGCCTTAGCCAGACCACGCGCCGTAGTTTGAGTTTGTCGTTGCTGAACTGCCCCGACCGGGGCCAGAACACGGTCCCCGCTGAGCATAGCAAGAATCGCCCGATCGTCAGCTCCCCGGAGTTTAGCCGCCGTAGCACGGATTTGATCTTCCCCACTAGGAGGCCCTCCCAAGATCATCTCGTACGGATTCACGAAGTCCACCCCTGCGGGCCATACGTCGGGGGTACGGGAGTCGGGGGAGTCGACTTACCGCCTGCCTTCAGGTATTCCAAGCGGCGCTTCATCTGCGCATCTTGGACGCGCTTCTGCTCACCGTACACATTGCTGATGCCCTTGTTCCCCTGGTAATACTGGCCTACGTCCCCAATGTGCTCCAGAGGATTAGAGGCTACGTAGAGATTACCCGCCTGCCGACCCTCGGGGGCGCCTGGACGACGCAGCGCTTTCGCCAGATCTAACTGCTCACCGAGTCGAGCTTGGTCCCCTTCAAGACCTGCCAAGCTAAGAATCTGCTGAATCTGATCTTCAGTGTAGCCCTGATCTACTAGACGCTGATAAATGCTTTCTTCGTTTTCCACGTCTTACTCCTTACATAGGAATCGGAGGGACGCCCATGCCCGCCTTCGCGATACCCGTGATTCCACTGAAAATACCCTGAATTTGTGCCTGTTTCGCATTGAATTTGTCAAGCCGAGCTTGGTAAGTATTCAACGCAGCATTCGAGTAATTGGGAGCTTGTGCCCTGGACGAAGCCTCGAAATTCGGCATATCAGGCATGCCCACCTGACTTCCAGCTAACAAAGAATTAATTTCGTTAAGACCCCAACCCCTCTTAGTCAGCTCATCCTGAATTTGTTGGGTCCGGAGATTGTTCTGGTAATCAGCCGTGCCGAGTTGTTGGTCAAACGCCAGAGTGCTTTCCTGACGACCCTGCCCCACGGCGTCGTCACGTGCGGTGGAGTAAGCATCGTTCCTGGCTCGATTCATATTCCCAGTAGCTCGATCGTAAGCTTCGTCACCTGGCACTAATCCTTGACTGCGAAGCTTGACCTCCATGTCAGAATTCTGTTGCTGCCAGTAGGGGTCCAGCCGACCGGTAGAGCGAGAATAGGCGGCATCCTCGGCTGATTGACGTCGGGTGTCGTAGTCCCCCAACTGGCCGTATCCCTGGAACTGGTTGAAATCAACCGGGGCGCCCATCTCGTTCTGTACTCGGTTGAACATCCCACCAGCAAAACGACTTCGGTCGGCCCCTAGTTGCTGTTGAGAATCCAGAGCCTGCTGATCCTGGGGGTCTAATGAGACATTCTGGGTCCACTGACCATTAGGCCCCTGCGTCCACTGGGAATTACCCCATGGCGTGTTCTGTGTCGGGCGATTCGCCACATTCTGGGTGTTCACAGCTTCCTGACTGGCTTGAGCAGTCCGCTGTTCCGCAGCATTGTAGTCGGGTGCCCTCGGAGCTTTCTTGCCCATGTTATGCAGCCCTCAAATTCTTGGGCAGATAAACTGCCTGTTCACGAGTCATACGCATCATCAATGCATCTACTCCTTTTTTCCAACCGTCTTTTAGACGGTACACTTCCTGGAATCCAAGCCGCTTTTCAAATTCTATTGCTTTAACATTGTCAGCAGGGACTGCGCCGAGAAAGTTTTGCATGCCGCAGGTTTCGAATACATAGATCATTGTTTCTGTGACTAAGCCGCCTGGGCGAAGACATAACGGATTTGTTACGCGGATATGCCCGTAGACCGAAGTGTACGACCAGTTATCCATCACAGAAATGCCCATCACTTTCCCGTAGGAATCGTGAGCCACAACCCCTTTCATATCGCTACACACACGAAAACCACAATCGTGGAAATACGCAGCGTGTCCCCGATTAAAAGGAGAGAACGGGAGTAAAGTCACAGGAAACCTCCCGTTCTCCACGCGGCACTTATTTCCGCCAAAGTAGTTCGGCTGCTGGCTCTGCCACGAATAGCTACTGCCAGCGCCACCCCAATTCCTGCACTGCCGAACGCCGCTTTGTACGGATTGATACCGCCCCAGAGGGCAGCATCCCACCTACCAGTGTCCCACAAGAATCCCGCAGCTGGAGCCGGCTCACCCGTACCCACAGGTTCGTAAAGATCGTAGTCAAAAAGAATTTTGACGGAATACTCCGGTACACTAGCCGCCAAGAAAATGGGCCTCACAAACGAAGGTATTTTCATCTGCCCCGGCGCACCAACGTTGGAGTACCCAGTGAGGAAAGAGAACTCAACGGCTACGCTGGGGTCCCCATTCAGTTTCACCTGATCTCGGTCCCCACTCATATACCAAATCGTGCCATCAGCCTGAGCGTAGTACAGCTTCTCACGCCAAATTGCCATAGACACAGATCTAACATCGCGGAAGAAGCCCCAACCTTTCTGGGTTGTGTGGTAGCAGTAGTGGAGCCACTCATCCAAATTACCAACTCGCTGAGGACTTTGAATTACGATGTATCCCTCAGACGGGTAGTTAATCAACTCCCACCCCGAATCATTGATTTCGTTCTGCATACGGCTGCGGAGTAAATTCGTAATTTTGCCCGTCACTGAAACAAAATTCTCAGTGACGTCCACGCTCTCCATTAAATCCGCTGCGGACGAAATACCGTTTGCTGAGAGAATAAATACGTCACCTGCAAATTCCGTGGCAAATTTTCGCCCAGCAGGGATAGCCCCTAAGTACCACGTCCCAGCAGTGCTCCAAGTCGAAAGGGAAGGGTCAGAACCGATATAAATAACGACGTCACCGCCGCGACCAACAGCAAGGAACAAATCGTCAGGACCATTACCACCGTCATGAGTGAACGTAAAAATCCCCGCAGCATCTCCGCCATGTGGAAACTTAGAGCCAAGCTGGAATGCCGTAGCCGCACCAGTGAACGAGTCAGGAGGGAGATAGTAGCCATTTGGATCGCCTCCTAACAAAAGCCAGACACGGAGTTTGTGGATTTTAACAAATCTAACTTTTGTGACGTCAAGACCTGTGACGGCGGATGGAGCCCATGTTCCAGCCGTGGCGTCGTACACTAAAAGACCGTTTACGCTGTCCGCGTAGAGAATATACGAATTACCAGAGGCGCTGTTCCAGGTTATGTAGTTCCCGTAACCCGCTAAAGCACCCGGGGTCACAAAGCTGTAGACGAGTGTGGCAGACCCTATGCCGCTAGACGTAACATTGTAGATGCCGTCCGTGCCGGTTGCGAAAAGTCTATCGTCTGTAGTGGTGGGGTCATTCCCCTGGAATGCGATAACAGTACGCGGAATGCCTAAAATCGAATTAGACCATTCTACGGTGCCTAGACGAGTACGAAACCCTTGCTCGCTAGGTAGGATGTTGTAGGCGAAAGAACATTCCTCAGGCCCCAGTTGGGAAAGAGCAGCAATGCTGTTCACCCCCTTAACTGGAACGGGGACGCTCCCGCTATTGTTCGTGTTCTTCCCGGGAGTGTTCAGTCCTTTTCTAGCACGAACATAGTCCATCACACGCCCCCGTAACCGGTGTATGGGACATTCCTATACCCGTCGAGGTAGGGGTATCCTCGCAACACCCCGGCGTTAAGAACGGGGGCTCCCTTATCCTGGCCAGTCGTAGCGTCGAACATCAACGCGAAGTCATCGCGAGCTTTCTCACTGTCAAACCCCTTGGCTTCAAGGAATTTAACTTTGAGCAGTTTCTTAATAAGGATGGGCGGATACAGAACCAAATCGCTCGTCTGCTGTACTTTCGTGAAGAATTGATTGCCAGCCGAGTTCGAGCACCACGTGTTGCGGATGTACTCAAATTTGATATCAATGCCGCCCGGAACGGGGTTGTCCGGCAGGATATTGAATTTCTGCTTCTTCAAACGGAAGATAACAAACATACTTCCGCTGATATAATCCCGGGCTTTGAGATACTGCCACATCTGAGGGCTTGCCGGGCCGCTCAAAGGATTTTGGTTCGTAAAGTCCCAGCCCGTCTGGTTGATCATATGATCGAAGTCAGAGGGAAGAGCATACTCACCAGTGTCCAAAGCACTAGTAGTGAGTTCGTATAGGGATACAAGCTCTTGCCAGTCGGCCATGCGGATCAACTCCTGCCCCGCAGCATCCAGCAGGTAACGCAGTTGAGTGAACGCAACGTTAGAAGAAGCGAGGACGTCGACAGCAGGCTCAAGTCCGCACTCAACGGCAGCGCCATTGATGATGCTGGAAACGTCCTCGTAATATGCCATTTTATTTCTTCACCGAAACCCTTTCGGCCGCTCGCTCTTTGAGGATCTCTTCCATTTGGGCCTTGAGGGCAGAGATTTCTTCGTCACGTTTGGCGAGTTCCGAAGACAATTTCTCAGCAGCGGCCGATTTACCACTTTCCTCCAAAAATGCCCGAGCACGAGTACGGAGGTTCTGGATACCCATGAATTTCTGCGACTGCTCGTCAGACATGCCAGCAAGCTGTTCAACCGTATGAACGTTGAAAAATTTCATTTCTTCAACCTGCGCTTTGGTCAGCGCGGGCCAGATATTCAACGGAGTGCCGTCGTTGGGCTGCGCAGCTTTATTACGAAACGCCGCGTAGTGCCGGGGAAACCTTTCCCGTTCTATGTCCGAAATAGGTCTGCACACCACCATATCGCGATTCCCGGGAACGGTGATTTCAATGTACTCCCGATCCTCATAAATCGGGCGCCCTTCCTGTGTGCTCAGAAGTTCGTTCTTACGCGGATGGTAGAAAAACTTGACATACAATCGCTCGTCCCCCGCCTGGGGGCCGGAGTTTCCTGAGTTAGAACGTTCGGCGTCGAACGCCATCGCGGTAACGTCGTATTCTGCTTCTGCAAATGCCATCTGTGCTTTCTCCTAGCGTTCTATTTCGTAGATTTGATTGCCCCTATTGGGGGTTCCCGTCAAATTGGTGTGGTGCTCATAGTACACTTCACCACCGCCTGATTGATAAATATCAAACTTATCCTTATCCCCAGGTATGTTCATAGAACTGATAGTGTATGACATAAACACCTGTCCTTCGGCACTGCCCTGGAAATTACACGGGGGGGTATTACCTCCAGCAGCTTCATCCCCGTAATTGTCTCTAGATGCAGTGCCCACACACCACAGCTGAGTCTCAGGATTGACCAAAGCCACTCCACCGCCCCCGCAGTTGAAATAAGTCCCGTTGATGTCAAGACCCTTGAGACCATCGTGATACGTAAGCGCATTGCATGAAGTACTAAATTCACTTCCTATGTCGTACCCAGAACATGCAATAGTGAGACCTATGGGTTTGGTCCCAGCTCCTTCTGAGAAATTAAACCCGTCTTTCATACTCTTAGCAGTGACGCATCCGTAGAACCCTCCGAAAGCTACATCTCTAATTTTGAACTGATCAACCGGTGAGGAAGGACGACCTGCCCATTTTGCGTTGACTCCCACAGCCCAACAGTTCGCAGAAGCGTTAGCGTCAAATACTACAGCTCCGTTGTTGCCGCCTTCTACCTCGAGATTGTAAATTAAAGTGTCCCCAGCAGTCGCACACCGGACTCCTTCAATGGAGTGCCGGAACATACGAGTGTTCGTAGCTGTGTTGGGGGCTAGTCCATCAGCTCTTCGAACGGTAATCTTAGACCCGTCCTGGTTCCAAACTCCCCCTACACTAGATGTGAACACGTGCGCCTTAACTTCTGCTTCAGTAGTAAGCTCCACCATTTCGGTGTAGTCTCGATAAACCCCACGATTCAGAGTATCCGCAACCCTGCCACAAGTAGTGAATGTAGTAGTGCTATAAGAATTTCCATCAGATGTGAAGACCGCAGTCTGGCTCACTGAACTTACA
>ENA-ORBV01008831-ORBV01008831.1-microbial-mat-metagenome-genome-assembly--contig:-NODE-8831-length-16786-cov-6.088156_pt1 | contig 16786 bp, 13 predicted proteins | sample MGYA00237777_ERZ505514 | MGnify/ENA primary metagenome ERZ505514 (study PRJEB26160, sample SAMN06269048) | microbial mat metagenome | isolation source: Oligotrophic lake microbial mat | place... | reverse complement strand
ACCCCTCTTGGGCGAGAGCGAAGCGCAGCTTCACGCTTCTAGCTTCTGCTGCACCCCTCCTGAAATCGAACTGCTTTTGCGCTGCACAATCAGACTACTGTAGCGCCGAAGAAAGAACGCGCACACTGGATCGTTCTGCAAGAGCCGTGGGAACCACGAAAAATATAATGACACGGTCTCGCCTTCACAGTTTTTCCCCTTGAATCAATGAATGTAACGTCGTTGATCTAAAAAAATTAGAAGAAAGAATAAAGTAATAGTAGGTACTAAAACTTGGCCATCCGCTTTTTGCGTTTAACAGGAAGATGGCGAAGAAATCTAAAACCGAAAAGAAAAAGAAAGGCCCCAAAGGAAAGAAAGCTCGGGCGAAAGCAAAGCTAGAACGACAATGGGGCGAGGAAGCACCCGAGAAAACCAAAAGTGATGGTAAACGCATTGGAAGAAGTCGGATCTTGTCGAATGGTAAAGGCCATGCACGAAGCACTACCACGCATCCGACTTCGGATACGTTAGATCCTACTCTGGAACAAGACATCGAAGAACACCAGGAGGATCAAAACCAAAGTAACGAAAACGACATCGATGTGGATAGCCACTCTTCTATGAGCGACGACGAGAACACTGATCTTACTGCAGGAGGTGCTTATTTTTCCAAGCTTATCAAAAATATCAAGGCATCCAACAAACAGAGAGGGGATAGTGGATCAGATTCGGAATCTGAAGAGTCCGATGACGACGATACTGCAGAAAATCATGGCCGAGGCGTGGAGATTGAAGAGTCCGCATCGGAACTCGAGAGCGAAGATGATGCTGATGATCATGAAGATGACGGAGTCGGAGGTAAAAATACGGATCCCGGAGATGATTTTTTTGAGAAGCGATTTTCTAGCACATCGCCCTTGCCCGAAGATACGGGAAAAAGAGACGAACTTATTCGCCAGTTGCAACAAACAGACAAAATTTTGGTTCCTCACGCCGATCCGACACTGGAACTACAAGTGTCCAAATCCTTGGTAGCGGAAATGGGAATTAGTCCTGGAAATGCGGAGCCAAAGCAAAAGTGGAAACGACTTTCCAAAGAGTCTTATGCTGGTGTTAACGAATTTTTGAAACAAGGCTGGGAAAAAGTCAAGAATGATCAAATGCGGCAGAAGAGTACACTATCTTCACTCCAAAGCACATTGCATCCCTTTCTGACGCGATATACCGATTGTCTATTCACGCCTAAATCCAGTGCGGTAAGATAACAACATATAGGCCTCTCCATGTGCTTTTCTCCTTCTTTTGCTCACATTGAAGTTCCTGGCTGCAGAATCGTGACCAAATTTCAAATCTAGCACTCCTGCATATTGTCAACCATGTCCTCTCGTCCAGAGAACGAATCCAACGCAACAACCAGCGCCTAAAAAGCTTGTCAAACGATAGCGGCATGGATGATGAAAACAGCGAGAATGAGCAATTCAAAGACCAAGGGTATACACGTCCTACAGTTCTGGTGCTGTTGCCTACACGAGGTACTTGTCATCGATTCATGCATCTATTGATCAAACTTACGGGTGACTCTGTACCAGAAGAATATCTAGATCGTTTCAACCGAGAATTTGGCCCACCCCCTCCTGAAGAAGAATTGAGAGATGAGGCTTTGAAACGGCACAGAAGGAAAGTTCTGGAAGAAAAGGGAGCCGCCTGGCAAGAACTGTTTGGGGACAATGTGAACGATGACGATGATTTCAAATTGGGCATGGCGTTGTATGCCAAGAAATCTGATGGGGCAAAAGCAGAGAAACGTAACGGTTCGAAAAAGAAGGATAGGTTTGCTTCTGCGCATGCGATAAACGTCAAGCTATACACTGATTTCTACAGCAGTGACATCATTGTGGCGTCGCCGCTTGGACTCAAAATGGCAATTTCGTCGGACGCGAACGATGGAGAAGCTGACTTTCTCTCTAGTGTTGAGATCTGTCTAATCGATCGGACAGATGTGCTGATGATGCAAAATTGGGACCATGTGAATGACGTGCTTGAGAATATTAACCAACTTCCCAAAAGCAACAACGAAACGGACTTTGCACGTGTCAGAAACTATTTTCTGGTGGACCAGGCGGCAAATTGGCGGCAGCTGATCATGCTCTCGGATATTCTGGACCCTTTGATGCTATCGACCTTCAAACGTTACGCCAAAAGTCACAGCGGAATTCTGAAAAGTCGACGACGGATTCCGGAAGATGACGGAAGCATATCGAAGGTCATTGTTCCCACTCGACAAGTTTTTCAAAGAATCCCTACCCAAACCTTTACTACTATGAGTGATGACAGACTCAAGTATTTTACTCAAAATATCCTCCCTCAGATTCGCCATAGCGGCCAAAAGCACACCATGATCTTCATCCCATCTTATTTTGACTTCGTGTTGGTACGCAATCATTTGCTCCGGACCGAGGCCGACTTTGTTAGCATTACAGAATACTCGCGCGTTAGCGAGACAAGCCGCGGTCGAGCCCGGTTCCTTCAGGGGCGCAAGCCGCTGATGCTTTACACCGGAAGAGCTCATTTCTTTTTGAGACACAAAATCAAAGGAATCCGGAATTTGATTTTCTTTGGTTTACCTGAGCACCCTGACTTCTATGCCGACTTGGTCAATGTCATCAACGAGGGACTAGAAGATTCGTATGCAGATTCCAATACAGAAGCGTCGTCTACTAGCTGCATTGCTCTGTTTACAAAATACGAGGTCCATGCGTTAGAACGCATTGTGGGCAACAAACAGTCGACCAGAATGGCGAAGGGTGAGAAGTCAACCTTCATATTTGTTTCCTAGCTCGGACAATCCACCTCCTTTTTTTTGCGCATTCAGGTAGAATAAAAAGTCCCCAGGATGATGTTGATGTTGCTGCTGATAAACAGCCAGCATTTGAAGGTGGATTCAAACTTCTGCAAGTTGTGGGCCAGGGTCCAAACTAAAGCTAAATTTCAGATTTATAATTCAGATTATTAGCAAGGTGCCAAATCAACTCAAGTCTGTTTGTTGAGCACTTAGTTGAGACTAAACAATTTCAGTGAACACCATTTAGTTTTCTACGCATTGTCCTTTCATTGTTTTAACTATGTCTGCTTGTACACGAAGTTCTCTAGCAAATTTAAAGTCAGGTGAACACATTTTCTGTGCTGAAACTGTTTGAGAACATCAACCCTGAAATCAGTTAAGAAGCTTATTTCAGCAAGCACTTGAAACTTTAATGCTGACTTCAGAGCTATGCTAATAAATCATGCACAAACTGGTGTCAAATTTCCGGACTTTGCAGACCATTTTTTCAGATTTGAAAAGCTTCTCTTCCAATTTTCAGACCTAAATAATGCCTTTTATGTCCATCCTCAGATGAATTGTAAAACACTATAGCTTAGCATGACACTTGACTATTTATTGTCCCTGTTTAGAAATGTTATATTATTGATATGTTCAGAAACTTTGCTCTGCTACTAACTACTAGCTAGCTAGCTAGCTTGCTGTACTCCACTAGTAGCTAGAATAGTACCATTCTATTAGTAGTACCACAATGGACTTCAGTAGCACGCACTTGTCCCGTCATTATGTACACGTGGAAATCATCCGCGACGGCCAGACCTGAGGATTTTGCTCCCCATATGGACGGCAGCAGAACCTATTCAACACGTACAAAAGTACAGCACGCTAAAGCAAGCGCCCACCATGCACCATGCCACAGCTGACTCTGTCTGCAAGCTTTCGAATCATCACGCAGCTGGCGCTTGTGTTCTATTCTGAGGAGATAGTGTTTTGGCCGACATCATTGATTTCGCTGTACAGTACACCTGGTCAACAGTAATCATATTTTCACAAAGTAGTTGTCAATTATGAAGCTTCAGGTTGCACTGTTGAGTTTGTTGGCAGGATCTGTTCAGGCATTCTCGCCTAACAAAGCGTTCCTACCCAAAACTCTAACAAACGCTGGTAATAATGGGGGCTCAGAGTTGTGGAGGCCACCCATGAATATGGTGGCCGGCGGGGCCGAAAGGGCAACGGGTGAAGAATACTATGACGGTACGAAAGCAGCATTTGACTTCCTCAGTTGAAAGGCACTTCTTCTAGCTAGAGGGGAGGAATATCATTCATGGTATCTTACTTTTATTTTCGCCCTTTCTTTGTTTGGCTTTCCCAACGCGATCCCACAGGTGCTCGCATCGGTCCTCCTCCTGATCTTCCCTCTCTTTTGTTGCACAACCGAATTGTCTACATTGGTATGCCTTTGGTTCCTGCTGTCACGGAATTGGTGATTGCCGAGCTGCTGTATCTGAATTATGAAAGTACGACGGATCCAATTACAATGTACATAAACTCTAGTGGTACCACGACTGCTGGCGGTCAAGCTGTGGGATTCGAGACAGAGGCTTTTGCTATTGCAGACGTTATGAAATACGTTAGACCTCCTGTTCACACAGTGGCACTAGGTCAAGCATTTGGCGCGGCTGCCATGTTGCTATCACAGGGAAAGCGAGGATACCGATTTGCCCTCCCAAATGCAACAATTTTGCTCAATCAGCCCCGCTCTCAGGCGCGAGGCCAGGCGTCAGACATTGCCATCAAAGCTCGTGAAGTTGCTCACAACCGTAGAACAACCTGTGAATTGATTGCTGCCGCGTGCGGAAAACCCGTCAGCACCGTTATGGAGGACTGTTCCAGAGTCAAGTATTTGCAACCCGAAGAAGCCGTTGAATACGGTTTGATTGACGAGGTCATTGACAACAAGAAGTGGGCCATCGCTGCAAAGCCACCCAGTTTCATGTCTCAGCTTTAATGATTTGAGAACTATTGTAATTAACTATCCGGATACTGTGGCCCTTCAACTTTTAAAGTTTAGATAGGTTTCTACCCAGGCGGATTAGACACCCTTGATAATTCTGCTTCCTCTCGCTAGAACCACAATGCACTGCCATTTGATATACCTTACTTAAAAGTATGTAGACAACTTCTGGATTGCGGCCCCGTAACCCAAATTCTACAAAGTACGCTGCATAACTTCCGCGAGAGCAACATGCTTACTGCAGAGCGACAGAGAATTAGAAAGATGTATTTGCCTATCCATAAATTGTTATTGACATAACTTATACGATTAATCTAGGTCACTTGTCATGCGTACGGTACACCGACTGGTCTGAACTTCGAATGAAAAGATTTATGCAACCATCTTGGGTGCACCGCTCGCATCGAATTCAAAGAAAAAACCTTCATTCTTGGCAACGGCGTTCAGTTTGGAAACAAGAGCGGCACGTTGTTCTTTGAGTTCGGCACTGTCGTCAGCTTTAGACGCGGAGGCGGCCTTCTCCTTGAAGAACTTGATGAAGGCGGACTTGACGGGGTCAGTTCCGGCCTTGGCGGATCCAGTGATCTTAGCAATGGCAAGATCCATGGCAGCTTTTTGCATTTCCTTCGAGGATTTGAATTGCTCCGAAACGCTGGCAGTTGCTTCTTCCATGAGAGCAGTCTTTGCCTTCTCCTTGACATTGATCTCTTCTTGCTCAATCAAGTGCAAGACGCGTTCCATTTGTGACTTGAAGTCATACTGGGGTTTGATCGCACCAGCAGCATTCAATTTGGCGTAAGTTTGTTCCGTAGCCTTGCTGATGGCCTCAAAGTCTTGGACGAGACTGCCTGAGAGCTTGTCAATATCAGTATGAAGATCCTCCAAGCAATTGATGACAGCATCCTCCAGTTCATTTTGTTCCGCCAACATTGCATCAGCCTTGCTCACAAGGGCCTTGTTGACCATTTCACCCGCTTGAGTGTAAACAATCACACAAAACAACAAGAAGACACCTGTCAACTAAGGATACATGAGTCAAAGAGCGTCAAATTTTTGTGAGCAAAGGACTAAACGCGGCATGTCTCTATTACTTTGTAAAACATCTATCTATCTAGTAGCCGACATTTTAAGCAGACTTGAAACGTACCTGAGTTTCCTCATTGATAATGAAGAATTCGTTGTGGATAGCAGGAATGGCAAAGGTGAAACCGATGGGAATGGCGTACAATGGATCAAACCATCCCTTATCAGCAGGTGCAGCCTCTGTGGTCTTGGATTCCTCTTCCTGTCGAGGAGTGGCATGAAAATATTGTGCACGAGGAGCAATCTCAACGTTAGCTCCGGCAGCCTTGAAGGCTGTCGAAGAGACCGCAGGGATCCTGTAGACAACAGTAAGGTAGAACCAGACGTTAGATGAACATCATTCTTGTCAACCATGGCCGACTAGCCCACGTTTTCACCAAAAACCGAACGATACGATAATGCCGATGAAAAACTGTGCACGTCCGGGTGCCTTCGTGTACACTCGTACGTGCTGTACAGTACAGTACGCAGTGCGATGATCCATCCTGTTGCTAAAGCTACTTCATCTTCAGAATACTTCATACTAGCTAGCTAGTTGACAATACTCACCTTCGAGATAGTCCTGAGGACACTCTTTTCGCTGCTGTGGAAGCCGCTACTCGCAACATGGTGAAAATAACTAACAATCCAACGAACCAACAGTTGAGTGTTGTTGTTGTTGTTGCTTGCCCACCTCTTGTCCACCACCGCAAACAAGTCAACAACAACAAAAAGCCGATGCTTGCCCATCGTCATCATGAGCCACGACGGACACAAAGGATCTGCGCGCGGATTCGCGCGATGACGTCACTCGATCATTTGGTCTGTTGTCTACCGGTTTATAATTTACTCTGGTACCTCTCTGTACGCACAGACTACGTACAGCATTTGATCATACAGTACACTTTACGAAGCCGAAAGATCGGGTTAATTCGAGACAGCGAGCCGCCGGCTTGGTCCCTGCGCAGAGCAATAGTACGACGTACTCGTAGCACCATGCTACCGACTGCTTGCTTTGTGCTACAACAGCGCACAGCACAAAGTTCTCGGCTTTGGCCATGCATGCATGGCTAATCAATAGAGAGTTTCATTTCACAACAACTTGAATTTCCCCGTCGCGAGAGACTAATTCTGTTGCGTAGGTTGGAAATTTCAGGCTAGCTGAGTGGGTGCAAAACTAGAACTACTTTGCGTGAATACCAAGACATCGCTACCTCCTGTACCTGGATTGCGTGCCTTCCATTGATTCGTGGGGGGCTGCTGTTTTGAAAGATGAATTCCCCAGTCCAAGATGATGGCGGACCCATGGGAGGAAATAGCGGAGATGGGGGGTTTCTGAACGATCCCAATCAAGGAGCGAACAACAATATGAATAGCGCCATGGGCTTTGGCCAGCCACCTCAGCCACATGAATCTCCTGCTCCCTATCCAACTGGGCCGCCTCCTCCTACACCACCTCCCAGCGTGCCCTATGGAAACACGCCCATGACTCCCACGTCTAGCATCACGAGTGACCAGCCAAGAATGGGAAGTATTACGCAGTATGCATCCCCGGAAATGGCTGGCAGTGGATTCCAGCAACAGCAGGAGCAGCAGCAACAACAACCGGGTCTTTCAATGCCTTCACCTCACCCGCCGACGAACAATATGAGTGCTACCGATCCGTCCTATGTAAATACCAATAACAACATGCAGGCTTCTTGGCAGTCGGGAAATTCTGGTCTCGCTTCGAATTTCTCAGGAGGAGCAGCGCCGCCGCCCCCTGGGTCGTTTGCCGCTCGTTCCGCCCAGGCTTATGCCAATAACACGACAGGCCAACAGCAGTTCCAACAACCCCAGATGATGCAGTCTTCTATGATGCAGTCTTCCATGATGCAGCAACCTGCCTACCCTAACCATCCGCCTCAGCCACCACCGTCTCAGGTAGTACCACCAGGGCCCCAGTATCGTTCTCAGCCACCACCATTTCAGCAGCAAAATCCACAGCAGCAACCACCTCAGCAGCCATCTCCGGCAGGATCATTTGCGGCACGATCGGCGCAGGCTTATGCCAATGTGGGTAGTCAACAACAAATCCAGCAGCAGCAACCCGGAATGATGCAAGGGCCAGGACCTGGACAAGGAGCGATGCAGCAATCTCACTATCAGCATCAACAGCAACCAGGGCAACAGCCATACCAGCAATTTCAGCAACCAGGATACCAACCTCAGCAACCCCAACCACAATATCCACAGCAGCAACCAGCATCGCAATTTCCCTCTTCGGCCCCTCAGGCGCCACAACAGCCTTCCATGGCATCTTATTCCGTCGGAGGCTCCACGGTCGTCACGACAACCCCGACAGCGGCCACAGCGACTCCCGCCAAGCCACAACCATCATGGGCAGAAACACCAGCTCAAGTTGCTGTTCAGCAACGTTTGTTGACGGAAGCGACCCGCAAAGTACAAGAACATGCTTACTACATGCGGCAAGCCATGGAAAAGAATGATCTGCCCAACGTTTTGGACAGGGCCGCTCTCATGGTAGGCCAATTGGGAGAAAACCACGCACCGTCGCAGGGAGGACAACTCGGACCGAATGCCCCGCCGCCAGGAGGAGAAGCCTCCCAGCTCAATCCGAAGAATTATTATGAATTGCATATGCGTGCTTTGGAAGATATGCCACAGTTTGAAGAATACCTTTTGAACATATCCGGACATGGGCAGCAGCTGAATCCGGTAGATCCAACTCGTATCACAATCACCATGGCACCCAACACAACCTCTCCTGCAGACGCCAAGTTCTCCATGAGAGAATTGTATAATTGCGTTCAGTACTGTCCGCAAGTCTTGCCCCGGTTGTATTTGCAGATTTGTGCTGGAAGTGCCTTGATTCAAAGCGGCGAAGCGGGCACCAAATGGGTCATGCACGATTTAATGCAAGGAACCAAATGCGTCCAAAATCCTGTTCGCGGTCTTTTTTTGAGACACTATTTGTTGCAAATGGTGCGCGATAAATTGCCCGATTCTCCCGCCGAAACAACGCCTTTGGCAGGAGAAGCTGCCATGGAGGAACAGGCGTCTGTGGCCGCGGCTGCACCCCCTGGTGGTAGTGTCGACGGGAGTACTTTTAGTGGTGGCGTGGCCATGCAGGCCGGCACCAACACCCAGATCGCCCATCCTGAACATGAACAAGGAACCGTGGTGGATTCGTATCAGTTTATTCTGGCAAACTTTATTGAAATGAACAAGTTGTGGGTTCGAATTCAACACCTTCCAGGCGATGCGAAAACTAAAGATCAACGAAAACGGAGAGAACGGCAACGGAATGAATTGAGGATTCTAGTAGGAACAAACTTAGTGCGATTGTCACAACTCGAAGGGGTCACGTCGAAAATATATGGAGAAATCATCCTCCCCACTGTTCTGGACCACATCGTCGTTTGTGGCGATCCATTAGCACAGGCCTATTTGATTGATTGTCTTACGCAAGTGTTTCCTGACGAATATCACATTGAGACACTTCCCATTCTGCTGCGAGTCTGCCCCAAACTACGAGACAAAGTCAACGTACGCACAATTCTTCAAAATCTGATGGATCGGTTAGCAAATTATTTGGCTGACGAAGAGCTGCTCGACGAGACTGATACGAATCAAGTCAAGATGAACATGGCACAAGACTCTTTTCCCATGTTCGAGGAATGCGTCCAGAATGTATACAATGCACGAGGTCCCAAGTTGGGTGCCAAGGAGGTTGTGCGGCTTCAGACTGCCTTGCTTTCCTTTTCATTGCGGTGTTTTAAGGGGGACATGGAGCAAGTAAATCGGTGCCTACAAGGTTGTGTGGCTGCGCTTAAGCAAGCTAACGCTTCTTATGAACTGCAAGAAGGAACAATGGCGGAAGTCCCGGGATCCATGAAACCGCTTGATGATGTCGCTACTGCTGAATTGGAAAAATTGCTCTCCATCCCGTTGGATTCTTTGGCGTTGAACGTATTGCAGCTGCCCAACTACGGCGAACTCCTTGGTTTTTTGCCTTGGCCCCATCGTCGGGAGGTTGCGCTAAAGCTTCTGAAAGCGGTCGATGACGCTGGCACTTCACCCAAGAGTGTCAGCGAAATTGAAGAGCTCTTTGGGATGGTCGAGCCTGTGATTCGCGACGAGCACGACATGTCTCAGATGATGTCAGGAATGGGAATCAACGACGGTTATGGAGGACAGCAGCAAACGGGGCTGTCAATGCAGGGAATGTCGACACAAGTTCAGAGCGAAAACGCTTTGATTTCGAAGTTGGTGCACCTGCTAAATCACGACGACACTGATGTTGTATACGAGATGCTGATGGTTGCAAGGCAGCATATCACTAAAGGCAACAAGAATAGGACAGGACAGACACTTGTAGCAGTCGTTTTTGCAGCATTTCGCCTAGCACAGCGCATCTTTGATTCTGAGCATGGGTGTGAAGAAAGCAAGAACGGCACGTCTGATTCCTTGAATGCGGAAAAGGAGAAAAGCGCCAGTGAGACAGTAGAATCGAAAGTGAAAGACGAAGAGAAGCCCAGCGAAGAAAAAGATCCAGAAGACGCAACGGAGGACAAGTCAGACAATGAAGCGGAAGACGAGAAGGCCAACGAAGGAACGGCTCCAGCGGATGAAGCGAAGGACGAGGCAACCAACGGGGGACAAGAAGAGACAAAGTCTGACGAGAACACGGATGCAAGAGGCGCAGAGGAGGACGACGCCGCAGCAACCGGAAGTGCAGTCGAACCTGAAGCAACAGCCGCGACCCTCAGCTCAGCGCCAAAAGATGTCGGCGAATCTGAAGCGGCGCCTCCTGGCGGCAAATCGGTTGGGTATGTATAATTTTTGCGTCTTTTTGTTTTGGTCCTGAGCTCGCACCGGGATCTGCCACTCATCTTTTCTGGAAAACTGCATTTGTATCTCTCGTCGTGTTCAGTTGTCGCGAGCTTTTTGTATTTTTGCAACAAACCATTGCAACGCTTGCCACCACCAACGCCGAGACTGGCTTCAAGCTCTACCTACAAGCTGCGCTGACGGCCGACCGGTTCGCGGGCTCCCGTAAAGAACAATCGGAACGTCTAGACCTCTTTGGCCCCATGCCATTCGAATTAGTTACCCAGGCTTTCGTCTTGTACGAACAAGGAATCGCGGACGCTAGAATGCAGCAGCGTTGCATCGTGAGCATTATGGGAACACTTTTGGAATGCCGATCTCTGAGCGATGAAGACTACCAAGGCCTCGTCACAAAGACCGCTCAATTCTCAGCTAGGCTGATGAAGAAACCCGATCAGTGCCAGCTAGTGGCACAATGTGCTCACTTGTTCTATCCTGTAGACAACACGGACCTGACATACCGAAATGCTCAGCGTGCGCTGGAATGTCTGCAGCGTGCTTTGAAGCTCGCAGACGCCTGTACCTCTTCGAACCCGGAAGAGATTTACCTCTTTGTAGACTTGCTGGACCACTATCTCTTCTTCTTTGAAAGGAAATGCCCCACCATCACTCATGCGTACATATCGGGACTAGCCGCATTAATTAAAGAACACATCGGCAATCTTGGGGGTGGACTGGGTGGCGGAAGCCTGGTCGTAACCAATGCCAGAGAACAGTTTATCGAAATTGTGCGCTCCATCAAAGAGAAGAAGGCAAGCGCTGAAACGTCGGAGCACTTTTCGCCCATAGCAGTAGAATGAAACAATTTAATATGAAAAATATGAAGGAGCTTGATTTGTTTGCATGCACTATATAATCTAGTTTTTCTTTCTGTATAGTTTAGAGTAAAGTGCCACATCGCAGACAAAAATGTGTACGTAAATTATTCTTACGGTATTCTCTGCGAGAACGTCTTATTATTTCAAATGTCGAATGAACCATGCAATTTTTTTCTCTGTATAGTCAAATCCTTGCTCAGTTGCCGAACAAAACCAGCACGGATTACGCATCCCCTTCATCGCCTTCCATAGCTCTTGATCGCTGCAACTGTCTAGCAAGATATTCGAGAGTGTAAAGGGTTTGGACTTGCACTCGGGTTAATTCTTCCACTTGTGCTTCCAGTGAATCTAATTGCTCTTGGACATCCGCTTCCGCAGTCGGGGAAGAATCGTCAGCGTTGTCCCCACTGTCCGAATTATCTGCATCTGTCGTTTGTCCCTTTGTAGTGTCAAATTGTCCCTCTAACTTGGCTTTCTCGTCATCATTTAATGCCGAAATGGCATCACAAATGACGGCAATAATCAAGTTGACGACAATGAAACCCGTAATGATGACAAAGCAAATAAAGGGAAGCCACGCCCACCTGTACACTACCATGACTTCACGGGCAATATCAGCCCAGGAATCCAGCGTCATTATCTGGAATAAGGTGAAGAAAGTCATATCCATCCGACTAAAGTAGTCTACTTCTGTTTGTCCCAGTTCGTACATATCCTTGAAGAGTTGTGTAAACATGACGGCGAAAATGTACGACACGAGAAAGAGCAAAATACCGATGGCGCACATTCTTGGCATGACACCAAAGAGGGCTGCACGGGAAAGAAAGATGTCAGTACATGAAAGATATGGAAAGCAAAAGAAGCAGTACGCCACATCTACTTACCAAGAACCAAATTCTTCATGACCTCTATTCTTGTGATTAAACGGAGGGCGCGGAAGATACGAAATGCTCGAATGATTTGCACTTGAGAAAACGACCAACTCAAGACAATTACGATCAAATCAAAAACAAGCCATCCATCCAGCAGTAGACGCCAACCATGGAAGACAAATTGCATACCCAATTCGACTGTAAAGATGATCAAAAAGATCTTGTCTGTCTTCTCGAAGGCGCTATCGACCTGCGGGTTTTCTGTCACAAAGTCAAAGGTCCCTAAACCCATCATGACGGCGTTTACCGCAATCAAAATCACGATGAAGAATTGGACGTTTTCATTGTTGATGACAGTTCCACACTTATAACGCATTTGATTGACAAAGTCCATGGCCAGTCTCAATTTCGAGGGCGGTGCCTCGTGTCGTAAACTTTCTTCACTACCTTCGTCACTGCCTTCATCCTCGTCGTCTTCATCATCCCCGTTCTTGCGCCTACGACTGTCTTCCACAGCAGGAGGACGTAAGTTTCTCCTACTGCTCCGACCTCCTGGTTTTTGCTCTTGTTGTTGTTCCGTCATATTGGCTGATGTACCGTTAATTTTGTGACTGGACGCAGTGCCGTTCATGTGATTACTCTGTAGCTCTCCGTTGGCGAGTTGAGGCATGCCGAAAGGCTATCAGCTGCAGGGGTGCGTCAACTAGGTAACGACTGCTATGAAACCTCCAGCAGTCCAACCAGTGAGCGGATTGTTGTTCCTTCTCTCTTCTTCAAAACCCAACATAGTCGCGGATGCAATTCCGGAAACAGTTACGGAACAGGATGCCTTTTCTTCGCAACGACCGAATGCAAATTGCCTAAAAAGAGAGGAGCCCAGAGTTTAACTCTGGAGGTAGCTCTTTCGAAGGGCTTGCGGTAAACTAACAGAGCTTCTACAGGTACTATTCTCGCTGCAATCTAGAGTAGCTAGCTGCGCTCCATGTACACCAATAAATTAATAGGCATCGACAACAAGCGACAACAACAAAAACGATCAGCCGGTTGGTAGTACTAGTACCAGTAATATAGTTAGCTACTAGCTGCTAGCTAGAGTAGTACTACAATTATAGTACTGGCAGTACGACGTAGCGAGCGGCGACAGCCATATTGCTTCCGAGTCACGAGTTTAGTCGCATGACCCACTTCAGCAAGACGTCTTTGACTCTCAGTTATTTTAAACAAGGACCATTTTTCAATGAGAATGCTAGAGAAACCTTCTCTGAAACATTTCAAACTGGATTGACGTGGTGACAAGGACGCACAATGACCGAGTCGTACCAAACCCAACCGCGGCCCGCGGAGTCAAGAGCTGAGTCAAGAGTCAAGACGGCTGCCAGCAAGTTGGGGATTTAGACCTGTCTTAGACCCACATTTTGGCGAGTAAATAGCCGTTAAGACCTGCAAGATCTAATAAGACCAATGGGTCTTAAGACCTAGACCTAAATAGGTCTAAATAGGTCTAAATAGACCTTTGAGGTCTAATTAAAATCTGCATTGTTGTCCAGTGCATTCAAATGTGGGTCTTCAGACCCTTGAGACCCTTAGACCCTTTAAGTAGGATTTTAAGAAGGGTTTTAAGACCCACCTGATAGGTCTAAATAAGGTCTAAATCATTTAACGGTTTTAACGGCATTTTGTTCAATTGGGGTCTAAATCCCCAACTTGCAGCACTGTGAGATGCCACACTGAACACTTTGCATGCAGCTATGTGCAACAGCTAGGTCTAGCCAGCCAGCTAGCTAGTGGTCCAACATCAGAATTAGCATTGCACCGCAGCACAGCAGACCATTTTGCTTCTGCCACTAGCACAGCTCAAGCTCAAGGCAGCTAGCCACCTGACAGCGCTGTGCATCTTGGTCAGGATTCACATTGACATGAATTTGTCACACACTCACGTCTCTTTTGTGGCTCGTTGACAAAAAATGAACAAACAGTTGCCTAAAAATGTTCTGCTGATGTTTGCTGTTTGAGAGCAGATGCACCAATGACACTTTGTGGGCTTGCATTTGTTGTCATTGGCACTTGGAGTTTCCAGAGTATGAGGTCTTTGTTTTTTCATTGTTGTTCCCCATCCCACAACTTCAGTTCGTCAGAGCAAATTCTGTCGAAGTTCTTCGGAATTCTTGTCTGTTAATCCGATTCCAGTTTTCATGTGATGCACCCACATTGTTGTGCTAGCTCATCTGCATGTGCGCCAGGTCATGGCACCATCAATCTCAAAATTGGGTGTCAAGTCTTTGGTTGGCAATCAGCTCTGATTGAATCGTTGCCTCATGTGTGCCACATCACCAGTCATTTGATTGCCATTTCAGATGCAATTCAACAAACATGTGAGACTTGTGAACCAGACCTGCCATGGCTCATGGGAGTTGTTGTTGCCAGGCAGATTTCTGCTGGCTGCTGAACTTGTGCTGTGCGAGCAGTTAACCTTCAATGGCTCCTTCAGGAACCTACTTTTTACTGCATGCGGTGTTGCACCATGCTTTACAAGCACCCTCAACATAATGAGATCGACGTTGGTAAACACACACAGATGTTAAAAACGTCATTCCTACAAATGCCACTCAAGGAGAAGAAGTCTCACATATGCTCGAATTTATCAATTTTGAGATCCTGTTAAGGTACTTACTGATAAGTACCGGTACGAGTGTAGGTGTTTAATAAGAAATACCGGGAGTCTGTCGGGGAAGTACTTAATGCTATTCGGAAGTTAATAAGTATTCCAGCAGTTCACGGCAATCTGAGCATCTAATGAACACAATACGACGTACTACAGTACTAGTACCGTAGTACTCACGTGCTGTATGTGCAGTTAGTAGTGATATATAGCTATTTAGCGGCACTAGTACATACAGTAACATACGGCACCAGTTTCAAAGTACTAGCTAGTACTTATTTCACACGAGAAGTAATAGAGCAAACAAACACCAGCCACTGTAGCAGTCAAGTACTCAAGCTTGGCTTTCAGAAACATTGTCAATAGAAGAAGTTGCGCAGTCGGAGCTGGCATGAAGTAGCCGAAGCAGTTATACAATCTATTTTCATAATATTAATGGGACCGGCTCATCAGTTGGTGGATTCTTTTGCTGGGATGAACCCTGATGAATGTGGTGGTGAGAAGAACGACCTTCCGCCAAAAGGCCTGGCGTGCCATAGTGATCCCTGTACTGGCAGTGCTATATGCGAAGATATCAACCCCGACACTACTGCTTCCACCAAGGACGAGAGTGATCGAATGATGGCTCCGAAGTCCGCAGCTTCAGCCGAACCAGCACTACGTAGACCAGCAAATTCTCAGAAGGTAGACTCATCTGGACAAGAAAGTTCCTCTTCTTCTGAATGTCTGCCGGAAGGCAAGCTGGACGATCGCAGTAACGCAAGCCACGACAGCAATCGCGGAAACCTAGGGACAGCCACAAACGAATCATCGACACTTGATGGTGTAAAGTTGTCCATATCTTCGGCAAGTAGCGGAAGCGACCAAAAGCCTCGAAAAGAGAGTGAAATATGCAAACTTTCTAGTCATTCTTCTTCCGTAATAGTGCAAAGACCCACTATCATTGACGAAAGTGATGAGGACGACTTGGCTACAGCGGATGATCCGGATGCATGTAGTAGCAGCAGCAGGTCGACTGGCGGTAGCTGTGCACATACAGACCAACCGCTGGTCGAACCTTGCAGCGTCGAAGCAACCCAAGAAAGTCAAGAGTGGTCCATAGAAGATGATGCCCTGCGGCAGCCTCCTGGACAACTTCTTAAGAAAACCAAGTCCACCAGGTTTCTTGACAGCGACAGGACAAATACAACAGGCGCGACAACGTCAGTGTCCGACCATGGCGAGAGCTGCAGCAATCAGTCTGAAGAAGAAAGGCGCGCTCTTCGAAAGAAGCAACCAATCTGCAAAGAATACGAGCAGGAAGAATTAAGCTCTGTTCTCAACAAAAGAATACACAATTCGGTCAGACCCTTGTCTACTTCATCGCTCGACGACGATGACAGCAGCGGCGACAACGACGACGATAGTGACTCCAGTATAGTCTTTCAATCGTCAAATGGCAGTATCGAGTTTGATTCCGATTCAATCAGTACTATGGTGCACCAGGACAAGCCTGCTGAAAAGAGAAGGGGACTCTCCATAATAATCAGTCGTTCCTCCCGCTCATCATTGCACAGGTACATGAATTCCTTTCGGATTATCGCCGGAAAAATTGCCAATCATCCACGTGTCTGTCTCTTATACACATCTCCGAGCCCACGAGACTAAGGCGAATCTCGTATGCCG
>ENA-ORBV01008829-ORBV01008829.1-microbial-mat-metagenome-genome-assembly--contig:-NODE-8829-length-16792-cov-5.619144_pt1 | contig 16792 bp, 13 predicted proteins | sample MGYA00237777_ERZ505514 | MGnify/ENA primary metagenome ERZ505514 (study PRJEB26160, sample SAMN06269048) | microbial mat metagenome | isolation source: Oligotrophic lake microbial mat | place... | reverse complement strand
GACAGGCGGTGAGCTTGCGTGAGCGTGCGTCCTATGCGGGCTAAAAGCAAAACCGCTTGGGGTTTTGCACTTAGCCCTAATGCCTTTCGGTAATTCAGGCGGTGTGCCAATTTGGCACTGTACCTTTTGAGAAATAAGTACTTAGGATAGGAATGCACCCGCATTCCCGCCGGAAAAGAAAACGTCGTGTTATTTCGGATACGAAGAAACGTCGCCGCCGAGTGCCGCGCACCCGTGGCTCGGAGCAACATGGTTTCTTCGCCGCGCTGGCGGCGCTGTTGCCCGCGGCCAAGTTGGAGCGAGCGTGCGCGCCACGCCGGACCAAGCGGGGTCGTCCGCCCAAGCTGGACCGGCCCACGCTCATCCGCGCGTTGTTGTTCCATTTCATGCACACCGCCGGGACCTTCGCCGAACATATGTTTGTGCTGACGGGCCTGAACTTCGCCGAGTCCACGCTCTCGGAGCGGCGCACCGCCCTGCCCTGGGATGTATTCGCGCAGCTGATGCGTCACGCCTTGCGTCCCCTGGCGCAACGCAAAAAACATCCGGCGGCGTTCTGGCGTGGGTGGCGCCTGCTCGCCCTCGACGGCACGCATTGGAGCCTGACCAACACGCCGCAAAACGAAGCGGCGCGCCCCAAGGCCAAGACGCGGCGGGGCCGCGCCGCCTTTGCCAAGCTGGGCAGCGCGGTGCTCCTGGAAATAGGTCTGCACAATCCGCTGGCCGCGGCCATAGCACGCGCCGGCGAATCGGAGTGGGCGCTGGGCCTCGGCTTGCTAGCGCAACTGCCCAAGGACAGCCTGCTGCTGGCCGACCGGCTGTACGGCTGCCCCGCGTTTGTCGCGCCGCTGCTGGATCGCTGCCAGAAGGTGGGCAGCCATTTCCTGGTGCGTGCGCGCGGCAATGTGAAAGTGAAGGTCATCGAACGTTATCGCGAAGGCAGCGCCTTGGTGGAGTTGCCGGTGCGCAAACGCGACACGCGCACCATCGAGCGCTGGGTGCAGGTGCGCGAAATCCGCCGCACCGTGCAGCGCAAAGGCTATCGCCCCCAAGTGGTGCGTCTGTGGACCAGCCTGCTCGATCCGAAAGCGGCGCCGGCCGCGGAGCTGCTGCCGCTCTACACCCAGCGCTGGGAGCAGGAACTGTACTTCCGGCAAATCAAACTGGAATTGCGCAAGACCGATCTGCTGCAAAGCCACACGCCGGAAACCGGCGCACAGGAGATTGCCGCCATTTTCATCTGCAGCGCGCTGTTGGCGCAGGAACGCGCCCGCGCCGCCGCCGGCCGGCAACCAGTGCTGAGTATCAGCTTTGTGAAGACACTGGAGTTGCTGCGCCCGCTGTGGCTGGTGCTGATGCTGGGCGGGGATCTGCTGAGCGAGCGCCAGCGGCGCCAATTGACCGACCGCATCCTGCAAACGATCCGGCGCATGGCCAAACCGAAGCGGCGCTGCCGCAGTTGCAAGCGCGCGGTACGCCAACCGATCAAGTGCTGGCCGCGCATGTTCGAACCGGAATCGATCGAAAGTCCGCTGATTTTCCGCGTCTTGCCCATCCCCTCGCTGTGAATTACCGAAAGGCATTAGCGCTAGGCTAGTATCCCGTAACGTCTATAATTTCGGATAGAGACGGGTGAGTTTGATGCGCGCGTCCTTGGTGGTGAAGCGCCAGTTCACCGGAGCGCCGCGATGATTGCGGTCAGATTGCCAGGCCGCGATTTCACGGCGCATCGCCTCGGACGAAGGGATGCGACGATCCAGGCACTGGCCGTTGAGCGCGCTCAATTCGATTTCCGCGATGTTCAGCCAGCTGCCGTGTTTGGGCGTGTAATGGATTTCGAGGCGCTCGGCCAGACGACGGGCTTCGGCTGGCGGGAAGGTCTGGTAGAGCGAGGCGAGGTCGTGGGTGTTGAGGTTGTCCATCACCAGTCGGACTTTGACCGCCTGCGGGTAGCGCTCATCGAGCATGGCCTTGATGAACCGGGCCCAATCCTGTCGGGTGCGTCGCTCGGTGACTTCGACGTGGCGACGTCCGGCCAGCGGTTCGACTTCCACAAACAAGGTGGCCACGCCGTGGCGCACATATTCGTGGTCGAGGATGTGGCCGTGGCCGGGCGCGGCGGGAATGGGCGCATGGACCTCGCCGACCAATTGCTTGTTCGATTCATCCATGCACACGACGGGAAGGCCCGACACGCGGCCCCGCGCCGGCTGCAATGACGTGAACCCGAGAGCATGAAACCAATTAAAATCCATCGCTGACCTGATCAATAAATACGCGGGAAACGTGGCCGTAAAATTTTACGTCGATGAGCCGTGCCTTGCCTGCGCGACCTGTCCGGGAAACCGGACGAATTGGAAACCGCCCCCGCTAATCTCCCGCAGAGCGGCAAAGCAAATTCCTGTCAGCTAAACTCGAATCGATTCCAACCCCCAAAAAAACCAAACGAGGCCATTATGCTTATCAGTAAAAAAATCAACGACGCGATCAACGAACAGATCGGCATTGAATTCGGCGCGTCGTTGCAATACCTCGCGATGGCGGCTCACTTCGCCGCGGAAGGTTTGACGGAACTGGCCGCCCACTTCTACCGTCAGGCCGAAGAGGAGCGCGATCATGCCATGCGCTTTGTCCAATATGTCGTGGACGTCGGCGGCCGGGTCGAAATCCCCGCCATCACCGCGCCCAAATGCAGTTTCAAAAGCGTGGAGGAGGTCGTCAAACTGTCGCTCGACGGGGAAAAACCCGTGACCGGGCATATCAACGTGCTGGTCGAACTCGCGATCAAGTCGTCCGATCATATCACTCAGAATTTTCTCTCCTGGTTCATCCGGGAACAACTGGAAGAAGTTTCCAGAATGGAAAGTCTGCTGAAAACGGTCCAACGCGCCGGCGAAACCAATCTGCTTTATGTTGAAGAACACCTGGCCCGCCAGCGCAACCACAAGGCTGCTGCTGCGGCAGAATAAAAGTCGGGTTGCGAGCTTGAGAGAAATCGGTGCGAAACGGTTGCGGGGAAAGTTTCGACGGTCGTTTTCGAGACAAGTATTGGAACCGGGAGCAGCGGTGGGGCGTGAGGCAAAATTCTTCTTTCAGGCAGCCAGGGGAAGGGAGTCGTTGCGGGCCGCATGGGCGTTGAGGCGATGTTTCCAGAAATCGTCCAAGCGTCGGCTGCTGTGGATGCAGCGCAAGGCGAGGATATTATCGGCCCCGGCTTTGGACCAGAACATCCCCGATTGTTTGCAGCGGCCGCCGATGACGGTCTTGCAGCCCGCTTCCACCACGCCCGAACCGATGAAGTAGCCGGCCGCCCGGTAGGTGCCATACTCCATCCGGCTGACGTTGCTGACGAAGTAATGCAGAGCTTTTTCGACCGCCGGCGCGTGCGGCTGGCCCGCGCATTCCCGGCGCGCCTGTGCGATCAAGTCTTCGACCTTGTCCTTGAGTAATCCCTTCGCCCTGGAGCGAAGCCGGGACTTGTAGTCGGGATGCGCCTTGCCGATGAGGGATTCCAGGACCCAGCCCGCATGCTCCATGGCGTGGTAGAAATCCACGATTTGGATACAGTCCTTGAAGTTGAGTGAGGCCATGTTTTCCAGCCCGTGGGCTCCGTCGATGAGCACCACGACTTTGGCGGCCGTGCCATAACCGCGCCGGAGCGCCTCCTGGCGCAGAAAGGGGCCGAACTGGTCGATGGGCATGAAGCCGGAAACATAGGTGGTCGATTCCCAGTCCCGCACGGGCCGGCCCTTCTCGTCGACCCGGTGCTGGGTAAACACGCATCCCAGATAGGCCTGGCGGGTTTTGGCGGTACCATCGGGCTGCTTACCTTTGCGCCCGACCAGTTCCGCCGGCACCATCGGGACGCCGGTGCCATCGGCACTGATATACATGACGGGCGCGTCGCACTGCTCGCAGCTTCCCGGTTTGGCCGTCCGCTGTTATTTTCCGATTGGAAGAATTTTGTCTCACACCCCGGTTGGCAGTAGCCGCGAAGGTGTTTTGGAAGTGGCACGGGTGGCCCGCCTGTGGGATTGGGGAATTTCTCAGACATGGGCAAGATGCCCATGCCACCATGGAAGACCGACAAACCGGAGATGCGCCCGCAGGCTGGGGTCGCTCGCTGGGGCCTGCCACGAACGTCGCGGAGGCCCCGTTGGGTCGTGGCGACGGCCGAGTCCATGACGTCCCAGAAGTGCGGCGTTACTCGGCATTGCCGAACACACGGTCGAGGCGCTCGCTGCCAAAGGGACCCGGCTTTGTGCCGAGTTTCTGCGCGCGAGGGGCGTGGAGACTGCGCGATGACCCGCCATGAATCCGGAACGTAATATTAAACCCCCGCGGAATTTTCGAGCAGGAGAGAGCTCCACGATCGAGCAGGCGGCCTCGGATTGGATTGCGCGTCGGGATCGCGGGCTAACCCCGGCGGAACGCACGGCCTTCGCCGATTGGTCGCGCGCGGACCCGCGGCATCCGCTCGAGTTGGAGCGCCTTGGGGCGACTTGGACAGAACTGGATCGCATAAAAAAGGTGGATACGCTGCAGGCCATGGCAGCTGACGTCGTCGCTCGCGCCAGAGCCGGCCGGGCGCGCCGCCGTTTCGTTTGGTTCGCGTCGCTCGCGGGTGCCGCCGCCGCACTCCTAGCCGTGGCCTTTACGACACTTCGGGACGGTTTGTTGCCGTCGTTAACAGAGGTGCGAGTTCCCCACTATCCGCGCGACAACTATCGCGTCCTGGAGAGCACCGTTCACCGTCTTACTCTGGCGGATGGCTCCGTGGCTGAGCTCAATGGGGCGAGCGAGATCGCGGTCGACTTCAGCTCCACCGAACGGCGAGTTCAGTTGTTGGTGGGGGAGGTTCATTTCATCGTGGCGAAGGACGGGGCGCGCCCATTTTACGTCACGGCTGGGCCGGTGACCGTCCGCGCCGTGGGCACCGCGTTTAACGTGCGCCTCGCCGCCGAGTCCGTCGAAGTCTTGGTCACGGAGGGCAAAGTGAAGCTCCACTCCACGGTCGCTCCGTCGGCGGCCGAGGCCGTTGAACTCGCGGCCGAACCTTTGGCCGAGGTCGCCCCGGCGCTGGTGGAGGGTCAGCGCGCGGTGATCTCCCGGACGGGCCCTGTCAGTTCGGGTGCGGTGGCAATCGGTGACGTGGGGCAGGCGGAGATCGACGAAACGCTCGGCTGGCAGAGCGTTCGGCTGGTGTTCAACAATACGCCTTTGCACGAGGTCGTGGCGGGTTTCAACGAGTACAACGCGCACCGTCTCACCATTGGTGACAGCCGGATTCGCGGGCGCATTCTCACCGGCGTATTTCGAGCGGATAATTTGGATGGATTTGTGCGATTGCTCCGGGCGTCGCTGGATGTGAAGGCGGAGCAGCGAACGTCGCACGAGACGGTCTTGTTGCCGGCGCGCTAACTTTCTTTTCCGAAATCGTAACGGAAACGCGCCGCGCGACAGTCTTGGGGAGTAAGCCCACCACCTCACGGTGCGCCCAACCCCTCATGAATCGTTCTCCCGCCACTGATTTCATTTCACCCCGTTTGCGCAGCCGACTGACCGGGCTTGTGCTGACCGTTGCTGGATTTCTCTTTGCCTTGCTCCCGGTCGACGCCGCCGAAGCCGCGCGCCGGTCCTTTGATATTCCCGCCGGTCTGGCGGAGTCGACCTTCCGCCGATTCAGTGAACAAGCGGGAGGGCAGTTTGTGTTTTCGGCTGACCGCGTTGTCGGTGTCAGCACGAACGTCGTGAAGGGTGAGTTCACGCCCCGTGACGCCCTCGACCGACTTGTCGCCGGCACGAGTCTGCGCGCAGTGCAGGATCAGCGCACGGGAGCGCTCACCGTGGATCGCATCGCTCAGGCCCCGGCCAACACGGGCGTAGGGTCGATCGAAGGGCGCGTCCTGAACCAGTCGGTTGGCACCTACGTGAACAATGCCCGCATCGTGGTCGAGGCGCTTCGACTCGAGACGGCTACGGATGAATTCGGGCGCTACACGTTGCCGCGGGTTCCGGCCGGCGAGGTCGCCGTGAAAGTATTCTACACGGGATTTCCCGCCGAAACGCAGCTAGTTACGGTGGAGCCCGGCCGCCGGGTCGAGCGCAACTTTACCCTCCGCAGTTCCGGGAGCAGTGAGGATGCCCTGGTGCGACTCGATGCCTTCACCGTCGCGGCGCAACGCGACATGGCTGCCTCCGATATCGCCGTGAACGAGCAGCGCTTCTCGTCTGAAATCAAGAACGTCGTCGCGACGGATTCTTTCGGCGACATCGCCGAGGGGAATGTGGGTGAGTTTGCCAAGTTTCTACCCGGCGTGACTCTTAACCGCGACGGCAGTGACGGCCGCAGTATTTCCCTCGGTGGAGTTCCTCCGGGATCGACGCCGATCATGGTCGATGGCAACAGCCTCGCGAGTGCGGCGTCCTCCAGTGGCGGTCGCCAGGTCGAGTTTGAACAGATCTCGATCACCGGCATGTCGCGGATCGAAGTGACGCGTTCTCAGAATCCGGATACGCCGGCCAACGCGATCGGCGGCACGGTGAATTTGATCAGCAAAAGCGCGTTTGAGCGCTCGAAGCCGATCTACACCGTCAAATCGTATCTCTCCTTCAAAGGAGGCGACTTCAGCTTGAAGAAACAGCCAAGCCCGTTTGCGAGCGAGGAGTATCCCTTTGAACCGAATCTTGAGCTCAACGCGGTGGTGCCTGTTACCCGGAACTTCGGCTTTACTGCGAGTGCGCTCGTGACGCGGGCGCTCGCGAACGGCCAGGGTTTCACGATGGACTGGGTTCCGACCATTGCCGGGCAATCGGCTATCTTTCCTGCGACCACGCCGGACAAGCCGTACCTTGTTCGCCATCGGATTCAGGAGCGTCCGAAGATCAGCACCCGCGAATCCGCGAGCTTCTCCGCTGACTGGCGCATATCCGATGCCGATGGCCTCACGTTCGGCTTTCAATACGCATATTTTAAAGCCAAGTGGTGGGTGCGGCAGCTCAGTTTTGACGTCGGCCGCGTGGCTTCATTTGGTCCCGATTTCACCCAGGGTGCCGTCGGCGCCGGCTTCGCGCAGATCATCTACGACGCGCGGGAGAAAGATGGCACGACGTACATGCCGAGCCTGCGCTGGAAGCACAATGGTCCGGTGTGGACCTGGCAGATCAACAGTGCCTTCTCGCGCGCTTCAAATCACTATCGCAACTTTGATAAAGGCTATTTTCAGGCCAACAATGCCTTCTTCCGCAACCTGACCATTCGGTTCGAAGACATGCACTTTGATCGTCCCGGCGTGATCTCGGTCAGGAATGCCGCCGGAGCCGGGGTCGATCCCTATCGTCTCGATAACTACAACTTGGAGACCGTGCAGGGCACCACGATCGACGGCGTCGACATTGTGCGCAGTCTCTCGGGCAGCGCGCGACGCGAGTTCGATTTCCGTCTGCCGTTGGTCGTGAAGACGGGTCTCGACCTTCGTTCGCAACGCCGCGATCTGGACCGGTCAACCTACGATGCCACGCACATGGGGGCGGACGGATTGATCCGCACGGCGGATGATAATGCCAGCCAATGGTTCGACCCGATCTATTCGCAGCGCGAACTGCTTTCCGGCCAGAAGATGGAGTGGATGGACCTCTCGAAAATAGGAACGACGTTTCGGAACAATCCCGAATATTTCGTTCAAAACGAAACCAACCGGATGAATTACCACCGCAGTTCCGTCACCGGATCGCAGGTCATTACCGAAACAATCACAGCGCCGTATCTTCGGCTGGATACCAAGCTCTTCAACGGGCGGCTGCAGTTGACGGGCGGAGTGCGGTATGAACGCACCGATGATAAAGGACAGGGTCCGCTGATCGATCCGACGTTGATCTATCAACGCAACGCCAGCGGTCAGATTGTGCGTGACGCACAGAATCGTCCTGTGGCGATTGCTCCGCTCAACTCCCTCGCCGGATCCCAGCTCGCCTATATTGAACGCGGGGCCAGCACCGAAAAAGACTACGACGGCTTTTTTCCGAGCTTCAACGGCGCCTATTTGATCCGGCCGAATCTCATCGCTCGCTTCTCGTATGCCCGTTCGATCAGCCGGCCGGAGTTCACCTATATCCTCCCGTCGATGAATCTGCCCGACACCGAGTCGACGTCGCGCCGAATTACGCTCACCAATCCCGCGCTCAAACCGTGGTTTGCGGACAGCTTCGGCGTCGCGCTCGAATATTACTTCAATGAGCCCTCGACCGGCGTGTTATCCACGCGGCTTTATCGTCGCGACATCACGGATTTTTGGGGCGTCACGATCGTGCCGGCAACCGACGAGGTGCTCGAACCGTGGGGGCTGGATCCGGCCGTATATGGGGAGGCGCTGGGCTATGATGTCAGTACGCGTATGAACGTGGGCAACGCCCGCGTGACCGGCACGGAATTCGACTACCGCCAGAATCTGATCTTCCTGCCGCACTGGGCGCGCGGCCTCACCGTTTTCGGTAATATCACCCTGCAGCACCTCGAAGGTTCCGAGATGGCGAGCTTCAGTGGATTTGTCGGTAAAACGATTAACTACGGCGTCACGTTCAGCCGCGCGCGTTTCACCGTTCGCGCCGCTGTGAACCTCAAGGGCCGCGTCAAGCAGGGCCAGATCACCAATGCGGGTACCGAGCCGGGCACGTTTACGTATTTGCTCCCGCGCCGCAGTGCGGACCTGACGGCGGAGTACCGCCTCACGCGTAACTTCGCCCTCTTCGTGAGCGGCCGTAATATCAACGAAGCGATCGATGACACCGTGACCTATGGCCCCTCCACCCCGAGCGATCGGATCTTGCGCGGCCGCGCGGATTATCGCTCGTACTGGAATGTCGGAATCAAAGGCACGTTTTAATCGCCCATCGCCCTTTAAGATCTCAATCTCCATGCTTCGGCTTCAGATCAGCGCCCCGATCTGGAATTTCAAACCGCTGCTTTCCAATCCCACTCCCTCATGAATCGACGTCGCTTCTTAAAGACCTCAGCTTCCGCCGCCGCGAGTGCTGCATTGCTTCCCGCTTTGTTCGCCGCCGCGGCCAAAGCGGGCCGTCCGCCGCGGATTCTGCTCCGCAGTTCCTGGCAGAGCGTGAACATTGGCGATATTGGTCACACGCCGGGTGCGCTCAGTTTAATTGAGAAGTATTTCCCGGAAGCAGAGGTCACGCTTTGGCCAGGCAATCTCGGCCACGGCTCGCGCACGCTGCTCACTGCGGGTTACCCGCGCCTCAAAATTACCGAGGGCAGTCTCGACCAGGACGGCAAGCCGACCACTCCCGCCCTCGCGAAAGCATGGGAGGAAACCGATCTTTACCTAAGCGGTTCGGGCTCCGGTTTTCCTGCCAGCAACCACGCGGTCACCTTTCATAAGACCACCGGCAAACCGGTGGGTGTCTTCGGAGTCAGTACGGATCCGGTTTCCGGAATCGGCGGCGATCGCGACCCCGAAGGCGGCACGCTCAAGAGTCTTCGCGAGCGGGCGCTCAAGTTGCCCGCCACGCATCTCCCGGCGGACCTCCGCTATATCATGGATCGCGCGGCGTTTTTCTTCTGTCGCGACACGATCTCCCGCGACTACTTGAAGGCGCAGGGCGTAAAGACGCCGATCCTCGAGTTTGGTCCTGACGCACAGCTCGGCATGCACCTGCGTGATGATGCGAAAGGTTTCGCTTACTTGAAGGCCAACGGCCTCGAAGAGGGGAAGTTCATCTGCGTCATCCCGCGGCTGCGTTACACGCCTTACTACAAGATCCGGAACACGCCGCGGGTGGAGAGTGATTACCTGAAGGACGCGATCAACGACCGCACGACCGAACAGGATCACACCAAGTTGCGCGAGATGATCATCTCCTATGTGCGCAACACCGGGAACAAGGTGATGGCCTGCGCCGAGATGACCTATCAAGTCGAGATGGCCAAGGAGGTGCTCGTCGATCCCTTGCCCGCCGATGTGAAAAAGAATGTCGTCTGGCGTGACACCTACTGGCTGCCCGATGAAGCGGCTTCGATCTACTCGAAAGCTCAGGCGGTCATCAGCGTGGAGTGTCACTCGCCGTTGATTGCGCTCCAAACGGGCACTCCGACGTTCTATGTCCGGCAGCCGACGGATACCTGCAAGGGCCAGATGTATCGGGACATCGGCGCGAACGATTGGTTTTTTGAAGTGGACGAGACCAACGGCCGCGAACTCTGGTCGCGTCTCGAGGCGATCCATAAGAATCCCGCGAAGGCGAAGGCCAAGGTGAAAGCCATCATGGCGACCGTGGCGGAGCGCCAAAAACGGATGGTCGATGTGGTGCGGCAGACAGTGAACGCGCGGGCCTAGTCTAACGTGTAACGCTCCGCAAAAACCACTCGACCGAATACGTCGTGAGCTGCCCGCCGGGGCCATGGAGGTTGAAATCGAAGGCGTGCGTCGCCCACGGCAATGACACAAAAACGCGCGGCACGCCGAATTCCGCGAGCCGCGCATCCAGCCGCACGCTATGGCGATGCCACACCAGCGCGTCGTTTTCTCCGTGCACGAGAAGGCTCGGCGGAGCGCCCGCCTTCACCTGCAAATGGGCGCTCGCCGACTCGTAGTTCGCCCGCGCGGTCTCCGGCGTCCCTCCGAGATAGCGGCGCATCAAGGTCGGAGACTTCAGCATGTCGTCTTCCTCCGCATGAGCGTATCCAAAAACCAAATCCGCCGGCGAATACAGTCCGATGATGCCGCGGATCGCCGGATCATTCGCGGTGTAAGCCACCGCCTGCGCGATCTGCCCGCCGGCGGACCGGCCGAGGAGAACGAAGCGATGGGGATCGATGCCGAGCTCCGCGAACCGCACCTTGAGAAACTCGATCGCCGCGAGAACATCCTCTCGTTGCGCCGGCCAGATGTGCTGAGGCGCGAGACGGTACGAGATCGCCGCCACCGCAAATCCGCGTTGCGCGAGCCAATGATTGAAGTGGGTCAGTTGTCGGCGGTCGCCGCTATCCCAGCCGCCTCCGTGCACCACGATGACGCACGGTGCCGGACCGGCCCGCTCCTGCACCGGTTCGTAGAAATCAAAGGGCAAGTCGGGCGTCACCTGGAGAGCTCGCACCGGCACGGGAGCGGGATCACGCTCGAGTAGTGCACCGAGCGAAAACGCCGGCCCGGTCATGCCCACGTCGCCGAATTGCGCGCGTAATGTATCCGGCAATACGGACCCGATCCGCCACGCCTGCCATGCGGGTTTCGCATCGAGGAGCGCAGCCAGCGCTAGAATCGCCATCGAGATCCCCGCGGTGCCAGGATAGGCCCCGCGCAACCCCCAGCTCAAGGTCAGGAAACCGAGCGAAGCGAGGGCGAGCAGGTGACCATACTCTCCCGCCACGACGGTGAGTTGCCAAGGTGCCCAGCTGGGTGCTCGGATCACCGTCAGCAAACTGACCGTGAGCGAAAGGAGAGCCAAAACGAGAAAGATCCAGCGTAACATGCAGGTGTGGTACGTTTGGAAGGGGCGCAAAGAGGCCGATGAGCGCAAAAAGAATCGGCAAACCTTCGCCGGGGCCACGCCGGTTTTGCCGGAAACCAAGGCCGACGACACAGATGCGGCGGCCGCATCCTAACTGACACGATCGTGCGGCGGGCGGTTCAATTACAACCGACGGACAAGGCAATGGAAAAGCTCCCTTGCCAGCAGCAAATCCGGGGGTAAACCTCGCCCATTTGTATGAGCAACTCCGTCAAAATCTACGACACAACCTTGCGCGATGGTACGCAGGGAGAAGGAATCAGCTTCTCGGTTACCGACAAACTCTTGATTGCGGAGCGGCTTGATCATTTCGGGGTCGATTACATCGAGGGGGGCTTCCCTGGTTCCAACCCGCGGGATATCACATTTTTCCAGGAAGCGCAGAAGCTGAACCTCAAGCATGCACGACTCGCTGCCTTTGGTTCCACCCGGCGGGCGGGCGTAAAATCGTCCGAAGACGTGCAGCTCCGCACGCTACTCGATAGCGGCATGCCCGTCCTGACGATCGTGGGGAAAACGTGGACGTTGCACGTTACCGAGATCCTGCGGACCACCCTCGAGGAAAATCTGGCGATGATTGAGGATTCGGCACGCTACCTCGTCGCTCAAGGCCGCGAGGTGGTCTACGATGCCGAGCATTATTTCGATGGCTACAAGACCGATCCTGATTACGCGATGCAGACGCTCGCCGCCGCTCTGCGCGGTGGGGCGAGTAATCTCACGCTGTGCGATACCAACGGCGGCACGCTGGTGGACGAGTTCAAGGCGATCGTTGGTCGCGCGGTGAAGGAATTCGGCGGCGACAAAGTCGGCGTCCATTGTCACAATGATAGCGGCCTCGGGGTCGCGCTCACCCTGGCCGGGGTTGAAGCGGGCGCCGGTTTGGTCCAAGGAACGGTGAATGGTTACGGCGAGCGGGTGGGCAATGCCAACATGATCACCGTGCTGCCTAATCTGATTCTCAAGATGGGACGCACCGCGCACTGCGCCGAGAATCTCAACCAGTTGCGCGATCTCTCCCTGTTTTTCGACGAACTCGCGAACCTGCGGCCGGATCCGAAGGCGCCGTTTGTCGGCCAATCGGCCTTCGCGCACAAAGGCGGTCTTCACGCCAATGCCGCCCAGAAAGTCGCCCGCAGCTACGAGCACATTGATCCCGCGCTCGTGGGAAATCGTACGCGCGTCCTAGTCTCCGACATGGCCGGCCGGAGCAGTCTCGCCTTGAAGGCCAAGGAGCTGGGCATGGAGCTCGATGAGAAGCGCCCGGAGATGAAGGGGCTGATCGAAGAGCTGAAGGACCGCGAGTTTCGCGGCTACGAGTATGAGGCGGCCGATGCGTCCTTCCGGCTCCTCGTGGCGAGACATTTGGGGCAGGCGCGGATGTTCTTCGAAATCGAGAACTACCGCGTGATCATCGAGCGCCACGGAGTCGAACTCTGGGCGGAGGCCACGGTCAAGCTGCAGGTGAACGGTGAGGTGGTGCATACTGTGGCGGAGGCAACAGGCCCGATCAGCGCGCTGGACAAGGCGCTGCGTCTCGCCCTCGAGCGGACGTATCCGCAAATTAAAGACATGAAGCTGCGTGACTACAAGGTGCGCATTCTCGAAGGCAACAACGGCGCGGGATCGCGCACGCGCGTGTTGATCGAAAGCGGCGATGGGAAACGGATCTGGGGTACGGTTGGGGTCAGCGATAATATCGTGGACGCCAGCTGGGAAGCCTTGCGCGACGCCGTCGAGTACAAGCTGCTGATGTCCTGAAGCCCTGGCCGGTCGGAATTCTCGTTCCGATCAGTTGGTTCGAAGGGTGCGATCCCAAAGTCGTCTGCGAAGCTCGCGTCTTCGGCCGGCTCGCGGAGCATGGCGATCGACCGTGCTCGCGAACTATTTCCCGCGAGCGGCCAGATAGTCCATGAGTTGCTCCAGGAACTGGTGGTCTCCCGGTAGCGAGTGCAACGCGTCGCGGGCGGCTGTGGATAATTCACGGCCGATCCTCCGCGAGTTCTCGATGCCGTGCAGTTTGACGTAAGTGGTCTTGTCCGCCTTGGCGTCTTTGCCCGCGGTCTTACCGAGGACGGCGCTCTCGGCCGTGGCGTCGAGCACGTCGTCCATGATTTGGAACGCGAGCCCAAGATGGCGGCCGGCGCGCCGGAGGTCTGACAGGTGCGCCTCGCTCGCCCCGCCGACCAAGCCTCCCGCCACCAGCGCGGCTTCAATCATCGCGGCGGTTTTGTTGAGATGAATAAAATCGAGTTCCTCCGCCGTCGCGTCCGCTTTTTTTTCCGCCAGCAGGTCTTCCATTTGCCCGCCGATCAGGCGACGGCTGCCCGCTGCATCGCCGAACTCGGCCACGAGCATTTGAGCGACGGTCGGGCGGTCGGCATAGGCGTTCGCCAGCAGGGCAAACGCGTGGGTCAGAAGCGCATCGCCAGCGAGCAGCGCAGTCGCTTCGTCGAATGCTCTGTGAGCAGTTGGTCGGCCCCGCCGCAGGTCGTCGTTGTCCATGCAGGGGAGGTCGTCATGGATGAGCGAATACGTGTGCAGACACTCAATCGCGACCGCCGCTGGCAGTGCCGCATCGTCGGTGACGCCAAAAAGCTCCGCCGCCGCGAGCGTCAGCACTGGGCGCAGGCGTTTGCCTCCGGCGGCCAAGCTGTAACGCATCGCGGTGTGAAGCCGGGCCGGCCGGGTGTCCGCCGGAGGCAGATGCAGGTCAATGCCGCGTTCGACACGGGTCATGAGGCGATTCAGGTCAGCGGGGAAGTCCATCGGCGGGGTGGAGTAGCGCCCTGTTCCGCGTGACGCTCAAAACAAAAAATTGCTAGGTCGTTGAGTTGCGCCACTCCGCACTCGCCAAGCTGGCGGGTGCCTCCCATAACCACCTCCGCTTCACACTATGCCGACTTACGAGTATGCCTGTCCCAAATGTGGTCACGAATTTGAGCAGTTCCAGTCGATGCGCGACGAGCCGCTCAAGAAGTGTCCCAAATGCAAGAAAGCCGGAGTCAAACGGTTGGTTGGCGCGGGAGCCGGTCTGATTTTCAAGGGCACCGGGTTCTATATCACCGATTACAAGAACAAGAAGGGTGCAGGAGAGGCGGACTCGTCGTCTTCGACCTCGACGAAGAGTACCGAGGCCAAGGCACCGGAGACCAAGTCCAGCTTTGAAGCGAAACCCGCTCCCACTCCCACTCCTACTCCCGCTCCCGCGACCCCGCAGAAGGCTTCGAAATCAGCCAAAAAATAATTTATGAGCTACAAGTCGAAGCACCGTCAGGGACCGAGCTGGACCGAGGTCATCATCGGGGCCGCGTTGAGTGTCATCATCGGCGTCGCGCTCGGCGCTGGTTTGTTGATCCTGCGCCCCGTCGTGATCGCCAAGCAGCAGCCCAAGGAGCGCGTCAAGGATACCACCTATTACATTGAGGGTTCCCGCGATGCGGGGCGCGGCCGGCAAGCTGCGGCGAAACGCCTGGCGTTCCTGAACGGCGAATCGATCAGTGTGACCGAGGACGAGATCAATGTGCTCGTCGCGGCGGCGATGAAGTCGACAAATCCGCCGCCCGTCAAAGAAGGCGCGCCTGCTGCGTCACCCGAGGCCGAATACATTTCCGCGGGAACGCCGACCGTTCGGATTCGTGACGGTTTGCTCCAAATTGGCATGCCGGTGACGACCAAGCTGTCGGCCGATAAGATCATTTTTCAGGCGCGCGGTGGCTTTGTGCGGCAAGGTGGCGTCTTTGTTTACGAGCCTACCGCGATGTATTTGGGGTCGTGTCCACTGCAGCGGATCCCGCTACTCGCTTCCACTTTGCGCCAAAAAATCAGGAGTGAGTACCCGATGCCGGATGATATGAAGGCTTCCTGGGCCAAGCTCACCGAGGTCACGATCGAGGGGAACACGCTGAAGCTCACGATGCCGTGAGCGTCGCGGCGGCGACCGTGCGTCACGTTGGGTCCAGGGCGGGTGGCGGCGCCTCGCCGTTGCTGGCTGGGGCGAGGGTGCTTTTTTTCGTTTTCAGCATGGCGTTGCCGATCTTTGGTGCGGAGCCGGTGCCCGTGAACGTGCGCACGATGCCTGGCCGGTTCGATATTTCCGCTGTGGATGCCTCACTGGCGCATGCCGTCAGCGCGCAAGCAGAGGCGACGTGGCGGCAGCTCACCGATTTGCTGACTTTGCCTGAAGGTTTTTCATCGCCCATTTTTGTCCGAATCAGTACCGGCGATGCGAGTAGCCCGCTGTTCACGGCCCAACCCGAACCGGGCGGCATTGTCTCGATTTGGATCAAGTCATCTGCCGTCTCGCAGCCAGCGATGGTGCGCAGGGCGCTCGCCCGCGGCGTGTTGCTGCGTCTGGGCGTGGCCTGGTACGGCGCCGATGCCGTTCGCGCGGTGCCCGCATGGCTCGAGCTGGGGTGTGCGCTTTGGGTGGATACGCGGGAGTTTCCCGCGCGGCTCGATGAAATCAAAGATCGAACGCGGGCACTGGCGCCACCGGCACTGGGGGCACTGTTGAATGAAAGCCGCGATGTGGCCGGCGGGCAGGGGCACGAGATTGCGGCACTTTGGCTTTTGACGTTCTTGCAGGCGGAATCGGCCGGAGCCCGGGAGTGGCGGGTCTTTCTTCGCGGTGTTCTCCGCGGCACACCTGCTGACGAAGTGCTCACCGCGGCATTTCCGGGCCGGTTCGCCAACGTGCGGGAGCGCGAACTCTGGTGGCAGACGGGCTGGCATCACGTCCGCCGGGTGAACGCATTTCCCATGATGGACAGCCGGGATTCGGCGCGCGTAATTGAACGGCTGGCGCGATTTGTTTTTGCGCCGGATCGTGAAGATGTGGTCGTGCCCCTGCTCACCGTGGTGGAGCATGCAGCTGACGTGATCGTCGCCGGCGAATTTGAGCGTCGAGGTCAGGAGCTGCAGCGTTTGATCCCCGCTTTGCATCCCTATTATCGCAACGCGGGGCTATCGCTTCTCGATGTCTTTGAAAAAGGGGCCGCGGTGCCCGGCCAGCGGCGGACAGCGCTGGTCGTCGCGTTCGAGGAAGATTGGCGCGACGGAGTGACCATCGAGGCAGCCGCCAAAGCGGCGCTCGATGCGCTCGAACGTTCGCGTCGGTAGGGCTGCTAGCCGGAATATTTCACACCCTGGCGTGAACGCTCTACCCGCTGCGTACGTCTATTATTACCTTGTCATGGCAAGAGCTGGACTCTGTCTCTTATACACATCTGACGCTGCCGACGAATAGAGAGGTGTAGATCTCGGTGGT
>ENA-ORBV01008828-ORBV01008828.1-microbial-mat-metagenome-genome-assembly--contig:-NODE-8828-length-16793-cov-13.072326_pt1 | contig 16793 bp, 12 predicted proteins | sample MGYA00237777_ERZ505514 | MGnify/ENA primary metagenome ERZ505514 (study PRJEB26160, sample SAMN06269048) | microbial mat metagenome | isolation source: Oligotrophic lake microbial mat | place... | reverse complement strand
CAACCAATCGGTTGATTGACTCCTCAACGTCCGCCGCCGCCCCCGCCGCCGCCGCCACCACCGGACGAGCCACGACCACCGCCACCGGAGCGGCTGCCGGGAGGCGTCGCCGAAGACGCGATCTGACGGCTGAAAGAGCCGCTGAGCGAATTGCCCAGTTGGCTGATGCTGTTGCCTGCGAAACCCTTGCCTCCGATCCAACCTGCCGAGCGCGCTGCCTCGGTGGCCACGACAGAACCCACGGCGGCGGTGAAGCGCGCGGTCCATGCGGCCTCGACGTCCAGCGCCATCGCATACGGCAACATCGCTTGATAGTGCTCGGCATTGAGCTGCGGTGCGGGCGATTTCAGGTTGGCGAGCTCGTCGCGCTCAGCCACCCCCAAATATCTTCGCAGCCCTTCGATGTGATCGAGCAAGGCGCGGCCTTCTGCCGTGGTTTGGCGCAACAGGAAATGGAACAGGCCGCAGGTCGCTGCCATCAGTGCGGTCGTCACCAGCGCAATCAACAGGATGGTTTTGTCGCCCTGGGTTTGAAAGAACGAGAAAAACAGAAAGAAAACGGTGAAGCCCAATCCAACCTTCGACCAAACCGAGTTGGTCCTGAAGTAACGCGGCTGGTACTGCGTTTTCAACGCCACGAACTGCTCGTAGACTGCCTGCCTCACCTGACGTCCAGTCGACGAATCGAGTGTGAGCAAGGTCTTGTCCGCAGCGAACAGCGATCCTGCCAGCTTGCGCTGGCTCGGGTAAGGCAGCGTGCTGGCATCGGTAGCGGAGGGAAGACGCTGCAGCGACCACACTTCCCCGGTTTGGTTCGGCTCGCAGACGATGCGCAGGAATCCAGCGACGCCTAGCGCCACCACGTCGGCGGAGAAACAGTTCGAGTCGTAGCCGGATTGACGCAGGTAACGCAGCCCCGCTGGCGAGTGACCCTCGGGCGGCTCGTATTGCACGATGATGCTGCGTCCGCGCGCATCGCGGCCGATGCGCGTCCACAGCCACAGATAAAGCGCCAGCATCGCAAGCCACGTAGCCACCATCGCGATCGGACTTTTCGCATCGTGCAGCATCCAGCCGAGTGTTTCGCTTTGAGTCGGGGCCTGCACAATGCCTTTTGGAAACCGCAGCACCACGGTCATGCCTTCGCCGGACGCGAGCGGTGCACGTGTTTCCCAGCGCGCTGCGCCGTCGCTCAATGCCACCTCGGTCGCATTCGTCTGCGAACCCGTCGGACCGGTGTAGGCGTCCGCACGAAGCTGGGCGATGGGCACTGCCTGCGGCAGTCGGATGCGCGCGCTGGCGCGCTCGATGCGGAAGTCCCAGCCATTGCCCGTGGCATTCCAGTACAGCTCGTCGTGAGCGTCGAAGAAGCCGATCTGGCGGCGGGTGCGGTAGCGCAACACGTAGCTGAACGCGCCTGGCACCGGCAGCAAATCATCGTTGCCGAAATTCACCCGCACCCCGTTGCTGTGGGCTTTGCTGAAGTACGGTTCCGGTTTGCCGTCGCGCAGTAGCGAAACCACTTCGAACTCGACCGAGTGGTTGAGTCCATTGCGATCCTGATAGCGGGTCGGGAAATCGCGGTAGATTCCGCGCCGGATCTGCGCGCCTTCGGCTTGGACTGCTATCGTTTCGACCACATCAAGACTGCCATCGGCAGCAATCGCTACTTCACTGTCGAACGCTAGGATGTGTTCCTCCGCGTAGGCGACGTTTAACGCGCATGTCGATGCGAGCAACAGGTTCAGGAAGATGCGCAGCGCGAGGCTCATGGCATCACCCCGAGCGTAGGCGCCGCGCGCGCGCCAGCATCGGCGGTGAAAAACTCGGCATCGCGGAACCCAGCCGCGCCTGCCAGCAAAACCCCAGGAAAGCGCTGGATGCCGTCGTTGAGATCGCGCACCGCACCGTTGTAAAAGCGCCGTGCGTACTGCAGGTGTTTCTCGACCTCGACCAGGTCACGCTGCAGTTGGCTGAAGTTCTCGCTCGCCTTCAACTCGGGGTAGGTTTCTTGCAACGCGAACAGGCGCGACAGCGACTGCTCTAACTGCGTCTCCAGGCCGGCAAGCCGGGCCGGGCTGCGGGTTTCAAGCGCCTGCGCGCGCAGCGCTGTCACGTTCTCCAGCAGTACGCGCTCGTGCGCGCTGTAGGCCTTCACCGTATCGACCAGCATCGGCACCAGATCGTGCCGACGCAGCAGCTGCACATCGATATCGCTCCACGCCGTCCGCACCTGATTGCGCAAGCGAACCAGGCCGTTGTAAACCACGACGCCCGCCGCGACGACGATGAGCGACACTGCCGAAACGATCCACCACATGCGAGGTCTCTCCGATTCCCACGGCGAGTCTACGATGACACGCTGGCATGCACTTCGAACCTGATCGATGCCGATGTCCGTGTCGAGCGCGTGGCTTCATCCTCGACCCGCCTGTCTTATCCGGCGCACTGCCTCGCTGGGCACGCGACTCACCCGCTACAGGTATCCACCTTCGCCAGTCTTGCTAGCGACGATCATCAGTGAATCCATCAACGCCCCCACAAGACACTGCCCGGTTGGCGATGCTCAATCTCTCGCCCGCGCTTTCCACCGCGCCAGCAGATAAAGCAGCGAGCCCACCGCCAGCAACAGCACCGTGGCCAGCACCGATTGCCAACTGACTTGGGTGAGCAGGGCGAGGCAGAACGCCACGCCGAGCAGCGGCAGAATCGGTCCGCCGCGAAGTTGCCAAGCATCGGCTGGGGCTTGCCGACGAACCGCCGGCATAGCGGCGATGCAGGCGAGATAGATCAGCAGACGAGTCAGCACGCTGAGCGCAGCGAGCCAGACAAAACTGCCGCTGGCGGCCAGCGTCCACCCGAGCAAGGCGTACACCACGATGGAGAACACGGGTGTTTGATAACGCGGCGAAATCTGTGCAAAGGCCGATGGCAGCAAGCCCTCACGAGCGAGACTGTAGCTGACCCGCGGCACCGAGAACATCGAACCGAACAGATTGCCGCCGACCGACAGGATGATGGTGGCTAGCACCAGCACGGCGCCTACTGGGCCGAACAGGATTTCGCCCAGCGCCACCAAGGGACGCGGCGTGCTGGCAAGTTCAGGCAGCAGCGCCAGACACACCCATTGCATCAAGGCATACAGAGCGCCGCAAAGCAGCATGGCAGCAAGTAAGGCACGCGGCATATCCCGCTGCGGATTGCGCGCCTCGCCACCGGGAATCAGTCCTGATTCGAAGCCGACGAAGGCGTAAATCATCAGCAGCAGCGCCGCGCCAATATCGGCTTCATGCGTGGGCCATACACTCGGGGTTGCAAACTGCGTCGTTACGGCAACCAGTTGCCCGTTAATCAATTGGGCGTCAATGAATTGGACGTCCATCAATTCAATCAGGCCGAACCCGGTCAGGGCCAGCAGCGGCAGCAGCTTGCCGACGGTGAGCACACCCAGCGAGCGCATTGCCCAGCGCACGCCGATGATATTCAGCACGGCGATCAGCGCCGTCAGCAGACCGAGGCTCAATACCCGTGGCCCAGCTTCGCCCAAGGTTGGCCAAAAATGCGCCAACGCGCTTTGCAGCAAGTTGAAGTTTGCCGCCAGCGCCGTCAGCCGTGCGATGTACAACGCCCAGCCCGCCTGAAACCCGGCCATCGGCCCGAACGCGATGCCCACATAACGCGCGGGCCCACCGGTTTCGCGGGTCGCACTCGAAAGTTCGGCAAAACACAGCAGCACCGGCGCCATCAGCAGCGCGGTGAGCAGGAACAGCAGGGGACTGAAGTCGCCGACCAGGCGTGCTGCTTCTGCGGGAATGCCGAAGATGCCGGCACCGATCATGCCGTTGATGATCAGCAGCCACAGCGCGCCCACGCCAAGCCGCCGCGGCAGGTGATCGAGTTCAGTGCGTTGCGAGGACATGGAGGGTTTCCTGCGGCATTCTTTGAGCCTACGCGAGGACGGCCATTGGTGACCACGCTCGGATTGAGCCGGGAGCAGCTCGAAGCGATCCCATCGATGTGGTCGACCATTGCTTTTGCGTGGCAGCCATCTCGCGACAGGCAGCGTCAGCGAGCACGTTTACAATTCGTGGATGCAAGCCCCAGTCAGCGCTTTGTCGCCGTTCCGGCAGCCGGTTTTCCGAAACGTCTGGTTGGCCAACCTGCTTTCCAATTTCGGTGGCTTGATCCAGTCGGTGGGTGCGGCCTGGCTGATGCTGGAAATGACCCAGCAAGCCGACATGGTGGCCTTGGTGCAGACCTCGGTGGCGCTGCCGGTGGTGATGTTCTCGCTGCTGGGTGGCGCCATTGCTGACAGCTTGGATCGGCGACGCATCATGCTTGCGGCGCAGACCTTCATGTTGCTGGTGTCGGTGACACTGGCGGTGATTGCCTGGCAGAACATGCTGACGCCTTGGCTGTTGCTCGCCTTCACCTTTCTGATCGGCTGTGGCGGTTCTTTCAATGCGCCGGCTTGGCAGGCGTCGGTGCAGGACATGGTGCCGCGTGCACAACTGCCTGCCGCGGTTGCGCTGAACAGCATGGGATTCAATTTGGCGCGCAGCACCGGACCGGCAATCGGCGGTGCCATTGTTGCAGCGGCCGGCGCGGCGACGGCGTTTGCGGTCAACACGTTCAGTTACCTTGGCTTGATCGTCGTCTTGTGGCGCTGGCGTCCGCAGCAAGCGCCGCGTTTGTTGCCGCGCGAGCGCCTGGCCAGTGCGATGGCCGATGGCCTGCGTTACGTGATGTTGTCGCCATCGATCCGCACCGTGCTCGTGCGCAGTGTGGTGTTCGGCCTCGGCGCTGGTGCCGTGCTGGCCTTGCTGCCACTGATTGCGGCGCGACTGGTCAACGGCGGCGCGCTGGTCTACGGCCTGCTGCTTGGCGCGTTTGGCTTCGGTGCTGTGTTGGCTGCGTTGGGCAGCACCCAACTGCGGCAGCGTTTTTCCACCGAAACTATTGTGCGCGGAGCCAGCACAGGCGCGGCGTTGGCGCTGGCACTCGCCGCCAGCAGCAGCGGCATCACGTTGGCTGCGCTGGCGATGTTGGGCGCGGGCGCCGGCTGGGTGTTGGCGCTGTCAACCTTCAATGTGACGGTGCAGCTGTCGGCACCGCGCTGGGTGGTGGCGCGAGTATTGTCGCTTTACCAGATGGCTGCGTTTGGCGGGTTGGCCAGCGGCAGTTGGCTGTGGGGATGGGTGGCCCAAGCGCGGGGTGTCGATAGCGCACTGTTGGCCGCTGCGTTGGCGTTGCTCGCGAGTGCGGCACTGGGTTGGCGGCTGCCATTGGAGCCGACAACTGAGCGCGATCTGGATCCGTTGCGGCAATATCGGGAGCCGGAAACTGCCGTGCCGGTTGAGCCCCGCACCGGCCCGGTCATCATCACGGTCGAGTGGATCATCGACGAAAAGGACATCGTGGCCTTCCTCAACGCTATGGCCGAGCGCCGCCGCATCCGGCGTCGCGACGGCGCCCACAAGTGGGCATTGCTGCGCGATCTGCACGCGCCCACGGTGTGGATTGAGCGCTACAAAACCGCGACCTGGTTGGACTACCTGCGCCACAACAGCCGCATCACCCGAGACGATGCGGTGGTACCCGAGCGCTTGCGTGCGCTCCATCGTGGCGATGGTCCACCCAAGGTGCGGCGCATGATCGAGCGCTCCACCAGCCGCCTGCCGTGGGCTGCAAACGACCCGAGTGAAGTGCACGAGCACAGCAGCGATCCCACGCGCGATATCTGAGCTTCGCTGAACGCTGTCGACAGCCGTAAGAAAAGGCAGAATTCGAATTGCGCGCATGCGTGCTGATCCTGTCGAACAGATTTACCGGATAGATCAGTCGGACACGGAGTCAGCTTCTGTTCGCCGGCCTGCAGAAGTGATGGCGTTAAGTGGCGCACACGGCGAACGCCTGCGCGGGCCTCCCACAAACAAAAACCCCGGCACTAGGCCGGGGTTTCATTTGCTGGCTGCAGCTTCAGTCCCGCCAAGTCATCTTGGCGATTGAATCAATAGACGTTTTATCAATAGCCATTGAATCAGAACGTCATGCTCCAGCTGTCGATCCTGCCGACATCGCCGCCGGCGTTGTCGTTGACGCGCAGCTTCCAAGTGCCGTTGGCGACTTCGCTGGACAAGTTGACCGTGAAGGTGGCGATGATGTTGTCGGTGCTGCCGCCACTGCGGTTGTGGACGTTATAGATACTGCCATCCGGAGCGACGACGTCGACCCTCAGATCACCCTTGTAGGTGTGGATGATGTTGACAGCGACTTGGGTGGTGCTTGACGCGTTGCCGCTGCGACCACTGATGGTGATCGGGCTGTCGACCGTGGCGTTGTCGCTGATCGTGTAGTCAGCCGTGTTCGAGTAGGTGGTTCCCACCGGCGGTGGCGTGGTGCCGCTTCGGTAGCCGGCTTTGGTGGAAGCTCCAGACGCGGCCGAATCCAACCAGTTGCTCAGGCGCGTGCTGTTGCTGGCACCACCGGTCCACGACTGCGACAAGCGGCCGTAATAGTCAGACAGGTTGTTGCCGCAGGCCGCCGAGCCACCGTGCAACTGGCCGACGATCAGCTTGCTTTGATTCCATAAACCCGAACCCGATGAGCCACCTTCGGTAGTGCCTTCGTCCCAATCGTTGACCCGCCAGTGGGTGCTGCCGCTGCCACCACCATAAGCACTGATCGTCAGCGCCTGGTTTTCGATCGCGATGCGTTTCTCATGCCCCGACGGATGGTGGATGCCAGCGGCCGAACTCGGGGTGGTGCCGCCGCGATCCCAACCGGAGAAGAACGGATTGGCGGCAGCCGGCACCGTTGCGCTCAACTGCAACAGGGTGAAGTCGCTGGCCGAGTTGGTGGCGCGCAAGGTGGAGCCCGACTGCGAGTGCGTGGCGATGCTCTTCGCCAAGGGCGTTCCACTGGAGGTCGAGCCCGGCGTGCGACAGGTCGCACTCTGATAGTTCCAGTAGACGACGATGGTGCTGGCCAAGGTCTGCGTGCTCATGCAGTGGTTGGCAGTCAGGAAATAAGGCGTCGTGGTGTTGGATGTATTGGCGAGCAGAGTGCCAGTGCACACGTACGAGCTGCCACCTTTGCTGAACGTGTATTGGCCTACCGCGTCAATCTGGTCGCGCCAGGCATTGCCGGTCGCACAGATGGTGTCGACATTGCACGAGCCCGATTTCAGCGCGCCGTCGTTCTGTTCAAACAAGCCACGGTAGCCGTGGGTGACCGACGCCAATTCGAGTTGGACGCGACCACGCTGGGCCGAGTCGACGATCACCTGCAAGGTCACTTTTTCGCCCGTCACATACGGCGACCAGAAGTCACTGCTGCTCAGCTGGGAAGCATCAATAAAGCGCTGGTTGCCTTCGCCTTCACCACTGATCACCAGGGTGGCGCTCGAAGGCAGCACCAGCTTGGAGAAATGCATGTCGATTGAGCGTGCGCCCGGCGACACCATTTTGAAAGTCCAAGTGGATTGACCCTTGGCCGAGCGCGTCCAATCACCGAAGCCGGCCTCGCCCATTCGCATGTTCTGCACGGGAATTTGTACGCCGTAGCGATACGCACCACCGATGACTTTGGCGTCGTCGGCTTTCACCTTGGAAAGATCGGGCGCGCTCAGGACAGTGACATCGCCGAGCGTGAAGCCGGCATCAGCAGCAACGGCGGGACGAGCATTCACGCCCGCAGCAAGGCACAACGAAATTACGGAAGCCAGCGACGCAGCAACGACATAGCGCATTCCAATCTCCCAATGAATTCGATCAAAGCAGTCGATAAAGAAAATTGCACACAAGAAGCTCCACGAAGGTGAAGCTGGCAAGCCGAAGCCTGCAGGCGTGGTGCGCCCGAGCAGCTTTGTTCAGCGTGGATAGCGAGCCGATCTGTCCCTGCTGCTGCGTGATCGCCACTGGCTTCGTGCCGGCGTTGGTGCGCGTTCCCCTGCATCCATTAGCTGGATGCAACGCGCAGATCACATAGCGGCTTTCGCACGAGTCCCCGTAGCGAAAGCAGGGCGCACGCTAACAACGGATTTTTGGGGCGTCAATCTCGCACTGCACCATTTTGGCCAGCGCTTTGCGCGCGGATGAGGCGTCGATTGTGAAACAGACAATTCCCCCAGTGCAAAAGGTCGAGCCGATAAAACCCCGAACTATGCGATCGGCGTCGGTTGTCAGCGACCCAGCCTGAAGTCGATTCGTCGCTGTGCGGTGATCGCCTGGCCTGGTGGTTGAAACTGCCAGCGCTGCATGCTGCCGACGGCTTCGCGGTCGAACACACCGGCTGGCTCGGCGTTCAACACGCTGACGTCATCGACGCGGCCGTCTGCACGAATAGTGAAACCCACCAACACCCAGCCTTCGAGGCGTTGTTTGAGTGCACGAGGCGGATAGCGCGGTGCCGCTTGTGAAAGCACCACGGGTGTTGGGGGTGCGCGTTCCGCAGCGGCCGGGACACTCGCTGCTGTGTTGCGGCTGCTGTTTGCATTGGCATTGCCCGGCTGTGCTTGCGTGCTAGCAGGCGGCGCGGCTGACGTCGCTGAGGAGGCAGACCCGCGGTTGGCTTGTGGATTGATGCCAGCAAGTGGCGGGTTTGTGGCTGCGGAGACGGCGGCCTGGTTTCCGTTGGGGTTTGCGGTTGGCGATGGTGCCGAAGCTACCGCCTCAGCGTTCGCTGCTGGAGTGGGCAGGTTATCGGTACGCGCAGGCGGTGCACTTTTGCCAGCCGCGGGTGCGCTTGCCACAGCGGCGGTTTCGACGGCCGCCGGTGGTTCCGGCTGAGCGAGTAGATCGCGCAGTCGAGCAAGCGCTATGGACTCTGGCTGTGCGCGTTCAAGCAGGGCCAGTACCCTTTTTGCTTGTGCACGGTTGCGCTCGCTGATGGCACGCTCGACCCATGTCAATCCGAACGGAAAGATGTCGGCGATGGCGAGCTGAATCTGCTCGCGCGGATCGACTCGGGCCATGGCGTCTGTCAAACGCCGAGCCCGTTGTTCTGTGCCCGCAGAGTCATCGATAGCGGATGCATCCATCGCCGCCAAATAGTAGTCAAGTGCGCTGCTGCCGGCCGGCTCAAACAACTGATTGGCAGCCAAAGCTTCATTGGCGCGCTGCAAGATTTCCTCAACGCTGCCGCTCGGCAGCTCGCGTGTGACCTCGTCTGTGGCCGGCACGGTCGCAGACGCGGCTGGCTCTGCGGCAGCAATTGGCGGTGCTTGCGCCGTTTCCTGGTTGCAAGCGGAAGCGAACAAAATGATTAGCGCAAGCGCGGGGATGAGACGCAATAGCGGCAACATAGAAAAGCCAAAGAGAGGGCGATGCCGCAAGAGTGCGTCTCCTTTATGACGACTATGCGGCGGCGAATGGAGGATTTGTCCCGGCTGCGACGGTGCTCGCAGTTTGCGGCCCAACCGAGTCAGCACTTCGTCATTGTTCGATCACATTTGACGCCTGCTGGCATGCTTAACGGGGAAGCAATGCAAATGCAAACGAACCGCATTACCGTTCATCATTCGAATTTGCCGTTGGTCGGCTGCGGCTTGCGGTCGATTCGGATCAACGCGCAGCTTGGATTTGCTGGCGATTTGCCAGCGTCTAGGCGCGCCGTTGGGTATCGCCAAAGCGATGCAGACGGCCGCCATCGACCGGGAGATGGCTGCCATGGTGCTGTCAATACGCTCGACCGGATTCGCGCAACCCGAACGCCTCAACCTCAACCGGACCTTTGCATTGGCCGCTGCCATTGCAGTCAACCTAGGTGCGCTATTGCTGCTTAGCTTCATGGGAGTGGCGCCGACGACACGCCTTCCAGTGGTGGCACCGCCGCAATGGATTGAAATTGTCCGTCCGCGCCAGATTGTGCCGCCGGTCCCGGCCATTCCGAGCGCACCGGTGCGGCCAGAGACCATCGCGCAACCACGATCCGAGACACTGCCCACACAGGTACTGGTTCCCACGCCGACCGCGTCCGTGGTCGTGGTTGATGCCACGCCAGTCAGCACGCAAGTGACGACCACCGAAGTTGCCGCTCCCGGACCCGCTGCGACCGCCGACCGTGAGGCCAGGTTGGCCTACGAGTTCGCGCCACCGCCACCCTATCCAAACATTGCCTTGACGCGCGAGTGGGAGGGCACGGTGATGTTGCTGGTGTTGGTGGCAGCCGATGGCGGCGTCGAGGAAGTGCGCGTGCAACGTGGCAGCGGACACCGTGTGCTCGATCTGGAGGCATTGCGGCATGTGCGTCAACACTGGCGCTTTCAGCCGGCATGGCGTGATGGCCAAGCCATATCCGCATGGGCAAGCGTGCCGGTGGTGTTCAAGCTGGACTAGTACGCAGACTGTGAAAAGCGCAGGCGGGCAAGCTTGGTGGTGGGTGTGACCGGCACGGACATTGACTTGGAGGTGACCGTCCTTCCGTAAGCAGGAGATGGCGATCTCAGTGAAGCGCAACTGCGTGAGGGTGGACGACCGCCGCCAACGTTTATCGATAAAGCCCGCCATCTCGTTGCCAGCGAACACGCCGTCAACTCAGCCCCCACTTGCGTCAACGCCCATGGCACCGCGCGCGTCGCGACGTGAACGCCATCGTCACCACCGACCACGCCTGCTTCGCGGCGGCTATACGACCGGCACCAGCACACTCGCTAGGCTCCGCAGCGCCGGATGCGGACTGGATTGTGAGGTGGCGTGGCAGGAGCCCCCACAACTGGGGGCTCCTAAGCCGAACGAAGACCTTTGCGCGCGGGTTCGATCTTGGCAACCCGCGCTCTGTGTTTCTTTGCCTCTCCGCATTGGGTATTGATCTCGATGCGCTTTGTCGCGGAAGGGCGAACTAGCCATCGCTCAAAAGCTATACCCCACCTTCGCATACACAAATGCGCCATTGAACCCGAACGGTGATGCGCTGCTGGCGTAGGCAAACTGACCGCCGGTCGAGTTCGCAAAAATGTTCTCGTCGGGATACTCGTTGGTGACGTTGTCGCTGCCTAAGGTGAAGTTCCAGTTTTCACGGGTCAGGGTTGCCGCCACGTCGAGTGTCCACTTGGCGCCGAAAGTCTGGTCCTGCACCGCCGCTGCATTGCGAATGGTGATTTCGCCGTAGCGGGTGGCGTTCATCAGAAACTTCAGGTCGCCGGTCTGCCAAACGCCGCCGAGCAGCACTTTGTCCTTGGGCGCGCCGACCTCGAAGCGACCGATTTCAACCCGCCCAAAACGCAGCGCATTGGGATCGATCGCCGCGAGCGCAGCTGGATTGCGGGCAACGCGATCAATGTCGGTCGAAGTATGGTTGTAGCCGACAGTCAAATCGAAATTGCCCGCGTCCAGCCCCCAACGATAGGTGCCGACCACATCGACGCCATCGGTGGTAGTGTCGATCGCATTGGTGAAATAGCGACCACCGCCAACACCCGGAAAGCCATTGGTATTGAGAAAGTTGCGCACCGCCGCGCTGGTCAGGTTCTCCGACAAGGTGATGCGGTCTTCGAGCTCAATGCGGTAGGCGTCAATGGTGATGTAAAGCGCATCGGCCGGTTGCAACACCAAGCCCAAGCTGTAGTTGGTGGACTCCTCGGGTCGCAACGGTTCAGCACCCAAGGCGATGCCCGCAGGACTGTTGACCCGGAAGGTTACGATGTCGAACGGCAGGTTGCCCTGCGGGGTGACGATGAAATTGGTCGCTGTGGACTGAAAGAACTGCTGCTGGAGCGAGGGCGCGCGAAAGCCCGTCGACACCGTGCCGCGTAACGCCACCGCGTCAGTGAAGGCGTAGCGCGAGGTCAACTTGCCCGACGTCGTCGTGCCGAAATCACTGTAGTCCTCGTAGCGAGCGGCGATTCCGGCGGTGAGCTTCTCTGTGAACTCGGCTTCTAGGCCAACGTAAAAAGACAAATTATCGCGGTCGAAGGTGCCGCTATCGGATGGCCGGAAACCAGAAAATACCTGTGCGCCGGGAATGTTGGCGAAAGTGCCCAGCGCAAAAGACAGCGGCTCGCCGGGGGATTGCTGGAACTCATCTTCGCGGTACTCCACGCCGTAGGAGAGCGTCGCCGGGTAGTCCAAGCCGATCGACAACAACGTGGTGGCGTCAATGTTCAGCACGCCTTGATTCACCTCCAATTTGCCGGCATAGAAGGCCAGTGGCGAAGTCGGGCCAAGGCTGCGATTCAGCGTATTGAGGATGTCAAATGTCAGCTCGTTGGAGCCGTAGGTGTAGCTGAAATCGATGTCCGTCGTCTCGCTTGGGGCAAAACGCAGCCCGCCGACAAAGCTGTAATCGGTGGAGTCGTTGTTGATTTGCGGCAAGAACCCATTCGGATAAATCGCCGGAATGTTGCGGGCATCACCGGCGGGTCGATAGAAACCGTTAGATAGGGTTTCGCGTCGGGTGTGGATGAGGTTCGAGTAAACAGTCACCGCGTCGCTGACCGGCAACTCGGCGTTGTAGCTCAACGAATAGGCGTCGACTTCAGGATCGCCCTGGCGTTGCACTACCCGACCCAGCGGTGCCGAGGTCGCCGTTGGCGTGCCAATGAAGGGCCGTGCACGGTTGGTCTGATCCTGATGCCCCAGCTGTGCTGCCACGTGGATGAAACCATCGCCGCCAAGCGCAAAACCGGCGTCGGCAAGCACGTCCGATTGCTCGCCGTCACCGGCGCTGTATTGACCATAGCGGGCGCTCACGTTGCCGCCGCGATTGTCGCCATTCAAGACAATGTTGATGACCCCGGCAATGGCGTCTGAACCGTATTGTGCCGAGGCACCGTCGCGCAGTACTTCAACGCGCGCAATGGCGGACACCGGAATGGAGTTCAAGTCCACCGGTGACGAGCTACGGCCCTGGGTGCCGTTGACATTGACCAAGGCACCGGTGTGATACCGCTTGCCATTGACCAGAACCAGCACGTGATCAGGCGACAGCCCGCGCAACTGCGCCGGGCGCACCGCGTCGGAGCCATCGGAAATCGCCAAGCGCGGAAAGTTGAGCGACGGCAGTGCGCGCGACAGGGCGGTCGCCAAGTCAGGCGTGCCGGTCGCTCTCAAAATCTCCGGCGTGATGATGTCGATCGGTGCGGTCGACTCGGCAACGGTGCGATCGGACACCTTGGTGCCGGTCACCACAATCAGGTCAAGCGTACTGGCGTCATCGTCCTTGCTTGCCGACGATTGCGCCCAAGCGGGGGCGCTTGCAAGTCCGACCAGAACGGCGAGGGCAAGGCGGTTACGCGGCGTGCGGCGGAACGTGGCAAGCGCAAGGATCATGGGGAATTCCAGTTGGTTAGAAAGCTGTTAAGTGATTAGCACGCCCGCGAACCAAGGTCAATCAACGGCGACCAATTTGCTGGACTCGCCAACGTCGCTGGCAGCAAGCGGGCTCCTGCAGTGGGTCCGATCACATCGGAGTTGCTTATCTGATCCAGCAGTGCCTGCACTCCTGATGCGCGACCCGGCCGGTGTAATCGTTGCCAGGCCACTACACATGAAAGTCGCGGTCAGCCGCTGCCACTTGCAGCAGGCAGTGATCCACTCACCGCTGGCCCCAACTTTTTGACGTCAAAGCCGGCGACCTCAAATTCGAAGGTCGTTTGCCTGGCAGGCGCAAGCTTGATCGTCAGATCGAGTTTTTTCGCAGCTTGCAGCTGCGTCAGAAACTCGGCGTCGCCGTCGATGAATACGGCAGGCGGCACGTTGCCCTCGGCGCGGCTGATCTGCACCGGCTCCGGCGCGCCGCCATCCAAGCGCATCTGTATCTCGCACTTGCCCTGGCAGGTGAAGTCACCCTCGGTGATCAACAGGTATGCCGACTGCCCCCACGAATGGTGGCGACGCAGAACCAGTCTTACTTTGGCCACACCAGCGACGCCAGCGGTTGCATACAGGAACGCGGTACGGACTTTGCCGGTGGCCTCGGTGTCATCGACATCGTGATACGTCCACAGTGCCCGCAGTCGACGCAGTTCGATCTCGGCATCGGCGGCTGTGCGTAGCGCCACAATCCTTGGCGCGATCGTCGCCGCAGCGGCCGAAGTCGGATGCTTGCTCAGCAGGTCTTCGGCAAAGGCTCTTGCCAAATCGGGCCGGCCATCGGCCTCCGCCGCGCTGATCGAAACCAGCAAAGCAGCGGCGGCCGCGTCGGACCTCGCTTTCGCCGCGGCAGCGGCTTGCCGTTGCGCTTCGCCGTTGCCACATGCGGCGAGCACCCCGACCAGAAATCCCAGAAGCACGAGGCGAACCAGCGCAGCAGGCAGGCTCTTGAAAACTTGAGTGGGCATAGGTGCTCAGATTCCGACGGCGAGGCACCCATGCTGGATGTCTCACGCTCCTCCAGCAAGGACCACCGATCTCAGTACGCGGTCCGAGTGTGAGGGTCTTGCGCACACGGGCTTGACGCGCACACCGAGGCTGACCATAATTCGCGGCTCAACGCGCCCGTAGCTCAGTTGGATAGAGTACCAGGCTACGAACTTGGTGGTCGGGAGTTCGAATCTCTCCGGGCGCGCCAGAAAAAAATCAACAGGGTCAGTGACTTACGGTCACTGGCCCTTTTGTTTTTTGGGGCTCCGAGACGCCTGTGACAGGTTCTGTGACATGTCCTGTGACAGTGGCGGTTTTTTGCGGCCCGAAATCGCTCCGAAACGAGCACAAAGTTTGTGGCAGGAATGACCCCAAAATCGCGCCAGAATGACCCCCAAGTCCGGCGCACGATGGTCATCGGAAGTCGAGCCCTCGGCACTCCAAAATGACCACCAAGCAGTCCGCCTTGGGGTCAAGCGCCGAAATGATGACCACCAAGTCGATTTCCGCTGAAACGCAGGATCGGCGCGGGTTCCAGTGTCACAGCCGGTGGCACCGGTTCTGTGACACTGTCACAGGCTTCTGTGACACAAGCCGGCCGCCGATTTAGGTTCGAAAGCTGAGAACAAAGTCTGTGACAGTGCCTTGCAGGGCTGTTCTCGGCAGGCTCCACGGCGCTTGAGTGCATTCTGGTGCACGCACTCAGAGGAGGCTTGAGTTTAGGGCGCGATAGGGCTATGCGGCGCTCCGCTGCGCATCGTTCGGGTCGTAGTGGTGACTTGCCGTTGACTAGATCGCCGAACGCCGTCAGTTTTTCTGTGACTCAACGTCTCTGGCGCAAGAAGCGCAAAACGGTGTTTCAGGGATTATTCGAAGTCTCTCTTCTTCAATAACCGTGCCACATTGTGGGCAGAGTCCGTACTGCCCCTGAGCAATTCTCCAGAGCGCGAAGTCGATACGAACCAGATCTTTGGGAGAGTGGGACAACGCCCGCTCGCCGCCTTTCCTCAGGATCTCGGCCTTCGAGTCTTTGCGGGCCAACAGCCATAGCCGTTGTCCCTCAAGAAATTCAGCCGTCAAGAAAAGTATCATTAGTTGGGAGCTGATCTGCGATCATCGCAAAATCTCTTTCTGCAGGAAGACTAGGCCACAGTCCTTCAGTGAAATTCTACGCCAAGCGACGCAGTCTGAACTGAGCTGCACCGTGTTTCGTAGAAGCTTGTCGCGAACGACCGATATTGGCCGTTATGTAGAGCTCTGCATAACGGCCAGGAGCGGCCACTCGAGACCGCGCAAGGCGCGTCGTCGCAAAGCGGACGTTCGGTTCAGGCTTGGAATTCGGCAACTTTTACATGCACATGGCGATTGCAATTTCAGTCACCAGCGATGCGCAGGTATTTGATGAAAGCAAACGCGACCGCTGCGACGAGCTTCGCTTGCAGTTCGAAGTCGTCAGGCAGTTGCCGGAGGGGGATCGCCAAGTCATCAAGGCGTTGATCAAGGGCATTGTCGTCAAGCACGAAACCAAGCGCTTGGTCGGGCGCATCAGCGGCTCAGGTAAAAACAACACCGCCCAGCGATTGGCTGGGCATTCGTGTCGATCAAGCGGAGCGGCGCATCAAGATGCGTAACTACAGTGGCCGCCTCGTAGCGTTATTAACCCGCCTCACCGCGTTTAATTACCTCCGTCCCCTTTTCGGTCGTCCCCTTTTCGGCGTTCGCGTAGTGTGCGAGCAGTGCCATGCAGAACGGCTGCTGGGGTTCTCCTGCAATAAGCGCGGGTTTTGCCCGAGCTGCGGCGCGGCGCCCTAAAAAGTGTTATGGGACAATCCCAACCTGCTAGCATCAGCTAGGCGACGACCAAATTAGCTCGCCCCAGCCCATCTGTTTCATCAACGCAACAGGAGACATGGCAATGACAATGCTCGCCGACACAGTTTCTGAAGAGACCATCGTCCGCTTTCCGACAGAGCTTCAGGGGTCCGTCAGAGCCATCAATACGCCTGAGGTTCAAGAGATCATGCGGCAATTGGGCAAATACGGGTTGGGAGTTTCCTTACCTCATATGCACACTGATAAGGGAATGGCTCCGCTTCCTGAAGACATGATTAGCTCGGAAAACAATTTGGTTGTCTCCTTCAGGCAAGTCGATGATGAGGCGAATAGCAAAGCCTTGCCGGTTGCATGGCGGCGTGGCGAGGATGTCAAAAGCATTGCTCGGTGCAGTGACAATTGCGGAGCATGTTGTTGAGTGGTGTTCATCGCGCCTGGAGGATAGGTTTTTCAAACGCCCTTTTTCCTCCCCGGAACACCCCCCGCCGAGCTCTCGGACACGCACCCAAGTGGTTGTTGCGAAGTATAGGAATTTCAAACGCCCTTTTCGAACAGTCTGGCGAGTAGGCGGTGGTCGCGCACGCGCTGGTTTGGGCGCGGATCGGACGTTCGCGAGCGGGATTTCGGCAGTGCGGGCGCCCCGAGTTCGCCGGCTAACAC
>ENA-ORBV01008827-ORBV01008827.1-microbial-mat-metagenome-genome-assembly--contig:-NODE-8827-length-16795-cov-9.335686_pt1 | contig 16795 bp, 10 predicted proteins | sample MGYA00237777_ERZ505514 | MGnify/ENA primary metagenome ERZ505514 (study PRJEB26160, sample SAMN06269048) | microbial mat metagenome | isolation source: Oligotrophic lake microbial mat | place... | reverse complement strand
ACGCGTGAACCGCGGAGTACCGCGCTTCACGCGCACGGGGTTCTGTCAGAAGAAAAGGGGCGTGGCGGCCAAGTGTGATGTTAGTGCGACCAAGTGCGACACCACTGCGACCAAGTGCGACACCACTGCGGCCAAGTGCGACACCACTGCGGCCAAGTGCGACACCACTGCGGCCAAGTGCGACACCACTGCGACCCAGTGCGCCACCGCTGCGGCCAAGTGCGACACCACTGCGACCAAGTGCGCCACCACTGCGACCAAGTGCGCCACCACTGCGACCAAGTGCGACACCACTGCGACCAAGTGTCCCTCCCGCCTGCACTCGACACGCCAGCTCCCGACCTCCCGTGTCCATCGACACGGCAAGGCTCAAAATGCAATCGCCCGCGCCAAAGCTCCCTTTGGCGCAGGCGACCTGCTCGTCACGAATCGACCCTGACGCGAATCACTCCTGCAGTCGCAGATCCTGCGTCGTCGTATCACCCTCCGCGACAATCACGTTCATCTGCGAGCCACCTGCATCCATCATCTCTTCGAACGGATTACCCGACGAACCACTGACGCGAATACCCGTCAGTTGGAAACGCCCCGCCGGACAATTCTGGAGCGCGAACTTGCCGTCAGCTCCCGTCTTCGTGGACATGTTGACGTACACGACACCTTCGATCGCACGCAGGCGGATCGTTCCACCCGAAATCGGTTTGCCCGACGCGTCGAACAGCGTGCCTCGCACCGTTCCTCCACGCAGCAGCTTCAGGTCGCCCACTTGCGTGACACCGGCTTCGCTCACGCGGAAGTTGTTCTGTGAGAAGGTCGTGAAGCCCGTCGCTGTGATGACGAGTTGGTAAAGCTCAGGCTTCAAGCCCGTGAGCGTGAAACGACCCGCATCGTCACTGCGCACCTCGACAGTCGTCGAGTTCGTCGGGAACTGCATGCCCAGGGCTTTCGTGAATTCGTCATCCACCCAAGTATTGTCCTGCGTGACAATCCGCGCGCGCGCGACCGGTTTGCCGTCCGTGTCGACAACGCGACCCTGGATCGAACCGCCGCGACCGAGCTTCACCACCACGTTCGTGAACGATTTGCCCGGCGTGATACTGAGGTTCGTCGAATGACTCGGCGCAAAACCCGGCGCAGTCGCTTCGACCACGTAATCGCTCGGGCCCGGCGTGTCGATCGTGAACTCGCCCTTGTCGTTCGTGATCGGCATGAACTCGGCACTGGTGGCCGAGGTGGGTTGATCGACTCCGTAGAAGAAGCGCAGGCGCACGCCGAAGTTCGTGACAGGAGCACCACTCGCGCCGTCGATCACGATGCCGGAGATCGACGCTTCCTTCATCATCTCGATGACGAGGTTGCTGGTGTTGGTCTTGACGCGGGTGTTGTTGCGCCCTTGAACCATGCGCCAGCCTTTGGCGTTCGCGATGATGTTGTAGTCACCGGGCACCAGGTTCTCGAGCAGGAACTCACCCTTGGCGTCGGTCTTCGTCGTGACCATGCCCGACTGTTGCGTGTGGCTGACCGCGACTCCGACGACGGTTCCATCGACGACCGGTTCGTTGTTCGGCCCCATCACGCGACCGCTGATCATCTCGGCCAGCTTGAGCACGAAGTCGCGCGTGTACTGCTCGTCCTTCGCGAACGCGAAGCCGCCGACTTGGATCTTGCCGTAGCCCGGAGCCGCGACCGAGACGGTGCGTTGACCGCCGGGCACGTTCACGAAGCTGTACCAACCCTCTTTGTTCGTCGTCGTCGTCAAACGATCCGGCGGAACGTCGGCGTTGAGCGTCAGGTAGTTCTCGCCGTCGAGGTGGAGCGTCGCATCAGCGAGGTGGTTGCCCGATTCGTCGTTGATGAAACCCGAGAGCGACCCGCCCGCGGTGAGGACGATCGGCGGCTGCTCGACCGGGCCGGACTCTGCGATCGGCATGCCCGTCTCGCGCTTCTGCGCGTACTGGGGATGCGAAACCCGCAGGATGTAGTTCGCGGCCGGCCGGACGCCGAGGAAGGAGTAGCGACCGTCGTCTCCAGTGCGCGTGCGCGGCTCGTTCGCCTCGTCGGGGCGCGGATCGTTGGCGAAGGGGGACTCGGTCGTGAGCACGATTTCGGCCCCGCCGACCGGCTCGTTCTTCGCGTTCAAGACCACGCCAGTGAGCTTGTTGTCGAACTGGAGCTGGCTGCCCTGCGGGAGGCCGTCGGCCGGCTTGACCTTCGGCGTCTCGACGATGCGCTCCGGTCGCGCCGACTCTGTGAGGGTCTGCGTGCCTTTGACAGGATCCGCCGTCGTGGACTGAACGATCGGCGGCGTGTCGATCGGCTTGACTTTGCCGTTGCCGCCGAGGTTCATCACGGCGAAGAGCAGGGCGCCGATCGCGGCGATGACGATGACGAGGACGAGAAGGGGTTTCATAGGAGTCCCGCGCGAACGCGGACGAACGAAGGGTGGAGAGACGGGATGGGAGGGGCTCTTCGGGCGCCCCTGCGACGAGGAGGTTCTACGGGCCTTCCCGCCAAGTCGGAGGATGTTATCGGACTGTCGCGCGCTTTCGCGCGATCATGTTGGAGGGACCGGCGTGCGCCGTCGCATCTGCGATCGCGCAGCGCGCTCGAGGGGTGCGGCGCCGGGGCTCGATCAGGCTTTGGAGGGGGTCGGGACGCTCTCCTGGTCGTCGCTGACTTCGCGACCGGGCCAGAAGGACTCGGAGTAGACCTGGGACCCCAGGAAATAGGCGAACAGGACGAGCTCGAAATCGACGCGCCGGAAGACGTGGATCCGACTGCCCAAGAAGGGCCCTTTGGGTTCGATGCGGGCCATTTCACCGGTCTTCGGGGCGAACATGCGCCACCCGCGCCTCAATCCGGCGGCCGGCAACAGGCGGTAGGGTTTGTTGCCCGTGGCGAGCGCGATCTCGCGCGCGAAAAAGCTCCAGCGCAAGCTCGAGCCGATCCATTCGCGGCCCTCGGTCCAGCACGAAAACTGACTGCGCAGGATGCCCGGATCGCGGCGGATCAAGAGCACTTCGCCCTGCACCGGCTGGTACTTGGCCCCGACGATCGTTCCGCGTCCATTGCGCGAGACCGACAGCACGCCCACGTCTTTCCCGTCGGCACCCACGATGGTGTGGCGCGGGTGGAACAGGCCGCTCACGCGGGTTTCGTAACGGGCGATCGGTTCGGGCATGGGCTGGGGGCGCGGCGCAGAGGGCGGGACAAGTGTCCCGGCCTGGCTATCGGCTGGCAAGACGGAGGGCTCAAGTTCCGCGCGAGTCGGCCTGCGATGGGATCCAGAGGGCGCTCGGAGGCCGCTGTCGACGCCCCAGCGCGGCTCAGGTCCCGTGCAGGTCGGCCGTCGCCGATTTCACGACAGCCGAGGCCTCGGCCACTTCTTCAGCTATTGTCTCGCGCGAGAGCGAAAAACGGACGCTCGCTGCGGCTTCCGATTCGGTGAGGCCCATCGCGACGAGCACGTGGCTGGGTCGACGCGCTTGCGCGTGACATGCGGACCCCGCCGACGCGTACAAACCGGCGCCCGAGAAGAGCATCAGCAGCGCCTCGGCCTCGAGCCCCTCGAACTGCACGTTCGTCGTGTTCACGATACGACTCTGCGTGTCACCGTTCACGCGCGCGCCGGGGACGAGCTCCAAAATTCCGCGCTCGAAGGTGTCGCGCAATTCCGCGACGCGCGCCATGGCTCGGGCGTCGTGGACGAAGGCGCGCGCGTTCTCGGCCGCGCGCCCGAAGCCGACGATCGCCGCGACGTTTTCGGTTCCGGGTCGAACGCGACGCTCTTGCGATCCACCGCGGACCAGAGGAGTGGCGTCGAAACCCTGGCGCACGAACAGCGCGCCCACGCCCTTCGGTCCGTGGATTTTGTGCGCGCTGATCGTCGCGAGATCCAGCCCGAGCGCGTGAACGTCGAGCGCCGTCTTGCCGGCCGCTTGCACGAGGTCCGCGTGCATCACGATGCCGAGTTCGCGACAGCGGCGCACGATCGGCGCGAGGTCGTTCACGACGCCGGTTTCGTTGTTCGCGAGCATCAGCGACACGACGGCGCAGTCGTCCGTCAGTTGCGCCGCGACTCGATCCGCATCGAAACGCCCGCGCCGGTCGACACCGATACGCATCAATTTCAGGCCGTTTTTCTCGGCATTTTCGCACTTTTCGAGAACGCTCGAGTGCTCGGTCGTGCACGTGACGATCATGCGACGTTGCGGCTTGGCAGCGATCGCGGAGTGCAGCGCCAAGTTGTTCGCTTCGGTGCCGCCCGACGTGAACACGATCTCGTCGGGACGGGCAGCGAGCAGTCGCGCGACGGATGCGCGCGCGGCTCGCACGGCGTCGGCCGCTTCGTCACCGAGCGCATGCACACTCGATGGATTGCCGAACTTCGCGCCCAAGAAGGGCAGCATCGCCGTGACGACGTCGTCGGAGGCGCGCGTGGTCGCGTTGTTGTCGAAGTACAGCACGCGACGCGGCGAACGGCGCTACTGGTAGAGCGCGCTCAAGTGCTCGGGCAACTTCTCGCCGGTCGTGGTGCACGGTTCGCAGAAGTTGTTGTCGACGGCGGGCGAGTGCGTGCAATGGCGACACTCGCTGATCTTGTGCAACGCTTGCGCGACCTTCTTGCGTTGCATCTCGATGAGCCGCGTCTGCTCGGCGAGCATGCGATCTTGTTCTTGAAGTGCGTGGCGCACGCGGTCCAGGAACGGATCGCGCGCTTCGCCGCTCTGGCGTGCCGAGATCAGGTCGCGGATCTTTTCGAGCGGCAGGCCCAACCCCTGCAGATCGCGGATCATCTGCACGCGGTTGATGTCCGTCTCGCGGTAGTACCGAAAACCGCCGACGCTACGGCTCGCGGGCAGGATCAGCCCGAGCTCTTCGTAGTAGCGCAACGTGCGCAGGTTCGAGGCGGCCAGGCGCGCGAAGTCACCGATCTTGAGTAGTTTTGAGTCGTGTTTCATGGCGGGGGAGCTCGCGAGACGGGAAGCCGCGAGGCAATTTCGGACAGCGAGAGTAGCAGAATGGCGCCGCAGGGCATTCGCTGGGACTTCGAGGAGCCCCGCATCCTGCTCGACTTTCCGAGGCTGCCGCCCCACCCGGGCTCGACCAGATGCAGCCGACGCCTCGCGAGCGGGCGGTTCGCTATCCTCCCCGGATGCTCTCCGACCTCGAAATCGCTCGGACACTGAAACTCCTCCCCATCACAGACGTGGCCGCACGCCTCGGCGTTCCGTCGCACTCCGTTTTCGCGCACGGGCCGACGAAAGCGAAGATCGACTATCGCACCGGCGACGAGCCGCGAGCGCAAGGACGACCGCCGCTGCGCTACGTGCTCGTCACCGCGATCACGCCGACGCCAGCGGGCGAGGGCAAGACGCTGCACACGATCGGGCTGTCGCTCGCGCTCAACAAGCTCGGGAAAAACGCGACCTGCACACTGCGTCAACCTTCGATGGGTCCTGTGTTCGGCGTGAAAGGCGGAGCGGCCGGCGGCGGTCGTTCGCAAGTCGTGCCGATGGAGGACTTCAACCTGCACTTGACGGGTGATTTCCACGCGGTCGCCGACGCGAACAACTTGTGCGCGGCCGCAGTCGACACGTCGATCCTGCTCGACAATCCGCTCGCGATCGATCCTGCGCGCGTGACCTGGCGGCGTGTCGTCGACGTCAACGATCGCGCGCTGCGGCAGATCAGGATCGGTCTCGGAGGCGCGCAGAACGGCGTCGAGCGCGAGACCGGATTTGACATCACGCCCGCGTCGGAAGTGATGGCGGTGTTGGGCCTCTCGACCGATCTCGCGGACATGAGGCGGCGGCTCGGTCGCATGGTGATCGGTCGAAATCTCTCGGGAAAAACAGTCACCGCTGACGACGTCGGCGTCGCCGGCGCGATGGCGGCGATCCTGCGCGACGCGCTGCATCCGACATTGATGCAGACATCCGAGGGCACACCCGCGCTCATCCACACCGGTCCGTTCGCGAACATCGCGCACGGCAACGCGTCGATCGTCGCCGACAAGGTCGCATCGCGTTTCGCCGACTGGGTGGTCACCGAAGCGGGCTTCGCGGCCGACATGGGCGGAGAGAAATTCTTCGACATCAAATGCCGCGCGTCGGGCATGAAGCCGGACTGCGCGCTGCTCGTCGCGACGGTGCGGGCGCTCAAGGTCCACTCGGGCCGTTTCGCTGTGAAACAAGGCTCCGCGATGCCGCCGGAGTTGTCACGTGAAGACCTGGGCGCGCTCGGCGAAGGCTGCTCGAACTTGGAAGCACAGATCGAGAACGTGCGGCGTTTCGGTGTGCCCGTCGTCGTCGCCGTGAATCGTTTTCCGAGCGACACGCCGGCTGAAATCGAACTGGTCAAGAAGCGCGCGCTCGCCGCGGGTGCCGATGCCGCGTGCGAAAGTCGCCTGCATGAACTCGGCGGCGAAGGCGGAATCGAACTCGCCGAAGCTGTCGTGAAAGCGGCCGAATCGGGTCGCGCGCGACTGCAGTTCATGTACGAGCTCGGCGACTCGATCGGCGCCAAGATCGAAGCGCTCGCGACGAAGGTCTACGGCGCGGCGGGTGTCGAGCTCAGCCCAAAAGCTGCGAGCGGAATCGCGGAACTCGAAGCGCTCGGCTTCGGCAACTTGCCGATCTGCGTCGCGAAAACGCAGTACAGCTTGAGTCACGACGCGACGCTGCGCGGCCGACCGCGAGGCTTCACGTTCCCCGTGCGCGAGGTGCGGCTCTCAGCAGGTGCAGGATTCATCGTCGTGATGGCCGGGGACATCCAGACGATGCCGGGCCTGGGGCGCACGCCCGGTTACAAGCGCGTCGACCTCGACGCCGAAGGCCGCATCACCGGACTTTTTTGAGGGTTTGCGTGTGTCGAACTCGCGTGCGCTGCGTAGCCACACCGAGTGATGCCAAAGCGGTCCACACCACTACAATTCTCGCCTCCAAGAACTAGACTCTCCTTCAAACATGCCCCTCTTCGACTTGAACTATCTGCTCTGGGTCGGTCCGACCATCCTGATCTCGCTGTGGGCGAGCTACCGGGTGAAGTCGACCTTTCACAAGTTCTCGAACGTCGGCGTACGCAGCGGAATGACCGGCGCCGAAGCGGCCGCGGCGGTCGCACGCTCGGGCGGCGCGCACGACGTCACGATCGAGCGCGTGCAAGGCTTCTTGTCGGATCACTACGATCCGCGCTCGAAGACGCTGCGCCTTTCGCCCGACGTCTACGACGGCCGCTCGATCAGCTCGATCGCCGTCGCGGCGCACGAAGCCGGCCACGCGATCCAGCATGCGCGCGCGTATGCGTGGTTGGGTTTCCGCTCGCAGATGGTTCCCATCACGTCCGTCGTTTCGAACCTGTGGATCTGGGTGTTGATGGCGGGCTTCTTCCTGCAGGCGCCCATGCTCGTGAACGTCGGTATCGCGCTGTTCGCGATCGTCGTCGTGTTCCAGTTGATCACGCTGCCGGTCGAGTTCGACGCGAGCAATCGGGCCAAGGCCGTGCTGGCCAGTTCGGGCATCGTCTCGACACCGGAAGAAGCACAAGGCGTTTCGAAGGTGCTGGGCGCGGCGGCGATGACCTACGTGGCGGCAGCTCTGACTTCGATCGTCACGCTGATCTACTACCTCACGCTGGCGAATCGGAACAATCGCGGTTGACCGCGGTTGGAAGCGCGCGCTGAACGGGTGGCGCGCACGTGATCTGCAAGCGACCGTTGGGACCTGCGCGAGCGCGTTCCTGCGGTCGCTGCCTTTTTCCCGAAAAATCCCGTATTGACGGGTTTTTCGCGGGATCTCTGTGCAGATGGGAAGTTGTCGGGATAATCAAGATCATCCCCTTTCTCTCCCCCCTCCTTCCTCGGCGAGGCTTTCATGCGTTTTTTCCCCGTGATCTTCTGGGTTGCGGCGTGCGTGCTTTCGTCGCTCCAAGCGAGCGCGCAGACGACGTTCGCCGAGATCGAACCCAACAATTCGAAGGTCAACGCGACGGTCGTGGCGTGCCTCAACAACGGCGATTCGATCACGGGCATCACGGCGGGCACGGGCGTCGTCGCGGGTGACGTCACGCCGCTGTCGGCCGATTACTTTCGAGTGCGGACCTGCGCCCTGCCGCTCGGCGTCTACCAACATCGCTTGACCCTTTCGACGGCGGGTCCGGTCGGCCATCAGGTCACGATCCTCGGCTTGGACGTCGTCGATTTGCCGCCGCAGACGCTCACCGCGGTCGAGGTCTCCATCCAGAATTCGAGCGCGATCACTGCGCCGCCGCGCTTCGTGCAGTGGTACGGATTCGGGCGCAGCGAAGAGTTGTACGTGCGCGTCACCGGCGTGTCCTCGACGATCGCTCCGTACCAGTTGAGCTTGTCGACGTTCGCGATGGCGGCCGCATCTCTGCCGGGAACGTTGCTCGCTGGACAGATCACGATCACGACCGAGGGACAAGCGCACTCGACCGACACCGAAATCAAGATCTACGACGCGGCACTCAATCCTGTACCGGGGTTCGCGAACGACGACACGCCGCCGGCGCTTCCGGGCGGAGGCAATCAGTTCCAGTCGACGTTGCAGCGCACGTATGCGCCCGGCACTTACTACATGCTGCTCTCACGCTTCAACATGGCGAACAACCAGTTGACGGGAGCGGACGACGACTACCAGGACGGCGATGTGCTCGATTTCGGAGACATCGTGCTCGCGTCGAACACGACGACCGGGTCGAACGTGTCGTTCGCCGTGACGGACACCGCAGGCACGATCGCGTATCCAGCCGCGTTGTCAGCGGCCGCCTACGAGATCTTGTGGTACGCGTTCACTGTCGGGCCCGCCTTCTCGGTTCAGACGTATTGCTTCGGGGATTCAGGCGGTTTCGGATGCCCATGCGCGAACAACGGACTCTTCGGCCGCGGGTGCCAGAACTCGGTCAATGCGTTCGGCGCGCAACTCGCGGGTGCCGGAACGCCGAGCTTGTCGGCCGACACGTTCGCGCTACAGGGCAGCGGAATGCCCGCCGGATTCGTGATGTACTTCCAGGGCACGGCAGCGGCGAGCGCTTTCTTCGGCGACGGGATCATCTGCGTCAGTGGAGCCATCACGCGCTTGGGTCTCGAAGCCAACAGCCTCGCGGGTGCATCGCAATACCCGACTGGGCCTGATCCGCTCATCTCCGTGAAGGGCGCGCCGATCGCGGGTAGCGCGTACCGCTACCAAGCGTGGTATCGCGACGCGACCACGTTCTGCACGAGTGCGACGTTCAATCTGTCGAACGGGGTGGCGGTGATTTGGGCGCCGTGATGCGGGATGCGGCGAATTCGCCGCATCCAGCCAGCAGAGGAGGCCGTGCCGATGTCACGTTGCCCCGCTCTCGCCTTGTCGCTCTCGCCGTTGCTCCGCTCTCGCCGTTGCTCCGCTCTCGCCGTTGCTCCGCTCTCGCCGTTGCTCCGCTCTCGCCTTCGCTCCCTCTCCGCAAATCCTCCCGCGCAATCTTCTCCGCTCTCTCTCTCCACGCACTTCCCCATTCACCAGTACGTGAACAGCAGTGCCTCCATTACGAGCGCTTGAACGAGACTCGCGCTCAACAATCTCCTCATCGACACATCGTCGACTCCATTGGGTCCGATCGCGACCGTCGCGATCCACGGCACGGCGAACATCCATATGCGCTCGGTCTCCATATAGTAAATCGGCGCGAACGTCATCACGAGTAGCGCGAGTAGCGCCGTGGGCGTCCAGCGATCAGCGCCGATCGACTTCGACTCGATTCTTACCGCGCAGGCTGCGACGAGGGCTGCTCCCGCTCCGATCGCGAACGCCACTCCGTTGCCGTACGTGCGATACGCCCATGTCGCATGCGGTGTTCCGCGGATGATCCGCCCCATGAATTTCGCAGCGTGTTCGCGTGCTTCGTGCAGGCACTCCCAGATCGCGAACCCATTCACGAAATAGACGAGCGCTGCGCAGGCGGCATAGCTCGCGCCGACGATCACGAGCCGGATCAGTGTTGCACGCACGTCGTTTTTGGCCTGAAACAAGGCAAAAATCGCGACCGCGAGACCGACGGGCAGCGCGGAGAAGCTCATCAAGGTCGCCACGTAGAGCACGACTCCGAGTGCCGCCGCAATCGTGAACGCTGCGCCGTTGCGAAACGTCCGGAGCGCCGTCCACCACGTGCACATCGCCGCCAACAGGAACACGGCGTCCATCGCCGAGCATGCGTGATCGAGCAGCGTCGGGGCGCACAACACGAGCAACGCCCCTTGTCGAGCTGCGCGCTCCGACACGATGTTGCGCAACGCTGCATGCCCGACGAGAACAGCCGCCGCGAATGCGACCAAGATCGCGAAGCCTGCCGTGAGCGGCGTCAGGCCGAACACGCTGCCCCACGCGTGCAAGTACAGCATCGGGCCCGGCGGATAATGTTGTCCGTGCAGCGACAACGTCGGCATCGTCGCGACGTAATCGCGGAGGAAATCCCAGCCATTTCCTACGCGCTCAGCGTCTTGCAGGAAATCTCCGTACCCGAACAAGATCGATTGCGCACCGAGCTCGGACGGTGCCTGACGCACGACGAACAACGCGTAGGGGAGCGCGATGGCGAGCGCGCCGAGCACGCAGCCGAACAGCGCTCGACTCGTGCGCTCACCGTCGACCAAGCGCGGCGCGAATGCTGCGACGAGGAGGGCGCAAACGGCGAACGAGACGATACGTGCGTTCCAGATCGGTTCGAAGAACGCGTACAGCGGCGTGAGCGGGAATTCTCCCCTGCGCACCGACAGCAAGGACGTGTGCAACACCAACGAGTCGAGGGCCCACAGCCCCGTCAGCACGACAGCGCAGAGAAGAATCGCGTTCCAACCGACGTGACGCCGTCCGTCGGGATAGGGTTCGGGCGCGCTCATCGGGGCGCGCAGACTATCCGCTCGCGGCCCCGAACGTAGAGTGCGCTGAGTCGCTTCGGCCGGTACTCTTCTGCGCGGAATTCGCAGGCGCGTACGGATCCAACGGGATGCGGTTCGCCCTCCGAACACCTCTCCACCCACTTCGATGACGGACAAACCGGTGCGCCTTTCGCTGTCCGTCGTGATGCCCGCGTACAACGAGCGCTACCTCGTCGCGGAATCCGTACGCCGCGTCTTGGCCGTCGAATGCCCGCGGATTTCGTGGTTGGAATTGATCGTCGTCGACGATGGTTCGACCGACGGTACGCGCGAGATTTTGCGTGAACTCGCGGCCGCGAATCCGGGGCGCATGACGCTCGTCCTGCACGAGAAAAATGGCGGCAAGGGCGCTGCGGTCGCGACCGGCATCGATCTCGCGAAAGGGGACGTCACCGTCATCCAAGACGCCGATCTCGAGTACAACCCACGCGACCTGGCCAAGGTCGTCGTGCCGTTCCTCGAGGACGAAGCGGACGCGGTGTTCGGCTCGCGCTTCTTGACCGGGGACTACCGCCGCGTGCTGTATTTTCGGCACACGCTCGGCAACAAAGTGCTGACCGGCATGTGCAACTGGCTCACCGACTTGAATCTGTCGGACATGGAGACGTGCACGAAGGCCGTGCGCACCAGCTTGTTGCAGTCGATCCCGATCCGCAGCCGCGACTTCCGCATCGAACCCGAACTCGTCTTCAAATTGGAGAAGCGTGGTGCGCGCATTTTCGAAGTGCCGATCAGCTATTCGGGCCGCACCTACGAGGAAGGCAAGAAGATCCGCATGCGCGACGGCTTCCGCGCGATCGGCGCGATGCTGCACTGGTGGATCGAAGACGATCTCTACAAGCCCGACGAGCACGGCTCGAACATCCTCGTCAGCTTGGCGAACGTGCCGCACTTCAATCGTTGGATGGCCGACGTGTTGCGGCCGTACTTGGGCACGCGCGTGCTCGAGATCGGTTCGGGTATCGGCAATTTGACGCGTCGATTCACACCGCGCGATCACTACACGGCGACGGACATCAATCCGCACTACCTCGACTATTTGAAGCGCACGTTCAGCGGTCGACCGTACGTCGACGTCGCGAAGTGCGATCTCGCCGACGCGCGCGATTTCGAGACGTTGAAAGGGCGCTACGACACCGTCGTGTGTCTGAACGTGCTCGAGCACGTGCCCGACGAGGCGGCGGCGCTCGCGAATTTGCACTCGAGCTTGCAGCCCGGCGGGCGCGCGATCGTGCTCGTGCCGCAGAATCCCGCGTTGCACGGAACGCTCGACGAAGTGCTCGGCCACGTACGCCGCTACACCAGAAAATCGCTGCGAACTGCGCTCGAAACAGCTGGTTTCGAAGTCGAGCACCTCTTCGATTTCAACCGCGCGACGACGCCCGCGTGGTGGTGGAACGGCAAGGTCCTGCGCCGCCGTCACTTCGGTCGCGTGCAATTGAAGATCGTGAACCACACGGTGTGGCTGATGCGTCCGCTCGACAAGATCCTGCCGTGGCACGGCACGTCGGTGGTGGCGGTGGCCAAACGCCGCTGATCGTGAGTGTACCGAGCCAGAGCAATTTTTCCCCGATGCGGTGCGAGCAACTCGCTTGATGCGAGTTGCTCGCACCGCATCGGGGAAAAATTGCTCTGGCTCGGTACACTCACGATCAGCGGCCGTTAGTGCATGCGGTAGATCTCGACCGGCGCGCCCAGGGAGCGCATCGCGAACATGCGCCACGTGAGCCACGACTCGGCGGCGAATTCACTGTCCCAGTAGTAGAGCAGCGGCGTGTCGCCTGAGCGATCGATGCGCCACGGTGAGAAGCGCGCGACCAGCGTTCCCGACTGTTTCACCGCGTCGCGGATCTTGCCGAGGTTCAGGCGGATGTTCGGCCCGAACTCTTGCACGGCCACGTAGTCCGCGCCGATCTCGCGCACGTACGCAGCCGGATCGGTCAAGAGCAATTGCACGAGCCGCGGATCCGCGATCGGCATGTTGAACACGTCGAAGGCTTCGAGCGCGCGCTCTTCTGCGGGAATCGACAGTTGATAGCGCGGCCACGGTTTGTACTCGCGGCCGACGGCGCGCGCTCGATCGGCGAGACCGCGCTCGTGTCGCAAGAGCGGCAAGTCGAGCATCGGGATCACCGCGATCCGATCCGTCTGCTTCAAGTGCGTCGCGATCCAATCGGCCGCTTCGGTCGCCGTGTCGGGCGCGCGCCGCAGCTGCACGAGTTTCACAGTCGTCACGAACTGCATCACGAGCACGAGGCCGACGAGTGCGTAGCGCACGATTTCGCGCTTCGAAACGCGCTCGACGATCCACCACGCGCCCCACGCCGCCAGCAGTGCAAAGTAGGGGAGGAGTGGCAGCAAGAAGCGTTGATAGCTGCGCTGCCACATGCCGATCGCGATCATGTACGGCAGAGCGTGCGCGAGCACGACGAGCCATGCGCGGCCGTTTTCCAAACGAAATCGTGCTCGCGCCAGGCTCACCGCGCACGTGACGAGCCCCACCAGCGCGAACGTCGCGATCAACGGATCGAAGTCGCAGAGCGCTCGCGCGAGCGGCACGAAACCGCCGCCGTTGAAGTCGGTGAAGTCCATCCCGTGTCCCGACAGTTCGAGTTTGCCGCCCGAACTCCACCAGCCGAGCGCGATCTCTCCCGTGCCCGCGTGGAACACGAAGGGGTAGAAGACGCGTCCGGTCACGAGACAGACGCCCAGCGCGAGAACGAAGAATCCCTGCGCCGGCCAGCCGCGATCATGACGTCGCAAAACATGCGCAGCGCACAAGGCCGGCAACACCGCGAAGCCGCTCTGCAACGTCGCGAGCGCGAGACCGGAAGCGAATCCAGCGATGACGTACGCCCGCCAATCGCCGCGTCGCAAGACGAACAACGCTCCGAGCACCGCTGCGAGCGTCGTCGTCGCGAGCACGGCGTGAGGTCGCGCCTGTTGTGAATGCCACGCGTGCAGCACGCTCGCTGCGACGAAGCACGCGGCCGTCAATGCGACGCGCCGCGACGTGAAGCGCCGCGAGAAGAAATACGTCGCCGGCACGAGCAACACCGCGAGCCACGCGACCGTCGTGCGCAACGAAACGACTTTCGCACCGCCGAGTTCGCGCTGTTCGTCGATGCCGTGGGCCGGCGGGCGCGCCAACTCGAACGGCGTCGTCGCCGACGCGATCCACGGTACGAGCTCCGGATAGAACGCGTAGTTGTCGACCTCGCCCGGAAACGGTTCGAGCCCGCGGAAGAGGTCGACTTGATTCGCGTAGACGCGCTCGTCGATGTGCGCGAAATGCGGCAGCATGAAGCCGATCCCGCACAGCCGCAGTCCCAGCGCGAGGAGCGTGACGAGCACGAGGCCCAGTCCAGCCGCTCGCGCCGTGAGGTCGCCCGTGTTGGGCTGTCTGCCAGCGTCTGTCGTCAAGCGGATGCGATCCACGCCGCCGTCAGCTCGGAGGCGCGGGCAGTCCGCCACGGTAGCGACGAGTGTGCAACTGCGCACCCGCAGAGCACCGAGCGGGCCATTCTTTCGCTGGGGTCCTTGCCCAAGTGCACGATTTTTCGGGCTGTTGACCAGGTTCCTGCAAATTTGCGGAAGGAAGCGCCTTCACCGCATCGGCAATGCATGGCATACTCCGAGATAGCCCTCCCTCGTCGGGGCAGGGCAGTTCGGCTTTTGCCGGACGGGGGTCGCAAGACCCTTCAGGAACCATCTCTCTCCAGATCAAACCGTTCAGGGAGTTCTCCCAATGAAACTGCGTACACACGGATTGGTTGCGCTCGCGACTGCAATGCTCGCGACCAGCTCGTTCGCTCAGACTTCCTTCCCCGAGGTCGAGCCGAACTCGACCAAGGCGGAAGCCACTGCCGTCACCGGCATCGTCGCTGGTGACTCGATCACCGGCACCTCGACCGGAATCGTCACGACGGTCGCCAGCACGCTGGTGACGACGCTCGATACGTACCGCATCAAGAACAGCGCCCTGCCGCTCGGCATCTACAAGCACACGCTGACGATCACCAGCGCTGTCGTCGGTCACACGGGCACGATCCGCGGCCTGAATCAAACCGGCACGGCCGGCACGGCTTCGACCGGCGGCACGCCGGGCACTGTCGACACCCTCATTCAAACGTCTTCGACGACGTCGGTGAACCCGCCTCCGCGCTCGAACGTGTGGTACGGCTTCGGCAAGCAAGAAGAGCTCTACTACCGCGTGACCGGTGGGGCCGCGACGACGGCTGCTTACACGTCGACGTTGTCGACCGCAGGCATCACGGCGACGGTTCTCCCGCAAGCATTCGAGAGCGGCAGCGCGATCACCGTCACGACGGTCGGCCAAGCGGTCGCCGACACGGACATCCACATCTACGACAGCAACCTGGATGCGATCCCGGGTGCTTCGAACGACGACGAAGGTCCGGTCGGTGCGACGATTCAGTCGCGCCTCATCCGCACCCTCCCGGCAGGTACGTACTACCTCGCCGTCGGTCGCTTCTCAACGGCGTGGAACATCGCGGACCCGGCCGACGAAGACTTCATCGGTACCCTGATGGATTTCCCGGGCTCGCTGGTCTGCTCCTCGCTGACCCCGACGACGGGCACCGACGACCGCGACTTCCAAATCAGCGCGGCGAACGGCATCTTCAATCAAGCCAACACGATCACGGCTCCTGACTCGTACAGCATCCAGTGGTTCCAATTCACCACGCAACTCGGCGCTCCGCCGATCTTCACGCCGCCGCCGGCCAACGACAACTGCGCCGCGGCGACCGCGCTGCCCGCAGCGGGTGCGACGACGGCCGGTTCGATGGCCAGTGCGACGAATGACGGCCTCGCCTCGTGCGACGCCGGTGGCGCTGCTTCGCGCGACGTCTGGTACTCGTGGACGAACACGAGCCCTGGCTTGCGCACCTTCTCGGCCTCGACCTGCGGCACGACGGGTTTGAACGACACTGTCGTTTCGATCTACGCCTCGTGCGGCGGTGCTGAGCTCGGCTGCAATGACGACAACGGCGCCTGCGCGGCTCAACCGTTGAGCTCGTTGGTTTCGGGCATCTCGGTCAACCCGGCTCAGACCATCCTGATCCGCATCAGCGACAAGGCCCTTGGCGGCACCACGCAGAACTTCTCGGTCGTGACGACGGTCGTTGCTCCTGCTCCGAGCAATGACGATTGCTCGACCCCCATCGTCCTCTCGGGGCCGGGGATCTATTCCTTCGATACCACGGGTGCGACGACGGGCACGCAAGGTCAGGGCCTGACGGTCGCTTGCGGGACCACCTCCTCGGTCAAAAAAGACATCTGGTACACGTACACGGCGAGCGTGAACGGCACCGTGACCTTCTCCACGTGCGGTCTTACCACGAGCACCGACACGGACACGAAGATCTCCTACTACGCCGGTGCTGGCTGCCCGGTCCCCCCTAGCCCGATCGGGTGTGACGACGACTTGTGCGTCACGCCCACGCTGAACACCATCCTCACCTTCAGCGTCCTGTGCGGCGAGGTCTACACGATCCAGCTCGGCAACTTCGGCGCGACTGCCAACATCTTCGGCCAGTTCAGCGTGACGGAAGCGGGACCCTCGTGCTCGACGCCGTTCACGGTGTTCTGTGACGGCAGCACCATCGGCACGACCTGCGTTGCTTGCGGCAACAACGGTGTCGCCGGCAAGGGTTGCGCGAACTCGGTGTTCCCGGGTGGTACGCAACTCGTCTCGGGCGGTATCGCGTCGGTCTCGCTCGACACGATGACGTTGACGACGAGCGACATGACGGGCCCTGGCTTGTTCTTCCAATCCAGTGGTCTCGCCCCGACCCCGATCGGCTTCGGCGACGGCATGTTGTGCGCAGCCGTGGG
>ENA-ORBV01008826-ORBV01008826.1-microbial-mat-metagenome-genome-assembly--contig:-NODE-8826-length-16795-cov-12.072198_pt1 | contig 16795 bp, 13 predicted proteins | sample MGYA00237777_ERZ505514 | MGnify/ENA primary metagenome ERZ505514 (study PRJEB26160, sample SAMN06269048) | microbial mat metagenome | isolation source: Oligotrophic lake microbial mat | place... | reverse complement strand
CTCGCGGCGGAAGGTGGCGCCTTGCAGCCGGTAGCCGACGAGACGCTTTTCGATTTCGATGATCGCGTAGAGCACGACACCGAAGAGCGTGATCACGCCCCAGGTCTCAAGCGAGAGCGGCCGGGTATGGAAGAGCCGGTTCATGATCGGGCTCTGCGTGAAGAACACCTGAAGGGCGATCATCGCCGCCGAGCCCCAGATCGCCGGACGGTTCGCGAAGAGACCGATCTCGAACATGCTTCGCGTGAGCGAGCGGCAGTTGAAGAGATAGAACATCTCGCCAACCACGAACACCGTCGTGGCCGCTGTCCGCGCCTCCTCGAGCGAGGCACCGTTCCAGCGACGCAGCCACAGAAACACCCCGTAGGCCCCGGCTGAGAGCAGCAGACTCACCAGACCGATTCGCTTCGTGATGTCGGGGCTCAAGAGCGGTGCCTGCGGGTCTCGCGGCGGCCGGTCCATGACCCCAGGCTCCTTGGGCTCAAACGCCAGCATGAGCCCCAGAAGGATCGCCGTCGTCATGTTGATCCACAGAATCTGAACTGGGGCAATCGGAAGCGACGCCCCGACGACAATCGCTGCGATGATCGTGAGCGCCTCACCACCGTTGGTAGGCAGCGTCCACACGAAAAACTTCGTGAGGTTGTCGAACACGCCGCGGCCCTCCTCCACGGCAGCCTCGATCGACGCAAAGTTGTCGTCGGTGAGCACCATGTCAGCGGCCTCGCGGGCCACGTCGGTGCCCCCCTTGCCCATCGCCACGCCAATATCGGCCTGCTTGAGCGCGGGGGCATCGTTCACGCCATCGCCCGTCATGGCCACGACGTTGCCCCGCGACTGAAGGGCCCGCACGAGCCGGAGTTTTTGTTCCGGAGCCACGCGAGCGAAGACAGCGACGCGGTCGGCCGTCTCGGGGAGGTCGGCATCCGTGATCCGCTCGAGCTCCGCGCCTGTCACGGCGATCGCCGGCTGCCCGTCAGCCGAGACAGCCCCGGCGATGCCGAGCCGAGTGGCGATGGCAGCCGCCGTGAGAGCATGGTCGCCGGTGATCATCTTCACGCGGATGCCCGCGGCCTGACAGGTGGCGACCGCTTCAATAGCCTCGGGCCGCGGTGGGTCGATCATGGCCTGGAGGCCGAGGAACACCATCTCACCGGCAACGTCGTCGTGACGAAGCGTCGCCGTGCCGGCCGGCAGTTCCTTGCGGGCACACGCGAGCACCCGCAGGCCGTCGGCGGCGAGACGGGCCACGGAGGTCGTCACGGCGACGGCGTCGAGCGGCCCAGGCTGCCCGCGTGCGTCCCATGCCGCCGAGCAGCGGGCGAGGATCGATTCGACTGAGCCCTTGGCGTAGACCAGCCGCACGCGATCATGCCCCTGGTCGTGGAGCGTGGCCATGTATTGCAGCTCCGACTCAAACGGGATCGCGTCGAGCCGCGGAAGTTGTTCTTGGAGAGCGTCGGCAGAGATTCCTGCTTTCGCTGCCGCCACGATGAGCGCCCCTTCGGTGGGATCGCCCACCACGAGCCAGTCGTTCGCCTCGTGAACGAGCCGGGAATCGTTGCACGCAAGGCCCGCCCGCAGGCATTCGAGCAAGGCATGTCGGCTTCTGAGATCGGTCGCGCTGTCTCCCGAAGAGGACGCGACCGTGATCACTCCCTCGGTCGAATATCCAGAGCCACTGACACTGAAAACATCGCCGCCGGCCACGACGGATGTGACGGTCATCTGATTCTGCGTGAGCGTACCGGTCTTGTCGGAGCAGATAACGGTGGTGCTGCCGAGCGTCTCGACGGCGGGCATCTTGCGAACGATCGCCCGCCGCCCGGCCATCTTCGCGACACCGATGGCCAGCATGATCGTGACGGCTGCCGGCAGCCCCTCGGGGATCGCCGAGACAGCCAATGCCACCGCGGTCTTGAACATGTCTGCGACGCCCGCGCCTCGGAAGACGCCGACAACAAACGTCGCTGCCGACACCACCAGGATCGCGACCAAGAGCACGGAGCTAAAGCGGGCGATGAGCCGTGTCAGCGGGGTCTGGATGTCGTCGGCGGATGCAATGAGGCCGGAGATGCGTCCCACCTCGGTCGCATCGCCGATCGCAACCACCACTCCCGTAGCCTGCCCATAGGTGACGAGCGTCGAGGCGTAGGCCATGTTCGTGCGGTCTGCCAGTGGCAACTCCATGCCAAGCGGTTCGACCGCCTTCTCGATCGGCAACGACTCGCCCGTGAGCGCCGCCTCGGCAACTTGGAGATCGCGGCAGCGAACAAGCCGAAGGTCGGCCGGCACCTTGTCGCCCGACTGCAGGAGCACGATGTCGCCAGGCACGATGCCAGCAGCATCGATCCGCTCCTTGTGGCCATTGCGAACTACTGTGGCCTCGGTCACGAGCGTCTTGCCGAGGGCCTCGATCGCCTGGAGAGCCTTGCCTTCTTGCACGAACCCCACGATCGCGTTGACGAGCACGACGCCGAGGATCACACCCGCATCGACCCATTCCTCGAGCGCCGCGGTCACGCCGGCAGCAACGAGCAAAATGTAGATCAGCGGCTGATGGAACTGCAGCAGAAACCGCACGATCGGCCCGCGGCCGCGACGGGCCGTCAGCACGTTGGGCCCATGCTGCCGCCGGCGGTCGGCAACGTGAGCGGCGGTGAGGCCATCGGCAGCGTCGCTGCCCAGGCGGCAAAGCACATCGACGGCCGGCAGGTGATGCCACGGTTCGGGAGGAGGCTGGGCGGCGGGCATGGCAGATCGCGGGGTTCAAGGGGCAATCGAGAGGGTAGACCTTTTGGCCGAGGCGGCCAACTGAAGCCGGTCAGGAACGGTATATTCCTGACCAGAAATGCGACTGTCGATCGCTGGCCTCTCGTGACCAGACGGCGGCGCGGCCAGGTCGAGAACTCCCATGCCATCTCGTGCGTCGTCTTCTAGATTGCCCGTGCCGCCCTTTGCCATCGGCCCACTCGTCGCCGCGATGGTCGTCGCGTCACTCACGGCCGCAGTCACTGCCGCCGATAAGGCCCCCCAAAAAAACTTGATCCTTCCCGGCGAGGTGTTCGCGGTTGAAGGGCGGACGGCGTTTCTCTTCACACCAAACGGCGACGCGCCGGTGCCCGACACGGGGAAACCGTGGATCCTCTACACACCGACCTTGCCGTCGTATCCCGACAAGGCGGAGCAGTGGATGCACGAGCAGTTCACAAAGGCAGGCGTGGCCGTGGCAGGGATCGACACCGGCGAGTCTTACGGCAGCCCAGCCGGCGTTGAAGCCGCCGAGGCGCTGCATGCCGAGATGGTGCGACGAGGCTATTCGAAACGGCCGGCCGCGCTCGGCCGCAGCCGCGGTGGCCTGGGGGCGTCGGCCTGGGCGATCGCCCACCCCGAACTCACCGCCGGCATGGGCGGCATCTATCCGGTCTACGACTGGCGAAGCTATCCCGGCCTCGAAAAAGCAGCGCCGGCGTATGGACTTTCACCCGATGAGCTTGCCTCCGGCGCCGGCGAGCTCTGCCCGGTCGAGCGAATCGCAGTCGCCGCCGAGGCGGGGGTGCCGGTCTGCATCATCCACGGCGATTCCGACACCGTCGTGCCGATCGAGCGCAACTCATCCGAGCTCGAGCGACGCTACAAGGCCGCCGGCAAGGGAGATCTCGTGAAGCTCATCGTGGCAGAGGGCCAGGGGCACTCGATGTGGAAAGGTTTCTTCGAATGCCAGGAGCTTGTCGATTTCCTCATCGCACGGGCCAAGGGGCCGTGACTGCTCGGCTCACGCTCGCGTCCCGCGCGTGCCGTACCCAGAACACCTTCGCGGGGCTACCCCGTGACGCCTCGAGAACCCCGTGATGATGCCGCTTGTTGCAGCGGGTGATATGCCCACCCTTTCGCTCGAGCCCGGTGCCATCCAGCTCCTGGGCTGGGCGCTCGGCGGCTATGTGCTCTTCCTTCTCGGCATCAGCATCTATGCCAGCCGGAAGGTTGTGGATGAGGCCGACTACGTCGTGGCGGGCCGACGACTTCCCCTGTTCCTTTCTTGCGGCACGCTCATTGCCACGTGGTTCGGCGCCGCCACGATGTTTGCGGCGGCGGGTGCCGCCCGTGAAAAAGGGCTTCTCGGCGTGGTGCTCGACCCGTTCGCCTGCGCCTTCACCCTTGTGCTGGCCGGCATCTTCTTCGCTCGGCCGCTGTGGAAGATGCAGCTCTACACGATGGGCGACTTCTACCGTGTGAAGTATGGCACGGCCGCCGAGATCATCGGGAGCTGCATCCAGGTGCCGAGCTATTTTTCGTGGATCGCGCTTCAGTACACGGCGCTTGCGACGATTCTCGATCTCTACTTCGGCATCCCGCTGAGTTACGGCATCCTCATCGTCGCCGGCGTCACGCTTGTCTACACGCTCATCGGCGGCATGTGGTCGGTGACGCTCACCGACACGTTTCAGATCGTCGTCGCGCTCGTTGGCCTGGTCGTACTCGCGGCAGCCACCCTCTCCGACCCACGGCTCGGCGACGGCGATCCGTTCCGCGGACTATCCGTCGTGTTCTCGCACGTCAGCCAGAGGAACCCGGGGCATCTTCATGTCGTGCCGTCGGAGTGGAGCGCATCCGCGATTCTCCCGTGGCTCGCGGCGTGGGCCACCGGCCTCTTTGGCAATATCCCAGGCCAAGATCTCCAGCAGCGAACGTTTGCGGCCAAGGATGCCAACACGGCGATGGTTGCCTGCATCGTTGCCGGCGTGCTGTACCTCGTCTTCGGCATGATCCCCGTCACCCTCGGGCTGGCTTCGCTCATCACGCATCCGGAAGGCACTCTTGACCCGGTGGGGTTCCTGGCCGGCGAATACCTCTCGACTGGGATGCTCGTTGTCTTCGTGGTTGCGGTGATGTCGATGGTGGTCTCCACAGCCACGAGCGCCGTCCTCGCCCCGGCCACGATTCTCGGGCACAACCTCCTTTCGCGGATTCCTGGGCTCCATGCCACCGGTCTCATGCGTGATCGGGTGTGCGTGGTGCTCGTCTCGCTCGGCGGCATCGCGCTTGCGATGTGGGGCAAGTCGCTCATGGAGCTGCTCGACGTGGCCCTGTCGATCCAACTCGTCGCGCTCTTCGTGCCGATGGTCATGGGCATCTACGGCCGGCCACGCGGGCAGCTACCGGCTGTGCTCGCGATGCTGCTCGGATTTGGCGTGTGGCTTGTCACCTTCGCGACGGCTGAAGTGGCGGGCGACTCATCGCATCCGTTCGTGGCGGCCCTCAACGCAGTGCCGCCCGGCTTCTGGGGCTTCGGTTTCTCGTTTCTCGGCTACGGCATCGGCCAGGCCCTGTCGCCGCCGCGAGTACGGCTGTCGGCTCAGCGCAGCTGATGCAAGAGGCCGCCGAGGTCATCGTGGACATCGCCGGGCGCACGCACCACTAGGGCATGGCCGTTGGCAAAGTATCTGATTGAGCTTTGGCCGCCGTTGATATCCCATACCTCGGGGCTCACGGTCGCCTGGATCAAGTCAATGAGAGCCTGGGCCTCGGCGATATCGCCACCCGCAGTTCGGCCGACGCCATCCGCCCGGCCGGCGGCACCAGGCTTGGACGGCGCGGGCCATGCCACGATGGCTGCCAGCTCGCGGTGCACTTCCACGAGCCGCGTGGCCACCCGTCGCTCGAGCCCACGGACTTGATTGCTTCGGGAACGTCGAGGATCCGCGGCAAGACGGCCATGAATATCAACCAGCTTTTTCACCGCGGCGATTCGCATCGCGAAGCTTGTCGCCGCAGCTTCCTCTGCGATCGCCCGCTCCACATCAGCCCGCAGGTGTGCCACCGGCTCGAATGCCGAGGCAGCCATCCTGCTCGGTACCGGGCCCGACGCACGGAAGCTGCCCGAGGCTACCGGCGTCGCTGTGCCAAGCAGCGCCTCATCCATCGCTCGAAAATCATGCACATACGCTCGCACCTGCACGCTTGAGCTACTCCTGCCTGTCGCTGTGCCGCGACTCATCGGCATCGGGCCATACACGGCCTGCCCTTGCCCGACGCCACCAGTCCCGCCGAGAAACGCCCCGCCACGGTCAGGAACAAGCACGGTCGTGGGCACGGCAAACTGCTGAAACACTGGCTGCTGCACGACCACCGGCTGCGCCGGCGCAGCCACCGGCCACGCCACCGAGCCAGCCAGCATCACAAGCAACGCAGCAGAATGTCTTGAGTGCATGACGCATTGCTCCTCACAACCCTAGCGAACCTGCCCTGAGTCTACCTGTCCGCGCCCGAAGGATTCCACGCAGCAGACGGGGCCAAGCAGCTTTTGCCACGCACAACCAGCCAGTCCCCTGGGATACAATCAAGGCATGCTCAGCAAGGAAACCCTTGAAGAATACCGCCGGATGACGCCGGGCCAACGGCTGGAGCTGGCTTTGCGCATGACGGATGAGAATCTCCCCTCTCTCGTTCAAGGACGGCCAGACGCCATCGAGCGGCGATTCCAGTTGCTCGAGCATGAAAATAATGAGCGGAACCGCAACATGCTCACCGCGATTGCCAGAACGCGGCGACCGTCATGAGCGACCTGGTTTTGCTGCTCCACCAGTTCGCCAAGCTCTTCGACGGGCTCGGTGTCCCGTATGCCGTGATGGGTGGATGGGCCGTCCGTCTCTACGCTCTGCCGCGACCCACCTACGACATCGATTTCACCATCGCCATCGACCGCGACCGGCTTGCAGACCTGTACGATGTCGCTCGTGAAACCGGCTTCAGTGTACCCGAGCAGTTTGCTACTGGCTGGGTCGACAGCGTCGCTGGTATGCCACTCGTGAAGTTTCGGCTCTTCGTTGAGGGACGAGGAATCGACATCGATGTGTTCCTCGCTGAGAGCGACTACCAGCAAGCCTTGATGGAACGCCGACAGGCTCATGCCGTGGCGGGCAAGCAGGCCTGGTTCGTAAGCCCCGAAGACCTCGTGCTCCTGAAGCTCATCGCGGCGAGAAAGCGCGATCTCGCCGACATCGACGACATCCTCATGGGCCAGCCGAATCTCGACAAGGCCTACATGCGTCGCTGGGCCGAACCGCTCGGGGTGAGCGAGCAACTCGAAAAGGCCCTTGCCGAGCGGGCGTAACGTCAGGCGAGAATTTCCTTCACGACTTTCCCGTGAACGGGATGCTTCACGCTCGGCTCCGGCGTCGTGCCGGACCGAGCTTGGCGACCTCCGGTCGCTGGTCGCTTGCCGGGCCTCCCGCCCGGCCGTCAGGCGAGAATTTCCTTCACGACTTTCCCGTGAACGTCGGTGAGCCGGAAGTCGCGGCCCTGGAACCGCCAGGTGAGCTTGGTGTGGTCGAAGCCGAGAAGGTGAAGCAGCGTGGCCTGGAGGTCGTGGATATGCACCGGGTCGCTCGCGACATTGAAGCCGAGCTCGTCCGTGGAGCCATGCACATGGCCTGCCTTCACGCCGCCGCCGGCCATCCACACCGTATAACAGTCGGGATAGTGGTCGCGGCCGAGAATCTGCCCCTTCGCCGTGCGGCCCTCGCGGAAGGGCGTTCGGCCAAACTCGCCGGTGCAGAGCACGAGCGTGTCCTCAAGGAGCCCTCGCTCGGCGAGATCCTCGATCAAGGCCGCGGCAGGCTTGTCGAAGGTCGCCGCCTTTTTCGTGAGACCGTCGCGAATGTCCTCCGCCGGGTTCGTGCCATGGAAATCCCAGCCCCAGTCGAAGAGATGCACCAACCGCACTCCCTGCTCGACGAGCCGTCTTGCCAGCAGAATGTTGTTGGCCAGGCTCGAGGCCCCCGGCTCCGCGCCGTAGGCCTCAAGCACATGCGCGGGCTCCTTGGAGATATCCATCACATCGGGCACGCTCGCCTGCATCCGGAAGGCAAGCTCGTACTGGGCGATCCGCGTGAGCGTCTCGGGGTTGCCAAGCTCCTGGGCCTGCAGCTCGTTGAGATCACGAAGCGCATCGAGCGAACGCCGCCGCATCGCCCGATCCATGCCCGGCGGGTCAGACACATAGAGCACCGGATCGCCCTTCGATCGGCACTGCACGCCCTGATACACGCTCGGGAGGAAGCCCGACCCAAAACTACTCGCACCACCGTTCGGCTGCACGCCCGACGAGATGAGCACGACGAACCCGGGCAGATTGGCGTTCTCCGTGCCGAGGCCGTAGGTCACCCACGAGCCGAGGCTCGGCCGGCCGGCCCGCGGCGAGCCGGTGTACACCAACAGCTCCGCCGGCGCGTGATTGAACTGGTCGGTGTGCATGCTCCGCACGAAGCAGAGCTTGTCGACGACGCGCTGGAGATTCGGGATCGCATCGGAAAGCTCGATCCCGCTTTGGCCACACTTCGTCCAGCTCCTCCGGGTGCCCAGGAGTTTTGGCGTGCCGCTGGTAAACGCAAAATTCTTCCCCGCGAGAAACTCCGCCGGGCAGTCCTGGCCGTCGTGCGCCACCAGCACCGGCTTGTGGTCATACATGTCGAGGTTCGGCGGCGAGCCCGTGAGATGGATCACGATCATCCGTTTTGCTTTTGCCGGCAGCGGCGGCATACGGGCGGCGAGCGGGTCAGTCGAACTGACGGCCAGCGGACTGCTCTCCGAGCCCACGGCCGTGCCGCCGAGCAGCTCGGCCATTGCCATCGCACCGATGCCGCCGGCCATGCTCCCGAGGAGTTGGCGACGGGTGGCGAGGAGTTTGTGTTCGAGAAACGGATTCATGGGATGACTCTCACGGGCACATGAAGGCTTCATCGAGGTTCAGGATGACATTCGCCACGACCGTCCAGGCGGCGAGCTCCGGCATGTCGGCGGCGAGGCCGGGCGGGGGTGTGCCCAGCGGCTCGGTGGCCATCGCGCGTGCCGCCACTTCGTCAGCGCGATACTTGGCCGCCGCGTCATCGAAAAGCTGCACAAGCCGGTCGATCTCGGGGCCCGTTGGCATGCGGGCAAGCACGAGTCGGAACCCACGGATCGCTCGGTCGGCGGACGTGGACCCCCCTTCGGCGATCATTCGCCGCGCGAGAGCCTGCGCCGCTTCAACGTAGACCGGATCGTTGAGGGTGACGAGCGCCTGGAGTGGCGTGTTGGTTCGCGGACGGCGGAGCGTGCAGACCTCGCGGTTGGGCGCGTCGAAGGTCGCCATCGATGGGTATGGATTACTTCGCCGCCACGTGGTGTAGATCGCGCGACGGTAACGGTCCTCGCCCTCGCTTGTTTTCCAGTCGAGGCCGCCACCGAAGGCAGCCTTGAGACCAAGGTCGGGCTGGGGTGGATTGACGCTCGGGCCTCCCTTCTTCCGCGAGAGGAGCCCCGCGGCTGCGAGCGCCTGGTCGCGAATCACTTCGGCGGAGAGTCGCACCCGAGGACCACAGGAGAGAAGCCGGTTCTCAGGGTCATTCGCGACGACATCGGGCGGGCACTTGCTCGATTGCCGGTAGGCGGCACTCGTCACGATGAGCCGCGTGATGGCTTTGGTGTCCCAGCCGCGATCGACGAGCTCGCAGGCAAGCCAGTCGAGGAGCTCCAGGTGGCTCGGCAGCTCGCCCTGGGCGCCGAAGTCTTCGCTCGTCGGCACGATGCCGATCCCAAAAAGCCGCTCCCACATCCGATTGACGACGACCCGCGGCGTGAGCGGGTTGGCAGGGTCGATGAGCCACTGGGCAAGGGCGAGCCGGTCGATCCGGCCTTCGGCCGACGCCTGCGGTGGGTGAAACACGGCCGGCACGCCAGGCTCGATCTCGGGACCAAGATCGTTCCAGTTGCCGCGGTACTGGAGTTTGGTCACCCGCCGCTTGTCTGCAGGAAGCTCCTCCATGACCGGCACGGTGGTGTGGGGCCTGATGGCATCCCGTTCCTTCGTGACCGATGCCACCCGCTCGCGCAGGGCCTGGATCTCGGGCGACTCGCTGGCCTCGGAATCGCTTGGGGGAAGCTGCCGTGCGAGCACGGCGAGCTCTGCGGTGAGGGCGTCGCGGCGCGCCTTCTGCCCCTCCTTATAGAGATCAAGGACGGGCCGCTCGTTCTCGCGGTCCGCATCAGCCGTCTGATTCAGGATGGCGTAGAGACTGAAAAACTCCTGCTGGGAGAGGGGGTCGTATTTGTGGTCGTGGCACTGGGCGCAGGCGATGGTGGTGCCCATCCACGTGCTCATTGTCGTGTTGACGCGATCAACGACCGCGCCGACGCGAAACTCCTCGTCGATCGTGCCACCTTCAGAGTTGGTGAGCGTGTTGCGATGGAAGGCGGTGGCAATCCGGTCGTCGAGCGTGGCGTCGGGCAGAAGGTCGCCGGCGAGTTGGCGAATGGTGAACTCATCGAAGGGCATGTTGGAATCGCAGGCCTGGATCACCCAGTCTCGCCAGGCCCAGATGGTTCGCGGGCGGTCGTCGGCGTAGCCGGCGCTGTCGGCATAGCGGGCGAGATCGAGCCACTGCCTCGCCATGTGTTCGCCGTAGCCTTCGTGGCTGAGCCGGCGGTCCACGAATTGTTCCACTGCGTCAGCCGACGCGTCGGCGACAAAGGCATCCACCTCCTCGGGGGTCGGCGGGAGTCCCGTGAGGTCGAGCGAAAGCCTTCGGGCAAGCGTGACGCGGTCGGCCTCCGGTTGCGGTGCAAGCCCTTCGACCTCGAGGCGTGCCAGCACAAATCGGTCGATGTCATTCTTCGGCCAATCCTTGTTCACGATGTCCGGTACGGCAGGCCGCTTTGGCGACACATAGGCCCAGTGGGGCTGGTACTCGGCCCCAGCCGCGATCCACTGGGTGAGGCGATTGATCTCGGCGGCTGTCAGCGGCGCGCCCGAGTCAGGTGGTGGCATGACGAGATCGGGATCGGTGGACGTGATCCGCGCGATGACTTCGCTCGCCTCCGCCTTTCCGGGCCGGATCGCAACACGGCCGCCCAAGTCGGCCGTTGCCCCTTCAAACGTGTCGAGCCTGAGCCCTTCGTCGTCGCCCCCTTGGCGAGTCTCCGCGTCGGGCCCGTGGCATTGGCTGCAGCGGTTCGAGAGCAGCGGCTTGATATCGCGGGTGAACGACGGCGCCGCCGCGGCAGCCAGGTCGGGAGCCAAGACGGCGATCCCAGCCGTTATCAACAGCCCTGAAGCCAGGCGTCGAAAAACCATCGTGACGCTCCACTAAGGCCACGCCCGCACTCTCTGCCAGATCAATCAGCCAGCAACGCTGACCGGAGTCTATTCGACGTAGTATAGACCGCCGCGATCACGGCTGCATGGCCCGTAGAATCGCGAACTGCTATTGAAAGAGCCGCTGGAAGGGCATCGATGGATTGTGAGCCTGCCGTCGGCCGGGCTATCCTTCAGGGCTTCCGTCCTTCGCGTTTTTTCATCATCGGAGTCGATCAGTCATGAAGTTCGTCAGAATTGCCATGGGGATTGTCGTGCTGCTCATCGCCATCGGCACGGTCGTGCAACAGATGGGGACGAACAAGGCCAACACGAAGGTTGATGAAGCGAACGCGTCGATCGCCAAGGCCGATGAGCATGTGAATACCGCTGCCAAGAAGTACGACGAGCTTTTTAGCGAGGAGAACATCGCCGCGTTTCCCGGCAACCGCGAGCAGTTCAAGAAACTCGCTGAGGAGATTGCCGATCACGCGAAGCAGGGAGCGAAGCACTTTAGCGATGCGGCTGCCAAATTCGCGGAGGCCGGCAAGGACGGTGTCGGGAAAGACGCCGTGACCGAGTACTGGAAGCTCAAGGGGCAGGTGAACCAGAAGTTCTCTGAAGGGATTCTCGCTCTGGCTGACGGCGCCGGATTGTTTTTGGACGAGTCCATCGTCGATGCCGCCGCGCTCAAAGAGAAAGTGATCGCTTGCACCGAGCGGCTCACCAAGGGCATGGACGAGGGGAAGGCGCTCAACGCTGACGCCGAGAAACTCCAAGCCGCGAACAAAGACGAGTTCAAGCAGAACTGAACCTGGCCCCGAGTGCCCGATCATCGTCGTGATCACCGTGAGCTATCCCACGGTCAGCCCGCCCAAGAAAACGACTCACACGTTTGAGCTCCAAGAGGAGTCGAACGAGCCTCTCTCAAGGCATCGGCGTGGCAGGGTCATACCGGGGAGGTACGTGCACCACGGATCTGCGAAATTTCCTTCGCCTGCCGAACGACACACCTCAGCTGCCCGGCGGGCGCGGGGAGCTACACATCTGGGAGAGCCTACATGCCCGCCGGATCATACTTTCCGGGTCTTGAAATCGGCCATCAGAGTCACCAACTCCAACATCAGCGAGCTGATCGTCAGCGCGGTGATCTGTGCAGAATTGTCCAGCGGCGGACAGTAGCACACGATATCGGCCCCCATCAGATTCACCCCGCGGAACCCGTGCATCAGTTGAACCACCTCGCGGACCGTCAGGCCATTCACCTCTGGGTCAGCCACGCCTGGCGCATACGCGGGATCGATGGCGTCCAGGTCGAAGCTCAGGTAAGTCGGGCCATCGCCGATGACCCCGCGGACCTCCCGAAGAACAGCAGCCACGCCCTGCTTGACGACCTCGTCTGTGGTGATGACCCGAGCAAAGTTCTTCTTCGCCCAGTCGTCCTGCTCCAGGATTGCCATGTGACCGCGGATGCCGATTTGCACCGTGCGTTGGGGATCGATGAGGCCATCTTCCGTCCCCATCCGGAAACCGGCGGCATGGTTGCGGGTCCCAAAGCCCTCCGGAGCCGCGTCGGTATGACTGTCGAAATGGATCATGCCCAGCGGGGCGGGGAAGCGGGTCCCGTGGGCGGCGCGCAGGATGGGCCAGGTGATGGAATGATCGCCCCCGATGCTGACTGGCGTAATGCCAGCCTCGAAGACCTTCTGGAAAAAGGCCCGGAAGTCCTCGGCCGCCATGTCCGGGTTCAGCACGCGCGGCATCGGCGCATCGCCCAAATCGCGGACGCGGACCAGTTCGAAGGGGTTGATGCCGAACTCGCGGTGAGCGCGGCCATACGCCATGGAACGGCTGCGGACCGCACGGGGACCGAGGTATTGCATGCGCTCGATACTGTTCCCGCCGCTGTATGGGACGCCGATCAGCCCGATATCGGTGTCTTTGAAGTCCGGCTGGAACGGACAGCGCAGGAATGTCGGAATCCCGGACCAGTGCCAATACCCGGCTGTCGCTGCAGCCGAAGCAGCATCTTCAGAAACGTCCTGCATATTGCACCTCACGAGTTTACATCTCGCCACAGTCAGGGCGATGTTGGCCGAGCGGTTCCGCTCATCTGCGGCGGGGGCCGCCTGAGCGAGTTATGACTGAAAGTCGTGTTCCCGATTTATGACTGAAAGTCGTGTTCCCGAGTTATGACTGAAAGTCGTGTTCACGTAGAGGGAGAAGAAAAAGGATTCTCGATTCCGCAGGACGCATTCGCGACTCTGCTGAATCGCTTTGTTAGGCGTTCCTGATTCAGTTTCCGCGTTCGCGTCGCTCATTCGTTGGACGCCCTACTCTACCCGCAACGCCTCCGCCTTCACCACGTGGCGACCAGCTCCTGGCATTGCCGACCCACGCCAATCTGTCATCGCTCGCTCACACCCATCGAGTTGGATCCACGCGATTGCGGCCGAAGGCCCGCTGGGCGCCATGCTGCCTCGACTCGCAATCATCAGTCGCCGTTGCAGGGCCTACGCCACCGTTCAGCCTTGAAGCACCTCGATGGACACACGCGTGACTTTGGTATCCCCCTCGATGAGAGCGAACCCCGGGACGCCTACCACCATTGGCGGCAAGCCAACATGGCTCGGGGCTTCATGGCTCTGGCCTTCATTGCCTAACGTTTGGCTAAGCTGCCGGGGCCGCCTGCAAGGACGTTGAAGCTCGAAAAACCAGGATGGCGGCCCCGGTCAGCTTCAGCCGTTGGTTAGGGCTTCGAACTCGACCTTCACTCTAGGCACTATAGCGCCTTGGTTGAACGCGTAGCCCCTATCACGCCTGATTGCATCAAAGTACCCGCGCACGTCAACTGCCGGAAGGTGGTGCCGGAAATAGGTCGTTGTCTCTTCCACCAAAAACCTCACGAACTCAGGGACCAGCGCAAGAAGCTCATCGTTATCGACTATGCTTACTCGCTCGGGGGCCCAGAGAATCTTGAACGGATTCTCGTTGTGTGGGCCAAAGCCCGACCAACCAAACTTGGGAAAGTTCGTTCTCTCTCGCCACTCGTCATAAGAGTCCCGAAAGTACGTGTAAAGAGCCTGATCTGTCAGAACCGCCATGAACAAGGACAGAATGAATCGAGACCGGTCCTGCTCAGGAACAATACTAAGATCAGCCGCAACATTGTCCCAGTCAGGTCCCCCAAAAAAGACGACGGCTGGGTCGCGCATCAAATGCTCACGAACGACATCGTTCGGACGCCGAAACGTGAGCAGACCAAGCTGCGAAGGGAACCTTCCATAGAAGTAGTCATGCATGGCGGTTTCCATATGGCCTTAACGTCATAGGACAGGCGCGCCGGTGTCGTGCCAGAATTTAATCAGACGGCTTCCTCGGCGTCGCCTGCTCCGACTTGTTCGGCTTCTTTGTATTATCGGGTTTGTAAAGTGTTTTGAATTCTATTGTGCCAGTGATCTGCTCACCGAAGAAATTGCCGTCTGGACTAGGTAGATGAAATGTCACTTCGCCGTCTGGCTTCAATATGAAAAATAGCTTGGGCGCATTGGAGAACTTGGTTCCATTGATTATTGTCGCACCTCCGCCGTAGTATCCAATACTGTAGGCTTGTCTCACGCAAACTAGGACGCCACCAGCCGGAACTAGAATCTTAGAGTCACTGTCGCTCAGATCAAAAAGTTCGCCCTCTGATTCGAAGATGAACTTACCGTAAAGATTGATTCCGAATTCGGTAAAGCTGATTCCGTTCTTTGATGCCTTCTTGGTTGATTCGTCGCTAGACACCTGCGCAGTTACCGGCATCACCAATAGGCATGCTGCTATCAGGATAAATGTGCTAATGTTCATCTTATTTCTCTGCCGAACGCCTAGCGTAACCGGGCGGCGACGTTACATGTTGACTTCAGTTTCCGCCGGACTCGCCGCTCCGGTTCACGCAATTGTTCGCCCCGTTTCAGTCAGGTTAGTCGAGTGTCTGCACTTGGAATAGGCCCTTCTCACGGTCCTGCCATTCGACGATGAACTTGACAGGAATGTCTCCGGAATCGGTGTGGGCAACGCATTCCCCGTGTCGCACGTTAGCACTGCGGTCGTAGCTCAGCTCTCGGTGCCCATCGATTGACTTCGTAGTCGCACCAATAGACGTACTGCGAATGACCTGTTCAAGTAACTGCGCAACTTCCGCACTGGTGCATGAGGGCAAGCGAGCTGGGATTACCACCGAGACAATATTTGGACCGGCAGCGTAAAACGCCGCGACAAAGAGGGCCACAAAACCGAGGTTTGGCGAACCAAATGCGCTACGGCGAAAAAACGCCACCGGGTAGACCACAATCCACAGTAGGCACATGCCAACGAATAGGACGCCTGCACTTTCACGCTGGCGTCCTTTCAAGTCCACCTTGCCGAGGCGACTTGCGTCAATCGCTACCAAAGCCGCCGTCGCAAGAATTGTCGCCGCACTGATACCGAGTGCAACGGGAAATGACGTGACGAAGCAGAGCAGTACACCCGAGAGTACTGGCAGGATCAGCGCGACGCCGACAAGCCCCAAGCCCAATCGAGCGGTCGTGGGTGGCTCTGTCGATTCGATATTTGTAGCGTTCACGTCAGACATGCGTACTCTTCGGATTCTGTGATGAACAGCACCAACAGGGCTGTAGGCGAACGACTCAGCTCAGCCGCGGTGGGGGCCGAGTCAGCTACACATCTGGGAAAGCCGTCGTGCCCCCGCCGTCTGCTGCAGCGCCTGGTTCGGCCTGCCTTTGGTCAGTGGCGCACATTCGCGGGCGGGGTGGGGAGGCAATACTCCTCGGGGACCGTCCGCACCACCGGCACGAGGCCACCCGGCCCGCCCTCTGACTTGCGGACGCTCTGTGGCTCTCCGAACCACAAGTTGACGTGGTCCTCGGGTACGCCTGGATCGCCCTCGGCCCCGACGACGACCGCGAGCCGGCCGTCGAACTCGACCAAGTCGCCCCGCAGCCACGTTGCCATCGGTCTGCCTCCGCCGCCGAACGACCGCCGTAACCGGGCACGCGCCAGTACGGCATCCATTTAAAACTTCCGGATCGCGTGCTCCGGTTCACGGCATGGTTCGTCCTTGTCACGTTGAGGCTTCTGTCACGTGCTCGACAACCCATTGCGTAAAGAGTGCACGTTCAAGCTCCCCAGCCGCGAGTCGTAGGATGATGGATTCGGACTTGTCTACGTCCGCATTCAATTCCAACCCATTCAGTACCAGAAATGTCTCCATTGCGGCATGCCCAATACGTTTGTTACCGTCGACGAAGGGATGGTTCATTACCAGCGAGAAGCACAGTGCCGCCGCCTTTTCGGCAAGTCGCGGGTACAGTTCCGCACCTCCAAACGACATCTGCGGCTGAGCAAGCGCAGATTCAGCCAGTCCAAGATCGCGGATTCCGTCGGCGCCACCTGATTGCGCGATGATCCGACGGTGCAGTTCGATGAGTTCCGCCAGCGTAATGAATCGCATCAGGCCAACCGCTTATACAATTCGGCGTTCTTCTCCAGCACACGTGCGGCCGCGCGTTCAAAATCACTTTCCGGTCTCGCAAGCAGATCGTTGATCGCAGCGGTGGCAAGATCGTTTATGGAGACGTTAAGTTGACGCGCGACCTCATGCAGGCGCTGTACCTGCTGTTCATCAAGTTCAAGATT
>ENA-ORBV01008825-ORBV01008825.1-microbial-mat-metagenome-genome-assembly--contig:-NODE-8825-length-16795-cov-38.300873_pt1 | contig 16795 bp, 17 predicted proteins | sample MGYA00237777_ERZ505514 | MGnify/ENA primary metagenome ERZ505514 (study PRJEB26160, sample SAMN06269048) | microbial mat metagenome | isolation source: Oligotrophic lake microbial mat | place... | reverse complement strand
CGCAGTGCGTGATAGGTAAATGTCTGATAATTAAACCCTTGCTCTTTACAGTAGGCGGCCATCGAAAGCCCGCTTTCTTTCCAACGAGCTACATGCTCCGGAAAATTTATTGTATCTTTAGTCATACATGCAAAGAGAAGTTGATATTTTTAGTTTTGCAAGATGTGGTTCACCATGTGGTTACGAAGTTATCAATCGCTATAATGAATTGTGGGCAATTGAAAAAACATTTAGAATATCAAAGTCTGATTTGCAGGTTCGCCCAATTTACCATCGTTTAAAACGAAGAATAGAAGCGCACATTTGCATCTCCTTTACTGCATGTAAAATTTATAAAGAATTAGAAAGACAATTGAAGGAGATGAAAAGTGACTTGAACCCAGAACGAGCAATAGATATATTAAAGACAATTTATAAAGTAACTTTCCAAACGCCTTATTCTAATACCTTTTACACTCGACTTTTGCTAAAAACTGATGAGCAGCAAAAATTAGTTAGCCTATTCAAATTACAAATTTAGCTCGGGTGTCCCATCGCACAAAACAGGAGTGGGCTGATTTCTCAATTTCCAAAACACAAGTAAATGACAAACTGACATCATTCTTTGCGGTGGACATACTTTTTCTAACTCATTAGTCTCCAATTTCCTTACATTTCGCATATTCTACAGATTTTAGGTTGGTTTTATAGTTATATTTATAAATTTCGGGATTTCCTCACTTCAGTGAAACTTTTTAAATAACATTGCAATAGGATAGTTAATGAAAAAATATTTAGCAATCAAACCATTATTTAATTATTATTTGGCATTTCTCGATATTGAATTTTAAATGCGGTAGTTGTCGTTTAAATACACTTACTATATCTGCCTGTTCAACTGAAAAATTAAAGCTTGAATTTCGTCTAATTCATAGCTTTTCCAATTAAGTTTTGCCCCATTAAAGGTATACTTTTCTCTTAATTCTCCGGCAATAAATCTTAGCAAAATAATATCTGGTGAAAATGATTCTAAATCTTTTTCACCATAGTTCATAACCAATTTATTTGCCATCAAGGAAAAATTAATTTTAGGAAATTGGTCTATAGAATCTTTGGTTGTTATAATTTTAGTTAAATCGGAGTGAGTGTTGAAGATAAATATTTCAGTTATTATTGTATCGCTTTTAAATTTAAACAAAATTGAATTCGATTTATGATTTATTGCTTTAAATACGCATATAGTGTCCAAAGGATATCTGGAACATATTATAGATTTTAAATCTATTAAATAAGTTTCGTCAACTTGAAAAGAGACCAATTTTGTTACATCGGGTTCATTCGAACAAGAAATAATGCAACTGGTAACTAATAAAGTGTATAACCATTTCATGATTTAATCATTTAAATATTCAGGAATTTTATTCATTTGATCAGGATTGCCTGGTACGCCACCATGTCCACTATGTGAACTACCATCTCTATATTTAGTACCATCACTAGCAACCCTTAGATATAAATTTGATAATCTAATAGCGTTTACCCATTGTGTATATCTATTATTCTCATCGTGCCTTGTTAATCCATGTCCGAGCATCTCATGTGCTAAAGTTTCACCAGAAGAAACAAGCCCAGGAGAATATTTTCTTGTGGTTTTGATTCGATAGTCATTAATAACAGTTTTAGAATCCATAACTATTAAAGTTAAATTTTCATTGCCATTTATTTTAACATTAAATCCTCCCCCGGCACCAGCATCAACATCTGCGCCGGTGCTGTTTGGTGTCAATATTGTACCATCTGCCATTTCTAGTCCCATATTTCCAATATAATTACCTATTGTTTCATTACTTGTTACAACACCTACTCTAAATTTTTCTCTAGCATTTATAGCATCATAATAACCTTAAGCTAATGCTTTCTCATCTTCATTAAAATTGGCTGTGGCTTTATCGAAATCACCTTTGGAAATTGGTTTAAACGTCATACCGTTTGCGCCTATGCTAATTAATTTGCGAAAATCTTTATGGTAATCTTTGCTGAAAGTTCCTTGGATAATGTCTTTAGTTCTAGTAGCTGATCGTGCCGATAATCCAATTACTGTATCTCCCAATAAATCTGAATAAAAGATCGGGTTATTTAAAAAAGTTGCGTAATTACTAATTGAAGGATTTGACTTAGGGTCCAAGTTCCATCTCCTTCCCAATCTTGTATCATACCCCCAAAATTCAGCTGTATTTAAATTCCCATTTCCATACACTTCATCATCCTGCTCTTGGGAGTTAAACCCAAACCTATACCCATCGGCACTTGCAGCGGTCCAATTCCGTCCCGGCATTACCATCCCGAACGAATAGTAACTCGACTTTATTAATACCTTTATGCCTATTGAGTTTTCCAAGGTTTAAATTTAACGAAAAATTCAACTATTATGTATTTAATGGATTATTTTTGTGCACCTTTTTAATAAAAAAAACACTACTTTTTTAAAATGTTAGCTGAACTTAAAATTGCACTGGACTACAAACAATAAATTATTTAGAGCTTTTGCAATTTAAGGCGGATTCCAATTATGAAAAAGACTTTAACAAGAAAATTGATTTAGATTTATCCATCTCTTTATCAAGTAAACGCCTTTTATAAACATAGTTTTGGTGCCCTAAATCCACCTAATTCACTCAAGCCATTTTTTTGGTAATAAACCATTCTTATTACTTGATTACCAATTTTCAGCTTTTTCAATTTCTCCCGTTGGATAATAATAAGTCCATTCCCCCACTTTCTTATTAACAAACCGCAATCCATATGAAGTATATTCTATCATAAACCCATACTCAACTATTGTATCGATATTAATTTTAAAATCGCAGATATTTACTATATTTTCGTAATTACCTTTTGTTTTTAAATTACCGTTTTCATAAAACAATAAGTATAAGCCAGTAGGTCTACCGTAAATATAATTTGTAATTTCTTTTAGTAATCCGTTTTTATAATATTTTTTATGAATTCCATTCATTAGGAAACCGTTAATCATATTAGGGCAAATATAAGGTGAAAGAACAGAAGAATATTCTTCTGAAATTACGCTATCTTGATTAATGCATTTTGTAAAAGAATACCCTATCAGTTTTCTTGTAGAATCATATGAAAAGATTTGATGAGTGATGCACTGACTGCTATCCAGCGAAAATTTGACATCAGAAGTAAAAACTTCCTGAGCGGTGGCGTTTTGAACTAAAAATAGAAGTAAAGTGTAAATATTAATCTTGTTGTTTTTCATATGTAAATGAGATTTCTGCAACTCTGTTTTTTTCGTAGTTTTCTGGGCCCACACCATTCTTTTGTGTTTCTCCACTCCCAGCTGTTTCCAAAATTCTGGTTTCATCAATACCATTTGCTATTAAATAATCCTTAACTGCATCGGCCCTCTTTTGTGACAAATCTAAATTATAGTTCTCATCACCTTCAACACTTGTATATGCATTGATATTAATACGTCTGTCGGGATCGTTGGAGAGGGCGTTTTTAATTGCAGTAAGTTCACTACCAGAAAATGAAGGGACTTCAGTATCATTATCATAAATAAATTGAACCGTTGTGGTAATAAATCTAACTGCCCTCGGGCTGTTATCATTTCTAACATTTTCATCAGTTTCATTTAATTTAATTATTTCAGCGTTGTCTTTTACATACTGAGGTTGCATCGCTGAATGATAATCACCGAGAAACTGTCCATTTGATTTTAAAATTGGCTCAAGGTTCGTTATATCGTTTCCAGAATTGACGATATTTTGAATAGCTGCTTGATTACTTACATTCAATTCTATCATCTGCATATCACCACCAGTTCTATGTCCTGGATCTCTTTGTTCGGGATTTTGAACGCGAAGAAGAGTAGAACCCATATACCTATTATTATTATCGAAATACCTAATTACCAATAGTTCTTCTAATCCGTCTAAATCTATACAATTGATAGGTTTGTTTCCTGCGAATTGATAGGGAGTATACCATGGATAACTTCGTGACAATGGATCAATACTTAAGAATTTACCTAAACGAGAATTGTAAATTCTAAAACCATAATCGTATTCATTTCCTTCGCCATAAGTTTCCTTATCTGCTTCCTTGCCGTTGAATCCAAACCTATACCCCTCAGCACTTGCAGCCGTCCAAGATCTTCCCGGCATTACCATCCCGAACGGATCATAATCCAATCGGCTTGAAACAATCATGTAGGTTGAGTTTTTCACGATTTAAAAGTAACGTAAAAATTGCATTTATTGTATGGTTTAGTAATTTTCAAATTGATATTTGATTTATTTTTAGGTGGTTCTTTATACTTTCAATTTTAGGCAAAATAAAATGGCCGACATTTGTAAAATGATATTCAATTCCAATGGATGTTTTTTCAGGCACATTGAGTTGAGCACAACTACTAGTAGCAGTAGCATCTGTTTCTTTTTTTCTCATTCGCAAAACATGATAAGTAAACGTCTGGTAATTAAGTCCTTGTTCTTTACAATAAGCTGCCATCGACTTGCCGCTTGCTTTCCAAAGAGCAACTTGCTCCGCAAAATTTATACTATCTTTATTCATACATGCAAAGAGAAACCACATTAATCAATTGTGCAACACGTGGTTGGTCGGGGCTTGCAGAATATAGTGTAAATTGAAACTAGGATTATTAACTAAATGTGTAAGGTTTTTCTAGGACGAGACATACACAACAAGTCGACTTAAATACTATTAAATTGGGAAAAATGGAAAAATTCTTGGATATGAGATCCAATAAATAGTTGTAAAAACGCTAATTAAAAACCATAAACTCAATAGAAAAGGCCTCTCCTCTTTTCGTATTACAAATAAATAACAATTGGATAAATATAGCAATGTTACTAAAGCACCAAAAATCCTGTCAAATTCAAAAGGGTTAAACAGAACTATATCATAACAAAAGCTATAATATTCTCGTTTTAACATATTCAACCAATACCCTATAATTGAAATTGTCGAAAATAAAACAATTAAAAGTCTAATTTTTTGACTCACAGGTAGCCTCCAATTCTTGAATAGCTCCATAAAGAAGTTCATAATAAGAAATCCAATAGTCCTTTGTTGAATTTGAATATAAAGAATCAGAATCAATATTTTTATAATAAAGATAATTAGTCTTTAGAAGCTCCAAGTCGTTACAAACTTTATTTTGTGCCATCCACATAGCAATGAAATAATCTTGCAAAGCGCTATTTTGTTTTAAAATTTGATCATGAAATACTTGGTAAACATCCTCATCCTTGTGGCCATATGTGTACAGACCAAAATATGCATCTTGTAGATAATCAGCCTTACTGTATAAAGGATACCTGTGTACAAAGAAGGCTACTACTAATGTAATTATTAATAATGTAGTGAACCATGTAAAAATTCTTATTATTTTATTCATTCTAATTTTTTATTTCAGAATATCTAAAAGATGGGTCATTACTAGAGCCCTCTGCCTCCCTAATATCAAGCCTTATACTTGTTGTTCCACTGATTACAATAACCGAGTCGTTAGTAGGGATTGGAGGAAGTCCTGATGCAGCCCTTATACTATTTTTTTCCCCTGATTCAAATTTAACTTCAATTGCATCATCAGGTTTCTTATCACCATCGCTATCATACCTTACATATCCTTCCCTTTTAGTATCATTTAAAGCATTTTCCTCGGTTAGCTTTTCACCGTTTGGAGTAGTTATTGATTGATTTGGTAATAAATCAATACCGTCAACATCAAAAATATTGACATCCTCTTCAACAACTGTTCCATCGTTCATATCGATTATTTTGCCAGAATATCTATACTCCACAATTGTTACTTGGGACCCGTTCCCACCAATTATTACAGAGCTAGACTCTTCAACTGTGACAACAAATTTTTGATTCGGTTCCAAAACTACATAAGTGTTTAATAGATTTCCATTTTTATCAGTATTAATTGGTTTGAAACTATATGATACAACTGGACCCTGGGGTGTCATTGTAATAGTTTTTGTAGTTATTTCACCATTTCCAACTAGGATAACTGGTTGTTGTGAATTGTTCTCAACACTAAATCCGCCGTTAATGTCTAACCCTAAATAATCTACATATAAAATTGGACTGTTGCTAGCAAATGAATATGGACTCCTCCAAAAAGTCTTCAACCCAAGCGGATCTACTGATAAAAATCGCCCCAATCTCGAATCATATACCCTTGAACTAAAGTCTAAAAAGTTATCATTTCCATACGTTTCTGAATCACTCTCTTTGCCATTGAACCCAAACCTATACTCACTTCCAGCACTCCAATACCTCCCCACCGTTAACATCCCGAAGGAATCAGAGTCTAACCTGCCCGAAACATTTGTGGTGTATGGTTCTTTCACGATTTAACAGTAACGAAAAAATTGCAGATTTTGAATGTTTTGGATGTTTTGGGGAGAATTATTTGATGATATATTATTCAGCATTTAAATTATGCATCTTATGTTGAATCGATTCACGGAAAAATTAATGATGGTAAAACTGTATAGGATTTTTATCTTGTAACTGAACAAACCCACTGTTTGATGCAAAGTTGTTCATTTACCACCTTTCAACTTTTTTAATTTTCCAATTATTATTTTCCTTTACATAAATATAAATGAAGAAATACGGGTCACATATATTTTTTATTTCATACCAGTTTCCTTTTATAAACTTAAGTGGTAAAATGTCGTAGCTATTTTTGGGTTCAAAAGGGATAAAAAATGCCCATTCGTAATCAGCATTAGGTTTATTGAAATAAATGTTTCTTGAAGGTTTAAAATTACATGTATCTATAAATACTGAATTTTCACCATTAATCGCCTTATACTCAAGTTCTGATGCGTATTCGTAACAATAAGGAAAACATCTAATAGTCGTATCCATTGTAAAATTTAATGGTATTTCATTTGAAGTAAATGAATCAACTGTAATTTTACTTATTTGAAATCCGGTTTCGATTTTATGAACCGAATGGAGTTTTGTTTTACTCACTTGAATGCTGCAATAACACCCTGAAAGTAAAGTTAAATAAACTAAAATTACTAATATTTTCATAATTTGTTTATTGTGTGGGTAAGTTGGCATTTTGTTGTTTAGTTTCCTCTACCTTTTGCTTCCAAGTACCATAATCGGCATCACTTACTTTTCCGAAAAAATGTTTCATATTCATTTGCCTTTCCTTTTTATTAATTTGTCTGTTAAAGAAACTTACCTGACGCTGAGCAGCTATTTGAGCTTCTTCGCTAACTGTACCTGTAGCAGAAAATGGATCTTCATAGCCGGGGGATGAAGATTCATTTAGGTAAAGTTCTGCCTGTTTAACTATTGAGATATCAGCAAAAATATTCTCTGGATTTTTCCAATCACCTGGTTGGTAATCTTCAACATCCATTGCCAAATCATGCTCACGAGCAATTGCATCCGGTATGTCTATTGGAGTTTCTCCCCATTTATATGTGTTTGTTCCTGCACCATTGTCAATTTGAAATAAAGGACCAGCTGTAGATATTGCTCCTTTGCCATTAAACAATCCGTGATAGATATATTTTCCAATGCCTACTGAATTCCAGCCTCCCTGTTTTTGAGCCCATTCAGTCTCAGAAGGCCCTGTGGGGGTACTGTTTTCATCAACATAATTATAAATATATTTTACACCTCTCCCCCCAGGACCGTATGATTGCGAATATTTTTCATAATTAAAACTCTCAGCATCTCGATAGTCAATTGTTTCAATTTTAGTAACTCCCGTATTATTTTCCACAGTGATGATGTAGGTTATATATTCTAACCCGTCTAAATCAATACCATCAATCGGGCGATTACTTGCAAACTGATATGGGGTTAATTCCGCATAGGATTTAAATATTGGGTCAACACTTAAAAACTTCCCTAAACGTGGATTATAAATCCTAAAACCATAATCATAAATATTACCCTCACCATAGGTTTCAGAATCCCTCTCTTTGCCGTTAAATCCATATCTATACTCACTCCCAACACTCCAACTCCTCCCCACCATCACCATCCCGCAGGGATCATAACCCCATTGGCTTGAAGTATTTGTAGGGCTTGAGTATTTCATGTATTAAAAGTAACGAAAAAAGGGCATTTTCAAATTACACCTAAGTTTGTTAATAACCAATAAGGGTAAAACTCATCCCTAAAAATCTACATCAACCATATTATCGTATATGGTTTAGTGAAGGAAACTAATACCATACAAGCCAAACGAGAGAGTACATCCATACTCCTGCTGCTTATTGTGTTGCTTTCCTTGTTCCGACCCGTTTCACCGTTTATTGCTGATGCTATCGGACATACCTTTTTCAGTGAAAATCACCATACCAAATTGCACCAGAACGGATATGACCATATAGATGCCGAATTGCAAAAATTGGCGGAAATAGAAGGTTCTCTATCCGGAAAAGTTCCGGTATCTACCTTTTCAATAGAAACTGCCCTTACATTTTTTGCGGAAATACCGCAATTTTTAATATTTGAAAATGGCAGTGATATTATTTTTCAAAAGCCCTTATTTAACTTAAGCGGACGCACTGCCAAACCAGAAATTCAACCTCCCGATTTTTCATTCGTTTCTTTGTCCTTGTACGCTTCTTAGTTTTATGTGATAGCATAACAAAAGGTTAGAAAAGCGGGCGAAGAAACATAACTTCTATTATAATATTTTCAGACTGTAATAAAACATTACAGTCTGATCTTTTTCTTTCTTTTTCAAATCCATGTTATGAAACCTTTTAACCACTATAAATTAATTATATTATTTACATTTTTATTATTAACTAAATTTTCAAACGCACATAACGGAACCATTCAGGGTTATGTAAACGACAGTGAAAATTCCTCAGCAATTGAAGGTGCATTGATTGAATTAATAGAAACGCACACAACAACTATTACCAACCAATTCGGATTATATACATTTACGGATCTTCCGGAAGGAAATTATACAATATCCATAAGTTCACTTGGATTCAAAACAATTACCGAAAAAGTAATAGTGAGTAACACACAAACAACAACTCTACGGTCATTACTTGACCAAACACCAATTGAATTAAATGCTATTACTATTCAAAACAAAAACCAAAGTGGCAATAATACAGTAACAGCCCTTGACATAAAATTAAGGCCGATGGAAAATGCCCAAGATATGCTTCGGCTTGTACCGGGATTATTTATTGCACAACATGCAGGCGGTGGAAAAGCAGAACAAATATTTTTGCGTGGATTTGATATTGATCACGGAACGGATATTAGTGTGAACGTGGATGGAATTCCGGTGAACATGGTGAGTCATGCACACGGTCAGGGTTATGCAGATCTGCATTTTGTTATTCCGGAAACTATTAATTCCTTCGATTTCGAAAAAGGGCCTTACAATGCCCAATACGGCGACTTTACCACTGCTGCTTATGTCAACTTCAAAACTGCAAATACCATAGATAAGAGTATGTTGAAAGTAAGTGCCGGACAATTTAATACAGCTCGTACTCTATTAATGCTTGACCTAATAAGTAACGATAAAGCACAATCCGCTTATGTTGCAGGTGAATATAACATTTCTGACGGACCTTTTACAAGTCCACAGGATTTTGTTCGATTAAACCTTTTTGGGAAATATCATACAAAAATTGGTGACGATAAAATGTTGTCTGTTACCTTATCCACCTTTAAAAGCCAATGGAATGCATCCGGACAAATTCCGTTAAGAGCAATTGAATCAGGGGAGATCGGGAGATTTGATGCAATTGACGATACAGAGGGCGGATTTACCGGAAGAACAAATGTTAATTTCGAATTTACGAAATTGCTGAATAACAAAAGCAGTTTTAGAAATCAATTTTATTACAGTCGATATAATTTTGAATTGTATTCCAATTTTACTTTCTTTTTGGAAGACAGTATAAACGGTGACATGATAAAACAAAAAGAAAAACGCAATATTTATGGATACAACAGTATTTACAATAACGAATCGAGATTGGGTTCCGTTAATGTAAATTCAAAAATTGGTTTTGGATTGCGTTACGATCAGGTATTGGAAAATGAATTATCGCATGTGGCAGAAAGAACAATATTATTGGATCGGTTGGCATATGGAAATATTTATCAGACCAATGCAAATGTATTTATAAGTGAAACATTTCAACTCACTAAAAAATTCGCATTAAATGCAGCAGCAAGAATTGACTTTTTCAATTTTGCATACGACAACCTTCTGGACAGCACCTATAAATACACAAGCGTAGATGACAATATCCCCACTTTCAAAATAAATTTTGATTATCAGTTAAATCAAAATGTTTTGCTTTACTCACACAATGGCAAGGGATTTCACTCCAACGATACCAGGGTTGTAACAGCTCAAAATGCCATACAAACCTTACCGGCAGCTTATGGCTCCGATCTGGGAATTAAATTCAAACCTTATAAAAACCTGATACTAAATCCCGCTGTTTGGATCTTATATCTCGAACAGGAATTTGTATATGTTGGTGATGCTGCGGTTGTAGAAGCGGGAGGAAAAACATTAAGAAAAGGTTTTGATTTAAGTGCAAGATTGCAAATAACAAATTGGTTATTTTTGGATGCGGATATTAACTACACTTTAGCCGAAGCAATTGGAGAGCCGGAATTTGCAAATTTTATTCCGCTTGCGCCGGATCTAACTTCCATTGGTGGATTGACCTTCAAATTAAAATCGGGAATTAACGGAAGTTTACGTTATCGTTATATGGACGACAGACCTGCAAATGAAGATGGTTCTGTAATTGCGGAAGGATATTTTGTGAACGATCTGGTTTTGAATTATACACAGAAAAAATATGAATTTGGAATTGAAATTCAAAATCTTTTTAATGTAGATTGGAACGAAGCACAATTTGATACCGAATCGAGGTTACAATTTGAACCGGAACCAATAAGTGAATTACATTTTACACCGGGAACACCGTTTTTTGTTAAAGGGAGCTTTAGTTTTTATTTTTAATTTATGGGAAGCGAACACTATTAGAATAAAAACAAAAACCGGTAGTGCCGGTTTTTGTTTTGTTAAAAATTACATTTTGTATTAGGCTTTGTTTTTAAATAGACGCATTGCAATTAAAGTTGTCATACCTGTAGTAAAGGAAACAATGGTGATCGTACTCAACGGCATTAAAATTGCTGCAACAACAGGGGATAACAGACCTTGCAGGGCAAAATAGAGTCCGAAAATATTGTATACGATTGATAAAATAAAACTGCCGATTATTATTTGTTTACTTCGTTTTGCAAAGGCGAATAATTTATGAAGATTAATGAGCTGATCAGCATCTAACACGATATCACTTGCCGGAGTAAAATTTAATCCTTGTGAAACTGCAACACCGGTATCACTTTGTTGAAGTGCACCCGCATCATTTAATCCGTCGCCAAGCATCATTACATTATTGTGGTGTTGGCGGAGATTTTTTATAAATTTTAATTTGTCGTGTGGCGATTGATTGAAATACAAATTTTCTTCCGCGAAATATTTTTTTAGCATGTTAACATCACCATTATTATCTCCACTCAGCACATAAATTTTAAATTTTGACTTTAATTTATTTATAAAAGGTTCTAAGCCGCTGCGGTATTTGTTTTGGAAATTAAATTTTCCAATTACACTATCATTGATAGAAATATAAGAAACTCCACGATCGGCATCGGAAATCTTTTTAACGCCATTAAAATATGCCGATCCGATCTTTATCTTTTGTCCATTCACAATTCCCTGTGCTCCTTTTCCAACAATTTCTTCAAAACCGGAGACAGAAAAAATTGTATTTTTTCCAAAATAATTTTTTATAGCCTTACTATATGGATGCACCGATTGAGCAGCCAAAGAAACTATCATATCCTTTTCTTCTTCAGTCAACAACTCCCCTTCAAATGCCGTGGAAGCGGTATTCGATTTGGTGAGTGTTCCTGTTTTATCAAAAACAATTGTATTTACCTTGGTAAGTTTCTCAATTACAAATGCATTTTTTAAATAAATACCAAATTTTCCAAAATATCGTATTGCATTGCCGTTTGTAAAGGTAGCCGACAATAATAATGCACAGGGGCAGGCGACTATCATTGGGGTAATTAATGCATCCATTGCCCTGTGTGCTTCGCCTTGAATTAACCAATAAATAAATGCAATGGATGATAATACTAAAACGATAACAGCAAAATACCGACTTAAAATATGTACAAAAGACTTTTTATCACTGGTTTTATCGTTGTTATCCGCATTGTTCCACAATTGTGTAAGGTAACTTTGAGAAACTTCTTTAATTACTCTTAATTTAATTGCAGCACCTATTTGTTTTCCTCCTGCATAAATGAGTTCGCTTATTTTTTTTGCCACGGGTTCCGCTTCACCCGTGACGAAACTGTAATCAATATTGCCATTTCCATTAATTAAAATTGCATCGGCAGGTATCAGTTCATGATTTCTAACCAATATTATATCACCTTCCTTTAGCTCTGAAAGTGGCATCTGCTCTTCTTTGTCTTGATTAATAACAGAAACGGAAAGCGGAAAATAAGATTTATAATTCCTTTCAAATGAAATGGTTTTATAGGTCATGTTCTGAAAATATCTTCCCACCAACATAAAAAACACAATACCCGTCATGGAATCAAAATAACCGGCCTGCTTTTCAATAAAAACAGCATATAAACTTCTTGCAAAGGTTAAAATGATAGCAATGGTAATTGGCACATCAATATTTAAGAATTTATTTTTCAGACTTTTTACTGAAGAAATATAAAATTCGTTGGCGCAATAAAAAAATACCGGTAATGCAAGAAAAAGTGATAAATATCTCAAGGTCAGATTTAGCTTTTCATCCTGCACCTCCCCTCCCGCAAAATACTCGGGAAATGCCATTAACATAATATTGCCAAATGCAAAACCTGCTATTCCAATTTTAATAAGTGCGGTCTTGTTGTTTTTTTTGTCGGTCTTTTTTTCAGCATCCTGCAGACTTAACAGAGGTTCATACCCAACGGCATCTAATAATTCAGCAACCTTGCTCAATGGTATTTCCTGTTCATCATAAATGATACTGATCTCCTTTTTAGGAAAATCTACCCTCGATTGTATTATTGCGGCATTTAATTTGTGTAAATGTTCCAATAACCAAATACAGGAACTACAATGCATAACAGGTAAATAAAAAGTAACATGCGTCTGTTGTCCGTCAGTAAAACGGATGAATGAATTTTTAGTTTCTGCTCTATCCAACACTGCATATTTATTAAAAACTACTCTATTTCTTTGCGTGATACCGGGATGTTTGGAAATATCATAATAAGTGCAGAGATCATTTTCATTTAATATTTCGTACACTGTTTTACAGCCGAAACAACAGAAATATTTATCTGCTATGTTAAATTCCTCATCGGGGCAAACATCGCCACAATGATAACAATGGATTTTTGCAGATATATTTTTTGCAACCGGCATGCCAACTTTAGATTGCAGCCAAAGTTAGATGGGGTAGGGTTTACAGAATATGACTTTAATCACCAAATAATGGAGGTAAAGGTCACTTAATTTCCCAAATTGAATTTTTTGATTATCAATGTACGATGCTAATTCTACAATAATACTTTTGGTTATTGATCTCCGCGGTGACAATATAATTTCCGGAGGGCAGATTGCTCATATCGCAAGTTCCGGAATGCGCAGATACCGATCTTATTGCAACTAAATTACCGGTGCTATTAAACACCGTTAAATTGACCTTATCAGATAAATCTGTTATGTCGTATTGAACAATTCCGGCAGAAATAGTAGGATAGATATTAAATTGTAAAGGATTGAATTCAACTATATCCACCCCATCATTATCTGTTATATCTACTACAATATCAGGAATACTGAATGTTGTATAATTTGTATCACTTGTTGTAATAGTACATTCAATTATACCGATGTGTAAACCTTCATAAAATGGATCATCGTAAATATAAACATCAACTGTTCTTGCAATTAAGGCGCTGTCGTTTCTAAATTTATGAGAAACGATATTACCGTGTCCTTTTCCAAGGTCCAATTGATCGTCAGGGTCAAAATTAATGGTCACCGTTAACTGTGGTATGCTTGTTAAAACCACATTAAAAAATAAAATACTGTCGCCCTCCGTTCCTGCTAATCCTGTTGTATCTTCAATTACAATACCTGGCATAAGATCGTTGTCGAATATTATAATATCAAATGGATCTAAAGAAAATGCTGAATAATCAGGGTCCGCAGTAATTATTTCAAAACTTACCGAACCTGCATGTGTGCCTTCAAAAATAACATCATCGTAGGCTTTTACAATTGCGATATGTGGATTCAAAGCAGTTCCATTCGGCGGAAATACCAGTTGCAACAGCTCTCCCGGAGCACCAGCCAAACGCAATTGCAGGTCGGGAATTACATTAATAAAAACCGTATCTGTTGGAACAGATGCTAAATAAATTTCAACAGGAATTTCACCATCTCCTTCAATTACTTCCAGTATTGCAGGAATAGAAAAATGTATTTCCGGAGTACTGTCGTTATCATATATTGCATAAATTACATCATCAATTATCAAATCTGCATAATTAGTATCTAAAGAAATAATGGCAAATTGGATTAATCCGGAATGCACTCCTTCAAATTCGGTATCGTCAAATGCGCGAATGGAAATTCCTTCAAAATTCAAACTCGATGCATTGGGTTCAAATATTAATTCCACTGCTTCGCCTGGAATTCCGGTAATTCGCATTTGGTCATCGGGATCCACAATTATTTTCACAGTATCGTAGGGAATGGATTTTAATGCAAATAAAAGATCAACTCCCGTAAGTCCTTCCGTTAAAAAGGTGTCCAGATTAATTACAGCATTAATTGCAGGAACACTGTCGTTATCATAAATAATATAGGTAAGATCAGGAATAATAAATCCTGCATAAATGATATCATCTGTCGTTACAGTATAATTTACTGTACCACTGTGCAAGTCTTCAAAAATAGCATCATCTGCTGCGCGGATATTAACTCCGTTTAAGTTCAAACTCGATGCATTTGGAGGGAAAATAAGCTCCACAGCTTCACCGGGAGTTCCGGTTATTCGCATTTGATCATCAGGATCTATGGTGATAATAACCGTGTCGCTCGGAATAGAATTCATGGAAAATAATAATTCAACACCGCTTAGACCTTCTGTTAAAAAAGTATCTGTATTTACGATATAATTTATTCCGGGCATCAGATCATTATCTTCAATTAAATATTGAATATCGTTCATCACAAGTTCATTAAATCCCGAACCGGCGGTATCTAATAAAAAGGTAATATTTCCATAATGCCAATCTTCAAAAATAATATCATCCACGGGTTTTACTTTTATCTCCTGCGGCAAGAGTGCCATAGGATAAGGTGCAAAATATAGAGTGACCGGCACGCCCGCGCCGAGTCCGAGGTTTAATTGTGCATCAGGAATAGCAGTTATTGCCACTGTATCAGAAGGAATACTGTCAAGAGCAATGGTAAGGGAAGAAAAAATTGCTATAAAATCCTCCCGGAGTGTATCCGGAGTTGAAACAACTACAAATTCAGGGATCGTATCCTCTGCTAGGGGCAAAGGGTAAAAATTTTTGCCTGATAAATTATTCGCCGGCGCTGAAAATAGTATGAAGGGCAACAAAATGAGCAGTATAAAAAAGAGTACCACCCGCCAATCGATATTCACCTTTCTGAAAAGTGTCATGAGGTTTTGATTATTCCTTAAAGTTAGTTGTACTCCCATTGGATTATGGCTTGTTTTTAGCAAAGTTCATGTTTTTTAGTGTGAATCACCCAATCTGTTTAGTAAAGCATTTCAATAAGGAACGATAATTGTGGATTTATGACATTTGCTTTACATAAAATATCTAATTTTACACAGGGAAAATCCGTTAAACAGCTATGCAAATTAAGATTCGAATATTGTTTTTGTCATTCCTATGCTATTTTGTTGCCGCACAGAGTTTTGCGCAAACACAAACCATAGAACCGGAAGAGAAAGATCCCGAGGCAGAAGAATTTACCGAAAAAAAATGGAAGGATAAAATTATTGTCGGCGGAAACGTAAGTGCCCAGTTTGGCAATGCCACTTTTATAGAAATTTCTCCATTGGTAGGTTATAGAATTACGGAAGATTTAACTTCCGGTGTAGGTTTCACCTATCAATATTTGAGTGAGAATTACAACATTTATAATTTTTACGACTACAAGGCAACAGTAATGGGTGCCCGCATATTTTCACAATACGATCTCCTTTTCGGAATTTTCGCGCATGCAGAATATGAATATTCCTGGTACAAATTCACCTATGAAGATGTCAATTTCGGCGAATATTCAGGTGCTGTTCCGGCTTTTTTTGTCGGTGGCGGGTATAGTTATCAGATCAGCGACAATGCCCGTTTTCAAATAATGGCATTATATGATGTGTTGCATTCTGCGGAATCAATTTATATTAATCCCTGGTCGATAAGGATGGGGTTTAACATTGGGTTGTGAAATTGTTTCCTTTTCTGAGTTCTGTGTTCTGAGCCTGCCTGCCAACTACGACAGCATCAGGCAGGTTCTGAGTTCTGGGTTAGCAAATTGACACTGCCAACTTCGACTTGTTTTAAATTCCGGGTATGCATCATCGATAAATCAACTTTGCTACCTTTTTCATGATAAAAAGGTAGCACCAAAAATCTAGGGCTT
>ENA-ORBV01008823-ORBV01008823.1-microbial-mat-metagenome-genome-assembly--contig:-NODE-8823-length-16796-cov-14.936240_pt1 | contig 16796 bp, 12 predicted proteins | sample MGYA00237777_ERZ505514 | MGnify/ENA primary metagenome ERZ505514 (study PRJEB26160, sample SAMN06269048) | microbial mat metagenome | isolation source: Oligotrophic lake microbial mat | place... | reverse complement strand
TAACTATGTTGGGGCAATACCATACCCTCGGTGCCCACAAACACCTGCGCCCAGCCAGGGTTGACATCCTTAAAGCTGATTTTGACGGTGGTGTCATCAATTGCCTCCACCCGCTCAATGGCGTCGTAGGTAGCCGCAGAAATCGCTCCTACCGCTGGATCGCTCAAAAACTGATGGGTGAATACCACATCGGCAGCGGTAAACGGCTCTCCGTCCGACCACTTGACTCCTGGTTTTAGCTTCCAGGTGACAGATTTACCGTCGGCAGCGAGTCCGCCATTGGCAACTGTGGGCACTTCTGCCGCCAAAAATAGCACCAGTTCGCCCTGGTTGTTGTAGCTGGCCAGCGGTTCTAGGGTGAGACGGCTGGCTTCCAAATCCTTTAGCCCAATTGAAAGGTGTGGATTCAGAATGGTAGGTGCTTGCCAGTAGAGCAGTTTGAGCGTGTCACTGGTAGCAGCCGATCCGGCACTGGGCTGGGTCGCAGGGGCACTGGGGGACACGGATGGAGCGCGATCGCACGCCGTTAGCAGCAGTGTGCACCCACAAGAACCGACCACTAGAGAGAAAAAAGCCCGCCACCCCTGCTTTAGAATACGGTCAACCATGAACGTGTTACCTGAATCGTTGTTTTAGAGCGTAAATCATTCTGCGGGTTTGCCAGGTAGTGATTGACGCAATCGGTTACACCTGCGTACATAAACAAGCCAAACTGGCTTTTAGATCGGGCTTCCCAAGAAATCCTATTTCATGAAGCCCTTTCTTTTTACTCTTAGAATTGCGATCGCGTTAGCGGTAGCTTCACGACATCGCCGCATCTTGAACTCGATGGGTTCACAGATCCATATTGAACCGGATGGCTTCCCCTTGTGGAATGGGTCAACCAGTCTAGGCGATTTTCTCCTTGGTCACAAGTATTTTATCAGCAGCAGAAACGAGCTGGGAAAACCCATCAAAAGGCAATTCGTGCCTTAGCTTACAAATGGGGCAGAATTCTGTGGCGCTGTTGGCAAGACAACACTGCCTATGATGAGCAGAAATACCTCGCCGCACTAATCAACAAAAAGTCGCCACTGATCCAGCTTTTAGAGGTTGAAGCTCTAGATTGTCCAACACCTCAAGAGATCTAAGTTGAACAATTCAAGTCAGAAAATGAACTCTGCTCAGTGAAGTTTATTTAGGCACATTCAAGACAATTCAATAGTCAAAACAGATAACCTATTGTTGAAACATCATCAATAGGAAAGATTCGCTTGCGTGGATAACTTTGATAATGCAGTAATAGAATTCTCAGTCATTGCTATTGACTTCCGTCTACCTCAGATATTCTGTTAGCTGTGCGGTCATTACTGTATTCGCCGCTTTGCTCAACTCAGAAAAACTAACATATCAGTCTACATAGGCTAAACACCCAAAAGGTTAATGCACTGGAGAGCCAAGCACTGGCTGCCCCCATAGCAGCAGTAACAATCAGCAGCACAGCGTCGCTTGAAAATCCACTGCTGCTAGCCTCACCACTGCTGTTAGCCTCAACTGGTTGCATCCCGAAGATAGTGGCGGCAGGAATAAACCCAGCCACAACGATGGTGAGACCCACGGCAGCGACAGCAAACCAACCAGAGATCCCGTGATTTTTGTTGTAACCATAGAGAATGGCGACCAAACTCGCGCCGGACACCGCGCCGAGGTAAGCATAGAACGGCAGAATGACGGGAATGAGGATAAATCCTACGGCTTGGGACTGCATCCATTCACTGTGTAGGGATTGCAACCAGGCATGTCCAGAAACCACAATTGTGATTGCCCCGACTATCATGCCGACCAGAACTATTAGCGGCGATAGTAGGGAGTGGCTGTGTAGAAAAGCGATCGCCCCAGACACCAAAAACGGCGTAACGCATAGGGTTAACACCACATAGCCAGATACTGCTTCAGCCATGACTGACGACATTCCTTAATTACGCAGGAAATAGGATTCGATGCTGTTAAAGTTCCGGCTGGCGAGATCGGATTCCTCAATAAAAAAGTAAAAGTTGTCATCGCTATTAAACTCGTGTTGAAGTTCCAGCAGTAAGCGCCCCCTGAATCCTGCTATGGTTTCTCCTACGGTGGAGTGAAGCTCTGGATGTCCGCCTAATTTGTTTCGCCGTCCGCCCTGACTTTGTGCGTGTAGGGAACATCTGTCCTCATAATCTGAAATCCACTCGTTAAAGTCTTCGTAGAGTGCTTTCAGAGCTTCAGGAATTTCAAAAGCGTCGTCCATCTGTCTGCGGGCATCCCAGAAAACGTCCTGCTGTGAAGAAAAATTTAAGGTATACACGTTCTCGTACCATTCCCAGTCCAGAGCAATCGCTGACTCCTCCAGAAAGCTAAAGTCCGTGATGAGGTCATTTCTGTTTTGAGAAACTTCGGGGAAATAGAGGACGCGATGCTGTTCGGGACTGAGTTCGCACATGGCAACATCTAGCCCGATATAAAACTGTAGAATCCCCTGTTTAGGCAGATTCAGACTACTGATGACAGGCAAATCGGCGCAGTTGATTTGCATCAGAAACATCATCGACTGCCCCGTTTGGCGATCGGCTGGATAAGATATTCCTTTGGGGAGGTAGGGATAGCCGCCGATTTTGCTCTGCCAAAGTTCTAGTGGGTCATTACACCAACTAGAACCGACATTAGCGATGCTTTGGTTTTGAACCTCGGTCTCTTGAATTTTGATATAGGGCACCAAATTCGCCTCTAAAAAGGGGCGAAACGGCTCAAACTGAGACGGTAAATCACGTAGAAATTGCGGGGTATCGGTCGTTTCACTTGTTATCGGTGATCCCTGCAATAAAACGGTTGCCTGTGAATCATTAGGAGGTTGCTCTGGCTGCGATCGCTGCGAATTCATCGTCACGCTCAAAGCAGCTACAAATGGCTCCATATCCTCATGTTCAAACACTTGCACCGACTGCACCTGCAAATTCCCTGGCGCATAGACAATGTGAACTGCATCAATCTGGGTCGGCGGCAGGCGATGGGCATAGCGACTGATCACCTGATCGTTGAGATAAACGACTAGCGTTTGTTCAACGGCAATCTTGAGGGTAAAAGGCTGACCAGAGGTCAAGTCGGCAGGAATCGTCAGGCGCTCTTCTCCTCCCCAGCCGCCAGCAACACAGGTATTTTGCACAATTTGCCCTTGATAAGCGCGGACATCCATGTGATGGGCAATATCTTTGGCAACGTCCAGGTTAATCGTAAACGTTGGCACTGAGCAGATCGCTGTGATTTCGATGGCTGCCAGCGATCGCTGGAGGGGAACGCCTAAAACGATACGACCTTCATACACCCCCAGTTCCAATGTAGCGAGATTGATGGTACGAGAACTAACTCCGCTGGCAGTTAGAACAGGGGCTAGTACATCAGTAGGTTGATCACTGGGTTGATCACTGGGTGTTGGTAAAGCCTCCCTAGAAGCAATCCGCAGGTAGCCTTTTTTCAGCTTTTCATTAATTTTTTTAGTTGCCTCGGCTTGAGCGGTTTCAGCCGTGGCGTAGGTGGTGCTGGACGACTGCCCGGTCGTGCCAATCCGCCCATAGCGAATGATTATTTCCGTACCATTCACCGTTGCCTCATAAAACTTATGAGATTTACCGTCTGATAGTTCTAAATAAACGGGTTCTGAAGCGGCGCGATCGCGGTTATCATCGGTACTCATGTCAATTATTACTGAGCAACTATTTGCCAAAAGCTAACTTGTCTATCAATAAAAGTGCAAGTATTAATTGCGTTCTGGTTGTTTTCAGTCTCAAGATAACTTTTCTCTGCCGCCCCCACAGCAAACAACACTGGCTAACTCTTGATTAGACATACTCCGTCCGTCTATCTACTCTAAATGAGGGATGTAGGCGGACTCTCGCAGTCTATTTGCCCTGATTCGAGTCTTTAGACAGTCACCTCGCAGTCTAAACACCCAAACAAGGATCTTAGACTGTGAGGTCTCTGCATATTAACCTTGGACAAGGTCAAAGGAGGCGACCGCCTTGGTTAATTGCCCCTGGGAGCAAACTTAGCTGTGCGATCGCCTGGGTCCGTTGCCAAACGGCGCAGAAGGGCGACGAGAGGATGGGGGTTGCAGCCGCTGCAAACGAGGCAAATTTGCCTCTGTACTACCGCTTTCTAAGTCAAAAAAGTCCAAATTGAGTCCAGAGCCACTAGTACACCCCAAAAAACCGGGTTCTGTGCGACCCTTCACGGCACTGCTTTGACTCGGCGATCGCAGTCAGTGACCGGTCGATGATTGTGCCCGCCAATCCAGCATGATAAGAGTGCAAGTTTTTGGCAGTAAAGCAGCAGCATGGCGAAACAGAAGACGAGTGAACCCCTGACCGGGGGCGCGTTATTGGAAAAGGTGAAGACGTTAGCGACCCTGAGCAAGACGCAGAAAGCCAAAGCCTGCGGTTATGCCACGGTGACGAAGGGTGGTGTGGAGCGTGTCAACCGACTGCAGTTTCTGAAAGCGCTCCTGGAGGCTGAAGGCATTGCACTGGATGGGCCAGCCGCTGAGCGTGAGCGCGAGGGACGCAGTGCGAGCTACCGTCTGACGGTGCACGCGAATGGTCACTTGTTGATCGGCGCAGCCTATACCCAGCGCATGGGGCTCCAGCCTGGCGATACGTTTGAGTTGATCTTGGGGCGCAAACACCTGCAGCTCAAACAACTCGACCCTGTCGCTTGAAGCACGACAGCTGGTTAGCTGCCCCGCGACGCAGCCGTCCAAACAGCGCTGGTAGTAGCTGCCATGCGGCCTTGTCTTTGTGCAAAGCTCAGCAGGTGCTACCGGGCAACGGCTTGATCAAGGTGTTACCGGCTTCAACCGGGTAGATTGTGCGATCGAGAGGCTTCAACGCCAGCCATCAAGCGCCAAGCGAGGCCCTCAAACCTGTACGCTAGAAAACGTTAACCCGTTAGGAGCGCCTCCACACTGAAGACAGCTACGCACCGTCCCTTTGACGGCTGGTCCTTAGACGAGCGAGACCCTCAAGTCATTGACTCCTTGCTTCCACTCGGAGCCTGGCTCTACCGCTATTACTTTCGGGTCACCACCGACGGTTGGCAGCACTTACCAACGGCTGGCAGTATGTTGCTTGTTGGTTCCCACAACGGTGGCATGATCGCGCCCGATACCCTGATGTTTATGGTCGATTGGTTCCGCCAGTTCGGTGCCGCGCGTCCGGTTTATGGGCTGATGCATCCCAACGTTTGGCTGCTGCCTGGTTATGCGCGGCTGACCGTCAAGCTGGGAGCCGTGAGGGCGCACCCGAAAATGGCGAGTGCGGCTCTGAGGCGAGGGGCAGCGGTTTTGGTCTATCCCGGTGGAGCGGAAGACCTGTGGCGACTCCACAAGGACCGTCATCGCATTCACTTTGCGGGCCGTCAAGGCTTCATCAAGTTGGCGCTGCGGGAAGGGGTGCCGATCGTCCCGGCGATTTCGCATGGGGCGCATGAGACCTTAATCATCTTAGCGGATTACTATCCAGCGCTACGGCAACTCCACGAGTGGGGGATGCCTTGGTTGTTCGGCTTCGACCCACTCGTGTTTCCGCTTTATTTAGGGCTGCCTTGGGGGGTGGCGCTGGGACCCTTGCCGAATCTTCCGCTGCCTGTCCCCATTCACACTCGCCTTTGTGCCCCGATCCGGTTTGAGCGCTATGGTCGGGCGGCGGCGCTGGATCGGGCTTATGTGGCTGCTTGCTATGAGCAAGTGGTGCTGCAGATGCAGTGGGAGCTAGACCGGTTAGTGCAAGAGCAAGGTGGCAGTCACTGGGGTTGAGCCGCCAGCAAGGCCAAACGGTGCCAGTACAGCTTTGACTGGCGCTGCTTTTGACACTGGGAGCGCTTTTAGACTCGATGCTCTCACTGATACACGCTTGAAAGACCGCTGCCTGCGTGGCAAGGAACCTCTAGAACCCTCATGCTGCCGCTGCCCTCTTGTCGGACACGCAACACATTGGGAAGATGACACTCGAGCGATCGCCCTTTACAGTCAAACGTCATCCCCCTGCACCGCTCAACCGCCTTGTCGTGATCGCCCCCACTGCTCAACCAACCGCTGGCACTCTCTTTTCGTCTTTGCCGTGCGACCTCAGTCCAGGAAACTAATCCCATACGCAGTCTGGCTTTTTTATTCAGGTATGGCATAGCAGCGCGATCGCGCACCCAGAAAGAGTTTCCAGCGATCGCAGTCACCAGTCTGACCTCACTTACCGTCGTTTTGACCGCTGTAACGACTGCGGTTTATATTTTTGCGCGATCTGGCGTAACAGCATGTCTCGCGCTTGAGCAATCCGCGCTAAATCACTCGACTGCAAGGCTGCGGTGAGTGTGGGCGTGCCCCCCTGGTCATGCACCAGACGTGCACCATCACGTCGATCGATCTTCGTGAACCCCCGACGGCGGCTGAACACATACGTCCGGCCTTTCAGGTAATTGCTTTGCGCCAGGTTGAGCACCAGGTTGGCTGTCGTGATTAATTCCTGCGCGATCGCCGTTTTTTGTTGGGCACTCAGTGTCTGCACCTGGGTTTGTGCACTCACGTACTGCCGCTCCAGCTGGTCGATGTGGTCTGAAAGGGCATGGAGGGTGAGGCGGGTCTCCTGCTCTTTCCGTAACGCCAAGGCTTCATTCTGGGCATGGGCGACCACCGTCGCGAGCGCCTCCTGCACTTGCAGCGCGGTCTGCGCCAAAAAGACACTCGCTCGCTGATGATAGTCCTGCACCGCTTCTTGGGCGACCGGTGGTGGCAAGCGGAATTCCCGCTCTAGATCTGGCACGGCGATGTCCCGTTGGAGCCGCCCATAGAACGCCTGGATGTGTTCATGCTGCGCGATCGTCCCTTTGATGCCGCGCTGTAACTCTAACGGTGCCATTGCGGCGGCAAACTGGTCTTGCCACGCTTGCAGCTTCGCCCGACCGCCGAACCAATGTTCCCAGCTCAGCCAGCCTTTCTCTGGGTGGAGCGGCACCAGATGGGCATGAATGTGCGGGGTCATTTCGTCCAGGTGCAGCACGGCGGAGAGACAGGACTCACCGAACGCTTGCTGGAGCCAGTCTGTAGCAGAAACCGCAAACCGCTCCACTTGCACCAGATCCAGGTCGCCCTGCCGGTCATGCCTCTGCCGGAACCACTCGGGGCTGGCGCTGAGCAGGACTTCACACGCCAAATTCGCATCCGGTCGGGTTTTGCGTTTTTGCGCCGCCGCTTGCAAGCGTTCGTCCACCTGTTCCCACAGGCATTCGGCACTCCCCAACAGCTGACGGTTGAGGGGTGTGCGCGTCGGGTCAGCATTGGGCGTCTCACGGGTACGGGTACAGTGTCCTTGTGACGCTTTGATTTGACCCGCAGACTTCAGTTTGCCAAAGCGGAGAATCGGGTAAGCCATGCCCTTAGGATGCCCAGCGGTCGCCAGAGTGCACCCCTTCACGCACACTGTACCTATCGATCGCGAGCAGACATACACCATGGGCACGGCGGCACCCGAAGCCTGGAGGGTCTGGTGCAAGCACGAGCACGGGGAGGGGCTGAGTGGTAGAGCCGTGCCCTTCCGAGTGTCGTCCTTAGCGTTCCTGGACTGGCGGCTTTCTTGTCCGCAGCCTCTGAGGCGGTCGTGGCGTGATCGGTTGCGGCGGCACGACTGGCTGCAGTGCTAACCGCAGTTGCTCCAACGCCTCACAGTCCTTGGCACTCAAACCACGCCCCTGATAGCCCTGATCCGTCGAGACGAGTAGCGCCCGCTCACCCTGGTAGAGCGTGAATGGTGTTGGTCCTGCACGCCGTTCCAAGCGATACGGACCCAGTGAGAGCGTCGTCAAACCCGGCTGGCCCCCATACCCTTCCCAGAGCGCCTCCAGCAGCGAAGCGACACGAGCGACCGCCTCGGCTTGCGCTTGCAGCACAGACTCTAAGAGGCTCGGCACGTTTGCTGTGACGGTTGGAGCAGACTCAATCGGGGAGGCTGGGCTGGGCTCTGCTGCCGCCCGTGTCAGTCTGGCTTGCAACGCCGCATCATCCCGCTGTGCCGCATAGGTCACCCCTAACTGCATCAGTCCACCCGGAAAGGTATAGCGTTTTCCTAGCTTCCCGCCTGCCATCGCTACACCCTCGTACTCATAGCTGATGCCACGTGCTCGACCCGTGCTGAGATACGTTACGACCGCATGAATCCCTGCTGTTTCCAGTTGCTCGACCAGTGTGGTGATCGGTAAACCAGGTGTAGCCGTCGTGAGTCGATCAAGGGCTGCTTGAGCATATGCTTTTGCGGTGTCTTGCGTACTCACCGCCTGCTGTTCCAGTTGACCTTTCGTCCGCGCTTTGCGTCCCACTTCCCAACTGCTAGGCACCCGTTCGAGTCCGTACATCTTCTCCAGTTCGCGGATGACCTTCTGACTCCGCAGCTGGTCTTGCCAGGTCTCAATACACTTCCCGGTACACAGATTGATCCGACTGGCGATCGTATGCGTATGCACATGGTCTTTATCACGATGGATCGCCACGAGAAACTGATACTCGCCTAATTCCTCTTCGATAAACGCATCAATCTGCTGGTTGAACGCCTCGAAGTTTTCGTCCTTGAGCAAGTCATAGCAGCGGAACGAGACAATCAAGCCGGCAAAGTGGCGGGTGGCAATCTCAGACAAACGCTCATCACTCAGGTCTTGGGTGGCTTTATCCGCTATGGAGTAGCTCAGTGGGAAATGATAGACCGGCCGTTCAATATCAGGATGCAGGCTGTAGGACAGCATGAATTCACGCGTCAATGCCTCCACCGTCTCGCCATCCATATTGCCGCCAATAATTTCAGCACCCGCTTTCGTCAACACATACTGCGTCGTCGCACGATACGAGGCATTTTTCATCACCTTCCCAATCATGGCTTACGCCTCCTCACCGTCAGCGTCAGTCGTGGCGTCGTCCGCTCTCAAGCTGGCTCTGATCTGGTTCAAGGTTTCCGTCATGTGCGCGAGCTGTTCGAGATAAGTCTGGGTCAGTGGCAAACGCTCTCCTTGCTTGCTAGCCATATTGATAGCCTTCGCGATCTGGTTCAGAGTAGTGCGCATGTAAGTCGTTTGAATATAGATATCGCGATTCACGGGTGGCATCACGGCTCGTGGTCGCGGTGCCACCCCTTCCAATAACTTTTTGCGAATGTAAAGTGAGCGCTTGAGCCCCTGGCACCGTGCCTGTAACTGTCGTGCTTCTGATGGTGAGACTTTGAACGTGATGCTCACGGTGCGCTTTTGTTCACGGGCTGCTGCCACCTCCACTAACGCGGCGGCCTGAAGATCTTCTAATTCCTGCATCGCCGGATCGCCCTCGACTGCCTACGCTTTGTTTGGTTCGGATGGGGGTCTGGGGATACCCCAGCAAGCGACTGAGGCGATCTCACCGTAGGGGGGAGCTTACACGCCAGTGTAAGACAGCCTCTCGCTTGCCCACGACCGTCACCAGCCATCACCAACCAAACTCAAGGTGCCCAAACGTACGCACGCTCTAACAGCTCGTTTCTTCGTCGATCTCACTCTGATCAGCCGTCTGTAATGACTGCAAGTGCCCTACCGTAATCAGTATCCTTACGATCATCTCAACCCTACTGATTGTAAAAGCGACTCAAAGTACGTATATCTCAGGTTGGTAATGAGTCCTTGTCCGCCTTACAACAGAGAGACAGAAGCGCAAGCACCGTTAACACTTTCCAAGACAAAGCCATGCATCCAAAGTCTGTAGTGAGTGTTTAGAGATGGGACTACTGAAGTTACTGCGCTCACAGGTAAGGAATCTCATGTCAGCTAAATCACAGTCCCTCTATGCCGAAGCGACCGCCCAAACACTAGAGCAGCAGCTAGACCAACTAGCCGCCAAGCCCAAAGGTCTAGCTCTACGTACCTTGATTGAACGACTACGACCAAAGATTAAAGCCGCGCAAATCGCTGGTTATACGTATGAGGAGATTGTCAGTACGCTGGCTGCCGGTGAGGTCAAAATCACTGTCAATACGCTGAAACAGTATCTGCGTGAGCCACGGACTGAGGTTGAGGACGACAAGAGTCAGACACCTCCCAATGAGGACAGCCATGCTGGTAAGCGCGCCCCTGTGGGTGTGGCAGCAACAACGACAGCTAAGAAGAGTGTGGCAGCTACAAACAACACTGCCTCCCAGACTGTTAGTGCAGTGGCACCAACCCCGATCGACAGTAAAGCGCGGAACCAGAGTGCTCAAGTGCGTGCTCAGGAATCTCAGCCCGTGGGCAAAACAGAGACGACAGCGGCTCTCTCCACCGAGGACAGGGCACAGACAGTGTCGGCTACCAACCTAGAAACGGCACCGAGACGACTCACAAACACAAACAGTCAGGACTTTCAGGAAATGCGCTCGGATGACGACCTTTAAAGTCCAACATGCTACTCACTCAGCAACTGATAAATCATTATGACCACCAGTAAAGTAAAGCCACAGTTGGTTGCAGCCATAGCAACCGCCACAGCACCCTGTAAACGTCTGCTCGTCATTACGGGCGATAAAGGGGGTACGGGCAAGAGTACCTTTGCGCGAGTCCTGGTGGATACCCTCCTCCAGCAAGGCGTGCCGCTTGTGGCCTTTGATAGCGATAAGCGGAACGCCCAGCTCTATCGGTTTTATAACCAAGCGTTTGAGTCTGGGGTCGTGCGGATTGACTTGGCGACACGGGGTGGTGCAGATGTGTTGATTAATCAGTTGGAAGCGGAACAGGAAGTCATTCTGATTGATTTGCCAGCGGGAGCAGGCGAGTCCTTTGAACGCTTTGAGCAAGAGATGGACTTGATCCAAACGGCACAAGATATGGGTTATCGACTCACGGTGGTCTCGGTCATTAATCGGGTCAAGGACTGCGTGAATTCGTTGCGGACACTCCTGGAATATTGTGGTGATGGGGTGGATTATGTGTTGGTAAAAAACCTGTTCTTCGGCACGCCTGAAAGCTTCCAGCGGTTTGACGAGTCGAAGACTAAAGCCCTCTTTCTTGAACGCCAGGGCGTGATCATCCACTTACCGGATCTCTTTGACGGCACAACCGATTTGCTGGACCAGCAGAATTTAACGTTCTCTGAGGCTCAACAGTGCCATGACCTCTCCCTGGTGGAGCGCACACGGGTCAAGCGGTTCTTACAAGCAGCGGCGACAGAGATGAGTCAAGCTGCTGGTTTGCTGGGCTTGTCGGGTGCTATCGTCGCGCCTGTCGGGAGGCATGGGCATGAATAAGTCGTTAAAACAGAAACTCTTGGGCAAGCTATCGCCAGAGGAGTCCACGTTGGTCCAGTGGCTCGTGGATGAAGTAGGCATTCGACAGGATGATCCGCTCTATCCCTTTCTCATCGTTTTGCATCACTATCAAACCCTGCTGAGCACAGTGCCGCAGCAACTGGAGCGCTCAGCGGATACAGCACTGAACAAAGCACTAACGGTCTACGGTACGATGCAGAGCCAATTGGAGGCATCCAGTACGCAAATGCAGCAGCAGTTGGCGGTCGCAAACCAACAAATGCAGCAGGGAAACGCCACCACTACGCAGCAATTCAGTGCCGTGCAGGCCTCCAACCAGCAGCTCACACAAGCGGTCGAGAAGCTTCATACCGCCCAGCAGCAGTTGGCTAAAACCTTCAAGCAAAAGCTAAACAAGACGGAGGCGATCGCAGCCAATACTGCCCAAACGGAGCGGCAGCAGTGGGTGCAAGCGGCAGTGTTCGTCGGCATCATTTTTGCGTGTGCAGGCGCTGCGTACTGGGCGGGGATGCGGGCAAACGCCCAGGCGGTGGAGCAGGCACAAGGTCAGACGCTCGAGTACACGTCCCAATTCTGGCAATGGAATAACGATCGCCTCAGCCGCTGCCAAAAAGACAACAATCCCAAATGTACCTTTTTGATTGCGCCGCCCACTAAGGAAAAGCAGCCTTAGTCCTGGCTCACTTACAGGCTTAGACAAGCCGGGCTGGTGTGTGACCTGGACTGTGTTCTGTGGTTTTGCTGTGCCTGAGATGAGCCTAGAGTGAAGGCTTTGGGCTAAGGTCTGTGCAGTCTGTCTTTGAGAGTCTGTCGCTCAGGGTGCGGAGAGAGGCTGAAGGGCTGACAGAGTGGGAGACAGGTTTACCCTAAAAAGTATTGGGTCTGGCTCGTGTGGTTGGGCTGTTTGGTTGGGGCTTTAATGGCTCCTAGGGTTGAATGACTGCTGGGCTTGTGTGTGGTCAGTGCTTCATGCCTGCGTTTAGGGTACGGCTCAAGGCTGCATCCCTGTCAGAGCGGTCATCAGTTTTACCCTAAACCGACCCGCTCTAGTGTCAGTACCCTTTCAACCGCAGCAGACTCTCCTTAAAACCCCTAGCCATATCCCCGTGGGGAGCATAACCGTGAGACCCTGACTAGGAGGGCATCATCTTCACCACAAAGGGGGGGCATCCCTCTAGAAACAATTGCCGACAATTAAACTTCACACGTGCCCCATTTGCCGACAATTGCCTCTCATCAAGGGTTCATTCAACCACAATTGACTACTGAGCCTGAAACACGCCTACCAACCAGCCCCTCACACCCTCCAACCCCAAGCCCTGAAACCATTACCCCGCAACTCTTCCACGTTTTAACCACAATTGAATCGCCGCCCTCAAGCAATGGTCGGCAATAACTTTCTACCCAGTCACCTGTTAACCTGTCAACACATGCCCTTGATGTTGCACTAGCGGTCAGGCAAGCAAAGAATGATGGCTTGTAGGGTTGGTCAGACTGGACTGGCGAAGCGAAAGAGCAATCTGAGTCGTACTCTAAAGCAAGAAGCCTCCACCAGAACGTGGTGAAGGCGAGGAAGCGGGGGTGTAACCCATTAGCCGGCTTTACTGTATCGTGTTCTGACGCATAGAACAAGTGTACTAAGATGCTGTTTCGCTGGTGGGTTGGTGAGGGCGCGTAGCTGTCATTACCCGCCAATGTCACTGTCATTTCATAACCGCTTAACGCTACTTTCTGCTCGCCTACTCATTTAATCCCCATTCCCGAATGTAGTGCGACTGTAGGGCGAGTGATGATATTCACTAAATATCATTGCTAGAAGGAGCGTTGGTCAAAGGGGCAGTCCGACATGAAGGCGTTTACAGTTTGGCGATCGCTCAACAGGGGGGAGGCGATGGAGCGTAGCATCGGCATCAAAGGCAGACGCACAGCCTTAAGTCGGTTGACTGTTCCACTGCTCCCCAGACCCCAACGTCACCCCACTATGGTTACCTAACCTTGCAAATGTTAAGGTCTGAAGTACCAGCCGATGCTTGAGGGTCTGTTTTCATGGTGGAGTGCGCGCTGAACCTGCAGCAGTTGTTTCTATTTGTCGCTGAACCTCCTTGGATTGGCGCTGATCAACTGTTGGTGTTGTGTGGCGGCGCGGTCGCCAGTTTGTGCTTGTTGTCAGGCTTCCTGCTGTATCAGCTTCAGCAACACCAGCAAGCGAGCCAACAACTGCTTGAACAGACGCAGAATGAACTCAAGCGCCAAAACGACGATCTAGAGCAGCAGGCTCAACAACGCACGGCTGCGTTACAACGGCTTACTGAACAACAGCAGGCTCTAGCAGAAGTCATTGGTAAGATTCGCTCTCCACTCGATCTTGACACTATTTTTAAGTTGGCAGCCACCGAGGTGCGTCAGCTACTCAATGTCGATCGAGTTGGTATCTTTCGGTTCCACCCCGACTCAGGCTTTGATGATGGCGAATTCGTCTCTGAAGCGGTGCTGCCACCTTATGAGTCGGCGCTCAAACGCCGTATCCACGATCATTGTTTTGGTGAACAGTATGCGGTTCATTATCAGCAGGGGCAAATCCAGGCGGTTGCAGATGTGCTCAATGGCGGTCTGGCTGCTTGCCATGTTGCAGTCTTAACGCAGTTTCAAATCAGGGCCAATCTGATTGTGCCGCTTTTGAGAGGCAAGGTGCTGTGGGGGCTGTTGTGTATTCATCAATGTTCTGGACCACGTCAATGGCAGGCATCAGAGATTGCATTTGTCAGCCAGATTGCCACTCAGCTTGATGTAGCGCTCTATCAGGCAGAACTGCTGCAGGAAACCCAGGCGAAGACTCAGCAACTTGAGGCAACCTTGCATCAATTACAGACCACGCAGCTTCAACTGGTGCAATCTGAAAAGATGTCAGCCTTGGGGCAACTTGTAGCGGGGGTCGCCCATGAAATTAACAATCCAGTCAATTTTATTCATGGCAACCTGGCTCACGTTGACCATTACACGCAAGATTTGCTCGACCTTTTACAGCTTTATCAAGAGATTCACGTTGTACTGCCAGCCGAGGTGCAGGCAAAGATTGATTTGATTGATCTGGACTTTCTTTTGGCAGACATGCCCAAGCTACTGGCATCCATGAAAGTCGGCACCGATCGCATTCGTGAAATCGTGTTATCGCTCTGCAATTTTTCGCGGCTAGGACAGTTTGCCATGAAGCCTGTGCATTTGCATGAGGGCATTGATAGTACGCTGCTGATTTTGCAGCATCGCTTGAAGCCCACGGCACAGCAACCGGGTATTGAAGTAAGGAAAGAATACGGCGATTTGCCGTTGGTGGAGTGCTCTGCGGGACAATTCAATCAGGTGTTTATCAACCTTTTGTCGAATGCGATCGATGCGTTGCAAGAAGCACACTTAGTGGACGAAGAGCAACCAGTGCGCGATCAACCTGGATTGATCATAATTCAGACTCAGGTGCTGGATGCAAACTATGTTCAGATTGTGGTCAAAGATAATGGCAGCGGTATCTCAACCGAAACTCAGCGCAAACTGTTTGACCCGTTTTTCACGACAAAAGCTGTCGGCAAAGGCACCGGCTTAGGGCTTTCTATCAGCTATCAAATTATTGAGCGCCATGGGGGTACTTTGCGCTGTGTGTCTGCACCAGACCAAGGGGCGGCATTTTATATGAAGATTCCCATCGCGCAAGCAATAAAGGATGCTGGCACTCAAGCTAACGTCTTGGCGGCAGCATTGAGCGATCGCTGATTTTGCTTGGTCTTAATGCTGTGATTGAGCAAATGATCTGGCGCGATTAGGGGGTTTGAGTATCATCCGAACAGAAAGTACCGTTAAGCTGCTCAATTGACGTATACCAGTTGAACCCTCTGGAACTTAGGAGCCTCAAACCCTTGCTATGCCGTTCCTCATGGCTGTGCCAAATAACCTAAGGGCTAATTGGTACGTCTCAGTGAAACTGAAAACTGCTTTTTGAAACGCCTTCTCAGTAGCTGTTTCAGCCTTAACGTGGTTTTCTGTTCCTGTGCTACTCAACCCCCTAGTAGCAGTAGACATAAGGTTTAATTTTGTAAGGTTTACCTGAGCCGATTCTGTAATTGTTTCTCAAAGACTCCATAACTGGTGCAAGCGATCGCAAAACTCCCCAGCAGATAACCGATTAGCCCAAAGCGACTCCAGAGTAGGTATTGAGCAAACGGATGCCACAAATACAGCCCGTAGCAAAGCGTTCCAGGCAGACAGAGCCACTTGGGGAAACGCACTTTCCTTGCTAGCAGCCCATAAAGCAGCGCTATAGTGCTTACCCCTACAAGCCAAGGCGCGATCTCAGCCTGCCAGCGAAGAGCATAATTTAGCCACGCGATCGACACCATCAAACAAAGTGATCCGACACCTAGGCAATATGGTGCCCAGCGATGCCCACCTTCGTCGCAGAGCGCAAAATGCAGCAGTACACCCATCGCAATCAGGGCATAAGCGTTAAAAGGGTTGGTATGCAACCACTCAATTGATTCAGCCGATCGCGTCACTGCCCATAGCGAACTCATCACGCCAACCACAATGATGGCAAGCAATGCCCACGAAGCGCGTTTCTGATTGCCTGCCCAACGCATCAGCCAGGGAAAAACCAGATAGAAGTGAAATTCACAGCCCAGCGTCCAGAGCAGCCCCCAAAATAAACCTTTGATGCCAAAAGCGGGTTGTGCCCAATGTCGCCAGACCCAGGCGAACGGGATGAACGGTATTAACCATTGCGGGTTGTCAACGTAGAGGGTAGCCGACAGGTAACGGTCAAGTGGTAGAACGTAATTTGCCAGCGTGGCTAGTGCGATCGTCAAAAGCAACAATGGCACCAGTCGGGCAAACCGCCGCCGATAAAAAGCGCCAACATTGAGACTATAAAGGCTTTCGCGGTTTGCCGTAGTACGTGCAATGAGGAAGCCGCTGCACACAAAAAAGATGTAGACACCCTCAATGCCGTTCTGACCCCAAAAATTATCTGGTATGTAGTGTGCCACCATCACAAGCACGATCGCCAGTGTTCTCAAGGCATCAACAGCGCTATAGCGGTTAGGCGTTCGGGAAGGCGGCGGTAGGTACAACACTAATGTCTTTGGTCTGTCCCACAGTGAGGCGAATATCATCAAGATAGCCTGGGAAATTGCCAACGCCGCTTTGATTAGAGCCGATACGTGCTGTTGAGAAAGTAGAGCTGTAAGCGCCACTTGTTGAACCACTCAGTACCGTTACTCCGTCAACTTTGACGATGATCGAACTACCCGATCGCTGCAAGGCGCAATAGTGCCAAGCATTTTGAGTAATGGTTGGCGCTACGTCAATGCCACCAGACGGCACATCATAGTAATAAACGCGATTTGAGCCTACCCACAACTGAAGACTATTTGTAGGCATCAAGATTACCCTAAAGCGGACTGACGATCGCACTCTGGTTGTGGGTTTGGGCTTGTGGGAGGGCTGTGG